>Ga0181577_10002833_pt1 | contig 13481 bp, 10 predicted proteins | sample 101ome_21_FD_132468 | JGI IMG/M metagenome (GOLD analysis project Ga0181577, IMG submission 132468) | Coastal salt marsh microbial communities from the Groves Creek Marsh, Skidaway Island, Georgia - 101413BT metaG (megahit assembly) | ecosystem: Environmental > Aquatic > Marine > Intertidal...
AGCTTCCTGTGTGCGTGCGGCTGAACAGCATGGATTGCTCTATAACCAGATTCAAAAACTTTGGTATATGGGGCCGATGTATCGACACGAACGCCCGCAAAAAGGCCGTTACCGTCAGTTTTATCAGTTTGGTGTTGAAGCCTTTGGTATGGCGGGCAGCACCATTGAAGCAGAGCTTATTCTGTTGACTATGGCACTCTGGTGTCATCTTGGGCTTGAGCAGTATCTGACACTGGAAATAAATAATCTTGGTACAGCCGCAGACCGAAGTGCTTATGGTGAGGCGCTACGGAGTTATTTACTGAATTATAAAGATGAGCTGGATGAGGATAGTCAGCGTCGGCTTGATGCTAATGTGTTAAGAATTCTGGATAGTAAAAGTCCGACAACCCAATCTATTCTGGAGCAGGCGCCGGTACTTGAAGATTTCATCGATGCAAGCTCTCAAAGTGAGTTTGAACAGCTATTATCAATGCTTGGCGAGGCCGGTATTGATTACCGCTTGAATTCGCGGCTGGTGAGGGGGCTGGATTATTACAATGGGATGGTTTTCGAGTGGACTACTAAAGAATTGGGTGCTCAGGCTACAGTTTGCGCAGGTGGTCGTTATGATGGTCTGGTGGAACAACTTGGCGGAAGAGAGACACCTGCGGTTGGTTTTGCCATGGGTATGGAGCGGGTATTGTTGATGCTCGAGGAATTGACAGATTTGCCTGCAACGCTTGCTCAAAATGTAGAGGTTTTCCTGGCACTGATTGGTCATGAAAATCAGGCTAAAGGATTGTTTCTGGCCGAACAGATACGACAGAATTTTTCAGGCGTAAGAGTTTTGACCCATTGCAGTGGCGGCAAATATAATAGCCAGCTCAAAAAAGCCTACGCCAGTGGAGCCCGTTGTGTTGTGGTACTGGAAGATGAGCTAATCAAGCTGAAAATGCTCGATCGTGAAGATCAGGCATTTACTGTGGATGCTCAGGGTTTAATCACTGAACTAAAAAATATATTTAACTAATAATTGAAGGCTTAGGAGTAGAACTTGGTTTACGATTCAGATGAAGAACAAATAGAAGCGCTTAAGCGCTGGTGGGATGAAAACGGTACCCTTGTTATTGCTGGAATTGTTCTGGTACTGGCAGTGCTGTTTGGTTCGCGCTACTGGCAATCCTCACAAAGCTCAATGGCAGAAGCCGCTTCCGATATTTATACACAGATGACAGAAGTTGTTCAGTCAAATCTTGATTTGGAAATTGATGATACGGAATTAGCAGAGGCGCTGAATTTACATACCGAGCTTAAGAATAACTTTGCCAATTCTGTTTACAGTCGTTACTCGGCTTTATTGATGGCTCGGCTTTATGTGCAGAGAAATGAGTTGGGTGAAGCCGCTGCAGAATTACAGTGGATTATGGATAATCCAGGTCTGGGTTTCCTGAACAGTATAGATGATGAAATGGCATTAACGGCTCGTAGCCGTTTGGCGCGAGTGATTCTGGCACAAGGAAATGCTGAAGCTGCGCTGCAATTATTAAACGAAGTAGAGCCAGGGACCTTTGCAGGGACATTTGCAGAGATCGAAGGGGATGCCTATGTTGCTTTGGGCCGTATACAAGAGGCCATAGAAGCATACCAAAACGCGCTTAATGCTGGCACTAACACTGAAGTCGTTGAATTAAAACTCAACGATATCCGTTCATAGAACTGACAGATGCAAATAATAAAAGGTAGTGTATTAGTTTTTCTGGTTGCGTTGCTGTCTGCCTGTGGCATTTTGGGTGGCGATGAGGAAACAGAACAACCGGCTGAGCTGGTTAATTTCGATGAAGAAGTCAATTTTCGTCGCTTGTGGAGTACCAGTGTCGGCAATGGGCAGGGTGAAAAATATAATCGCTTGCAACCAGCCATTGAAAACGGCGTAATTTATGTTGCTGCAAATAATGGTACGGTTCAGGCTTTAAACCTGGAAGACGGCAGAAGAATCTGGCAGAGCAGGCTTGCATATTTTATAAGTGGTGGTGTGGGGCTTGGCGATGATTATGTCTATCTTGGTACTGAAGACGCATCACTGATAGCGCTTGATAAAAATACCGGGGAAACGGCCTGGGTAAAAAATGCCAGTAGTGAAGTGCTGTCCGTTCCTGCCAGTGATGGTGATTATCTGGTCGTGCAATCTGTAGATGGCAGGCTGACAGGCTATGATGCCGCCACAGGAGATCAGCTGTGGATTTATGAAAGCGCTGTTCCTGCTTTGAGTATTAGAGGAACCAGTTCTCCCATTATTATCAATGATTTTGTGCTGGCCGGATTTGAAAATGGTGATTTGGTTTCCCTGGCTATAGATAACGGTACGCTAAACTGGAATTCAAGAATTGCTGTGCCGACCGGGCGCTCTGAAATCGAACGTATTATTGATGTTGATGGTGAACTGCTTGTTGATGGCGGTTCAGTACTGGTGACAAGTTATCAGGGCTTTTTGAGCATGATTAATATTGCTACCGGCCAGACCTTATGGCGTGTTGAAGAATCCAGCATAACGGGAGCCAGTATTGGTTTTGGCAATGTTTATGTAAGCGATGACAGGGGACATATTAAAGCTTATCGTCGCGGTGCGCAGGAAGAGCAGGTCTGGGTCAATGACCAACTGGATTTACGTGAAATATCCAAGCCTGTCAGCTTTAGTAACTATATCGCAGTCGGCGATTTTGAAGGTTACCTGCATTTGCTTTCCCAGGTTGATGGCCGTTTTGTCGGCAGAGTCAGGGTTGATAGAAATGGCCTGAGAAGCATCCAGACCCAGGGAGGCGTTCTTTATGCCTATGGCAATGGTGGAAATCTGGCTGCCTACAGAGTTGAAGCCGAATAAACGTAATTTTACTCCTTTGGATCAATTATGATTCCTGTACTGGCCCTGGTGGGTCGACCTAATGTTGGAAAATCAACGCTGTTTAACCGTTTGACGCGAAGCCGTGATGCTCTGGTTGCTGATTTTGCAGGCCTGACCCGTGACCGGCAATACGGGGAAGCTACGCATAATGAACGGCCGTTCATTGTGATTGATACCGGTGGTATTGATGGCAGTGAAGAAGGTATCGATGCGCCAATGGCGGGTCAAGCATTGCTTGCCATCGAAGAAGCTGATCTAACCTTATTACTGGTTGATGGCAGAACGGGTCTTAACCCCGGCGATCAACATATTGTTGAATATCTGCGTCGACAGCAAAAACCTTTTATCGTTGCTGTTAATAAAACTGATGGGATTGATCAGGATGTTGCCATGGGTGATTTTTATCAGTTGGGTTCTAATGAGATTTACCCGATAGCAGCAACGCAGGGTAGGGGCGTCAGCAGTATGTTGGATCAACTACTGGCAGATTTTCCTGTAGAAGATGATATAAAAGCAGAGGAAGAGGATGCTGGCATAAAGATCGCCGTGGCAGGCCGGCCTAATGTGGGCAAGTCTACTCTGGTGAATCGCTTGCTCGGAGAAGAAAGAGTCGTTGTGTTTGATCAGCCCGGTACAACCCGGGACAGTGTCTATATACCCTTCGAAAGACGGGGACAGCTTTATACCTTAATTGATACGGCCGGTATCCGTCGTCGTGGCAAGACCAAAGAAGTTATCGAAAAATTCTCTGTTGTTAAATCCTTGCAGGCCATACAGGATGCAAATGTTGTGGTGTTATTGATTGATGCCCGTGAAAGTATTGTGGAGCAGGACTTGCACTTACTTGGCTATGTATTGGAAACAGGCAGAGCTTTGGTTATCGCTTTGAATAAATGGGATGGGATGTCTGAGTTCGAGAAGGACAATGTAAAAAAAGATATCAGACGCCGTTTTGTGTTCGTGGATTTTGCCAAAATTCATTTCATTTCTGCCTTGCATGGTACGGGTGTTGGTAATTTGTATAAGTCGATAGATGCCGCCTATGCCTCTGCATCACGTAAATTACTGACGCCGAAATTGAATGAAATGCTACAGAGAGCCGTGGCTGAACATGCTCCTCCCATGCATAATAATCGACGTATTAAATTAAGGTATGCGCATGCTGGCGGCAAGAATCCGCCACTGATTGTGATTCACGGTAAACAAACAGAAAAATTACCGAGCAGTTATGTGAAATACCTAGAAAAAACATTTCGTAAATATCTGAAACTTGAAGGGACCCCTATACGGATTGAGTTGCGTAGTGACGAAAATCCTTACACAAAAGCTGAAGCCGATTTGACAGATCAACAGATTGCCAGAAAAAGGCGTATTAAGAAAAACAGAGAGTATTTAAAGACAAAATCATGAAGCCAATGCTTATTATAAAAACAGGCAAGACGGTACAAACGGCTTATGCAAAAGCCGGTGATTTTGAGCTCTGGATTCTCAGCGCTATGCAAGCTGAAGCCAGTGATTGTATTGTGGTTGAAGTCTTTAAAGGTGAAAAACTGCCACCAAATGATGAGGTCCGCGGAGCGGTGATAACCGGCTCTCCGGCGATGGTTACAGACAGGCTTGACTGGAGTGAATATACGGCGGAGTGGTTACGTCAGGCCATTTCAAGGCAACTGCCAATATTAGGTATTTGTTATGGTCACCAATTGCTTGCGCATGCCTTGGGTGGACGGGTCGATTATCATCCCAAAGGCCGGGAAATCGGGACTACTGTGGTCTCACCCTTGACGGAAAGTAAGGAAGATATTTTATTCGCTGATATTACTGAGCCTTTCACTGTGCATGTGAGTCATTTGCAGAGTGTCATGGAGTTACCATCGGCTGCAACAGTATTGGCCAGTAACGATTTTGATTCATTTCATGCTGTAAGATTTTCTGATCTTTGCTGGGGATTACAATTTCATCCTGAATTTGAAGAGCTCGCCATGTGTTCATATATTGAAGAGCGTCAGCAAGATTTAAGAAAAGAGGGATTGGATGTTGAAGCTCTGCTGGCGGAAGTAAAACCGACACCGGTTGCACGTAAGATTCTTACTGATTTTTACAGGCTTGCCAGTAAGCTATAGATTTCTCTTACTCAATATAACTACTCAGTATAATTTTTTAATAAAATTTGCTGGGCGGACCTTGCTTTATTACCTGCAAGAACACTTTTCTTATAACTGCCATCGGGCTGTAAAATCCAGGATTGCGTATTGTCAGCCAGATAATTCATCAGACATTCCTTGATTACTTTCTTTTTCATGCGTTTGTCTTCGATAGGGAAACAGGTTTCTATCCGCCTGAAGAAGTTTCTATCCATCCAGTCTGCACTGGAACCAAACAGTTGAATGTCGCCGCCATGATGAAAGTAAAAAATACGCGAATGTTCAAGAAAACGTCCGATAATTGAGCGTACATGAATATTCTCTGAAATACCTTTGATCCCGGGTCTCAGGCAGCATATGCCCCGCACGATCAAATCAATTTTTACGCCGGCCTGAGAGGCTCTGTAAAGTGCCTTGATGATTTCAGGCTCCACCAGGGAATTCATTTTTGCAATGATGCGGGCAGTTTCACCTTTCAGGGCATTTTCGGTTTCGATCTGAATGAATTCGATCATGGATTTATGTAAGGTAAAAGGGGCCTGAATGACTTTTTTCAATTTTCCGGCTTTACCCAGGGCAGTGAGTTGCTGGAACACTTTCTGAACATCGTCGGTGATCGCAGTATCGCTACTGAGCATACCCAGGTCAGTATACATACGGGCTGTTTTCGGATGGTAATTTCCTGTGCCGAGGTGAACATAACGTTTTAACTGGCGACCTTCACGTCTAATCACAAGTATCATTTTAGCATGAGTTTTATGACCAACGACGCCATAGCTGACATGGACACCCGCGTTTTGCAGTTCGTTGGCCAGTTCGATATTTTCTTCTTCATCAAAACGCGCACGCAGCTCAATTACGACAGTGACTTCTTTACCAGCATGGGCAGCTGCAATCAGGGCTTCGACGATATTGGAGTCATCACCTGTTCTGTATAAGGTTTGTTTAATAGCCAGTACATCAGGGTCAGTAGCCGCTTGCCGTAAAAAATCAACCACCGGCGCAAATGATTGAAAAGGATGATGCAGAAAAACATCGCCTTTCTTGATGGTTTCAAATATGTTTTCAGAGCGGATCAGCCGATTTTGCAATGCCGGCGCGAAGGGTGGAAACTTCAGCTCAGGCTGATTAACCATGCTCGATACGGCCATCATGCGATTCAGGTTTACCGGACCATCAACCAGGTAAATGTCTGAGGTTTGCAGATTAAACTTGTGCATAAGGAAATCTACAATTTCCTGTGGACAACGATTTGAAACTTCGAGCCTGACGACTTCAGCAAAACGTCTGGATGGCAACTCACCCTCAAGAGCGCGCATTAAGTCGCCGGCTTCTTCTTCACTGACATACAGGTCACTATTGCGTGTTGCCCTGAATTCGTAGCAACCTGTTACCGTCATGCCTGGAAATAAATCAGTGGCATGCTTATGAATTATTGAGGAAAGAAAAACAAAATCATATTTATGGCTGGCGCAAGAGACTGGCAACTGTATCAGTCGGGGTAACGCTCTGGGAGCCTGTACAATCGCTATCCCGGTGTTTCTACCGAAAGCATCTTTACCTTCCAGTGTAATAATAAAATTTAAGCTTTTATTTAATACTTTAGGAAAGGGGTGTGCAGGATCCAGGCCCACCGGGCTAAGGACCGGTAAAAGTTCTCGATTAAAATATTTTTTTATCCAGGCTAACTGGGCTTGATTCCACCTGTCATGATGCAGAAAGTGGATATCTTGTTTAGAAAGCGCAGGCAACAGCTCATCATTGAGAATTTTGTATTGGTGGGCCTGTAACTCATGTGCAATCTGGTTGATTAACTCTAATTGTTCGGATGGGCTTAAATTATCCGGTCCACGCTGAGTAGAACCATAGGAAACCTGTTGTTTTAGGCCGGAAACACGGATTTCAAAAAACTCATCCATATTGGAGCTGGCGATACAAAGAAAAAACAAGCGTTCAAGCAAAGGATTCTTTTTGTCTCTGGCCTGTGCCAGTACGCGGCGGTTAAATTCAAGCAGGCTTAATTCCCTATTAATAAAATAATCAGAGTTATCCAGATCCAGCTCTTTAACCTGTGGTGCGATTGTATTCATTTTGAATTTTTAATAATTAAGAGATAACCTTCTTTTTCTTTGGGTTCACTGATTTTAACTTCAATTAATTCTGCATTAAAATTTTTAGCGCAGCGTTTAGCCAGCTTCAAAAAAGGGGAGCGGCCGGGATCTGCAATAATTATTCTTGGTACCCCTGCTTTAAGGGCTTTGTTTATCATTTTATATAAAGGGTCAATCAGTTCTTTCCAGAAACAGATGTCGCCACCGACAATCAAATCCTGCTTAGCCAGAGTGTTGCGTTTAAGATTTTCATAACGCGAAACACTTTTTTTGACTTTTACGCCATTAGCCTTGGCATGTAATTTCAAAAAGGGGAATACATGTTTGTCAGCATCTACACCTGTTACTTGTGCCTTAAATACTTTTGCACAGTAGATTGACAATATTCCCCAGCCACAGCCTACTTCCATAATATTGGATTTTAACTTTGGCGGGTTGGCATCAAGGTAGTCAATAATAAAAAAACTTGAATACCAAATTTTGTGACCGTGTATTTCAGGATCGTTGTTTAAATCGAGCAGTTTATTAATGGCTTTCGATTTATTTTTAAAAACAGTCAACCCGCGGACTATCTTGGTATCTGCAGCGGCCACAACTTTCCTCATTTAATAAAAGTCGTAAACAGAAAGTTTATTACAACTTTGTTAAGAGATGATTAATCTAAACTCAATTTCACTTTCCTAACCAGCGGTTCAAATAAGGCCAGAAAATTCAAACTAAACAGCAGAAAATTCTACGCTGATCAGAGCGCTTAATCAATAAAGTGAGAAGTGAAACGGTTTATAGATGGCTTGGTCAGACAGAAATAAAAATCACCGTGGACGAGCAGAGCTTTTCAGTAGAGACTATTTCTTGCTGGCAGTTTTATTGACTTCAATGACGCTTGAGACAACTTCTCCTTTGTGCAGGCGTGTCCGTAAGGTGGCTCCACGGCTGACAGCGTCAGCTTGTGTAATCAGATTATTCTCGGCATCGTAGGTCATGGAGTACCCCCGACTTAAAATATTTAAAGGGCTTAGGTTATTCAGGGCGCGACCGAGATCAGCAAATTTAAATTGTGCATTTTGCAGCGATTTAAGAGTGGCTTTTTGCAAGCTGGCGGCAAGGTAACGATTGTTTTGCTGCTGTTCGCGGATTAAAGCAAGAGGTGAATGTTGAATGAGCCCATGAAGCAGTTCTTTTATGGCAGTTTTATTTTGAGTTAAATAAAAATGAAATTCGCGACGCATTTTTATTTCCAGATCATCCAATCTTTGCGCCTGTTCCTGTAAGCGGCGTCCCGGGTGTTTGATCTGTTTTCTTAGCCAGTTCAGGTTCTGTCTGGAATGATTTAGTTTTTCTTTCATTATATTGCTTAGCTGAATCTGGTAAGCACTAAAAATCGCCATAAAATCTTCTTGATCCGGGCTCAGTAGTTCAGCAGCAGCAGAGGGTGTTGCCGCTCTGACATCGGCTACAAAATCGGCAATTGTAAAATCGACTTCATGGCCAACCGCGCTGACAATAGGAAGTTCAGAATCGAAAATGGCACGTGCCAGTTTTTCATCATTGAAGGCCCATAAATCTTCCAGTGAGCCACCGCCACGGCCAATGATTAATACATCAAGGTTTTTTAGACAGCCTTGTTTAAGGTTTGCCAGCTTAATGGCATTAATCATGCCGGGTGCAGCTTCATTGCCCTGCACTGAAACAGGTAATATGGTTACAGGTATAGCTGGGAAACGGCGCGCCAGCACACTAATGATGTCTCTTATTGCCGCCCCGCTTGGTGAGGTAATAACACCAATATGCTCAGGTAGTGTTGGTAGTTTTTGTTTGAATTCATCATTAAATAAACCTTCATTTTGCAATTTATTTTTTAGTGCCTCAAAAGCAATTCGCAGGGCCCCTTCCCCCAGAGGACTGATGGATTGCACAATTAACTGATAATCGCCACGACCTTCATAGAGACTCAATTTCGCTTTTAATTGAATCTGCATACCTTCCCTGGGTTTGATTTTCACATACTGGTTACGCCCTTTAAACATCGCGCAACGCACCTGTGCATGCTCATCCTTTAAAGTGAAGTACCAATGGCCGGAAGCTGGCATGGCAATATTGGAAAGTTCTCCTTCAACCAGAACCGCGGGGAAATTTTCTTCCAGTAAGAAGCGGGCTGACCGATTAAGATCGGAAACGCTATAGACGGTTTCATTTGAGGAATTAGTGCTATTAAAGAGGTCGTCACTCATCGTCTAATAATACCTGAAAATGTAAGTCTGTTTTTAAGTTTTCCAGAGGCTGTTACACGACAGCTTTAGCTATCTATTTACTGGATGCAGGCATGAGTTTATAATAGCGCGCTTTCCCGATTCCGGGATTTGGTGGAAAGTGACGCTATGCTACGAATTGTAGAAGATGCTTTAACCTTTGATGATGTCCTTTTAGTTCCCGCACACTCTCTGGTGCACCCCAACTCGGTCGAATTAAAGACCCGCCTGACACGAGACATACAATTAAATATTCCTTTGGTTTCCTCAGCGATGGATACGGTGACTGAGTCACGTCTGGCGATTGCGATGGCACAGGAAGGCGGACTGGGCATTATGCACAGAAGCATGAGCATTGAGGACCAAGCTCGTGAAGTCCGGACAGTAAAGAAATATGAAAGTGGGGTAGTCACCGACCCGATTTGCGTTACCCCAAATACCACCATTCGCAAATTATTGGACATGATTAATGAGCATCGGATATCCGGGATGCCAGTCGTTGAAAGTAGCGATAGTGATAACCTGGTAGGTATTGTAACCAGCAGGGATGTTCGTTTTGAAAATGATTTAAATGCCACTATTGATAAAATCATGACACCAAAAGATCGCCTGGTAACGGTACAGGAAGGGGCGGATCTGGGCGATGTTAAAAAGTTGATGCATAAACACCGGATTGAAAAAGTATTGGTGGTCAATGACAAATTCCAGCTGAAAGGCCTGGTGACCTTAAAAGATATACGCAAGGCAGAAGATTTTCCGAATGCCTGTAAAGATATCCTTGGACAGTTACGAGTTGGTGCAGCGGTAGGCACGGGGCCTGATACTGAAGATCGGGTGCGAGCCCTGGTTAATGCAGGAGTAGATGTGATCGTGGTGGATTCTTCCCATGGTCACTCTCAGGAAGTCATAGACCGAATCGTGGAAATTAAGAAGACTTTTCCGGCATTACCAATCATTGGCGGTAATGTAGCTACTGCGGCCGGTGCCAGGGCCCTGGCAGATGCGGGTGTTGATGCGGTGAAAGTAGGTATTGGCCCCGGCTCTATTTGTACAACAAGGATCGTGACTGGCGTCGGGGTTCCACAAATCACAGCGGTAGCCAATGTGGCAGAAGAGTTAAAAGATACTGATATTACGATTATCTCTGATGGCGGTATTCGTTTTTCCGGTGATATTGCCAAGGCCATAGCGGCTGGTGCCAATGTTGTGATGATAGGCAGTTTACTGGCAGGCACCGAAGAGGCCCCTGGTGAAGTAGAGCTGTATCAGGGACGCTCGTATAAAGCTTATCGTGGTATGGGGTCGGTAGGGGCAATGTCGAAAACCCATAGTTCCAGTGACCGTTATTTTCAGGATATAGAAGCCGGTGCTGCGAAACTGGTGCCTGAAGGTATTGAAGGTCGGGTTCCCTATAAAGGCCCCATGACAGAAATAATCTATCAACTGACTGGTGGTATTCGTGCCAGTATGGGACTGACTGGCTGCAGGGATATTGAAGAAATGCGGATTAAGCCGGAATTTGTGAAGATAACGAGTGCAGGGGTTTCGGAAAGTCACGTACATGACGTGAGTATTACCAAGGAAGCTCCAAACTACAGGGTGAGCTGATAGGGGAGCTATTGCGCTTGCCATAACTTTGTTGAAAGAGAAATTTTATTCAGTCATTTACTGGATTTGTAAACTCCTTCATCAAATTTCTCTTTCGCCGCGTTCTGACTATGCTCATAACGCTCCAAAGTTGTGATGATTCAGATATAAACTAATTTAATAAAAAGTCCTGGAAGCTGTTTTTTAATGACCCAAAACATCCACGAACAAAAAATTCTGATTCTCGATTTTGGTTCTCAATATACGCAGTTGATTGCCCGCCGGGTGCGTGAATCCGGGGTTTACTGCGAAATCCATCATTATGGGCTAAGTGAAAAAGACTTTTCTGACTTTGCCCCTCAAGGGGTCATACTGTCGGGGGGGCCGGAATCCGCCAATATTGTCAATGCCCCTGTTGCGCCGGACTACCTTTTCACTGCCAATATTCCTGTTCTGGGTATCTGCTATGGTATGCAAACCATGGCTCAGCAGCTCGGTGGATTGGTAGAAGCTTCAGATAAATCAGAGTTTGGTCATGCTGCTATCAGGCTTCAGGGTGACAGCGTACTTTTGGGTAATCTGGATAATGCCATTGAACAGAATGGTGAAATAAGACATAACGTCTGGATGAGCCATGGCGATAAAGTAACCAGATTGCCGAAGGGTTTTCGTACTATCGCAGCTACTGAAAGTGCTCCGATTGCCGCTATGGCCGATGAAGGCAGACGTTTTTATGGCATACAGTTTCATCCTGAAGTCACCCACACGCCGGCCGGGCAAAGCATTCTGAACCGTTTTGTGCATGATATTTGTGACTGTGAAGCCCTCTGGACACCAGCCAATATTATTGAAGATGCGATCAGTCAGATCAGAAAACAGGTTGGCAAAGATCAGGTCTTGCTTGGACTTTCAGGCGGTGTTGATTCTTCCGTGGTTGCAGCAGTTTTACATGAAGCAATCGGTGACCAGTTAACCTGTGTATTTGTGGATAATGGCTTGCTGCGCTTACGTGAAGGTGATCAGGTCATGGAGATGTTTGGTCATCATATGGGTATTAAAGTGATACGGGCCGACGCCGAGGAACTCTTTCTCAGCAGACTTGAAGGTGTTTCTGATCCTGAGGCAAAACGTAAAATTATCGGTAATACCTTTATCGAAGTGTTTGATGCTGAGGCGGCGAAAATGGCCGAAGAAATAAAATGGTTGGCGCAAGGAACCATCTATCCCGATGTTATTGAGTCTGCCGGTTCCAAACATGGCACGGCGCATGTGATTAAATCACATCACAATGTCGGAGGTTTGCCGGAAGATATGGCGCTTGAACTGCTGGAACCGCTGCGTGAACTGTTCAAGGATGAAGTGCGAAAAATCGGTCTGGCCCTGGGCTTGCCTTATGACATGGTCTATCGACATCCTTTTCCTGGCCCTGGGCTGGGAGTACGAATTCTGGGAGAAGTAAAAAAAGAATATTGCGACATCCTGCGCCAGGCAGATGCCATATTTATTGAAGAACTGCATAAGGCGGATTGGTATCACAAGGTCAGCCAGGCCTTTGTTGTGTTTTTACCGGTCAAGTCTGTTGGTGTGGTGGGTGATGGCCGCCGCTATTCCTATGTATTGGCAATCCGCGCAGTTGAAACAATCGATTTCATGACAGCACGCTGGGCACATTTGCCCTATGAATTACTGGAAACAGTGTCCAGCCGTATCATTAACGAAGTCAGTGAGGTGTCCCGCGTTTCATACGATGTCTCCAGTAAGCCTCCGGCTACTATCGAGTGGGAGTGAAGACACGTTTATAAGTTATTGATTTATAAGCATATTTTCTAAACTATTTACTACAAAGTATACTTTTTGAGTGTTATTTTTCAGTAAGTTAGAGTTTCTAACTACAAACTCGTTACAAAAAACGAGTGTTTACTGAAAATCATAAGAAACATCATCAGTTTGTAGTTGAATCAGAAAAACACTGATGTTTGACGACATTAGTGTTTTTTTTTTGGATGGAAATTATGTCAAAACGAGTAAACAACTGGATTTCAGAAGAACACGAAATGAGTGACGGTGATTACAAAATCATCAGAACGAGTCAAAGTGGTGATGTGTATCAAATACACGTTTGGGTTGGTAATGAAGGAAAAATGTATCGTCGTAGTTTGAGAACAAAACACTTAGAAACTGCAAAAGAGAAGGGAAAAGAAGAATACATAAAGATAATGGGTTTAGTGAATAACGGGAAACAAGTGTTTTCTGATGATGTCACTACTGTAGTGAATCGTTTTATTCAATATCGTCAAAGTGACGTTGATACTGAACTGAGAAACATCAGAAATGACATCAGAGTCACTAAATCACGGATACTACTGAAACACTTAATACGGAAACACAAAATACTCAAAGATGTAGAACGTTCAACTTCATTTGCAACAGGATTCGTTCTCTAGAAAGTTGAATACTATTAGTATTTGCAAACTTACCGGATATTTGCTGTAATTTTTTTTTGTAAAAT
>Ga0181577_10002835_pt1 | contig 13476 bp, 7 predicted proteins | sample 101ome_21_FD_132468 | JGI IMG/M metagenome (GOLD analysis project Ga0181577, IMG submission 132468) | Coastal salt marsh microbial communities from the Groves Creek Marsh, Skidaway Island, Georgia - 101413BT metaG (megahit assembly) | ecosystem: Environmental > Aquatic > Marine > Intertidal zone...
ATGGGGTTGGCGGAACCGTGAAGGATTTGCGCGCACGTGACGCCGCCGGCCAGTTGCCGGTACATGTTCACGTCCTCGCTGTCGACGGCGTGCCCGATCCACACTTCGGCGCTGCTGGCCTGCGTGCCTTCGTTCACGCCGCGGTCCACGGCGATGTGCGTGTGTTCGTCAATCACCCCCGGCGTCACGTGCTTCCCGCGGCCGTCAATTTCTGTGGCCGTCACGCCGGCCGGCAAAAGTGCGGCCAGGTCGAGGTCGATGCCAACTGCAACGAGCCGGCCGTCGTGAATCAACACGTCCGCGCCCTCCAGGACGCCCTCGTCCTCGCACGTCCATACCGTCGCGTCTCGGATGCACACCGTCTCGGCCTCGAGGCGTTCCGGCAAGCCGTACGCCGTGAAGGGATAGACGACGCCCGACAAATCCAATTCCGTTTCCGAGGTCGCGGCGGCCGGTTCTTCGGAATCAGCAGGCTTGCCCTCGGAGGCGGTCTCTGCCTCGGGCGAGCCGGCATCTGCACCGTCGAGCGCCTGAGAACCGTCGGGTTCCGGAGCCGCTTCCTTTCGGATGGCGGACCAGTCGGACCAGCGTCCGTCCGAGGTTTGGCCTGAGCCCTCCCAAATCCGGCTCTCCATCCACACATTTCCAGTCAGGCGAATCGGTCCGTCGTCCGCCGGGATGCGCAACACCACGGTCCGGTTGTCCAGAGTCAGGGACACCTTCCTGTCGGTGGTGTCGTTCAAGGCCCATGAAGCCTTCCACTTCCCCGGTTCGCCCGTGACCTCCAAGGCGTAAACGCTGTCGTTCACGTTCACGTTGTACGACCCGGCAAGGTCCAACGGAGCTCGGTCGCGCATCGGGGTTGCTTGCCCGGCCACCCAATGCTCCACAAGGTGGGTCTTCTTGTCAAAAAGCGGGCCGTCGGTGACGAGTACGTTGGCCACACAGCCGGCGCGCAAACTCCCAAGGTCGGCCTCGAGCCCAAGCCACGCGGCGGGCGTGGAAGTCAAGGCCCGAAGCGCTTCTTGCTCCGGCAACCCTTCCTTGACGGCCTTGCGCACGCCGTTCAAAAACGCTCCGGGATCTTTCAAACCGTGGGCTGTAAATGCCAAGGGCACTCCGGCGGCGTGCAGTCGCGCGGCGTTGGACGGCGCCAATTCCCAGTGCTTGAGTTCGTCCAAGCCGATGAGCCGGGCGAGGTGCGGGTCCGAGACGTCGTAGCCTTCAGGGTAGTTCACCGGAACGGCCATCCGGACGCCCGTTGCCGCAACCGCCTCAGCACGTTGGTACGCGTCGCCACTGCCCAGCATGATCGGCGTCGCGACCCCAAACTCCTTCAGAACCGCATCCGCGCGAAGCACGTCCTTCCAACTGCCCGCAGAAAACACGCGTGGCAGGTCTTGTGCCTCGACGAACGCTTCCAGAGACAGGTTGGTTCCACCGGCCATGCCGCGCGGCGACGCTTCGGCGTACCACTGCGCGTCGAGGTGGGTTTGACGCAAAAGCGCGGTGGCGCCCATCAACGAACTCGGGTAATTCTGGGACGAAGACCCCTTCCGGAAACTCATGTGGAAGGACGCGTCCGGAGCCAGAAGGGCCTCGCGCGGGTCGTCCAGGGGCAACACCACAGCGCCCGTGCCTCGAACGACGCCGTCTTGAACGTGGGTCAGCACCGCGCCAAAGCCCGCCTCGCGAAGGGCCTTGGCCTTGTCGCCGCTCGGACCAAACACGAAGGCGGCGGACGTTTCCGGCCGAACCGCCTCGTTCCACCCGTAGGCGCCTTTCTTGTCGCTCAGGTCTTGCGGCGTGCGCGACCAACCGGATTCCTGGACCTCCGGCATGCCGAAGTCGCTGTGCACGTCCACAAAGGACGGGTACACATGCAGGCCAGTCATGTCCAAGCTCACGGCGGGGCCGGAGTGTGACACGGTTGCGGACGGCCCTGCGGCGACAATTCGTCCGCGGTGAAGCACCAAGGTGCCGTCTTCAATCGTTGTCGTGGCGTCGACGTGCAGGGTCGCATGTTCGAGCACGGTGGCGACGAGGGCTTTGTCGTGGGTGCCGTTGACGGGGAAGGTCGGGTCGGGGGTTTGGGCCCCAACAGGCGAGAAACTCGCCCACCCGAATCCCACCATCAGCGTTCCCAAGGAGAGGAGGCGTTGCGTCATGCGCATGAGAGCAGGTTTGTGGTTGCAGTCCTTGAAAAGGACGCGTCAAGGTACACAGGAAGTACCGGCCTTGGAAACGGCCTACGTACCTTTGCGTACCATGGACACCCCCCGCATCCCCACCAGCGTGTACGCCGAAATGACGCCGAACCCGGCCGTCATGAAATTCGTCGCGGACCGCGCTTTGGCCCCTGGCAACGTTCAACTCGAGTTTCGAAGCAAGAACGAGGCCGCGTTGTGCAGCCCCTTGGCAACCGAACTCTTCAACTTTCCCTTCGTGACCAGCGTGTTCGTAAGCGGGCCCATGGTGAGTGTGACCAAGGACGACAGCTTGGGGTGGGAGATGATTGTGCAACAATTGCGCGAGTACATCCGTGAATGGTTGATGGACCACCAAGATGCGGTGGTTGAAGCCCAAATCGAAGCCGCCCTCCCCCAACTCGGAACGGCCTCCCCCGACGCGCCCCTTGCCGCCCCGGCCGGCCTTGCGCCAGAAGCCGTGAAATTCATCTCCGAGGAAGACATTGTCCCCACGGAACACGACGAAGCCATCTCCCAGCTGCTCGAAGAATTCGTCAGGCCCGCGGTCGAACAAGACGGCGGGGCGATTGATTTCAAGGCGTTCAAAGACGGCACGGTCTACGTCCACCTTCGCGGTGCCTGTTCCGGATGTCCCTCGAGCATGCAAACGCTGAAAGGCGGCATCGAACAACTCCTCAAGGCCAAACTCGACGCCGTCGAAGAAGTGGTCGCCCTCGGAGTCTAACCTCCCAATCCCGGATCCGACGCCTCAGCTTTCGGCGCGCTTCAACGCGTCGATTTCTCCGCGCAAAGTGTCCAAGGCGCTGCGCAAGCTGGCCGCCGACGCGGGCTGCCCGTCCAAGGCCGAAGGCAATTCGAAACTGAGGTAGGCCGCCGCACGCCAAACTTCCAACACGTCGTCCCCAGGCACAGCGTAGGGTGCGAACGCAGGGTTGTCGCTGTGCAGAACGAGACGGCTTCCCCCTGGCAAATCGTTTTCGATCCGCTTGAACACCACGCCGTCGTCGCGCGTGACCACGACGTGAGGGCGCAAGCCCCCCACGCTCATCCAATCGTCCACGTACTGGCACAAGATGTAGCTTCCGGAAGGGATGGGCAGCATGCTGTCGCCTTCGATTTGGAACATCCGGTAGGTGCGGTCGGGCGCCAGCTCCTTGAGAGGCAGCCCAAACGTCGGCAACTGCGACACCCAATCAGGGTCGCCGTACCCATGCGCGTAACCCGCCGCCGCCTTGACCGGCACCACCACAACCCGTTCGTGGTCGGACGTCGCATCGACAGACACGGTCAACACCCGAAGGCCGTCCCCCTTGGCCCGCTCCGAAGCCCGTTCGTCCACGTCTCCACGCACCAAGGCGTCCACGGTGATTTCAAAGCAAGCCGCCAGGTCAATGAGCACGGACAATTTGGGCTCGGACCTCCCCTCTTCGTATGCCCCCAACGTCGGCCGCGTCAGGCCCACACGGTCCGCCAACGCCTGTTGGGTCCACCCCCGCTCCCGACGAAGCGCCTTCAAGTTTTCAGCCAATTTGCTTTGCATGGCGCCCAAGATATGAGCAATGCTCGAAACATGAGCAAACGCCTCGTTCCTCGAAAAAATCACCCCGTTCGTCGACACATATAAATTTTATATCGTATATTTATGTTTCGATAACAACGAACGACCACCATGATGCGCTGGAATCTCTTCACCCTTGGCCTGCTGCTCACCTCGTGGACACACGGCCAAAACGCATGCGGACCTCAGAGTTTGCAGGCGCTTCGCACCTCTCATCAGCACAACACGAGCTGCCATGAACTGGGGTGCCAAGGCCTGCAGGGCACGGGCGTCAGCAGCGACACGTACGTCGGCACTCCTTTCTGGTATTCGCCAGAACCGGGGCCCCGAAGCGCGATCATCACGCTCGAATTCGGCCCGATGTTCCCCAACGAAGCCAAACCCGCCGTGGAAATGGCCGTGGACATTTGGGCGCAGTCCATCGAAACGGTGGTGCCGATTCACATGCAGGCGATTTGGGACTCGCTTCCCCCCAACATTCTGGCGCAATCCTCCCCGTACGAAGTGGTGAACAACTTTGAAGGCGCCCCCATGGCGGACCGCCAGTACGCCATTGCACTTGCGAACCAGCTGACGGGGTCCGACTTGAATCCCGCCGCGCCGGACATGGTGGTGAAATTTGCTGAGGACACCCCTTGGTACCTCGGATTGGACGGCCAAGTGCCCGACACCTTGTACGACATGGTGACCGTCGCACTTCACGAAATGGCGCACGGTTTGGGGTATTTGGGCAGCGCCAACCACAACGGAAACTCCGGATTCTTGGGATTCCAAGGCATTCCATTCATCTACGATCAATTCGTGGAAGAAAGCGACCAAAGCTCCATCTTGGACTACATCAGCGGAACCGTGGCCTTGGGCAACGTCCTTGAAAGCGACGCCTTGTACTGGGGCGGTGAAAACGGCGACGCCGCGCAAGCCGTGGGCCGACCACGACTGTACGCGCCGACGACTTGGTCTCCTGGAGCGAGCTACTCGCACTTGCGCGAGTCTTCGTACCCCGCTGGAAACGCGAATTCGTTGATGACCCCGTTCCTGAACCAAAGCGAGGGCATTCACCAACCTGGGGCGGTTGCCTTGGGCATGATGCAAGACATGGGGTGGAGTTTGCCTCCCGTGCTTTGCAACGTGACCGGCGTCACGACCTTGGCCCAAACCGGCTGCAACCCCCTCACCAACACGTACACTCAGCAACTGCAAGTGACGTACGAGAACGCCCCTGAAACGGGCAACCTTGTGGTGAACGGCGTGAGTTTCCCAATCACAGGGAGCCCTCAATCCCTGTCGCTGACGGGCCTGAATTCAGACGGCGCTGACGTGGACGTGACCGTGAGCTTCTCGGAGAACCCCGACTGTTCGCTCACGCTTCCCGCGCTGTTTACGGCACCGGAATCGTGCTGCGTGTTGCTTCGTTTGGACGAAGTCAACCCGGCGACGAAAACCGTGACCGTCCGCAACGTCGCGGACTGCGAAGGCGGGTTGGCTGGGCAGGTCATCAAGTCGGGTGGCGCACAGGCGTTCTTGACGGACCTCCTGCCTCCGGGCGTGACCCTCGCGGCGGACGCAACCCTGACCGTCACGTGGCCCGACTGGCCGAGCAACGCGGACGGCGGCGACCTGACCCTGCACGATCAGGTGGGGGCGTACGACGACTACGTGCAGTGGGGCACGCCGGGCAACTTGGGACAGGTTTTGGCCAACATCTACGGCTTGTGGACGCCCAACACCTTCCTCGAAGGTTTGCCCCCGTACACGTACGAAGGCGACCCCTACGCCAGCCCTGCGGAGCACGGCGTGGAGTTTTGGGACGCGGTGCCGTTCCCTTGCGCGATTCTGGACATGACCGTGGGCACCACCTCCGAGTGCAATCCCATGGGCAACGTGTTCACGCAAGAATTGGAGTTCTCGTTCCAAAGCCCGCCCCCTGCCGGCGATGTCATTCTCTTGGCGGACTCGATGGTGGTTTACGACGGGGCGAACCCCTGGAACGTCGTGGTCACGCTCCCTGCTTCGGGCAGCGCGGTGGACATCACCGCGACGGTCATGGGCGACCCGATGTGCACGGCGACGTTCGTAGGCGAGGTGATCTCTCCTGAAGGGTGCGGATGCCCGACCGACTTGAACAACGGCGGGTTCGTGGACGTGACCGACTTGCTCCTGTTCCTCACGGACTACGGGTGCATGTCCGGATGCACGGCCGACTTCAACGGCGACGACATCGTGAACGTGAACGACCTCTTGATCTTCTTGACGTCGTACGGCGATTCCTGCAACTGACGGACGTTCCCGGCCGAGCCAGGCCAAAAAAACGCGCTTGTGCTCGTTTCTTTGGTTTTGCTCATTATTTTAGCAGACCCATTCCTGTTTTGGACGGGTCTGTTTCATGAATGACATTTCACCCACCCTCCCCGTGCCGTCAGCGGCGCCCCACTCGGATCGCGATTCGGGGCGGCAGCGGTCGATCCTGCACCTGGACCTCGACACCTTCTTCGTGTCGGTGGAGCGCCGCATGGACTCACGCCTCGAAGGCCGTCCCATCTTGATTGGGGGGACGGGCGATCGAGGCGTGGTGGCGTCCTGCAGTTACGAGGCGCGGGGATTTGGGGTGCATTCCGGGATGGCGATGAAGATGGCGCGTGCGCTGTGCCCGGAAGCGGTGGTGATTCGCGGGAATTCGATGGCCTATTCCAAGCAGTCGGAGATCGTGACGGACATCGTGCGGGAGGCCGTGCCGGTCTGTGAAAAGAGTTCCATCGACGAGTTCTACGCGGACCTCAGTGGGATGGACCGGTTCTTTGGGTGCTGGCAATTCTCCCGCGAGCTTCGGGAACGCGTGATCCGCGAGTCCGGGTTGCCCATTTCCGTGGGGCTCAGCACCAGCAAGACCGTGGCGAAAGTGGCGACGGGCGAGGCGAAGCCCAACAACGCCCAGCACGTGAGCCGGGGGACGGAGCGGCACTTTTTGGCCCCCCTCTCGGTCCGAAAAATCCCCATGGTCGGCGCGGAGACCTACCGCACCTTGCGCAACCTTGGCATCTCCACGATCCGGACGCTGCAGGACATGCCTGTCGAACTCATCGAGCAGGTGCTGGGCAAGAACGGCGTGGCGATTTGGAAGAAAGCGCACGGGCTGGACGATGCGCCGGTCATCGCCTACAACGAGCGCAAGTCGATTTCGACCGAACGCACCTTCGCCAAGGACACCACCGACGGCGACAAGCTTCACGCCATCATGCTGGCCATGGCGGAAAACCTCGCCTTTCAACTTCGGCGCGGCGACAAGCTCACGGCGTGCGTGACCGTCAAGGTGCGCTATGCCGACTTCTCGACCAAGAGCATGCAGCGGCGCATCCCCTACACCGCCGCGGACCACCACCTCGTGCCCACGGCCAAAGACCTCCTCGAACAGCTGCTCGACAAGCGCGTGCGCGTGCGTCTGATCGGGGTCCGCTACAGCCACCTGGTGGGCGGCGGATGCCAAATCAACCTGTTCGACGACACCGAAGAGCGCGTCAAGTTGTACCAAGCCCTCGACCGCATCCGCGTGCAGTACGGCGACCGAAGCGTGGTGCGCGCCGCCGGCCTCGAAGCGCGAACCATCGGCCGAACCAACCCCTTCAACGGCGGCCCTCCACCCCTCCTCGCCCACCGTCACCAATGACCGTCCTACGAACCGCGCACCTGCGCATCCCCCACCCACAATCCCAAACGCGGTCCTCTTCTCCTCGTTCGTTCTCTCCTCGTTCGTTTTACCTTCCTCCAATCCCCTGACCCATGTGCGGCCGTTACGTCACCGTCTCCTCCATCCAAGCCGTTGAACAGCGCTTCAACGTCAAGGCGCCCACGCCCTGGGCATCCAACACGAACGTCAGCCACGGCGACCGCGCGCCCGTGGTCGCGAGCGACCGTCCGGGGGAGGTGCAGCTCATGCAGTTTGGGTTCACGCCGGGGTGGGCGAAAAAGCAGTACTACATGATCAACGCGCGGGCGGAGGGCGACCGAAACGCCGTCAACGACCCCAGCTACACCGGGGCGATGGGCATCCTCGACAAACCGATGTTCCGGAAAGCGATTCGGTCGCAACGCTGCCTCGTCGTGGCCGACGCGTTCATCGAAGGGCCCGAGCGCGAGAAGCTGTCCAAGCCGTACGTGATCTACCCCCGCGACGGGCAGCGTCCGTTCGCCCTGGCCGGGATTTGGGATGAATGGTGCGACCCGTCGTCGGGCGAACTCCTCCGCTCTTTTGCGGTCCTGACCACCGTCTCGAACCCTCTGACCCAAGCCGTTGGGCACCACCGCGCGCCGGTGATCCTCGACCCGGACCGGGAACGCGAATGGCTCGACCCCGAGACGCCCCTCGGCGACGTCACTTCGATGCTCCGCACCTGGGACGCCAAACGCTTCAACGCCTACCCCATCTCGCCCGCCATCCGCGACCCGCGCCGCAACGGCTCGGGCCTGCTGGAACCGGTGGGCCAGCGGATTTGGCCGGAGTTCACCCACGAAATCCATTCGACCCTTGAAGTCTTCGGCATGGGCGAGTCGCAGTCCCGAAGCCGTCGCGCCGCCGAGGCCTCCGACACGTCCCGGGGCGCCACCACGCCCTCGGGCCGGGCCGCCGAACCGGGGCAGGCCACATGGGGACATCAGGGTTCGTTGTTCGACTGACCGCCACGCCCGCCGCGCCTCTCCCGCGAAAGCGTCCCTCCACTCGTTCCGTTCCCGACCCCTTCATGCCCCATGTACCTGAACACCCACAGCCGATTCAGTCTGCGCTACGGCGTCCTGTCCGTCGACGACATCTTGTCGTGGGCGCAGGCGGCGGGCGTGACGCGCGTGGCTTTGACGGACGTGGGGACGACCTCGGCGAACTGGGATTTTGTTCGGCGGGCGGAGGGGTTTGGGGTGGCACCCGTGCTGGGCATCGACGTGCGGAACGGCAACGCCCGGAGGTTTGTGGCCCTGGCCCGGGACGCCGCGGGGTACGCGGCCCTGTGCCGGTGGTTTTCCGACCTGAACCTCGCCGGGGCGTCCTTTCCTGCGCGCCTTCCCGAGGACGTCCGCGCCACCGGCGTGGCCGCAATCTACCCCTGGGCCGCGTGGCGCGAGGCGCACGACCGCAAAGCGCGTGACCCCAGCACCGACCCCTCCGACGAGGCGCCACTCGGCACCGACGAATGGGTGGGCGTGCAGGCCTGGGAGATTCCGGCCGTGCGCCTTGCGCATGCCGACCGCGATCCCGTGCTGGGGCCGAGGCTCGTGGCGCTGTCGACCGCCACGTTCACCTGCAAACGGGACTGGAACACGCACCGGCTGTTGCGTGCCGTCGACCTCAACACGCTCCTAAGCCGCCTCGACGCCGCGGAATGCGGCGACCCACGGGACTGTTTCCGAGCCCCGGAAGAGCTGCGGCAGGCGTACGCCGAGATGCCGGAACTCGTGGCGCGGGCCGAGACGTTGCTCGAGGGCTGTTCGATGGACCTGCCCGAGCCCCCCGAGGGGCGCCTGCACAACAACCCGCACACGTACACGGGAAGCGAAGACGAGGACGAGGCGCTGGTGCGGGCTTTGTGCGCGGAGGGTTTGGCCTACCGCTATCCGGACCACGACGACACGGTGCTGGAGCGGATGGAACACGAGATTGGGTTAATCCGCAAGCAGGGCTTCCTCGCCTATTTCCTCATCAATTGGGACATCACGAGTTACGCCCGCAGTCGGGGCTATTTCCACGTTGGGCGGGGCAGCGGGGCCAACAGCCTTGTCGCGTACCTGCTGCGAATCACCGACGTCGACCCGATTGAGCTCGACCTCTACTTCGAGCGCTTCCTCAACCTCTACCGCGCCAACCCGCCCGACTTCGACATCGACTTCTCGTGGACGGACCGCGACGACGTGGTGGCGTACATGTTCCAGCGCTTCCCCAACGTGGCGCTGCTCGCCGCCTACAACACCTTTCAATACCGCGCGGCCGTGCGGGAATTGGGCAAGGTCATGGGGTTGCCCAAACACGAAATCGACGCCCTCTGTGCCGGCCAATTCAACCCCAACCGGTTGGGCGAAATGGAAACGGTGGTGCTCAAGTACGCGTCAGTGATTCGGGATTTTCCAAGCAGCCTGACCCTGCACGCGTGCGGGGTGCTCATCGCACACGACGACATCCACCGCTACGGGGCGCTGTTCATGCCGCCGAAGGGGCTGCGGACGGTCATGTTTGACATGGTGGTCGCCGAGGATGTGGGGCTGCACAAGTTTGACATCCTGAGCCAGCGCGGGCTCGGCAAAATCAAGGACGCGCTCGAGATGGTGCGCGCCCGAGATCCGGAAACCGCCGAAGAGATTGACATCCACGACATGCGGCGGTTCAAGGCGGACGAGGGCGTGCGCGCCATGCTTCGGGAAGCCCGCGCCACCGGGTGCTTCTACGTGGAGTCGCCCGCCATGCGCATGCTCATGCGGAAACTTCAGGTCGACGACTACCTGGGCTTGGTGGCGGCGAGCTCGGTGATCAGGCCCGGGGTGGCGCGGAGCGGGATGATGCAGGCGTACATCGAGCGGCACCGCGACCCGGCCCGACGCGCCGAGGCCCATCCAGTCCTGCTCCACCTCATGCCCGAAACGTACGGGGTGATGGTGTACCAAGAGGACGTGATCAAGGTGGCGCACCGGTTCGCGGGCCTCGACCTCGGCGAAGCCGACGTGTTGCGGCGCGGCATGAGCGGGAAGTTCCGGTCGCGGGAAGAGTTTGACCGAGCCCGCGACGCCTTCCACACCAAGGCCGTGGCGAAGGGTCATGCGCCGGATTTGGTGCGCGAAGTTTGGCGCCAAATGGAAAGCTTCGCCGGCTACGCCTTCGCCAAAGGCCACTCCGCCTCGTACGCGGTCGAGAGCTACCAAAGCCTGTTCCTCAAGGTCCACTTTCCCCTCGAGTACTTGTGCGCGTGCATCAACAACTTCGGCGGGTTCTACCGGACCGAATTCTACGTGCACGAAGCGCGCATGCTCGGCGCCCGGATCGAAGCGCCGTGCGTCAACACCGTGGGCGCCTTGGCCGTCGCCGACCCCCACTCCCGAACCCTCACCCTGGGCTTCAACCTCGTCAAGGACCTCAACGGCGCGACCGTCGCCTCCCTGGAACGAGCCCGGGCCGAAGGCGGACCCTTCACCTCCCTGGTCGACCTCGTCGAACGCATCGCGCCGTCGCTCGAGCAGTTGACCATCCTGATTCGGGTGGGGGCCCTGCGCTTCACGGGAGCCACCAAGCACGTGCTGTTGTGGGAAGCCCATTTCCTGCTCGCCGCCGAGGCCCAGGGCGGTTCGAGCACGGCGCGTGCAGGTTCCAGTCCCGCCCACGTGGCGGACCTCCTGGCCGGAAGGCGCGCCCTGCCCGCCCGAACCGGCGCCGGCACTGGAGAGCTGTTCCCGCCCCCCAAGCCGCGCACCTACGTCCTGCCGCCGCTCGACGCCGCGCCGCTCGCGGACGCCTTCGACGAATGGGAGCTGCTCGGCTTCCCGCTCTGTTCGCCTTTCCTGTTGCTGACCGAAGAAGCCAAAGCCGTCGTCCGCAGCGGCGTGCTCGCCCGCGACCTCCCCGACCGCATTGGCGACGTCGTCACCGTCGTCGGCCACCTGGTCACCGTCAAAGAAACCGCCACCGCCAAGGGCGAGCGGATGTGCTTTGGATGTTTCGTCGACCTCGAAGGCGCCTGGCTCGACACCGTGCACTTTCCCGGCGTCGCGCGCGACTTCCCGTTCCGAGGCCGGGGCGTGTACGCGGTGCGGGGCACCGTCTCCGAGTCGTTTGGGTGCGTGAACGTCGATGCCCAGCGCATGGAGCGCCTCGCGACCCTCCCCGACCCCCGATACGCCGAAAACGGGGTTCTGCCGGCCGGCCTCGAAAGCGGGATTTCCAGTCGCCGCCGCCAGCCCCCCAAAAGCGCCAGCGCCCCCGGATTCCGCGGGGCGGTGGCCCCGCCTGCATCACCCTAAGTGCCCAACGCAAACAGGGCGCCCCGTGTGGGAGCGCCCTGCCTCAATTCAAAGTCACGTTGGTTTACTGAATGACGATCCGACGCTGGATGGAACCGCGTGCCGGCACCGTGAATTCCATCACGTAAGATCCCGCACTCAATCCCGACACGTCCACCACGTCGCGCTCTCCCACTTGCTGGAGCTGAACCACACGGCCCGCCGCGTCGCGAAGCGTCACGAACGCGTTGTCGAGCGTGGGGCCAGTCCACACCACGTGCAGGTTGTCCACCGCAGGCACCGGGAACACTTCCAACGTGCCGTCAAGCATCTCGTTGACGGAGCTGAGGTTGACGTCCACAATGAAGCACACCTCGTCACCTGAACATCCTTCCGAGTTCGTCTCCGTCACGCACACCGAACCCGGACCACCCACGTTCCACACAATGCTGATCTCGTTGGTGCCGTTGCCTTCGAGGATGTCCCCCCCGATGACCGTCCACTCGTAAGTGCTTCCGGCCGTGTTGGTGTACGTGTAGACTTGCAGGGTTTGGGAGAAAGGATCCGCGTTGCCAGAAATCTCGTACTGCGTGATGTAAGAACAAACGGTGTTGTCCTCGATCCCTTCCGTGCTGAAGTTGCATGCGTTCTCGTCGTAGCAGCTGTAGCCTTGGCACGTGCAGTTGTCTTGAATCACGTCGCCCACGGTCAAGTCAAACGTGTCGTCGCACGAGTCGCCGGGATAAAAACACGACTCGTCGTCGTCCGTGGCGTCGGGGTTGTAGTTGCAAGCGCCCTTTCCGGTGCACCCTGCAATTTCGTTTTCATCGCAGATGCCGTCGCCGTCTTCGTCGTTGAAGCATTCCCCGTCGCAGCCGTACACGCCGTCGTCAAACACACACGAGTCGTCGTCTGTGGTGGCGTTGGGGTTGTAGTTGCACGCACCCTCTTCGGTGCAGCCTTGGTGCAGCACCAAAAGCGGTTCCGGACATACTTGTTGCACGCTGTCCTGGGAACCGCCCACGAACACCTGCGTGCACGCCTGGAGGGTGAAGTCGCTGCACGTGGTAACGCGCGCGATCAAGACCTTCAAATCCTCTCCGGCCACCGCATTGACGGGCCAATCTCCTTCCGTGCCCGTGATGTAAATGGACCCGTTGACAATGTTCATCCCTGAACACAAGTCGGTCGGCATGCCCATTCCAATGCTGCTCGGCAATTGGCCGGGGTCTTCCGAAGTTTCCACACCGATGGTCCAAAACGAATCGTATTCGTACTCCGGGAACGCAGAAAAGAACGCCGGGTTGTTGCTGGCGTCGACTGACACCGACGTGTTGGCCGCATTGGCGCAACCGCATGGCGCATCAATTCCCATCTCGGGTGTTCCAAGTGCCGCCATGTCGGAGTACACGGCGCTCACCACGTCCTCAGGGTTGGTCAAGTTGGCGTACACCTTGTAGACCCCGTAGTAGGCCAAACCTTCGAGCGGGTCGCCCGCCTCCGTTTCCCAAAGCATGGTGTCCAATTCAGCAGTGTAGCCCGTGAGCTGTCCGTAAGACGAGGCAACCGTTCCCAGCGCCAAAAACATGCCCCACGCAACGCGACTGGCACGTGACAACGAGGCGGTAGAAGTCAAATTTTTCATGGAAGTGTGTTGGAGTGTGCAAAGTACTTCCAAAACCCGACTTGATACCCCAGCCGCCTTCGCAGATCGCTTCACGCCATCAAATCGCTTGTTCGTCG
>Ga0181577_10002840_pt1 | contig 13468 bp, 21 predicted proteins | sample 101ome_21_FD_132468 | JGI IMG/M metagenome (GOLD analysis project Ga0181577, IMG submission 132468) | Coastal salt marsh microbial communities from the Groves Creek Marsh, Skidaway Island, Georgia - 101413BT metaG (megahit assembly) | ecosystem: Environmental > Aquatic > Marine > Intertidal...
AAGTTTTTTTCTTAATTCTTTAAATTTCATAATTCCCTCTACTTAAATTTGACCGTATAAACAAACGGTTTTCCTATTGTAACTTTTTTATCATAATGAGCTCCAACGTAAAAATCATCAATTGGAGCATTTCCTGGCCAATCAGATGGGTCTTCATCTGGTAATTTTTTAAACATACTCGCAGTATACTTTGAATGTTTATTCATTTCTTTTGCTGTTTTAACAGCGTCCTTAAACATTTCTTTTGCATCATCTAAATTAAAATCAGGAAATGAAAATGAAACTGTATCTTTTCCGTATTTTACAGGGTCAGCTGAATCTCTATCGATACCTAATAGACCACCTAAATCGAAATCTCCATCACTCATTCTATCTTTATCATAAGCTTTTAAATTTCCTTTAAAGCCTTTAACTTGTACTGTGATAGTACCTGCAGCTTCTTTTAATAATTGTTCTCTTAATTCACTAAAATTTTTCATTTAATTTCCCTTTACTTTTTGAGCCAAATCTTTATCGGCTTTGCCCCATGTTCCTTTTGATTTTGTTACAAATGAATTAACTCTCGCTAATCCCCATTGAACTGCAGTTGTTCCAGGTCTATGCCCTGTTCTCCATGCTGCAACTCCTCTATTAAAAACTTGTTTCAATATACCTAATGGCATACCTGATTTATCAGCTTTCTTTTTTAAAGCTGCATCTGTACCTTTTGCTTCAACTGTGAAGTCTTCAAAGGTAAGATGTTTTGCCCATTCACCATACATTTGTTTAAATTTCTTTGTATGTTTAGATGGCTTTGTTTTTGTTGTTGCATCTCCAGGTGCAGGTTTATATGCTGCTGGATTATCATCATCCATCTTAGCTTGCTTTTTAAATTGAGCATCTCTTTTTACTTTTGTAGATTTTGATAAGCCTGTATGATATGATGCAGGTTGCGAACCTTTTCTTTTACCAATATCTTTATCTTGTCTTTCTTTTACTAATTTTGAAAACGGTGTATTTTTAAGTAAGTATTTAGTATATTCATCAGTTCCAATTTCGTTATATTCAACAATTGCAACATCATCTAACCAATGTCTTTTCTTTCCATTTTCAGTTTCAACAATAACATAGTTCGTTCCACAAACAACAATTTCTCCAATGTCAGAACTTTCTTTTATTTTTACAATATCACCTTCTTGAAAAAGATTACCACTTACATATTCTTCTCTTACTTCAGAAACAACAGGTAAATCAATGTGTTGTCTAAAAGTACTTTCTTGTTTTAATCCCATACCCTTACGTACAGCATTAAACAAATCATTTGGATTAAACCCAGCTGGTAACCCTTTCGCGAAACCAGCTAAGTCATTTTGTTGAGCGGCCATGCGCATTTTAGAAGCTGACATTCCAGTTGCTCCTTCTACATCTGGGTCTCTTTCTCCTGCGCTTACTACATTAATTGCACCTTCGAAATTGTAAAAGCCATGTTTAGCTTGTTTACCATTGTATTTGTTTAAGAGAATATCAAACTCTCTTATACGGTCGCTACCTGCAACCATACTTATTTTGGTAAAGCCTTGGTCATACAATTTTACTGCGATATCCAGTACTGTACGAATGCCCTTATCAGCCATTACACTTCGTGCATGTTTTGGAAACATTTTTCTTAAAAATTTTATTTTGTCTTTAAATTGAAGAGGATTCTTCTTTGCATCTACTGATTGAGATGCATAGATTCTATATGAACCACCACGTGATTGTTTTTTTAACATATCAAAAAGTTTTTCGTGTCCTATTGTTGGCGGATTGAATCGCCCAAATACGAATACAACTTCTTTTGTGTTTTCAGTTAAATAATCACTGAATGATTTAATTGTCATTTATCCTCGGTTCCCATTTAGCCTGGATTATCCCAGCCTTTTATAATATCTTTGCTGAAGTTATTAGTTGAGAATTCTAATCTATCAACTAACTTAACAGCTCCACCTTCCATTCGGTCTATAGCTACAAAGCCTTCTACGCCGGTAACTTTAAACCCGGATTTTGTTTTTACAAACGTTCCCATTTTACTGAGAGTGTTTAGTTTATTTATAATAATTAATTTGCTATCCGTTACTAAATTGTGTAAATCGAATACATTTTTTAAGTTTTTTAAATTACTTGAACTAAAAAAGGATAATAATTCATCTCTCTTTTGTATTTGAATGTCTTTACCTTTTTGTGATGTACGTTTATCGATTTGTTTTGCGTATCTATCAGTTACGAATTGTATTAAACCTTTTGCATGTTTAGATGTATCTGTAATTCTTTGACCTTTTCTAACCATTGTATTATTATATACATTAATTACAAGATTTAATTCTTTATTTGATTCAATTTCTTTTAATGTTTTAGAAGCAATAGTTTGAAATATTTTACCAGCATCTGAAAGTTTTTTACTTAGTAATAATGATTCAGCTTTTGTCAATGTTGCAGTTCCACTTACATCTTTTAATGTGGCATCATCCATCCATACATCACTTGTTTTCTTTAATTTAGTTACAATATCTTTACCAAAAGATGCTGTCATATTTTCAAACGATGAACCACTATATGATGTATGCCAAATAATACCTATCTTTGCTTTTTGTATTTCTTTTGCTAAGGGTGTATTAAGTGGTACAGCATAAAGGATAGTATTAGGATGGAAAGTAATATGTCCAACTCCATTTATTTTCTCCTTCTTTAAATCGCTTTTATCAAACATAAAATCTCCTTGTATCACATCTTTAATGCCAAGACCTTTTAAGTTATCAAAAGCTAGTTTTAATTTTTTAGATAAATCACCTGATGTATCAGCATCAATATCAGCATGACTTTTATAAACTTTTGGATTTTGATTGAATATACCTTTTTTTGCTACAAAGAATTTACCATCTCTTGGGTCTTCACCAGCAAAAACGGCGGGGGCTCCGTCCCATTTAACAGTAATGTCTATTGGTGCTTTTGCATTACCGCTCAACATATCCCTCATTGACCTAAGCGCTAGGATTGCTTGGCGAGCCCCCTTAACTCCGCCGTCAATAATAAGGTCCTCAATATGTGTCATATGAGTATTCTTACCTGCGGCTTCTGATAAGTAATTAGTTAGTGATTTCATGTGCTTATTGTATATTTTTTGTCAACCATATCTCCCCAACCTTTTGGATTGACGTACCAACTGTTTTCTCCTTTAATAAAACAAGAAGAATTTTTTAAGTCTGATGAACCTCTAAAATCTAGTCCAGCTTTTATTTTTCTAGACATGTCTTTTGCAGTAAATGTTCTATTAAGTATTTCTTCTATAGAAGTATTTGCATCAACCTTTCCACCAAAAAATACATTTGCTGCACCTTCTCCTTTATTAAATTTTTCTTCACCGCTTATAACTTCAATCATTTGTTTTGCACTTACTGTTTCTGAATTATATTTTGGTTTTTTAATAAATGGACAAATTGTATGTGTATTAGTTTTTGTTCCTTTAATTTTACCTGTTCTATTTAATTCTTCTAAAGTACGCTCTAATATTTTTTTAGAATCTCTTCCAAATATTTGTTGAAATCTACTCGGCAACATCCAATTTTCAAAATATGTTGCATTGTCTGCTTTTAAACTATATTTAAGAAATTTAGAACCAAATAATGGTTTGTCTAAAACTACTGTAACATCAGTTTTAGGATTACCTTGTCCTTTCCATCTTGGCGCTGATAGACGAGTTATTTTATACATTTTTCTTTTATATTCAAATTGCCAATTTTCACCAGAATTTTTTATCCAAGCTTCGGTAAACATTCCTTCATGGCCATGTCCACCTTTAAATGGTTCAAATATACTAGGATTCTTTTTACTTGTTAAATCGACTTTCATCTCTTCAACATTTTTTCCTGTTGGTTTTAATATAGCATTTAACGCAATCAATAATGTTTGCTCTTCGCCTTTTATTTTACAAACTGCATATAATGACCGACCTATTACTTTTACATCTTCTTCTTTATCTCTTTCTATTATTTCTAAAGATGTTCCTTTTTTAAGTTTCTTACCAAAAGGTGTACCATCTATTAATAGAGGCATTGTTTCTTTTTCTAATACGTAAGACTTTATATCAGGTTTTGCAACTACATATTGATAAAATGCACCTGTTTTTCTTTTATGAAATGTTGTAGCACCGGCTAAAGAGGCTTCATATATAAATTGTTTAAATCTTTTCATAGTACTCCTAGAAAAATTAATTTATACTATTTATAAACTTTTAATGCTTAAAAAACTTATTTGGAACAATATCGCCATTTACTTTAAAAGTAATAATTTTTTCTTGAGCTAATTTTTTTACTGTTCTCTCACAGCCTTCTTTTATGCCAATTTGAAATGATTGGTATCCGCATCCAATGATACAGATACCGAAAATTATCCACTCTATCACAATTCAACTCTTGTAAGATTAGTATCGTAACCTTTTTTCTTCATACCAACTTGAAACATTACTGCTTCTTTTAGACCTGAAAAAGTGTATTCAATTTTTTTAATATGTTTATCAAAAAAACTTACTGTGTAAGCGTGTATTTTTTTATCTTTCGTAGACATAGACATCCATTTTTTCCGCAAATTTAAGAGGTAATGACTGGTCAAAAGCTCTAGGATGTTTTCCTAATGCTTTTGCAAATTTAGCCCTAGGACCTCTTGCCTGGCACTTAACATAATATTGTGTAGGACTTTCAGGCTCTACATCAGAACCTATCCATTCTAAATATTGCTTTCTATTTTTATACTTATTTCTTGCTGAAGTATTAATTGCTTTAACAGTATCTCGAACTGTTTGTAATTCAAGCATATCGCCTGCGCATTCTGTATGTACTGTTCCTACGTAGCTATAACTACCTCTTATTCCTTGTTTATTCATATTAATGTAATGGCCTCCCGCCTAAAGTTTCTAAAAAGAATTCGCCTGGTATATTGTGACCAGTTCTTACTTTAACTGATTCACATAATTTATCCCAAGACTCGTTTATAGTTTTTGGATTTTTATCTTTAGCCCAAGCTAGTTCTACTAAATCCAATTCAATTTCTACAGGTATATTTGTAGCAATATGTGTTAGTGATAATATGTTACTCATTGTGGACCCTCCGGCATTGCTTCGAATCTTTTAGTTATTAAAGATTCTACTGCCCATTTTCTATCGGTCATTCCGACTCTCATATCCCAGGATTCACAAATACCTGGTTTCATTCCACCATCTAATTCTCTTAGAATTTGACTAGTGGACATTTGCTCTACATCCTCTGCAATTCTTTCGAGGATTTGTTCGTTTATGTGATGTGACATTTATATTCTCCTTATCAATTTATATGTATATTATACCATAGTCTTTTGTAAATGTACACCCTTTTTATGAAAAAAGTACCACTTTTTTTATCCAAAAAAAAAAGGGGAGTATGATACTCCCCCACGAATTGTCATAATTAAAGGTTATTATACTTCCTTTTTTACAAAAGTGTAAATACCATAAGCAAGGGCTAACCATGCTACTAAGTCAACTAAGCCACCTAATAACAGGTATGATAATGATACCGCGACGATAACACCGCCGTCCCATGAAGTTCTTTCACTCCATCGGTCCATTAGCCAAGCTTTTGCGTTATTTAACATATTCATATATTTCTCCTTTATATTTTAAAGTCAGCAAACGTGTCATTACTTTCACGCTCACCAAACTTATTAATCGGCTTATCTGGCACCATGTCTGACATAATGTCTGATTGAGCCGACTCCTCTACATCATATAGTTTCATGCGGGAACGATCGACTCCTACCACAAATCTGCGATATTTTGTCGGATCGTTATAACGATTCTTCAATTGCTTTACCATTATCTGGCCTAATTCTTCAAGTTCCTCTGTAGATATAAGAGCAAACATTAAATCAGCCGTTGCTGGTAAACCAAATGATTCAGATGTATCCTCTAGTCCAACATCAGTATTACTGAAACCAGACCTTGTAGTCTGAGTTGCCGATACTATCGGTACATTGAATTCTACTGCCAAGCCTCGAAGTTCTTCGGCTATGGCTTTTATATACGTATAACTATTTATACTTCCACCCATGCCACGCATACGACTTGAGGCACAAATATTTAAATAATCAATGTATATCATATCGGGACTAAAGTTCTTTTTCAATCTTAATTCATTGAGTAAAGCTCTAAAATGGCCCGTATGTGCAGAACCAGTAGGATATTCTTTTACAATAAGTTTACCTACAGATGCTTTTGCTATCTTACTTATCTTATCATTAAATACATTCTTAGGTAAAGACCCAAGAGATTCAATTGGTAAGTTCATCAGATTCGCATCGATTCTTTCTGCAATTCTTTCTTCTGCCATTTCCATTGTCACATACAAAACATTCTTTCCTTGACTTAGAACGCTTGCTGCACAATGACACATAAATAATGACTTACCTACACCTGTACCGGCCAAGGCAATATTAAGTGTCTTATTAGGCAGACCACCTTTTGTAATTTTATTAAAATAATCTAAATCGAATGGTATTCTATCTTCTTTACGATTATAAAATTCAAACCTTTCATCTGAGTTATCAATATAATCATGACCTATTGCTTCATCGAAAGAAACACCTAAAGCAGTTGAAAGTATTTCAGGTATAGCACCTTCACTTCTATCTTTATCTTTACCATCAATAATTTGTATTGAGTCCATGATGGCATTATATACTGCTCTTTCTTTACACCATTTTTCAGATTCATCTAATAGATAATCAGTATCAATATCTGATTTAATAGCAATTTCATTAATAAGTCGAGAAGCATTATTTAATACTTCTTCTGGTGCATTTATCTTTTTTAACTCAAGGTCTAGAATTTTAGATGTTGGTAGTTTATTATGCTTACCAACAAATTGTACAATTAAATCGAATACCGTTTTATGTGTACCTTCAAAATAATCTGGTTTAAGATAAGGTACTACTCTTCTACAATACTCCTCATTGTTAAGGAGATGATTGAGTATGTGTGTTGGTAGTTGATTCTCCAATATGTCCTCCATTTTCTAAACTATCTGTTATTATATATTGTAGTATTGAACCAAGATAATTTTTAAAAGATTCGTCTTGGTTCAATTCATCTACATTAAAGTCAGCTGGGTCTTGAACTGTATAGTTAAAACTTAATGTAGCCATATCAAGTGATTCATCTTCTTTGATACCTACTTGACCATATACTACAATAACATCTTTCCATGTACCAGTTTTAAGCTTTACACCTTGAAATGCGCTGTTATCATTTTCTACAATTGAGTAATCTTTATCAGTTATTTTGTACATTAGTCTTCTATTTCAAGGTCTAGGTCTATATCAATCATTGGTCTATGACCGATTGAGTAATACGTTTTTACAAACTCTTTAAAGTCTGAATTTGCAAAGATTGGTTCCCAAAACTTTTTCTTTAGAGTATCTTTTTCTCTTACTTTAGGTTCTAGTATTTCGCCAGTCTTTGTATCAACAGCAGCATACCAACCAACATTTGGTTTTGTTACATATCCACCTGCCATTGCAACTGTTAATAAACCACTATATTGTTCGATACCACCTTCCCATGATACTGAGATTGGCACTTTAGATTTTTCTTTTACAAATCTAGATTTTTCTACATTGATTACAAAGTGATACCCTTGAATCTCTGTACCTTTTTTATCCTGTTGTCTTCCAATAATCCAAATATTATCAGCTGAGTAATAGATACCTGTACCACCTGAAACAACTGCTTTAGGAAATAATCCAATTTCTTGATAAGTATGGTTAACAGCAAGTAAAGGGATATTCTTCATAGTAAGATAAGGAGTGACCATTCTGAATAATCCCTTTAATGCTTTAGCTCTTGACATATCTGCTACAGACTTTTCGTTAAGAGCATCTTCCAACTCTTTCTTAGAAGCAAGGTTACCAATAGAATCAATAACAACGATGACCTTATCGCCTCTATCTATATTTTCGAGTTGGCCAACTAAGTCAAACTTTAATTGTTCGACATCAGTAATTGGTGTATGTAATACTCTTGAAGTATCAATACCAAATGATTCAAAATAAGATTGTGGTGAACCAAACTCTGAATCATAAAAGAGCATTACTGCATCTTCGTATTGCTTTAAATATGCTGCTCCCATCAGCAAAGCAAATGAAGTTTTAAAATGTTTTGATGGACCTGCTAGAACTGTAAGTCCTGATGTAAGTCCTCCATCGATATCGCCTGACAATGCAACGTTAACCATTGGTACATCAGTTGTAATAATATCTTTTTCAGCGAATAGCGCTGACTTAGAAAGAATAGAAGTATCTTTAATTTTACTATTCTTTTTTAATTTATCCATTATAGACATAATTATCTTCTCCTGCCTTTCATAGGCCTATTGTATGCATCATTCATGCGTTGTAATTTGCGAGCTCTTGAAATGGCTTCAGCTTTTTTTCTTTTTCTTTTAGCTGTAGGCTTTTCATAGAACTCTCTTTTTCGTACTTCTTGTACAATACCTGCTTTTTCACAGGCCTTTTTAAATTTTCTTAAAGCAATATCAAAGGGCATTTCTCTTTGTGGTCGCTTATCTCGTTTGTTTCGATTTGGCCTTGGCCTTAAATCAATACTTGGCATATAGTCACTCCTAGTTTTTTATTTTAATATGTATATTATACCATAAATTGGTCTAATTGTAAACTACTTTTTTCATATTTAACGGCTTTTTTTCGATTATCCTGAGTAAGGAATGATGTTTCAATCATATCACATTTGCCATTAAGGTAATTCAAAACTTGTTCTGATACAAACTCTGCAGTTTTAACTGGAACGTTTTGACATATATGATTTATAGTTCTTTTGGGGTTTAATAATTCAAAGTCATTTGGCATCCTCATTATATATAATGCTTCTCTGACAGTGAGATATCGATCGATATCCGGATGTGTTAACATTGTAGGTAAGTGTCCAACAAATGCACCTATCTTATCGCATGGTACTTCAACATTTTTTCTCATAATATTACCACCTGCTTTAAGCTTTTCATACATAGTTAAACATCTATCTGCTTCTCTTTCAAATCCATGTTCTCTCATCCAAGGTTCAACTTCTTTATAAGTTGTATGTTCTTCGATATAATCCATTATGTTTGCTGTCTTTTCAAGTGAAGCAGAAAATTCTTTATGTGTTATTCCACCATGTATTACTTCTAGGACATAACGATAATATGGATTTTCTGATGGAACTTTATCGTTTGTCAATATAGACATAGGGTCATCTTTATTATATTCTACTGAGCGTATATCTTCTGCGATATTACCGGGCGGTGCATGCATGTAGTCAAATAATGGTACACGTTCATCTTTCCAAAAGAAATAAAATGACCTATCTCTTGTTTGACTCAAACCATGAAGGATTGATTTTGTTTGCAATAAGGAGAAAGTGTAACCATTTCTCTTACCTATTTTTTTTAACTTTTCTACTATAGGTTCGCCCATCTTTGATGCAAGTCTTGGTGCATTCTCACCCCAGAATACTCTAGGCTTTATTTCATCTAATACATATTCTGCAGAAGTAATCATCCAATCATTTGCTTCATTGGTTGAACTTGCAGAGGTTGACAATGAACTTAATCCAGCACATGGACATACAGTATTTACAACATCAACTGATTCGAGTACTGGGTTAGGCGTATTTGATAAATTTATATAAGGCACTTCATTATTATAATAATGTATTAAGTGTTCTTCATTTGCTTGAAACCCATCATATGTCAACATATATTCAGGTCTTTTACCAAATACATTTTGCATTGCGATTGTTGAACCACCAATAAGTGGTACTATACTTGCATATTTCATCCGAAGAAATCCTCCAAACTTGATACAGTTACTTCATTATAATTAAGTGTCTTATCCGCGATATCATTATATACTACACTTGCATCACAATGTTCTTTCCAAAAATCAAACATCATATGTCTCCACTCATCTCTCATACCATTGTCTTTTGAAAGTTGAGTTATAAGACTTGTTTGTGGATTATTATAATCAACACCGATAGTGCCTGTATTCTCACACTCGCTTATAGGTTTGCCCTGAGTACGGTGAATTACGTTATCGCAAAAATGTTTGTGAAATATTGGTATGACGCCAGCCATAAAGGAATCAGTATGACAATACTCAACATTGTCTCCATATATGTTATCTTTAAAATACATAAGGTCACTACCAAATCCACCTAAGCTCATACGTTCTATCATATCATCATAGGTATATGGTGTATAAAGATAAGCACCTTGATTTTCTTGTTCAGTTCCATATTGTGGTTCTTTAGTTGCATTATCGTCTATACCTTTTTCAGGTCTAAAATAGTTTACCACATCTCTTCGAATCTTTTGGTCAAATCCATCTTCATATACAACTAACGGCCATTGTATTGATGCTTCTAATCCTTCTAACACAGTAATGAAACCTTTTTCTCTATAATGTTTATTGTGTAAATCTATTAATACATCTGGTCCTTTCCACATTGCTGAACGACCAACCCATCGTATATACCTAGGGTCTTGTTCTTCAATAGGCTTCCAACGGTCTTTAGTAAAGTTAAATCCTACACCCATATTTGTAAGTGGTGTAGTGATACCTTGTTTTTTGACCCATAGTCCAAATGGATTCTCTACATAGTGGCACATTAATACATCTACCTTTTCACATATTTCTTTGAGTTTATAGTTACGTGTAATTGATTGTATTTTATGGTCTACTTGTACTAATGACTTTCTGACTTTAATTTCATCAAGCATTCTTAAGAAGTTTTCACCACATTCTTCAGGGTGTGATTTAGATGGTACACTGAATACTATACACGCATCTAATTCATTTAATCTTTTAATTACATCTGTACATGACATGAGGTCAGGAAATCTTTTAGCTGGTTTAGATACTTCATTCCAATCTGCACCTCTAAAATAATTTACGTTAAACTTCATTGAGTCCATTCTTTGCCATAACTTATCGATAGTGGCAAACACTTCAACATCTGGATATAGATTTTGAAACTCAACTACATTTTTAGTTAAGCCTACTCCTTCTACTCCTCTACCTAATAATATTCCTATCTTCATAATTTAACTATATCCTCTAGTGTTTTCTGAGGGTTCATAAACTTGCTCATAAATGGTACCTCACTTGATTCATTGTCTCCTTCTCTTCTTGGACCATATTCTACTTTAAATTTAGGTCCATTGACTTCTAAGAATGTATTTACATATTCAGAAACAGTATAAGACTTACCAGAACCAAGTGGTTCATAATCAGAATTTGCTCCTGGTTCATGTATTGCATTTATAATAGCATCACATAAATCATCTACATGGACATAATCTCTTACACAAGTTCCATCTTTCGTATTATAATCATTACCATGAATTGTAAAAGTTCCTGATTCGCATGCATTCATTGTTGCAGCATATAGTCCTTCAGGATTTGTGGGTGTTCCTCCTCCTACATTGAAGAAACGAAAGATAGTATATTCATCACACATTTCTTTTACAATATCTTCCGCTGCAACTTTAGACCTAGCATACGGAGATGTTGGGTCAAATGCTGCACCTGTAGAAGCAAATATAAACTTGGCATCGCGAAAAGCTTCAATCACTTTCTTTGTACCATTTACATTTGTATCATAATAATCCCACGGTCTTTTAACACTCTCTCCTACTTTAACTAATCCTCCTAAATGTACTACACAATCAAACATTATCCAATGCCAAGGCAATCCTCCATGTATTGGAGTATTTCGAATGTTCCAATAAGTTTTAGAAGCTCTATGTTTAACTTCATTACCACCCGCTGGATGTCTATGGTCTTCATTCATGTCAATTAAAAGTAATTCATGTTCTGTATCTTTTAATTTTTCTACTAGGCGTTGACCTATATAACCATCACTTCCCGTTATTGCTATTCTCATTTAATCTTTCCCTCAAAGTTGTAGTACTAAAACTATGTTTCCTACTATTATATATGATTTTAATTTTCTGTTGTATACAAAGCTCTTTACCTGTAAAGTCTTTGCCTTTATAATCTTCGCCAACAACTCTTACACTAATTGGTAATGTAAGAAGTAAGTCAATGATATCAGCTTCAGATTGATATGTCACAATTTCGTCTACATATTTTAATCCTGCTAATTGTATTTGTCTTTCGACAATCGATTGAATTGGTTTGTTTTTATCTGGTCTGTCGATGGTTGGGTCTGTTTGCAGTCCTACAATAAGATAATCACAATGTCTTTTTGCTTCTTCTAACATTGTGACATGACCTGCATGTAATAAATCAAAACATGAAAATGTAATACCTATCTTGCCTTTTTCTTTATAATCTAATCTCATATTGATTGAATTAAGTTTCTTATAAGAAACATTACTCCTACTCCATTTAATAATAATAAAGCTCTATCTTTCCATAAAGCTGCAACCACTGTCCAAAGAGATACACCTAGAATAGAGAATACTAAATCATAAAATTGAAATCCATCTACTCCTCGTATTGACATTCCTGCTAATACAAATATGGATGCTATCCATTTAATATACCAATCAATCGTATATTTCGGTGTCGCACTCTTATATATACGTGTAGAATTTGCTATTTCTTTTGGGTCAAACTTCTGTGAACTCATATCCCACTCCTGCTTCTTTAAATATTTCATTTGTTTTTCCTATTGCTTCTATCCATCTATCAGGTGTTCCTTCTGATACTGAAACAACTCTTGTGACTCCAGCTTGTATAATACCTAATGCACAATTCCCACAAACTGGTAAACCATAAATGTATAGTGTAGAATCTCTTAGTGATATTCCATTTTCTGCTGCATTATATATACAGTTCATTTCAGCATGTACAACATATTGGTATTTTACTTCTCTATTATCATATCTTTCTTGACTATCTTCAATACCTTTTGGAAATCCATTATAACCTGTTGAGAGCATTTTTCTATTTCTTACTGCAATCGCTCCAATTTTTCTACTTGGGTCTTTACTCCAAGTTGATACAGATTTAGCTATATCAAGAAATCTTTTATCCCATTTATTCAAACAATAAACTCCATTTCATTAATTTCTTTTTCTTTTCTTTCATACGGTCTTCAATTTGCTTATCAGTTACATAATCATTCATCTTTAATATTTCAATCATGGTCATGACATCGCCTATTTCATCTTGAAGATTACGCATATATTTAGTATCACCCTTTGTTCGTATTACTTTACTACATGCTTGAATGAGTTCACCGCATTCTTCCATTGTAATCACTAAAGCTTCTTCGTATTTCTTCATTTTACTAAGTCAAAGTGCCTCTCATATACATGTAAGTTTTGTACTTGCCAATAGATTTTACCACCACTTTTAAGTGGATGACCACCAAAGTATAAGTCTTTTTCTAGTTTA
>Ga0181577_10002847_pt1 | contig 13446 bp, 16 predicted proteins | sample 101ome_21_FD_132468 | JGI IMG/M metagenome (GOLD analysis project Ga0181577, IMG submission 132468) | Coastal salt marsh microbial communities from the Groves Creek Marsh, Skidaway Island, Georgia - 101413BT metaG (megahit assembly) | ecosystem: Environmental > Aquatic > Marine > Intertidal...
AGCAACAACCCCTAAAGAAGGTCAAGACTATCTTCTCAACAGCGAGACGATGAGAAATCATTTCTACATTCATTTCGGCTTCACTATCGAAGACAAAGAGAACTGGCGTCTCGACTATTCGAAATATCACAAGACGCCTCTCATTGATAAGTTGAATGCATTAAAAAGAAACAAATAAACAGCAACAATAAAATGAAAGTACTTGAATTATATGCCGGGAGCAGAAGCATCGGCAAAGCATGTGAAGAATTGAACTTCGATGTCTTTAGTAGTGACATCAATGACTTTGAAGGAATCGACTATGTCATCGACATTCTTGACTTCGAAGAGTCTGAAGTACCGTTTGTGCCCGATGTTATTTGGGCATCACCACCTTGCACTTCATACAGCATCGCGGCGATAAGTCATCACAGAAAAGATGGTGTCGCAACGTCTGAGTTCGCAAAGAAGAGCGACAAGATGATTGAGAGAACTCATCAGATCATTGAATACTTTACAAAGTTAAATGTAGATCTGATCTACTACATCGAGAACCCAAGAGGCATGTTAAGAAAGATGCCTTTCATGCAACATCATGAGATTCGCCACACGGTCACCTATTGTCAGTACGGAGATACTCGTATGAAGCCAACAGACATATGGACAAACAACGTGCATTGGGAGCCTCGCGCAATGTGTAAAAATGGAGCGCCTTGTCACGTCGCCGCCCCTCGAGGTAGCGCAACTGGAACGCAAGGCTTAAAAGGCAATTACAATCGAAGCAAAATTCCTCACGAACTTTGTCTTGAAGTATTAAAAAGTGCTTACGATGCCAACGAATCCTAAGAGACAACAACGACCGTGGTTGACTGGTCAGAACAGCGCCTCACGTCAGCGACGCGAACGCAACAAGTTCTATCAGACATCTCAATGGCGTCGTCTGAGAAATATGTTTATCAAAGAGAATCCTCTTTGTGTTGAGTGCAATGCGATCGCTCAAGTTGTTGATCACATCGTCAGCATTCGTGACGGTGGCGACGAACTCTCTTGGGAAAATTTGCAGAGCATGTGTCACAAGTGTCACAATAAAAAGAGCGGCCGTGAAGCACACACTGGTAGGGGGGTGTGAAATGTAAATGACAAAACACCCAGTAATCACCGACCCCAGAGTTTTTACATGGAGTCAAAATTGAGACACTAAAAGTGGAAATTAAAAATGAGTAAAGGAAGAAAGCCAAAGCCAACAGCAATGCTCAAGGCGGCGGATACATACAGAAAAGACAGACATGAGAACAGACTTGAAGCAACGGGTCGTCCAGATCAACCCATCTTCAGTGATTCTAAAGATACTTTCGATTGGCTCGTCAAGCATCTCGATGATCTCGGTGTCGTCTCTGAACTCGACGCGATCGCTTTGCAGATGTTGTCAGATGCTTGGGAAGATTACTGCGCGGCGCGATCAGTCATCAGAAGATTAGGCCCGACTTATGTCACGACAACACCTCAAGGCGATGAGATGCACAGATCAAGACCGGAACTTGCGCTCATGCAACAGAGTTGGGACAGATTGAAGAAGATGCTACCGGAGTTTGGACTGACAGCAGCCGCGAGAGCGAAGTTGAATGCTCCAGAAAAAGTTGAATCACTTGAAGACTTATTGAATCAGTAAAATGAAATACGACAGCAACAAAGCAGAAGTCAGAATCAAGTTCATCGAGCGTGTGTGTACACACGTCAAAGGCGAACTTGCTGGAAAGAAATTCATTCTTGAAGAATGGCAAAAAGAGTTCATCAGAAAATTGTACGGAACACTCAATGATGACGGAACACGTCAGTACAGAACAGCGTACATTCAAATTCCAAGAAAGAACGGCAAGTCAAATCTCTCGGCGGCTCTTGCACTTGCAGAGTTGTTCGTCGGTGCTGAGAAAGGTGCTGAGATCTATTGTTGTGCATCGTCACGCGATCAAGCGAAGATCGTCTTCGATGTGTGCAAACAGATGATCAAGAATTCTGCAATTCTTTCAAGATCATGTGTTGTGTATCAGAACTCAATCGTGATGAAAGACAGCAACTCGTTTCTGAAGGCGGTCGCCGCAGAAGCGGGGACGCTCCACGGAGCCAACGCATCGATGGTCATCTATGATGAACTGCACACGGCAAAGAATCGTGAGTTGTGGGATGTGATGGCGACTTCTATGGGCGCACGTCAACAGCCAGTGATGATGACGATCACTACGGCTGGGATGTTCGATCCCAATTCGATCTGTTATGAACTTTATTCATACGGAAAGAAAGTGCGTGACAAGATTATTGAAGACGACACGTTCTTGCCTTTGATCTATGAAGCAGAGCCGGATGATGACATTCAAGAAGAAGAGACATGGCGAAAAGCGAATCCGAACTATGAGATCTCAATCACGAAGCAATACTTCAAGAAGATGGCGAAAGAGGCGAAGTTGCTTCCGTCGTCAGAGATTGCGTTTCGTCAGTTGCATCTCAATCAATGGGTTTCTTCTCTCTCTGGCTGGATCACTGATGCTGAATGGATGGCTTCATCTGATGAAGTTGACATCGAGCAACTGCGCGGTCGTGAGTGCTATGCCGGGCTCGATCTCGCACAAGTTGAAGATGTGTGTGCTTTAGTGTTGATCTTTCCTTTTGAAGATAATGTGTTGAAAGTGCTTCCGTTCTTCTTTGTTTCTGAATCTGCTGTTGATCGACGAAGAAATCAAACTGGTGGCTCTTACGACAATTTCGTCTCTCGTGGTGAGTTGATCGTCACAGATGGAAACTCAACAGACTACGATGTCATTAAAAACAAGATTCTTGAGTGTGCTGAAGTTTTCGACATCAAGTCAATCGCTTACGATAGATGGAACTCAAACGCGCTGATCAATCAGTTGAGTGATGCTGGTGTTCAGACTGATCCTTTCGGTCAAGGATACATCTCAATGACGGCGCCGATCAAGTATGCAGAGATCATGATCAAGAAGAAGAAACTTCATCACGGTGGCAATGCAATGCTTCGATGGATGGTTTCGAATGTTGTCGTCAAGAAAGATGATGCTGAAAATGTCAAGTTCTCGAAATCAAAAGCCGGCGACAAGATCGATGGCGTTGTTGCTCTGATCATGGCGATAGGAGAGAAAATGACGATTGAAAAGTCTGATCAGACCGGCGTTTCTGTGTACGAAGAAAGTGAGATCCGCTTCTTGTAGTTATCAACATTGCTTGTGAGTTGTTTTTTTCTCCCGCTATATATATAGAGGGAAAAAAACATTTTTCTCTGTTTGTCTCTTTGTTTGGTTTTCTGTTTGTGTGTGTCAAGACACACACGCACAGAGAAAGCAAACTGCATATCTGAGACAACTACTCTTGATTCTTGAGTATTTAATACTAAATGGTATGGGTGTTTTTACTCAATTTGAAAATAAATGTGAAATTTTCTTTGTGAGTTCTTGTGAGTTCGGAATTTTGGCGTACATTTGAACTATCAATAACAACAAAAACAACAACAAAATGACAACAGCAACAATCAACCCAGCAATCTTAGATGTTTATTCAATCATGAACAGCCTAGGCTCAGAAGACAGAAAAATGGCAGAAGAACTTTTCGCTTCTACATTACAAGCGAAGTATGACTTCACAATGAAAATGTCTTCAGTTGAAGAGTTCAAAGACTTCTATTACAAAGTTTATGCCGCAAGTTCAGTTGACAGAATCGCTTCAAGAGTTGAAGAAGACACAATGATCTTCAAAGTAGAAAAGATCAAGAACTACGGCAACGGCGATTTCGTAGCAAAAGACTTCTATCAACTACGCAAATTTGGCAAAAACTATTTCTTCAACACGTTCTCAGTTTCATGTTGCATTCACAATCGCGGTTTCATCCCCGTAACGATCGCAAGAATTGAAGAAGACGAATTCAAAGTGAAGTTTCACAATAACGCGTACGGCGAAAACATGAGAATCTCTAAAACAGACGAAGGTCGCAACTTCATCAAAACGAGCGGCAGACACGAGATCTTCACTGACATGTAAAAACAACAGAGAGCGCGACGAAAGTCGCGCTCTTATAAACAACAACGACATGAATCAATTTGCAATACTTACGTCAGACAATGTGTGTCGAATGATCATCAAAGCAGATGACATGATCTCAGCACTTTACATGTTTGAGAAAATAACGAAGAACAAAAGCATCTCAGACGATGCTGTCGCAATACTTTACAGCGACTATAAAAAGACAACAAAATGACAATACAAGAAAGAATTCATCTGCTCGAAGAAGCGCAGACACATTTGAACGAAGCGATCTATCTGATCACACAAGCACTTCAAGATACAGAACACGAGCGTCACGCTGACGCGTACATCATCGCACATCTGAACAACTGGGTTGACGCTCAAGGTTACGACACGGGAATTCAGCAATACATTGAAGAGATTTTGAACGAATAAACGCGGCGGCGATTCACGCATTTTTGTTAGTTGTTCCCAGCATGAGAGAAATCTTGTGCTGGGTTTTTTTGTTCATTTATAGATAGTTAGTTTTGAATGAAATTCACACAATACAGAAACGTGGCCGAGAATCAGAACATTTTCTCTCGTGTGTTCAGCGCGATCAGATCAAATCCAAACAGACCATCAACATCGCTCTCGAACCCTGCTGAGTGGCTCTTTGCTGGAAATGACTCAAAGACTGGGATTCAAATCACTGAGACGACTGCAATGCAACTCAGTGCTGTCTTCGGCGCCGTTCGTGTGATCTCTGAGACGATTGCATCACTTCCTTGGGATGTAATGAAAACAGAGAACGACGTTGTTCTCAAAGCGTCAGATCATGCTGTCAGCGATTTGATTCACAATCCTAATCACATGATGACAGACTTCACGCTAAGAGAAGTATGTCAAGCAAATCTTTGTCTTCACGGAAACGCTTATATCATAATTAAGCGCGACGCGTCTGGACAAGCCGTGCGACTGATCCCGGTCCACCCAGATCGCGTTGAAGTCAAAATCTATGAAGACAGCAAATTCTACACAATAGACAAGAAAGAAACATTCGACGACAGCGAAGTCATCCATCTCATTGGTCTCGGCTTCGACGGAATACTCGGAAAATCTGTTCTTGAATCAGCACGAGAAAGCATCGGGCTTGGACTTGCAGCCGACCGCTTCGGCGGATCATTCTTTGGAAATGGCGCAAACATCAGCGCGGTTTTAACCCACCCGGGGCGATTAAGTGACGAAGCATACAAGCGAATGATCAGATCATGGCATCAGCGCAACTCTGGTCTCGACAACGCACACAAAACTGCGATCTTAGAAGAAGGCATGAAGGTTGAAAAGATGTCAATCTCGCCTCAAGAATCGCAATTCTTAGAAACAAGAAGATTCAGTGTTGAAGACATCGCACGATTCTTCAGAATACCACTCGCATATCTCGGCAGTCTTGAGAACTCAAGCACGAGAGCAAACATCGAAGAACAAGGAATTCAGTTTCAGAGAAACACGATCCTTCCTTGGGTTAAGAGATGGGAATCTGAATTCAACAGAAAACTCTTCATCAACGACAAAGTCCACTACATTCGCTTCAACCTGGAAGGCTTACTTCGTGGCGACATTCGCTCACGATACGAAGCCTACACGAAAGGTCGTCAATGGGGCTGGATTTCTGCAAATGATGTCAGACGCATGGAGAACCTTGCACCGATCGAGGGCGGAGATGCATATCTTCAGCCATTGAACATGACTGAAGTAGGAAAAGAAACTGACAACAGCGATGCCGTACAATAATTACCCAGAAGCGGCGTCGAATAATGCCAGACGCGCTCTTGATCATAAAGAGAAAAACGGATCTGATTGTGGTACATCTGTCGGCTGGGCTCGTGCGAATCAACTCGCGAACAGAGAAACGATTTCACACGACACTTTGATCAGAACATTCAGTTTTCTGAGTCGTGCGAAAACTTACGACCAAGGCAAATACTTTGATGAAGATCAAAAAGAGATTTGCGGATCGATCATGTACGACGCTTGGGGAGGCGATGCAATGCTTCGCTGGGCGAAAAGCACAATTGAAAAGATGGAAGAAAATAAGAGCGAAAGACATATCAAATCAGTCATCGAAACTGAAGACGAGATCGTCATCACATTCGGCAAAGGCGAAATGGAAGACGATATTGAAATGGAATCAAAGACAGAAGAACGCGCTGAAGCAAACGAACTGGCGGTTGGCGACTTTGTGCGTTGGTCTTCATCTGGCGGTAATGCATACGGCCGAATCATTCAGATCTCGACAGAATCAGATCTTGAAGCAGATTCTGGATTCGTCATCACGGGAACAGCAGAAGACCCGGCGGCGTTGATCAGAGTCTATCGATACGATTCAGAGAATGACGCATACATTGAAAGAAAGCCAGTTCTGAACGTCGTTCACAGATTCAGCACTCTTGAGAAATATGATGCTGAAGTGAGAAAGTCGTCAGCCGTTCGTGAAGAGCGTCAATTCAGATTGGAGTCAGCAGAGTACGAAGGACAGACGATACGCGGATACGCGGCGGTTTACGGCATGGACAGCGAATGGATGGGCGGTTTCTATGAGCAAATAGAAGCCGGTGCGTTTGACAACGTCATGAATGACGACGTTCGTGCATATTACAACCACGACGAGAATCGTCTTCTCGGACGCGTCTCTTCTGGAACGCTCAGAATCTCAACAGATAAAAAAGGTCTTTACTATGAAGTAGACCTACCGAATACGACATACGCGAATGACTTGATCGAACTCATGAAGAGAGGTGATGTCAACCAATCTTCATTTGCATTCTTGATCGAGAAAGATCGTTGGGAACAACGAAACGGAACAACGTATCGCGTGATCGAAAAAGTTTCACGTCTTTTTGACGTTTCTCCAGTCGCCCAACCGGCTTATCCCGACGCGACGAGTGAACTCAAAAAACGCGATCTGGAAACAGAATCAGAAGAAGAACTCAAAACAGACACGTCTTCAGAAGACACTTCTGTTGAAGTGAAAACAGATGAAGAAGTTTCCAACCTTTATGTTTATAAATTGAAAACCCTAAATTTTTAGAAAAAGATGAAAAACATCGAACTGCGCGGACAACGCGCTGAGTTGATCAAGAACGCAACGGCGATTGTTGAGAATGCTCAAAAAGAAGGCCGTTCATTGAACGCTGAAGAGAAGTCGAAATTCGACAAAATGGAAGCAGATGCACAAGCGATCATGTCTCAAATCGACGTATTAGAGCGCACTGCTGAGATGAAAAAAGAATTGGCTGCGAATGCTGAAGCACGTCAAGCCAGCCCGAAAGCAACTCGCAAAGGTGCATTCGAAAAATACCTACGCAACGGAATGGGCGCATTGAACAGCGAAGAGCGTTCAATGATGGCTGAGTTGCGCGGGACTTCAACCCAAATCGCCGGGACTGATACCTTGGGCGGTTTCCTTGTGCCTCAAGATTTCAGCAACGAGTTGGACATGGCGACATTGTTCACTGGTGAAGTTGAGCGTCTTGCAAAGAAATTGAACACGGCTGGTGGCGCATTGTTGGACTACCCAACAATCAACGACACTGCAACCGATGCCAACTTGACTTCTGAAGCGGCGGCTGTAACGGTTCAAGACATGACATTCGCGAACGCTCAGTTGAGTGCTTACAACTACGCTTCACAAGTTCGCGTTTCAATGCAGTTGCTACAAGACAACGCATTCGACTTGAACGCGTTCTTGGCTGAAGCAATGGGCGAACGTATCGCTCGTGCGACAAACGCGGCATTCACTACCGGTACTGGCTCAAGCCAACCACAAGGAATCATCACTGGAGCAAGTCTTGGAAAAACTGCGGCATCTGCAACTGCAATCGCGGCTGACGACATCCTTGACTTGATTCACAGCATTGATCCGTCTTACCGCAACAAACCAACATTCGGTTTGATGGCGCATGACAACGTGATCGCGGCGATTCGCGCTCTTGGTCTTGGTTCTGCCAATGATTTCCCAATCTTCATTCCTTCAATGGAAGCGGGTCAACCAGATAAATTGTTCGGATTCAACATCTACTACAACAACGACATGGCTTCAGCAATTACAACTGGTCAAAAGACTTTGTTGGCGGCTGACTTCAGCAAGTTCGTAGTTCGTAGTGCTGGTGGTGTTCAGATGGTACGTTTGAACGAACGCTACATGGATGAACTCGAGGTTGGATTTGTTTCATACGCTCGTAAGGACGCGAAAGTTCTTGACACTCGTGCTGTGAAATACTTGGCTCAAGCATAGTCATGAAAGTCAGATTTTTGAAATCTGTCTCTGGAAATGGATTCCACTACCGCAAAGACGCGGTGGTGGAACTCCACTCAGAGGCAATGTTGACGGACTTTCTCAACGCTGGATTCTGTGAAGCAATTCCAGAACAGCCGAAAGAGAGAGCAAAGAAAGCCGTCAAGAAGAACACGAAGAAAGAAACTCGATAAGACATGGCGTTTGACATTGTAACTGCGGCGGCAACAGAGCCGATCACACTCGCTGAAGCGAAGAACTTCTTGCGTGTCGATCACTCAGATGATGATGATCTGATCAATGCGTTGATCACAGCATCACGTCAGATGTGTGAAGAGTACACGAGAAGAGTTCTTGTGACGACGACGATTGATGAGTATTTTGACAAGTTCCCGAAGAACTCATGGAACAATTTGTCGAATCTGATCTATTTGTCGCGTGGCCCAGTTTCGTCAATTACTTCAGTCAAATATGTCGACGAGATTGGATCTGAAGTCACACTCTCTTCAGATCAGTACATCACAGACTTGATCTCAGAACCTGCGCGAATTCAAAGCGTTGCCGGGTGGTTTGCCGCGGCGGGTGTTGTGAATCAAGTCATCGTGAGATATGTTGTTGGATCTGATGTCTCAGCGATACCGAGACCTTTGATTCAAGGAATGCTTTTAGTCGTCTCTGATCTATACGATCAACGCGGAGATTCAGTCAAGAGACTACCGACAGCAAGTGAGTATTTGTGGAATCCATACAGAATCTTCACATTCTAATGATCAAGCAATCTGGACAACTTGACAGAAGAGTCATCTTTCAAAGTCAAGCATCAAGCACAGACGCATTCGGGCAAAATGTCGGTTCATGGAGCGACACGCTCACTCTATGGGCGAAAGTGATTGAGAGATCTGGATCAGAATCAGAACAATCGAATCAAATCGTTGCAGTGAGAAAAGTTGATTTCATCATCAGATACAACTCACAGATCAATGAATTGTTTCGTGTGTCGTATCGCTCAAAGATCTATGAGATCGAAGCGATCATTCAAGATGAAGCGAGAGATTCATTCATGAGAATTGAGACAAGACTTGCAGACTAATGGGAACAACAGCAGAAAGACTCGCGCAACGATCTTCACAGAATGTGAAATCGAAAGCATTCATCGGCTTTGATGAAGACACTCTCATTCGCGAGTTTGATCGTGCAATGAAAGAACTTGACGCTCTTGCGAATAGTGTTCAGACAAAGCATGTGAGATCAATTCAGAGAGCATCGCTGAAGCCTATGGTTGAGCGATACAAAGCAAACATCAAGAGCGAAACTTCATTCAAAGTATTCAGATATGGCGGTGTGTATGCAGAAATTCCGAAAGGGACTTTGAAGAAGTCAATCGGAATCATCTCAACACCAGTGAGAAAACATCACACGTTCTCATCACTCTCTGTCGGCGCTCGTGTGAAAGGAGCGTACAAAGACGCAGAAAAGGGCGGTTGGTTTGCTCACTTTGTTGAATACGGCTTCATCAATAAGTACGGACAATACATCAGAAGCAAACAGAACTTCGGCTTCGCGGAACGCGCTCAAAAAGGAGGTCTTGCACTTGTGAGAAACACGTTCAAGAATAAGATGAAAGCGTTTCTTGAGAAACAATTGAAAGCATCAAAACAATGATCGGAAAAGTCATCAAATACAAGTTTGACAACGACTCAAATTTGAACGCTCTGTTCAGTGGTCGAGTCTACCCGCTCGTTGGTAAACAAACAGCAACATATCCGTTCGCGATCTATGAGATCGTGACGAACGACACAACGAAGAGCAAAGAAAGTGATTCACACATTGATGAAATCAACGTAAGAATCACAAATGTTTCGCAAACATATTCAGACACTCAGAACGCAGTTTCGTATATTAGAAACGCATTTGTGAGAATGAACGAAACAATTGAAAGTGTGAAAGTACAATCATGCTCATTTGACGGTGAGCGCGATTTGTTTAGTGACGACGAGAGAACATTCGCTTCACAAGTGGATTTGGTTTTTCGAGTCTCACGAGATTAGATTTTGATAACAAATTAAAAAAGAAGGAAAATGCCTGCAACATCTATCATGAACGCTACTGACGTAGTGATTCAAATTTCTGAAGACAGCGGAACGACTTACGACATCATCGGACGCTGTACATCTGCAAGTTTAAGCGTATCAATGGAAACGCGCGATACAACCACAAAAGACTCAGCCGGCTGGGCGGAGAAACTCGAAGGCTTGAAGTCTTGGTCTTTATCTGGTGACGGACTTGTGACATACTCAATCAGTGGTGACTACGATTCACCAGACGGTTTGTTCACTTTGTTGAGCAACAGAACTCTCGTGAAAGTGAAGTTCGGTTCTGCAACATCTGGAGAAATCGACTACACTGGCGACGCTTACTTGACCTCTTACGAGCAGGAAGCCGGAGTTGAAGACAATGTGACTTATTCTTTCTCCTTTGAAGGAACTTCGACATTGACTCAAGCGTCTGTGGCGTAAACTTAACAGAGGACGCGATCAGTTGATCGCGTCCTTATTTTCAACAATAAAGACAACATGGTAGAAATAATTGAAACAAACGAACGAAAGCATCCAATCAGATTTGGATTCAACGCTTTGCGTGAATTTTCAAAGATGACTGGAATGACGCTCAGTCAACTTGAATCTCTCGGAAACGACATGACACTTGATCACGCGATCACACTCATGTATTGCGGATTCAAAGACGGAGCAAGGAAAGAAAAAGTGAATTTCAGATATTCAGTTGACGACATCTCTGATTGGATTGATGATGATGAGTCTCTGATTGAAAAAGTCTTCAAAGTATTTGAAGATCAATTCAACTCTGAAGCCGAAAAAAAGAAGTAGGCCGACGCGAAGAGAAAGCGAAAGAGACGACTTGGGATGATCTCGAAGCATTCGCGTTCGGTCAAATTAGACTCAAGCCATCAGAGTTCTATGACTTGACACCGAGAGAGTGGTCAAATTTAGTCACTGGATTCAATGAGCGAGAGAACAGAAAAGAACAAAGTGAGTGGGAAAGAGTGCGTTGGCAAACAACAATCTTGCTGAACCCACACACAAAGAAGAGAATCACAGCGAGTGATCTGATCACGTTTCCTTGGGAGGAGAACAAGAAGAAGAAACGCAAGATCTGGACGAAAGGTGAGATTCTTGAAGTGATAAATGAGAAAAACGAACGCGCAAAACTAAAACATGGCAAGTCTTTCGAGTCTTAATTTCCGCCTAACGGCAAATATCGCACCGTTCAAGACTGGTCTGAACAAAGCAGAGCGATCAATGGACAAGTTCGGTCGCAAGATGCAACAGACCGGAAAGAATTTGTCGACGAAGTTGACCGCACCTCTTGCGGCCATAGGAGCCGTTTCGTTCTCTGTCTTCAAAGGTTTTGAAGCAGAGATGTCGAAAGTCAAAGCAGTATCTGGAGCAACAGCAGAAGAGTTCAAACTACTTTCTGAAAATGCAAAAGAACTCGGTGCTTCAACAATGTTCTCAGCGCGTGAAGTGGCGTCTCTTCAGACAGAGTTCGCAAAACTCGGTTTCACTGCAACAGAGATCACGAAAGTAACTGAAGGAACTCTTGCACTCGCACAAGCCTCTGGTTCTGATCTTGCTCGTGCGGCTGAAGTTGCCGGTTCTACACTCAGAGCGTTCGGTCTTGACGCATCAGAAACTGGTCGCGTCACTGATGTCATGGCGTTGTCGTTTAGTTCTTCAGCACTTGACATGGAGACATTTGCTGAGTCAATGAAGTATGTTGCTCCAGTAGCCAAGAGTGCGGGAATCTCATTAGAACAAACCTCTGCGATGTTGGCGGTCTTAGCCAACAATGGTATCAAAGGCTCTCAAGCGGGTACATCATTGCGTCGTATTATTTCAGAATTAGGCGCAACGGGTGGCGATGTCAAAGAGACAATCAAGAATCTTGCAAAAGAAGGTTTGAATCTTGCTGATGCGAAAGATGAAGTTGGACGATCTGCACAATCGGCACTTCTGATTCTTTCTGAAGGCATCAATCAAGTTGATCCGTTGACGAAATCATTTGAGAACGCAAAGGGTGCCGCAAAAGAAATGGCGGACATCATGGGCGACAATGCCTTTGGTGCGGGTAAGCGTCTCGAATCAGCAATGGAAGGTTTAGGAATCTCAATCGGAGAGATCATTGCAATCGCTGTCGTCCCATTGATTGAGAATCTCGCAAAACTGGCGGGCAAATTGAACAACGCTTCACCGGCTTCGAAGAAGTTCGCTGTCGTGCTTGGTGCTATCGTCGCGGCTGCGGGTCCTCTGATCTTAATCACTGGAAGTCTCATCAGAAACTTTGTGACGATGAGACACGCATTGATCAAGTCGACAACAGCGACGAAGATCGCAACAGCCGTCACGAGAGCGTTCAATTTAGTTCTGAAAGCAAATCCTATCGGAGTCACAATTGGACTCATCACATCGCTCACAGCGGCGTTCATGCTCTTCAATAGACAGAAAAAAGAAGCAATCAAAGTTGAGAGCAAGTTGAGTGACTCAGCGAATGAGACGATTTCAAACATGCAACTCGAACAGAGAGAGATGAACAATCTCATGGACTCTCTGAAGAGCGGAAATCTTGAGTCTGATCAGCGTCGTTCGATCATCAACAAACTGAACACAGAATACAAGGACTATCTTCCGAAATTGATCGATGAAAAAGACTCGATCAATGACATTGCAATAGCACAAAAAGAAGCGAACAATCAGTTCAGAAAGAAGATCGCGTTGACCGCTTTTCAAGATGAGATCACTCAAGCAACTGAAAAGGCTGTCACCGCACAAAAGGATTTGAACACTTTGACAAGCGCATTCAATGATCAAGTCGCAAAAGGTGTTGATCCGAGAAAGATTCGCTTCTATCAAAAAGATCTCGACAAGTTAGGTATCACATCAGTCTCTGTCGGTAGAGATTCAAAAACGCTTGAGAATTTTCAATTTTCACTGAACAAAGTGATCGAGAAATCAAGCGAAGAGGTTTCAAACCTTGAAGCGAAAGTGAATGATTTGAGCGTCTCAACTGAAAACGCGACAACGACAACTGCAAATCTCACGACAAAAACACAAGATCTCGGAGACAAGACAGAAACAACAAAAGAC
>Ga0181577_10002851_pt1 | contig 13441 bp, 10 predicted proteins | sample 101ome_21_FD_132468 | JGI IMG/M metagenome (GOLD analysis project Ga0181577, IMG submission 132468) | Coastal salt marsh microbial communities from the Groves Creek Marsh, Skidaway Island, Georgia - 101413BT metaG (megahit assembly) | ecosystem: Environmental > Aquatic > Marine > Intertidal...
GTGCAGAGGTCGGGAATGATGTTGCGAGCGACACCACCGCCAATCTCCGTGACAGAAACGGTGCCTCGACCAACAGCGGTTGCGGCGTCAAGTGTGTCGAGTCGCGATTGCTCACCGTCGAGCGCCGCGATGATGCGGGCAGCTGCTGTGATCGCGTTGGCGCCAAGCTCCGGGCGCGACGAGTGTGCTGCGTGCCCGTGAACGCAGATTTCGAGTCCCACGCCACCTTTATGGCCGTGCACCGGAGCGCACATCGTTGGTTCAGCAATGATCATGCGGTCGATGTGATGGCCGTCATGTTGAAGGCGTGACGCAAGGTGGCGGGCCCCGAGCAATCCGCCCATCTCTTCTGAGACAGTTCCGACAAGGTGAACGGTGGGGCCTGGACGCCGACCATCGTTGCGGAGTTGAGACAACACATCGAGCACGATGGCGAACGTCGCCTTGGTGTCGACCGAACCTCGCCCGTAGACGCGGCCATTTTCGACGCGCCCGTCGAACGGGTCATCGGTCATATGGCCAACCGCGACAGTGTCGAGGTGAACGTCAATCACGATCGTGTCGGGACGTTCGCCTTCAAATTTTGCAATGAGATTCGGCCGATCGTCGACCACATTGTCGAGTTCGACATCGGCACCGAGATCTTCTGCACGGTTGGCGAGATGTTCGGCAAGGCGTCGTTCACCAGCAAGAGCTGGATCATGCGACTGCAACGGGTTCACACTCGGTATCTGAACCAGTTCAGAGACTCCGTTCACAAGTGAAGCGACATCTGCCATAGATGAACCGTAGTCGGCGTTAACGCCCGTATGTTCCGTCAGAGCGACAGGTCGTTAGCCGACATGACGATCTCGTCCGACCCAGTGCGGTTCGCGGAGATCGCGTTTCAAAATTTTTCCTGCACCAGATTTAGGCAGTGGGTCATCTGCGGCTCTGAAGGTCACCGATCGAGGCAACTTGTAACCCGCAATGTGAGCGCGACAGTGCTCGATGAGTTCTTCTTCAGTGATGGTTGCGCCAGGTTTGGGCACGACCTCGGCGTGCACGGTTTCACCGAATTTGTCATGAGGGATACCGAAGACGGCGGCCTCGGCTACGCCTTGGTGAAGGTAGACGGCGTTCTCAACTTCGGAGGTGTAGATGTTCTCTCCACCTGAGATGATCATGTCTTTCGCACGATCGACGACATAGAGATAGCCATCGGCGTCTTGCCAGGCGACGTCTCCAGAGCGATACCAACCATCGACGAGTGCGTGAGCGGTTTCTTCAGGCCTGTTCCAGTATCCGGCCATGATGTTCGGGCCTTGGATATAAATTTCGCCCGGTTCGCCAACGTCGGCGAGTGATCCATCTTCGCGGCGGACCTCACAGCGAACCCCGGGCACAGGAGCACCCGCTGACCGGAGGCGGCTGGCGTATGGTTCTTCTCCTGCCATTCCGCGACGGTGATCTTCCCCATCCATCGAGGTTGCAATTGGGGACGCCTCAGTCATTCCGTACAGCTGGTACAACTCGCAGCCGAAGCCTTCAGCGACACGTCGTTGAACTTCTCCAGGCATCGGTGATGCGCCGTACATCAATGCCCGCAGCGCCGTAAGGTCAGCGCCGTCGAGGGCTCCACTCGCGAGCACCATGCCAAGCATGGTCGGCACGAGCAACGTGATCGTGCAGTGCTCATCGGCGAGCGCTGAGACGGTGGAAGCCGGTTCGAATGCCGGAATGAAGACATGCGCGCCACCAACCCATGACACTGCGTAGGTCATTGAACCGTCGGCGAGGTGAAATTGGGGACCTGCGTGGAGGTACGTATCGCGATGGGTGAGCCCCATCACTCCTACCCCGTGCATTGCATTTGCGGTGAGGTTGCGATGGGTGAGCATCGCCCCCTTTGGAAGCCCTGTTGTTCCTCCGGTGTAAAAGATTGCGGCGAGGCCGTCGTGTTGTTGTGGAGGAAGATCGACGAGAGGCGACGCAACAAGCGTCTCGTACGCAATGCAACCTTCTGGGGCGGCATCGCCGGGGCCGGTCCACACCAGCGTGTGCAGTGAGTCGACACGTTGAAGGAGTGCTCGGCCGACGTCGAGGTAGTTGTCATCGACGAACAACACCTTGACGTCTGAATCACCACAGATAAAGGCGAGTTCTTCTTCGGCGAGGCGATAGTTGAGGTCGTTCATCACCATGCCGGCTCCTGGAATGGCAAACCACAATTCAAAATGCCGGCCACTGTTGAGCATGAGCGCTCCAACGCGGTCACCAATCTCAAGATCAAGACCGAGCAAACCCGATGACAGACCGTTCACGCGGTCAGCCACCTCTGACCAGATGCGACGTTCACCGGTGCCCCGGTCAATGGTTGCGACTTTGTTCGCGTACTGTGCGGCAGGCCGCTGCAGCGTCCATGCCAGTGTTGGTTCTGCACCCATCGTGATCTCCCAAAGACGAGCTAGCTGACAAGAATTACGTTCATCACGGTAGTGATCGCACCACCTGCGACATTTACCGGGGCCAGTGCATCCGATTGCTTCAGAAATCGGTCTCCTGCACTACGTTGTGGGCGAGGGAGGGGCTCAATATGTCTGACTCGTTGGTACAACAACGTCTTGATGCGTTTGCGCGAATAACTGCGGTGGGAGAGCCGTATGAATTGGTCGACCGGGAAGACATCCGCGGGCCGGTGCAAACCTTCGTGAACGCCCCGACATCGCTCCGTCAGGTGTATGAAGACGCAGTAAGTGATGTTGAGTTTGTTGTCGCTGAAGATCAGCGATGGACATTTGCTGAGTTCTGGAATGACGCCGCAACCATCGGCCACTTACTCGTTCATGACCTCGGAGTGCGCAAGGGCGATCGGGTGGCGATCTCGATGCGTAACTACCCCGAGTGGATGCTCGCGTTTACTGCGGCCACGTCGGTAGGCGCTATTGCGGTTGCGATGAACTCGCTGTGGAACGCCGACGAGATGGCATACGGGCTCACCGATTCTGGAGCGAAGGTTCTTTTTGCCGATGCCGAGCGTTTAGCGCTGCTCGAATCGATGGCTGAGCCGATTGAAGGTCTCCAGGTCGTTGCGGTGCGTCACACAGGATCACCGGCGGCAGATGTTGAGCTTGCCGGTCGCATGGCAGAAATTGGTTCTGTGCCGATGCCTGAGGTTGATATTGCGCCCACCGACTCGGCACTCATTTTGTATACCTCAGGTTCAACCGGACACCCCAAAGGGGTGTTGTCGAACCACCACAACGTCATCGTTGCGCTGATGGCATGGGAAGTTGAGTACGGGGCTTTAACCGAGCGGCCAGGAAATGTCGTCGCTCCTGAAGAAGGTTCGGGTTTGGTGCCCGCCTCATTGCTTGGAATTCCGTTGTTTCATGTGCTGGGGCTCCATGCAGTGTTCTTGGCGAGTTTCCGAGGTCAACGCAAACTTGTCGCGATGTATAAGTGGGATGCGTCGGTCGCAGCCGAGCTCATTGAACGAGAACGCATCGTCACATTTACGGGCCCTCCTGCGGTCAGCGGTGACCTTGTTCGAGTTGCTCAGTCAGAGGGCCGTGACCTTTCATCGCTGTTGAGCGTCGGCGGCGGCGGGGCGGCTCGGCCCCCCGAACAGGTTGGGCAGATCGACGACACATTTGAAAAGGCTCTGCCAAACACTGGGTGGGGAATGACGGAGACGAACGCGATCGGCACCATCATTTTTGGTGCCGAATACTCTGAGCGTCGTTTGAGTTCTGGCCCTGCGTTATGCGTGATCGACTTACGAGTGGTCGACGATGACGGGAACGAACTGCAGCCGGGCGAGCGCGGTGAACTGCAGGTTCGTGGACCGTCGATGTTCCGTGAGTACTGGAATAAACCGGAGGCAACTGCAGATTCGTTCGCTGAAGATGGCTGGTTTAAGACCGGCGATGTTGCGTATATCGATACCGACGGACACCTGTTCATTGTTGATCGAATAAAAGACCTCATCATTCGTGGTGGAGAGAACATTGGTTGCGGAGGTGTCGAGGCAGCTCTCTCGTCGCATCCGAACGTGATCGAAGCAGCTGTGTATTCAGTTCCTGATGATCGTCTTGGTGAAGAGGTAGGAACGACGATGTATGTCACTGAAGATTTTGATGAAACAGAATTGCGTGAGTATCTCGTTGACCACCTAGCGAAGTATGAGATTCCGCGTTACATCACCACGATGACAGAGCCGCTACCACGAACGGGCTCCGGCAAATTGTTGAAGCGCCAGCTGCGTGACGACACGATTACCGAACTCGGTCTCGGTTAACGCTGCCGCATCATCGAAGAAGTTGTAGGGCATCGAATTCGAGCTCTGCCATCCGGCGCGCACTCGCCGACATGACAATCGAGCGGAATGAGCCGTCGAGGTGTGCGCGCGACTGGCCGGCCATGCCGAGACCCCATCTGACGGTGAGCAGCACTCGCCACCAGCGAAACCGGTCGTCATCCCACTCGCCACCGTGGTCGACATACGCTGAACGAAGATCGTCGATGGTTCCGAATCCGCCGATGGGCAAATGATCTTCCCGAAACCGCCACATGCGTTGCGTTGTCCACGACAGATCTTCGATTCGATCACCGATTCGGCTGCCCTCCCAGTCGAGGATCGCTTGGAGGCCGTCAGCACCAACGATGATGTTGCCGTTGCGCACGTCGCTGTGCACGATGGTCTGCTCGATGGGCTCTGTCGGCGCATTGCGCTCAAGCCACCGGGCGCAGAACGAAAACGCTGGCGATGGTGTGAGCAGTTGTTGAAGGCCCTCGTCAACCTGACTAATGGCATGGGCGATCGGAGCGAGACCGGTGTCAGGAAGGAGTGAACGCGGGGCAAGAGATTCGGGAACAGAATGAAGTTGCGCGAGGGCAGTGCCGATTTGTTGTGTGATCTGCGAACCAAGCCGGTCATGTTGTGCGATGAGTCGCAAGACACGACGAGGGACGGTTTCGCCATCGACTGCGATCGAAATGAAGAAGGGTCCTCCGAGAACTGACTCATCGGTGCAGACGTGATGGATGTGGGGTACTGGCACACCGGCAGACTCGGCAAGCTGTCGAACGGCGGCCTCGTCAGCGATATCGAGTAACTGAATTGACGCTGTCGGAATCATCGTGAGAGCGAAGCGAGTTGATGATTGCGCAGTGGTCGCCGTAAACAGCGCGTTGAATCGACGAGCGCCTGCGGAAACGGCGTCGAGATCGGCAACGGTGACGTCGGATCCGGTCTCGGTCGTCAACCAACGCGATAAACGCGTCGAAACGTGATCGCGGTCACTTCCCGTCATTCGCCATCCCAGCCGTCGTAACCCGGTTTCGATATCGAAAGGTCACCGCGAACAATCTCGGTGAGCAGCATCCTCACCCGTTCGTGTTCTTCATCGCTATCGGCAGATCCTTTACGAAGAGCGGCAGCAACAGCCGCAGCGAGGTCTGCTTCATCGCCGATCTCTTCTCCGCCGATCTCACGTAGGAGGTCGTGTTCACGAGACCGAACCTCTGGGCCCAACTCGAGTTCTCGGGCAACGATTGCCGCAATATTTGCCGCAACCCGAGCCTGATGCTGAGCAGGGCCACTCGTTGCCGGAACAATGTCGTCGGCCAACGTTTCCGCAACAGTTCGAAGCAGATCAGCAGCAGAGGGTGGCTGATGCATGTCAGCCCTTCACGCTGGCGACGCCCTTCGGGGCTTGCTGATTCATGTAGCCGAACATGTATCCGGCAACCCGCCGCATTTGGATTTCCTCTGCGCCTTCGGTGATGCGGTAGCGACGGTGGTGGCGATAGATGTGCTCGAACGGTTTATGGCGGCTATAGCCGATGCCACCATGTACCTGCATGGCACGATCGGCAGATTCACAACACAAACGGTTGGCCCAGTAGTTACACATCGAAACCTTGTCGGACTGGCTAAACGCGCCGTGTTCATCCATGAGCCACGCGGTTTTGTGGATGAGTGCTCGCAACATTTCACACTGGGTTTGGAGTTCGACAAGTGGAAACTGAATCGCCTGATTGGTCGACAAGGCTTTTCCAAACGGTTTGCGCTCACGGGCATATTTCACCGATTCGTCGATGCAGAATTGGGCGGCACCAAGACTTGATGCCGCTTGGCGAATCCGGTTTTCGTTGAAGAAGTGCTGCACGACCTGCAGACCTTTGCCTTCGCCTCCAAATATTGCGGAGTGAGGTACCCGAACATCGGTGAGTCTGATGTGGGCGTGGTCGGTGGGCATATTGAATGTCCAGAGATATTCGAGAATCTCAAAGCCAGGCGAGTTGGTTGGCACCAGAAATGCGGTGATGCCGTCGCCGTCGCCGGCGGTTCCACTCGTTCTCGCGAAAATGAGATCGCAGTCAGCCTTGTGAATGCCGGTGTTCCACGTTTTCTCACCGTTGATGATCCATTCGTCGCCATCTTTCACCGCATGGGTGTCCATGTGGGTGGCATCTGAGCCGTGTTCGGGTTCGGTGATGCCAAATGCGAAACCTCGGCGGCCCTCGGCTAGGTCATCAACCCAGTCGGCTTTTTGCTCCTCAGTGCCGTAGTTGATCATGAGCAACAGCCCGACGTTGTTGCCGACAATCGAGTGTTCGTTTTGAAGGTCGTTGTGAAGGCCGAGTCCACGGCGCGCAAGATGCTCGCGAATGACCGCCATACCGTAAATGGTTCCGTCATTTCCGCCGTATTCAGCGGGGAAGGGGTAGCGGTAGAAGCCGGCCGCATCAGCCATGCGCTTTGTCTGGTGGAGAAGGTCTTCCCACTCGTCGTTTGGAAGGCCGCCGCGTTCCCAATCGGTACGGGCATCTTCTCTTCGATGATCAAAGAACCGGATGTTGTCATTCGACTCTTCTAGCGGTCGGACTTCTGACTCGATGAAGTCATCGAGTTGGCCGAGGAGTTGTTGTAACTCTTCGGGAATCTCATGTGGAATTGGTGAGTTCACTGCAATCGCCTCCTTGTGCTGAACGTACCCGAGCGCGGCGTACACGATCGGCTCGGGGCAACGCGCGAGTTAGTCGGTTATCGAGAGGTCGATGATGGCCTCATGCTCGATTGACGTGACGATGTCGTCGTTGTGCATGAAGTGCATATCGACGATTGCTCGTTCGCCGTGAGCAAAGAACCGTTCGACGACCCGGGGCACGATGGTGATTTCGCTTCCGACAGCGACTGCTCGGTGATGACGAATGATCGATCTCGTGTGCACCCAACTTCCGCGAGCGAGTTGCTTGTGCATGATGTCGTTCGCGAGGTCTGGCCACACCGCGGGATGCACAACCCCGGCCGAACGACAGATATCGAGGTCGTCACCTGCGGGAACCGCGTAGTCGGCTCCGTATGGGGTATCGGCGACGATGGTGACCTGATCGAGGTCGTCACCCGGGCGTAGTGCGGGCGCTGCGCCGGCGTTCAATGTCGGTCGCAAGACAGCGCGCGGTCGGGGTGAGTCGGTATACGCCTCAACGAGCGTTTCGTCATCTGACATGCGCGCCCTTACCGCAACATGATCGAGATCAAACACTGGTTGCTTGAAGCGAACCTCCCCGCCGCCATGCTGGACCCACGCCAGACCGTGAGTGACGAGAGGGAGATGGCAGAGATAGGCGTAGACGGTGACACCGGCGACTAACGCAGCCGGAAATCCAGCGGCGCGACCGCCTTCATCGGTGTGAATGGGGTTTCGCGCATGGACTGGAAGGTTGGTGGCTTCAATCGACCATGGAGCGTATGTCACTGAGCTCATGAGACAGTTTCGCGCACTGCAGTTCGTGGCATGCTGTCGTCGTGAACATCACAGGACTCGATGCGACAGAACTATCTGGTGCCATTCATGACCGGTCGGTGTCGTGTCGTGAGGTGATGTCGGCCTATCTCGATCGGATCGATGCTCGAAATGATGTGTTCAACGCCATCGTGTCGTTGAGAGATCGTGACGAATTGCTAGCTGAGTCTGCGGTCTGCGATGACGAACTCGATCGAGGAATCTCTCGTGGCTGGATGCACGGCTTTCCGCATGCGGTGAAAGACCTTGCGGAAACCAAAGGGCTCCTCACGACGAAGGGTTCTCCGCTGCTGAAAGAGTTTGTTCCCGATGTCGACGCCCTTCATGTTGAGCGCATCCGGTCAGCCGGTGCCATCATCATCGGTAAGACAAACGTTCCTGAGTTTGGCCTCGGTTCACACACGTTTAACCCGGTGTTCGGTGCAACGGTGAACCCCTATGACTCAACAAAAGTGGCGGGTGGCAGCAGTGGTGGAGCCGCAGTTGCGCTCGCAACGCGAATGCTGCCGGTTGCCGATGGCAGCGACTTCATGGGGTCACTTCGCAACCCGGCAGGCTGGTGCAACGTTGTCGGTTTTCGGCCGAGCTTCGGCCGGGTGCCATTGCATTACGGCGGTGACTCGTACTCAACACTTTGCGCAACCGATGGCCCGATGGGGCGTCGAGTGATCGACGTTGCGATGTTGCTCGGCACTCAAGCTGGGTGGGACGCTCGGGTTCCGACGGCGCTGCCAGGAACACTTGATGAGTTGACATCACCTGAGTCATGCCAGATGCATCTTCAAGGGAGTCTTTCAGGTGTTCGTATCGGTTGGTTGGGAGATCTTGGTGGTCACCTTGCGACCGAACCTGGAATTCTTGAAACCTCTGAGCGCGCGTTACAGCGGATGGAGGGCGATGGTGCGGTCGTGGTGCCCACCTCGTTGAATGTCGATCTCGACGCGCTGTGGACGTCGTGGTTACACAACCGCCACGCGTATAACGCAGCGAAGTACGGCGCATTGCTGAAGCGTGAAGCGACTGCCGCCCAAATCAAAGAAGAGGTTCGGTGGGAAGCTGAGTCGGGTCTGTCGTTGACCGCACTTGACCTGCAGCGTGCTGCGACTACACGAACCGCCTTCTACGAGCAGATCGTTTCGATGTTCGTGACCGCCGGCGGCGAGTTCGACCTGCTTGCGTTGCCCACCGCTCAAGTGTGGCCATTTGATGTTGAGCAACGGTGGCCCGCCGAGGTCGACGGTCGAGAAATGGATACCTATCACCGGTGGATGGAGTGCACGCTATATGCAACGTATGCGGGGCTCCCGGCGATCTCGATGCCCGCAGGGTTCTCCTCGGCTGGTTTGCCTGCGGGTATTCAACTGATCGGTGCGCCTTTGGCCGACGTCGACGTGTTGAGGTGCGCGACGGGTTATGAGCGATTGATCGACGACTTTTCAGTCGGGATGGCGTAACGCTTAGTTGCCACCGATGCGTGAGAACGAGGGTGGTCGCTTTTCGACGAATGACTGAACACCCTCTGCGAAGTCGGGGCGCCCAAAGCTTTCGACCATCAATTTGGCTGCTTCAGATTCGGCTGCCCCCATTCCTTGATGAAGGTGCTCGTACACCTGTTGTTTCATGATGGCCATCGACGTTGGTGAACACTTTTCTGCGAGCTCGGTGATGTAGTTCCGGCACCACGGCAAGAGGTCGTCGGGGTTGTCGACGATGTGGTTCAAGAGACCAAGTTCTTTGGCTTCAACTCCGGTCACCCGCCGAGAAGACATGAGAAGGTCAAGAGCGACTGATGGGCCAACGAGCTTCGGCAGGAGCCAACCGAGGCCCCACTCAGCGATGAGGCCACGCTGCGCGAATGCGGTGAGGAACAGTGATTTTTCCGTACCAACACGAAGGTCACAGCACAGGCTGAACGGAAAAGCCATTCCTGCAACGGCGCCGTTGATGGCAGCGATGATCGGCTTTGGGGTTGTCATAAGAAACGGGAAACGGCCATCGAAGTCTCCGTTCGAGTCTGCTGCCGCTTCACCTTCGGCAACTGCCGACCCGGCATCGTTGCTCGATTCATCGCCTGATGAAATATTGGAGAGAAGCTTCATGTCGGCACCTGCGCAGAACGCTCGTCCGGCGCCGGTGATGATGATGCCTACGACCGCGGGGTCGGCGCTTGCTCGTGCCACCGCATCACGGATTTCACGATCCATGCGGTTGGTCCAGGCATTCATTGCCTCGGGTCGGTTCAACGTGATTGTTGCAACCGGATCGTCCGCTTCATAGATGATGGTGTCGTACATGTTGTGCTCCTCAATATGGGAACGAAAGAGCGCCCCCTCTCGACGCAAGTCTCGTCGAAAGGGGGCGCTACGAACGCATCGGGTGTGATCATTTGATCATCAGGCGACGGCGCACGGCGAGGAGCGTTCCCCCAATGCCGGCGAGTCCCAAGCCAAGGAATGCAAGGGAGAGTTCCATTCCAGTGGCTGGCAATGCGTTGTGATCGGTGTCGTCAGCAGTGACGTTGAGTGCAGGAGCAACTTCAGCGCTAGGAGCTGTTTCGACAACGGATGCAGATTTGACGACTTCGTCGTTCGAGTTGACCTCAATGTCGTTTGTATTCTCGTCGACGTTGCCCTTTTCGGGGTCATCCTCAACAGAGGGCTCGTTGTTGTCGGCGGATTCGTTAACTGTGATGACGTCTTCGGTGTCGGTGGTGGGGTTGTCGGTGATGGGGTCGTCTTGTTCGTTGTTGTCGTTGTCGTTGTTGGGGTTGTCGGTGTCGGGGTCTGGGGTGACGATGTCGGTGATCACCTCGTTGCTTGGTTCGTCTGTGGCAACATCCTCTTCGATGGTCTCTTCCTCAACAATCTCCTCGTCTGAGACTGGTTTCTCGTCCTCAACAGCGGGCTCTTCCTCGACCGCTATCTCATCTTCAATGACTTCCTCTTCAGCCACTGGTTCTTCCACGATCACTTCGTCACCCTCGCATACGTGAGAAAGAACGAACTTCACCTTCGGGCTGTACGGATCAACCATCGCACTTGAACCTGCTGCGCTGAGATCATCCAGACTTGCACCCTCAGGAACTGCAACGAACACATTGTCGGTCTGACCGCCGTTAGCAACGATGTCAGCGCCGCTGATGAGAGTTGTCGACCCGCCGATGTTGAGATTCATCGATGTAAATGCGTACTGACCGTTGTTGGGAGCAAGCACAAAGTGCCACCAGGAATCATCGCTTGGGCAGTCGTTCTTTGTTTCTGCCTCATCGTTATGAAGGTCGACAGGAGCGGGACCAATGCCGATTGACCCGATTTGTCCGTTGCCATTGCCGTTTCCTCCTGGGGCGGCGTGGGCGGCTTGAGCTCCGAAGAGCGAGAAGAAAGCAACCGATGCGATTGCTGCGGTGGTGAGTGACTTGCGTGCGTTCATGTCATCCAAGAGCACGACGCACGCCGTTTCTTGCAATTTTCTCGAGAATTTTTCGAAATCCTGAGAATCGTTACGGCGCAATGGTTTGGGCGGTCTTTCAACGACCGAATGGCCGTATGAATGAACATCGGTCGTCATGCAGTTGTGAGTGTTTGAGCCGAACGCATCGAACGCTTTCCGACTTTTCGAGAACTCGGTCTTGCAGTTCCTTTACGAGCGAATGGTCGGCTGAGAACGTCCATGCTCTCTTTGCTCCCGGCAAAATTGACCGGGCTACAGTCGTTCATGTGAGCCTTCCTGTCATTGACCTTGCACCATTTGCAACCGGTGAAGATCACCTGAGCGCTGCCGCACGCGAGCAGGCCGCAATCATTGATGCAACCTGCCAAGAGCTCGGGTTCTTGCTTGCTGTCGGACACGGAATTGCATCGGAGACGAAAGAAGATCTACTCGACGTCATGCGAGAGTTTTTCGCAGAACCCCAAGACGTCAAAGAACAAATCTCTATCGCAAACAGTTCGTGCCATCGGGGTTACGTCGGCATCGGAACCGAAGCACTCGAGGGTGCACTTGCCGACGATGATCAATTCGACGTTCCGCGACTTGGAGATTTGAAAGAAACCATCGATTCTGGAACCGAGCACGGACCGCAACACCCAGAGGTGCTCGCCGGCACGCCGCTTCACGGCCCAAACCAACTTCCAGAGTCACCACGGTTCCGCGCGGCATGGCAGCGCTATTTCGATGAGGCAACCGAAGCGAGCCTTCGAGCTCATCGAGGGCTCGCAGTAGCTCTCGGCTTAGCCTCAACGTGGTTTGAAGACCTCGGAGACCCGTCACGGGATGCGTTCATGTACCACTTGAGGATGCTGCATTACCCGCCGACGAGTCGGGTCACACCAGCCCCCGGCCAACCCGGTTGCGGCTCGCACACCGATTACGGGTCGGTGACCATCCTTACCGACGATGGGCAGGGTGGACTGCAAGTGAAGACACGAAGCGGCGAGTGGATCGACATTTCAGTTCCGCCAGGTCACGCCGTCGTAAATCTTGGTGATCTCATGGCGATTTGGTCGAACGATCGTTACGTATCAAACCCTCATCGAGTGGTGAGTCCACCAGATGTCGATCGGTACTCGATTCCATTCTTCGTGGAGCCAGGTTTTCATGCCCAAGTTGAATGCTTGCCCACCTGCCAAGATGCGTCGAACCCGCCACGTCACGAACCGCTTACGGCCGGCCCCTACCTGCTGTCGCGTTTTGACGGAACGCACTCGTATCGCAACGCGTTACTTGACTGACTCAACTTCGTTGATGTGAGTCCCACGCCATCGCAATAGCTACGGCGAGAACGAGAACGCATCCAACCGACGCACCGACCAGCAGATTGGTTGGTGACCCGGCTGTACCACCAGGGTTTCGATAGCCCGGAGCGAGCGACAGCACTCCCAACCCGAGCCACGTCGACATTGTTGCGATCACTACCGGGAACACGGCACCGAAGGCGAGGGCAAGACCGGTCGGTCTCACTGTGAGAAATCCGATGAGGCCTCCAACTGCGAGGGCTCCAAGCTGCACCAACCGTGCGATCATCAGTTCGTTCGGCCAACCCTCGTTACTATCGAGAAGCCAATTCGCTGACCAGGAAGAACCAACCACCGGTACGAGTGGAGCAATTGCGGTAACTACGACAATGAGCGCTCCAAGAGCATGCACGTACGGGTTAAGGATCGCTCGGCGGTCGATTAAGAGATCATTCATTGATGCGAAGAATGTGATGAGCCCAACACCTCCGGCAGCGAACAACGCCCAGTAACCAAGATCTCTCGTGATCTCGATGGTGAACTCGCCAGTCGCACTCGCAGCAAAATTTCGGGCGGCTCCAACCGGAAACTCGACAAGACCGATCGTGAGTGCAGCGGTGCCGAGAACTGAGAGTCCGCTTCCCCCGACAAGGCCTGGCCCCCAGGGGCGATTGAGGATCGACCCGACCGAACCGGCTACGAGCCCGATTGCCCCAAGAAGACCGACTGCGATGAGGTTGGAGCCAAGGTTGTCAACGTGCCAAACCCCGGTTTTTAACCCGACGGCTGATGCAACGTCGGCGAATTCTGCTCCCGCTGTTGTTGAGATCCTGAGAATGTCAGCCGTCAGTGCAATGACGGTGAGCACTGTGGCGACGATACCGATGAAGGAGGTGACCGTAAGTTGTGCGGCGA
>Ga0181577_10002852_pt1 | contig 13441 bp, 9 predicted proteins | sample 101ome_21_FD_132468 | JGI IMG/M metagenome (GOLD analysis project Ga0181577, IMG submission 132468) | Coastal salt marsh microbial communities from the Groves Creek Marsh, Skidaway Island, Georgia - 101413BT metaG (megahit assembly) | ecosystem: Environmental > Aquatic > Marine > Intertidal zone...
CGGCTCATGAAAGATTTCATGATAGAGACCCGGCCAGAAATCGAGCGTTTTATCCTGTGAGGAGAGACCCTCAAAAAAAGCACTGGACCCTTCGGGCCCGGCCATGACATCCGCATCGCCGTGAGCAATATAGACCGGCAATGTCACCTCGCCCGCTCGACGGATGGCGGTCTCCATTGCGTCCAATATTTCCAGCCCCAGAGACGTCGTGATTTTGCCGTTATAAACCAGCGGATCGGCGAGGTAATCTGCGACGACTTCAGGGTCCCGGCTGACTTCCTGCGCGTTGAGGGCAAGCATGCCCATCTTGGGTAACAGGCGGCGAAGCAACCGACCTATCCAGATGGTGAAAGGCGACACAGGGTTGACCGCTGTGAATGCGGGGCCCGAAAACATGGCGCCACGGTACGCCGCCTGCCCCTCCAGCAGTGCGTGGGCGCTGATCAGCCCGCCCATACTGTGCCCCAATAGGAACACCGGCTTGTCCGGGTACCAATCAGCAATTTGTGCTCTCAATGCGGTTAAGGGGGCCAAATACTCATCAAAGCGATTCAGATGACAGCGCACTCCAGGGGAGGCTCCGTGCCCAATATGGTCGGGACCCACCACTGCAATGCCCCGCGCATTAAAACGCGCCGCCACACGCTCGTAACGCCCCGTATGCTCAGCGAGGCCATGCACGAGCAATACGCAGGCCCGCGGATTATCAATCGGCCAGTGTCGGTACTGAATGCCGCTTTTAAGACTTTCCATATTGCCCTCCTACGAGTCGCTGCCAAGCATCCGATGAAATCCCCATGACAAAAGGCCGCCGATTCAAAGCGACGAAAGCAAGAGACGATCTAAACATGTCATGGCCGTAACGGCTCAATTTTTAGCGACAACACCCGAGCTCATTTCATTGCAGACCCTGCAACAATGTCAGGCATAAACGAGAAAGCTGGGTGTCGCGACAACGGGTGCTAATTACCGACGGGCGCTAACCATTCTGCGTAATCGGGCTGTCCGCCTCGCACGGCCTCGAAGTAAATGCTTTGCAGTTTTTCTGTAATCGGACCCCTAACGCCGTTGCCAATCGCGCGATTATCCAGCTCGCGGATCGGGACGACTTCAGCCGCTGTCCCGGTAAAAAAGGCTTCATCAGCGATGTAAACCTCATCCCGCGTAATCCGCTTTTCCTTTACCGTCAGACCCTGATCCGCAGCGATGCGCAATATGCTGTCACGGGTAATTCCCTCTAGGCAGGAGGTCAACTCCGGCGTGTACAGCACGCCGTCGCGCACGAGGAAGAAATTTTCTCCGCTGCCCTCTGCCACGTAACCTTCGTTATCGAGGAGCAAGGCCTCTTCAAAGCCGGCGTCCATGGCCTCGCGAAGCGCCAGAATCGAGTTGATGTAGTTGCCGTTTGCTTTGGCTTTACACATCGTGATGTTGACGTGGTGGCGCGTATAGCTAGAGGTCGCGATGCGAATACCGCGGTCTCTTGCTTCGGGATCCATATAAGAAGGCCACGCCCAGGAGGCCACCATGACGTGCGTCTTGAGGTTATCGGCGCGCAGACCCATGCCTTCGGACCCAAGAAAACACATCGGTCGAATATAAGCTTCGTCCAGCCCATTGGCCCGGACCACTGCACGCTGTGCCTCGTTCAGGGTCTGCTTATCAAATGGCATGTCCATACGCAAAATGTGCGCAGAGCGAAATAACCGGTCGGTATGCTCGTTCAAACGGAAAATCGCTGTGCCTTCCGGGGTCTTGTAAGCGCGCACGCCCTCGAAACACCCGAGGCCATAGTGGAAGGTATGCGTCAGCACATGCACTCGCGCATCCTGCCAGGGCACCATTTCGCCATCGAGCCAGATGTGGCCAGTAAGTTGTGAGAGATCCATATCGCTTCCTTTGTTTCTCCGCCAGCGTCCAACGATGGTGCTGTGGGGCGTTTCGCGCCAAGGTGCGAATTCTAACCTGACTGGAGCCCTGGTAATAATGATTCTGTGATTTGCCGAACCTGATCACGCATCACCTGAAATCTCTCCGCGGTGGCTTGAAGAGAGGATCCTTGCAGCGTGAGGACATGAATCGCTCCGCGGTAACTCAGATACGCGCTGGACAGTGCCTGCGCATCCCGTTGCGAAATCTTCCCCGAACCTTCGAGGGCCTCCAGCAACCGGACGACATCAGACCACTCTGTGAGTTGGTCGCAGTCTTGCGCGTGGGCCAGTACCAGAAACTGCACGACAAACTCGATGTCCACAATACCGCCGGGATCGCGCTTCAGATCAAACTGACCCGAGTCGGGAGGCGATGCACCACTGTGTGAAACGTTCGACGGACGGCGCTGCGAAGCGTGTTCCGCACGCATCTTGGCACGCATAGCGCATACTTCAGCGGCGAGACTGTCAACATCGCGGGGCTTCATCAGCACATCCCGTCGCAATGCGATCAACGCATTCTGCAGCCATGCGTCCCCCGCCACCGGCCGTGCACGCACCAAGGCCTGATGCTCCCAAACCCATGCCGATTCAAATTGATAACGCTGAAGTCCTCTAAAGCTGGTCGCGACTAAACCCGAGTCACCATCGGGCCTCAGGCGCAAATCGACCTCGTACAACCGACCCGCATAAGTTTGAGCAGACAAGACGTGGACGATTCGCTGTGCGAGTCGGGTATAAAACCGCGTGTTATCGATGACCTTCGGCCCCACCGTTTCACCCTCGGCGCCATCAAAAACGAAAACGAGATCCAAATCGGAGGCATAGCTGAGCTCCAGTCCACCCAACTTGCCATACGCCATCACGGCAAAACCCGTGTTAACGCCCTGCGGCTCACCATGGCGCTTTACCAATTCCGTGCGCGCCACCGCCAAAGCGTGCGTGATCATGACTTCCGCGAGGTAGGTCAGATTGTCGCTGACCTTCATCAATGGCAGCGTCTCCATTAATTCACTGGCGGCGACGCGCAGCACTACCCCATCCTTTATACGACTGAGCGCGTTCATTTGCGCCTCAAGATCATCCTCGGGAATGCGCAGTAGCTGCTGCCTGACGAGTGATTGGAGCTCACCTCGATCGGGCGCACTGTAAAGCGTCGATTCATGGAGGAGGTCATCGACCAGCTCCGGGCGCGCCGCGAGACGATCGGCGATCCACTGACTCGCGGCCACCAGAGAGAGCAGATGGCCCAATGCCCTCGGGTTCTCCTGCAGCAATACGAGGTACGCGCTCCGGCGGCACACCGCTTTGACAAATGGCAAGCTCCGAGTCAACGCGAGGTCGGGGGCGCTCTCATTTGCCGCTGCGACGCATAGCCTCGGAACAAACTGCTCCAAGCGACGGCGCCCTTCTGGTTGAAGCGCGGCCACCCAAGCACTGTCCAGCACGCCCTCCAACGCAGACCAGGTGGTTGCGGACTCTTGAAATCCAAGCTCATCCAGCACTTCTGCGCTCAATGTGGAGAGGGTGATGCTGGCGTCTCGTTCCAGCGCTTCACCACCATCTGCTGATCGCGGTGTGGGCTGTGCGATTAAGTTATTGAAGAGTTCCGCCACCTCTCGCCGCGCTTCTGACAAGTGCGTGTCCAGCGTGTCCCAGTCGACGTACCCGGATAAAGCAGCTAGTTGCGCTCTGGCAATCTCGGATGCCGGTAAGGTCTGAGTTTGCTTGTCTTGCATGGCTTGGAGCGCATGTTCGACACGGCGCAGTAAAAGATAATGGGTCGCCAGGCGATTGGCCTCACCTGAGGACAAGACTTCTTCGCTTGAGAGCGCCGCGAGCGTATCGAGTAATGGCCGGTAACGCAGCTCGGGGCGTCGTCCGCCATGGATAAGTTGCAAGCTCTGGGCAATGAACTCCACCTCCCGAATGCCACCGGCGCCGCGTTTGAGGTCGGTGTCCATGCCGAGCCGCGCCACCTCGGCGCGCATCAAGGTTTTCATTTCACGCAATGCGGAGATCACGGAAAAATCCGTGTATCGACGATAAACAAAGGCGGTCAGCATGCTCATCAGCGTGTCTTGCGTTGCAGCATCTCCCGTCACAGGGCGCGCCTTCATCATCGCGTAGCGCTCCCAATCACGACCCTGCTCCTGGTAGTAAACTTCAAGAGCCTTAAAAGCACCTACCAGCGCACCGCTGTCTCCGTAAGGCCGGAGTCGCATATCCACGCGAAAGGCGAAACCATCCTCCGTGACGGCATCCAGCAAGCGAATCACCATCTGCCCCAGCCGCGTGAAATAGGATTGGTTGTCGAGCTGTTGGCGGCCACCTTCGGTGACGCCTCCCTCTGCATAGGCAAAGATTAAGTCGATATCAGAAGAAAAGTTCAGCTCACGACCGCCCAGTTTTCCCATCGCCAAAAACAACAACGATTGCGGCGCCCCACTCTCAGCTACGGTAGGCACACCGTGCTTGGTCTGCATCACTGACTCGGCGTAGCGCACGGCAGCACGGATGCAACAATCCGCTAATTCGGTGAGCTCAGCGTAGGAGACTTCCGTTGGGGCGCACCGCGCGGTCTCGCGCCACAAAATACGGAGCATCTGCTGGTGACGAAAGCGCCGCAAAACAGACAGCACGTCAGCGTCGGTTGGGCGTTCACCTAACATGCTGCCGAGCGCTGTGTCCCAGTGCGTGGCGTCCCAGCGACGGTCCTGAAGCAAAGCGCCGGTGTCAATTTGCGCTAGCAGCCAGTCAGACTGGCGAGCACTTTGCTCAACAAAAAATTCACTGCTCGCCAAGAGCAGGTGCCATTCCGGTAGCCATCCCTGTCGTGTTGCCGCCTCGGTCAACTTCTTGAGTGTGGCCTCTCCCACCCGGGCAGCCAGTCGGGTGACGGCCTCGTCCAAACAGCCACGCTGCCATTCAGTTGTATCGGACGGTATTGGCATCAATTCATCAGCACTGTGGGTGAGGAATGACTAGCCTATCGGCAACATTGCCTCCCGCCAATCGTTGACGGGCGGCCCGCCGCAGCGCGACTTTTCCCCTTTCTTGAGGTGTGGTGACTCGGGTAGGATGCCGCCTCGTTTAACAGCCGACACGGTACCGCAGGGCAGCCACCCTTTGTCGACACGTCATGATGAACACTGAAGATCACATTGCCTGGTTTCGCCATACGGGGCCTTACATCAAGGCGCACCGCGGGCGAACGTTTGTGGTGTATCTGGGCGGCGGCGCGCTGGAGTCCCCCAACCTCGTCACGCTGGTGCATGACCTCGCGCTACTGCACTCGCTGGGAGTGCGACTGGTACTGGTCCATGCCTCCCGTGAAGCCATCGACTCGGCACTGCCAACGGACCACTCTGCCGTATTGAGCAATGGCCTCCGCGTAACCGATGATCTGACTCTGGCCACCGCCATTGACGCCGCTGCCAAACAACGAGTGCAGCTCGAACGGCTGCTGTCGATGGGGCTGCCCAACACGCCCCTGAAAGACGCGCACATTCGGGTCATGGCAGGGAACGTCGTAACGGCCCGGCCTATTGGCATTCGCGACGGGGTTGATTACCTCCATAGCGGCGCGGTGCGGCGTATTGACGCTGAAGGCGTACAAGCCATTTTGGATAGCGACGCCATCGCGTTGATTTCTCCGCTGGGGTACTCCCCAGCCGGAGAGCTCTTCAGTGTGAGTGCGAGCGACGTGGCGGAGGCCGTCGCGGTCGGAGTCGGTGCCGACAAGCTGATTTTCCTTGACCGACATGCAGGGCTCATAGATCAAGAGGGCCAACTGATCAGACAGTGCACCGTTGCCTCCGCTCAAAGCCTTCACGTTCTGGATGCAGAGCAGCAGCGCGTTCGAGACGCGGCTTGTCGAGCCTGCTCACAGGGTGTGCCCCGCAGCCACCTGCTCACTTTCCATCGCGAAGGTGCCCTGCTGGAAGAACTCTTCACCCATGACGGCGGCGGCACACTGATTGCCCAAGACCCCTACGAGCAAGCCCGGGGAGCGGAAATCGATGACATCGCGAGCATTATGGAGCTGATCCGCCCGCTGGAAGAGAGCGGCGCGCTGGTCAGAAGATCTCGGGAACGTCTTGAAGAAGAGATTCACCATTTTTCAATTCTCGAGCGTGATGGTCGCATAATCGCGTGTGCGGCCCTCTACCCCTTCACGGAAGCCGGTGTGGGTGAGATCGCCTGCGTCGCAACCCACCCTGACTATCGTGGTGAAGGCCGCGCCCAACAACTACTCACCGAGCTCATCAATGACGCCTCGCGGCTCGCCTTAGCAGAAGTCTTTGTCCTCACGACGCAAAGCACTCACTGGTTTTTGGAGCAGGGCTTTGAACCCGCGTCACCGGAGCAACTGCCGATTGAAAAACAGCAGCTCTACAATTGGCAGCGCAACGCGGCGGTGTTAAGGCGGACGGTTTAACCCCATCTCCGCGCCAGTGTTAAGCTAGCCGCCCTTTATCTGACCACCCCCGGAGAGATCGATGCCGCAATATCGTTCCCGCACCTCAACCGCCGGCCGTAATATGGCAGGCGCTCGCGCGCTGTGGCGGGCCACCGGCATGCAGGACGAGGACTTCGAGAAGCCCATCATCGCGGTCGTGAACTCCTTCACGCAGTTCGTGCCGGGGCACGTTCATTTGAAGGATCTCGGCCAGCTGGTGGCACGAGAGATCGAAGCGGCGGGCGGTGTGGCCAAAGAATTCAACACGATCGCCGTCGATGACGGTATCGCCATGGGCCATGACGGCATGCTGTATAGCCTGCCTTCCAGAGACCTGATTGCCGACTCGGTGGAATACATGGTCAACGCGCACTGCGCTGATGCCATGGTCTGTATTTCCAACTGCGACAAGATCACTCCCGGCATGCTCAATGCCGCGATGCGACTCAATATTCCTGTCGTGTTTGTCTCAGGTGGCCCGATGGAAGCAGGCAAAACGGCTCTGTCTGAACACAAGCTCGACCTCGTCGACGCGATGGTCATCGCAGCGGACTCTAGCGCCGATGACGCGACGGTCGAAGCCTATGAGCGCTCGGCTTGTCCCACCTGCGGCTCCTGCTCTGGCATGTTCACGGCCAACTCCATGAACTGCCTGACCGAGGCGCTGGGCCTGAGTTTGCCCGGCAACGGCTCGCTATTGGCGACGCACGCGGATCGGGAACAGCTGTTCCTGCGCGCCGGTCGCCTCATTGTGGATCTGGCCCGCCGCTGGTATGAACAAGACGACGCCACCGCGCTGCCCCGGAACATTGCGAGTCGCCGCGCCTTCGAAAATGCGATGAGCCTCGATATCGCAATGGGTGGATCCACCAACACGATTCTGCATCTATTGGCCGCCGCACAAGAGGCCGGCGTTGACTTCGATATGGCAGCCATCGACAAGCTGTCACGCAAGATCCCACAGCTCTGCAAGGTCGCACCCAGCACCCCCCTTTACCACATGGAAGACGTGCACCGCGCGGGGGGCGTGATGGCCATCCTCGGTGAGCTGGCGCGGGGAGATCTGCTGCATCTCGACTGCCCGACCGTGCACAGTGCGAGTCTCGGTGACGCGCTGGCCCACTGGGACATTATGCAAACCGAAGCGGAGGAGGTTCACACACTCTATGCCGCGGGACCCGCGGGCATTCCGACGCAGCAGGCATTTAGCCAGAACCTGCGCTGGACCAGTCTTGATACTGATCGCGCAGGCGGCTGTGTGCGAGAAATGGCGCATGCCTACTCCCAGGAGGGTGGACTGGCAGTGCTGTTTGGCAATATCGCTGAGCAAGGCTGTGTCGTCAAAACCGCGGGTGTCGACGAAGAGTCATTGCGCTTCACCGGCCCCGCTCATATTTGCGAAAGTCAGGAAGCTGCCGTTGCCGACATCCTCGAGGACCGCGTCAAAGCCGGAGACGTCGTGGTGGTTCGCTATGAGGGGCCCCGCGGCGGACCCGGCATGCAGGAAATGCTCTACCCAACCAGCTACCTGAAATCCAAGGGGCTGGGAAAAGCCTGTGCTCTGATTACCGATGGCCGATTTTCCGGTGGGACCTCTGGCTTGTCGATCGGCCACGTCTCCCCGGAGGCGGCGGGCGGCGGCGCCATTGCCCTCATTGAGCCCGGCGACCTGGTCGAAATCGATATCCCCGCAAGAACCATCAACGTGAAGGTCGATGACACAACGCTGGCTGAGCGTCGTGCGAACATGGATCAGCGCGACCGCGCCTGGCAGCCGATGGAGGATCGACCCCGACAGGTCTCTACGGCCCTCAAGGTTTACGCCAGCATGGTGACCAGCGCCGACAAGGGCGCGATTCGAGATCGCACGCTGATCGACGGCTAACTATCGAATCGCTTAGCCACTCACAGAAATCGACAATCGCTACGGATTGTCATTCAGTGTTGAGGCGCCCTGCGATGCCAATGCCGCCAGATCGTCGCGGAGCGCCAGCAGCTTGCCACGCAGTTTTCGGTCCTGCCTCTCGGTTCGTGATACCAGCACGTCCCGGGACAATTGCAGAATGACTTCGCCGTTGTGGTCGATGCCCTCTCGATAGGCAGGCAATAGGGCATCTTCTCGACCGGCAATCAGTGCGCGAACCTGGTCTGGCCAATTGGATTCAGCTGTGAGCAATATCGTGGATAACGCCTCTATCCAAACCCGGCGATCCTCCAACCAGAAGCGATCAAGTCGCGTCATGTCCCCGACGCCCGCTTCGATGAGCTTGGTTTGAGCGGTCGTCAGTGGGCCCATGTATCGGCTGAGCTGTTTGTCGAAGCGTTTCTCCAAGTCTTCACGATATTCGTCATCACTTCGCGCCAGGCGGTCGGCCTCGAATTCCTCCTGCTTGGCCATCATGTTGGCGATAAATTCCGCCCGCTGCTCCGGACGCAAATCTTCGCCCGTGCTCAGCAAAAGCTCTAGAAACGGATCTTGAAAGCGGATGGCAGCGAGCTCGATGCGATCTGCCATATCGCGTGTCGCACCCAATGGCACCCCGTCATCGAGAATGGTGAGCGCATCATCGAGGAGCACAACATACTCGGGAAGCTCCTCTCTGCGGTGCCATTCGAGAAAGGCATCGAGCCGCTCATCGAATTGCGCTCGCTGATCGCGGTCGAGGGATACGTAATCATCTAGATACCAGCGCACCAAAATATCGACCCGGTTGTAGATAAATTGCGTCGCAGAGCAACCGGTCAGAGTCAAAAGTAGCAGGCACCATGCCACGAGCCTGACGCCGCGACGGCGTGCTATTTGTGAACAAGGCTTAAAGGGAACTGCTGAAGCCGGGCTGCGATGCCCGGCTATGCGCTTGGAGCTCTCATAGAAGTAGCTTGGGAGAGGATGGTTCAGCGTACGGCTGAGAGCCGTGTGAACCGGGCCTCGACGATAATTTTGCCTCGCAGGCATCATCCGGCAAGACTCGCGAAGAGTTGTTTAAGCAGATGCCTCAGGCGGCGTCGGCCAATACCAATCCACGCGTGTCGAGGGCTGACAGAATGGCCGCGAGCGATGCTTGCACAATGTCGTGGCTGCGGCCCACGCCACAGGGTCGTTCGCCATCGATATTCAGTTGCACGTAGCACACAGCCTCCGCATCTGCACTCTGACCAAGCGTATGCTCAGAATACTCCACCACCACAATGTGACGGCCAGTTAGCTTCTCCATCGCCTGCACGAAGGCATCGACAACCCCATTGCCCTGCCCGGTCAGCGCGACGTCACCCTTCGGTCCATGAAGCGTCACGTCCAGCCCATCAGACTCATCTTTGCGCGATAGCTGATAGTTGCCCAGTCGCCACCGGTCAGCCGTGCTCAGATAGGTATCGCTGAATAGCTGAAAAATATCCTCGCTCGACACTTCTGCTTCGCTGTCTTCCGCCAAGCCTTGCACCGCGGTACTAAAGTCCACTTGCAACCAGCGGGGCAGCTCAAGTCCGTAGTCGCGCCGCAACACATGCGCAACGCCACCTTTTCCAGATTGGCTGTTGATGCGAATCACCTCTTGATACGTGCGACCGATGTCAGCGGGATCAATTGGCAAATAAGCCACATCCCAGGCGGCATCTTCTTCGCGTTTAGACAAGCACTTGTGTATCGCATCCTGGTGGCTTCCCGAAAACGCGGTGAAAACCAACTCGCCGGCGTAAGGATGGCGAGGGTGCACGGGCAACTGCGTGCATTCTCTGGCGACGGTACAGATCTCATCCATGCGCGCAAAATCAAGCTCGGGGCTTACGCCTTGGCTGTAGAGATTCATCGCCATGGTCATAATGTCCATATTGCCTGTCCGCTCACCGTTGCCGAGCAAAGTGCCCTCGACACGGTCCGCGCCCGCCATGACGCCAAGCTCTGCTGCCGCTACTGCGCAGCCGCGGTCATTGTGGGTATGCAGAGAAATAATCAACGCATCACGGTTTTGGACATGGTCACAGAACCACTCAATCTGATCTGCATAGATATTGGGCGTACTCATCTCAACCGTTGCCGGCAAATTAATGATGACTGGCTTTTCCGGAGTGGGTGCCAAGACTTCGTTAACGGCATCGCACACCGAGACGGCAAAATCCAACTCGGTCCCGGTAAAGCTCTCCGGGCTGTACTCAAAGACCCACTCCGTGTCAGGACGGGCATCCGCCGCCTCTTTGATAAGACGGGCTCCATTGACAGCGATATCCCGAATGCCGTCTCGATCGAGGCCGAACACAAACTCCCGCTGCACGGTCGAGGTACTGTTGTAGAAGTGAACCACCGCGCGCTTGACTCCCTCGAGCGCGGCAAACGTTTTCTCAATCAGGTCTGGCCTGGCCTGCGTCAACACCTGAACGGTCACGCCATCCGGAATCCGATTCTCCTCTATCAGCTTGCGCAAAAACGCAAAGTCGTGACTCGAAGCAGACGGGAAGCCCACTTCGATTTGGGTGAAGCCGATTGACAGCAGGAGCTCCCACAGACGCAATTTTTGCTCCGCGTTCATCGGCTCAACCAATGCCTGATTGCCGTCTCGAAGGTCGACAGAACACCACTGCGGCGCCTGCGTAATCATCTGGTCGGGCCAGCGGCGATCGGTTTTCGCAATCGGCGTAAACGCGCGATATTTGCTGTGGTCAAAGCGCTGTCCGGTGATGGGATTTGCCACGGTTCTATCCTGTTGTCCTCACATGGCCGCGTAGTGTAGCGGTACCCACGAAGAGATAATCACCAAAAAAACCGTTTTTTGGCATTTATTTAGCAGAATTCGCCAAAATAATTATTCATAATGAATTTTTAAATTATTGAGTGGTGACTTGGTGGAGCATTCCCCTTCTGACTTTGACAGACTGGATCGCCGCATTCTTCGCGTGCTGCAGGAGGACGCCGGGCTCAGCAATTTGCAGCTGGCAGAACGGGTGGGCCTGTCACCCACCCCCTGTGCGCGCCGCGTAAAGCGCCTCATGAACGAGGGTGTCATCACGCATCAGGTGGCGATGGTGGACCCAAAGAAGTTGGGCCTGAACCTGACCGCGCACATCAGCGTCACGATGGATCGCCATACGCCAGAGCGATTCGAGGCGTTTGAAAGCACGATTCAAAGCTTGCCGGAAGTCGTAGATTGCTGCGTGGTAACGGGGCAGAGCGCGGACTACCTGCTCAAAGCCGTGGTTAAAGACATGACGCACTACGAGCAGTTTTTGCTGGGTCAACTCACGCGCATTCCTGGCGTCACTGGCGTGCACTCCAGCTTCGAGCTGCGTCGTGTTGTCACGCGCACCGCGGTTTCGGTGCCAGATGACTGACTAGCGCGCCGCGAGCTCCTTCTCGACAAGGAAGCGTGCGATGTCGAGCATATTGGTCTGGCTGCCAGCCGCCCGCGTTTCGATCAGATACTTACCCGCGACCATTAACGAGGGAGTGCCTGATATTCTCGCTGAGCGCGCACGGGCGTCGGCTTGACGAACCTGAGAGTCCACCCCGAAAGAATCAAATGCCTTATCAAACCTCTCAGGGTCGACGCCGTTATCCTCAAAGAGATCGCGTAGTTCCAGCCGCGATGTGAGTCGCTTCCTCTGCACATGCATGGCGTCAAAAATGACCGGATGCATGGTCTTCTTGACGTCAAGCACCTCAGCGATGAAGTACGCCTTGGCATGCATGCGCATCGGCTCATTCCAGACAGCAGGAGAGGGTTTGACAACAGCGCCCTCGGGCAACTGCTTGCCCCATGCGGTCAACATGGGTTCAAAGGTGTAGCAGTGGCCGCAACCGTACCAAAAAAATTCCGTCACGATGACGTCATCGCCGCGCCCAACAGCAACTGGGGGATTGAGCGCTTGGTAATGCTCTCCCTCTACCCAACGATCTTCTGCATAGGATAGCGCAGCAAACAACGCGAGAACGACTGCGACAACGGAGCGAGCCGCCAACTTCAGATCAAGAGCACTTAACCGCTTGGCCCTATAAAAGTTAGCGGCATTGTGAGGAATAGCCGACATTGTCTTTCCCTCCTTGGAATCTTCTGTGGGCGAATCAACACCCTAAAGCTTATGGGGTGGGTTGTAAGCCCGCAATATAACTGGCGACCGCTTCGATCTCCATATCGCTCATGCGGAAAGCCGTGGTTCGCATAATCTTGGCCTCGCCGCCATTAGTTCGACCAGTGGGATCTTCGTACCCTTTACGAAACATTTTGAGCTGCGCTGCAATGTAGTCAGCATGCTGCCCACTGAGTCCGGGATAACCCGCTGGGCCATTACCGTTACCGGTCGGGCTGTGACAACCAGAGCACGCGGGGACCTGTCGCTCTGCGATGCCGGCAAGATACACCTTGCGACCCAGCGCCACCTTATCGGGGTCGGCCGTGCCGCCTGTGCGAGGCTGAGCGTCATAGAAAGCGGCGATATCGGACAAGTCTTGATCTGACATGTTATCGACCTGTCCCGCCATCAATGCGACAGGGCGGCGGCCGTCACGAATATCCTTCATCTGTTTCAGCAAGTACTTGTGCCCCAGACCCGCCAACTTGGGGAATGTTGGGACCGCGCTATTGCCATCTGCACCATGGCACGCCACACACGTCGCGGCCTTGGCTTGCCCGGCCTCAGCATCGCCTCCGGCGAGCGCGCTCGCACCGCCCAGCAACAACACCAAAGCGCATGTCGATTTGATTACCAACTGAAACATAGGAATACCTGCCAATTCAAAATTTTGGGGCATCTGGGAAGCATGTCTTGTTAACCACGTGACATGCGCCTGGGCGACACCCCATCAAAAGCCGTTATCAGCTTTTACTGTGCGGTGGACATGTAAGTGATCAGCGCCGCATAGTCCTCGTCGCTGCAGCTGTTGCACAATCCTCCCGGAGGCATCGCATTCAAGCCATTGCGAACCGAAGCCACCAACGCTTCCATGCCCTTCTCCATGCGAGGAGCCCATGCTTCAGCGTTGCCGGTTGCTGGCGCACCCGCCACACCGACAGCGTGACAAGCGCCACAAGAGGCTGCGTACTGTGGGGGTGGATCTCCA
>Ga0181577_10002854_pt1 | contig 13435 bp, 10 predicted proteins | sample 101ome_21_FD_132468 | JGI IMG/M metagenome (GOLD analysis project Ga0181577, IMG submission 132468) | Coastal salt marsh microbial communities from the Groves Creek Marsh, Skidaway Island, Georgia - 101413BT metaG (megahit assembly) | ecosystem: Environmental > Aquatic > Marine > Intertidal...
CAAACCTGTCAGGGTAAAGTAAATCGCTAAGTAAGTGTTAGCCCATGGCCCCCAAGTGGTTCGCTTTTCAATGTCATCAAGCATGATCTTACGATCTTCGTGATGATGATCGCCACCCGCTTCATGAGCGTGATGTTCAGCCTCTTTGATAGCAACAGCACGTTCACGAATACCTTTTTCAGCCGGGTAAGAGACCGGATGGCTCAAAACAATGAATTCATCGGTCTCTTCGACCAGATGGCCGTCGACTCGCATCCCATCCTTCAAGATCACATCATGGTGAGTGAATTTGGATTTGTACTCAAAGGACTTGATTACCACGAACAGCAAAGCGCAAATGACCGTAATCCCTTGGTAGAATTTAAATTTCTTAAAGTCGTTGAGCTTGAGTGAAGCCCAAGCCATGACAACCGTCACACTGGAAAGAATGAGGACCAGGGTGTTGACAAAACCGGGCCCGACATCAAGTAACCCCGTTGGCCAATGGCCAGGCATTGCCCCCACGCGGAGAAGTATGTAGGCAGAGAAAAGCGCACCAAAGAGCATCACCTCCGAGGCCAGAAAAAGCCAGATGCCAACCTTGGCATTGTAAAGGCCAGTATCCGGACGATTAGTATCTGTATAGGGAACTTCCATCGAATTGGGTTTCTAAGTGCGGTTCAGGCTTTTTGGTTTTGTGGGATATAGTCGGCCTTGGCGCCAGGCACACTGTATTCGTAAGGGCCGTTGACCACTTTGATGGGGCCTACGAAATTGCCATGAGGAGGAGGTGTTGGGGTCTGCCAATCCAAGGTTGTTGATTCCCAAGGATTATCAGATTCCACCTTCTTACCATTCTTGATGCTGTAGAAAAGATTGATGATGAATGGAATCTGGGAGATCCCAAGCGCATAGGCAGCTAGAGTGATATTGACATTAAGCTGCAGGTAGCGGTCAGCCAGACCGCCAATGGCATCAGGGTTATTGGCAATGGAGTAACCGACCCCTCCATCAGCCATACGCCTGAGCATGCCCGCCATGCCTTGTGCAAACATGGGCTGAAAGGTCAGGTTCATGAAGACAAAGGAACACCAAAAGTGAACCCGTCCCCAGAATTCGCTCATGTAGCGCCCCGTCATCTTGGGATACCAGAAATAGATGCCCGCAATGAGGGCGAAGATCGTGCCTGGGGCCACCACATAATGAAAGTGCCCGATCACGTAGTAAGTATCGTGGAGAAGGATATCACTGTAGTTGAAACCCAGAGGAAGACCAGTCAGTCCACCGATACCGAACATGGGCAGAAAAGCCAAAGCGAAGAGCATCGGGGTGTTGAAGCGGATCCGCCCCCCCCAGAGTGAAATAAACAAACATGTCAGGATGATCACCGAAGGAATCGAAATGATCATGGTGGTGGTCTGGAAGAAGGTGGAGATTTTCGTACCCATGCCAGTTAAATACATGTGATGGGCCCACACGATGAAGCTGAGGAAGCCGAGCACCAGAACGGAGTAAACAAGGGACTTGTAGCCCCAAAGCGGCTTGCGGGTGTTGTTCGCGATGATCTCGGAAACCACGCCCATCGCGGGAAGGATGAGTACGTAAACCTCGGGGTGCCCCAAAAACCAGAACAAGTGTTGGTAAAGCAATGGGCTGCCTCCACCACTGACATCACTCAGGGTTGAGATAGCCAGCCCGGTTGGTAGGTAGAAACTGGTCCCGGCCACATTGTCCATGAGTTGAAGCAAGGCTCCGACTTCGAGTGGTGGGAAGGCCAACAAAAGGAGGAATGCGGTGACAAACTGAGCCCAGCAGAAAAAGGGCATGCGCATCCACGTCATGCCGGGGGCCCTGAGCTGGATGATGGTAGCAATAAAGTTAACCGCACCCAAAAGGGATGAAGTGATGATCACCACCATCGCCACCAACCAATAAAACTGCCCGTCAGTCGGAATAGAAGTCGCCAGAGGCGAGTAGGAAGTCCACCCAGCCTGGGCAGGACCACCCGGAATGAAAAAACTGGCAAACATGATCAGACCTCCCAGAAGGAACAGGTTGTAGCTAGCCATGTTTAGCCTTGGGAAAGCCGTGTCCGGGGCACCGATTTGGAGGGGCACCACGTAATTACCGAAGGCAGCGAAAGCCAGAGGCACCACAGCTAGGAAGACCATGATGGTTCCATGCATGGCGCCAAAACTGTTGTAGAGGTCATTCGAAATCGCGTAGCCAATAAGTTCCCTGGTCTGGGGATCCAGCACAGGGGACGCCATGTCACCCATGATAGCGTGAAGCAGGTAACCCACGACCGGTACGGGTTGTCCTGGGTAGGCAATGGACCACCTCATCAGGGCGATGAGAAAGAAGCCAAGCAACATGAACAGAAGTGAAGTCAGTCCATATTGGATCCCGATCACCTTATGATCAGTCGAAAAAACATACTTTCTCCAAAAGCCGGGGTCGTGATGACCGTGTCCGTCTTCGTGATGAACATGAGAGTCAGTTGATTCCATAAAATTTTAACAGTTCTTTTTGTTAACCAAATAAATCAGTGCACCTTGCCTTACTCAGTGATGAGTAGAGAATCCTGCATGGCATGGCCTTGGTGCTGCGCCCCTTCGGATTTGTTAAAAGTCAGAGCCATCAACAACAAAGGTAGGTAAATAATCGAATAAAAAAACAATTGTCGAGCCCTACTTCGGTCCAGATTGGCCGAGAATTGCCAGGCCCGCCAGATAAAGCCCACTCCCAAAATCAGCGCGGTGACTCCATAGACCCATCCCGAGGTGTGCGCTAGCACAGGTATCAGACTGATTGGAAGCAGCACCACGGCGAAGAAAAGTGCATGCCGCGAAGTGCGCACTCCCTGAGGATCCACCTTGGGCATCATGCAATAACCGGCCGATTCATATTGGTCCTGATACATCCAGGCAATGGCTAGAAAATGAGGCATTTGCCAAAGAAACAAAATCAGGAACAATGCCCAACCGCCCATATCAAGAGTTCCCCGCACGGCTGTCCAGCCCATCAACGGAGGCAGGGCTCCAGGAACCGCCCCAATCAAGGTATTCCAAGGTGTCAGTCGCTTAAGCGGCGTGTAAACGAAAAGATAGAGACTGAGTGTCAAGGCACCCAAGACCGTCGTCAGCAGATTGCTCTTCCAAAGCAAATAAGCCACCCCAGTGATGCTCAACACAACACCGAACCAAAAGGCTTTTTCGGGAAGAATGAGCCCAGATGGCAACGGGCGGTTCTGTGTTCGAGGCATCAAGGCATCTAGCTCACGCTCCGAATACTGGTTGAGGACAGAAGCCCCGCAAGCCAATAAGCCCGTGCCTAGCAGAATGTGAAAGAGCAATCCCCAATTCATGGGGTTTGCTGAGGCCAAGTAAAAGCCGGAGAGGGTCGTGAGTAGCACCAGAGCAGTGAGGCGCGCTTTCACCAAATCGGCAAAAACACCCCAAGCCGATCGGACGCCCACTGAGTCGGATTGCATGGTTTCAACGGTTGACTTCATGCGCTCGCCGAGGACCATTCGGGTTTGAGTTTCGCGGGAAGGATTGCCTTGGAGCGAACCCTGGACGAGGCATTTGCCAGATGGAGCTCCCTTCTGACATTGAGAAATATAAGGGAACCGCTGACCAGGGTCAATGCGCCGATCATGACATGAAGCGTGGCCAAGTCAGCAGCCTTATTACTCAATACCGTGGCAATACCCAGAGCGGCCTGTGTTGAGATAAGCCCTAGAAAAAACAATGATTGCATAGCATGAGCATGCCGCCATCCATAACGTCGAACCACCCATGCGGTGAGAACGGCAGCGCCCAGAAGGAGAAGGACTGCGGTGGCACGGTGCACCATGTGGACCTGGACGTGCAAGGCAGTGATAGGCTCGAACTCGCGGTGGTCAATACGTTCAGAGTTGATTTGATTGATAAAATCTTGGTCTGTAGGAGGCCAAAGAAAACGATCGTAGGCTAGAGGGAACCCGCTGACCGCTAAACCAGCGTGTTGATGACGCATCGTAGCACCCAATATCAACTGCATGAAGACCACCAGGCTCAAAACCAACATGGCCCACGAAAACCAAGATGCCTTAACCCTTTGAGCAGCCTGGTCTGACGAGCTCCCAGAGTTGAGCAATTGACTGGGCTTTTGATTGGCCCACAAGGGACTCACGATCAAGGCAATCACACTGATCAACACCAGGAAAAGCTGAGCTGTAGACGCGTGGAAGATGCCTATCTGATCAGCATAGAGCGTCACCCTCAAGCCCCCTAAAAGGCCCTGACAAACAACCAGCCCAAGAGCTGCCCAGGCCAGGCGCCTCACCAAGACGGGGGCTGCCCCCATTCTGGGCCAAGCGAAGGAGACACCTAACACAAACAGGGAAAATCCGAGTGTGATCGACAAATGCTGACCCAGATTCTCCCGAACAAAAAAGACAACCAGCAAACTGATTAGAAGACCGGCGGGGAAGAAGAAGAAACGCAAAAGACGACGACCGCCCTGACCCTGAGACCATATCGCTAACATGAGGGTCATGAAGCCCACCAAGGAGGCCACCAATCGGTGGGAATGTTCCCAGAAAATCCCTCCCACCCATTGCGAGAAGGGAAAATAAAACATGTTGTAGCCGTAGGTGTTGGGCCAGTCAGGAACCGCCATGCCCACACCGTGGCTCGTAACAACCCCCCCTACGCCAATCAGGAACCATGTCATCAGACAGGTCAGCAGCGCGAACCATCGAAAAGCAGTCGATGTGGGAGAGGTCACTTTTAAAGGCAGTTGGGCTTGCCCCTCCGCCTTGCTAGGCAGGGGGGCAAGCGAGCAAATTACTTGGTAATGTCGACGACGAAATCAACCTGGCCACCCGCATCGGTAACTTCCACCTTGGAAACAATGCCTTCGCCCTTGGTGTGAGTTTTGCGGTGAACCGCTTCGATCTCGTAAGTTCCAGGAGGCACATCCTTGATGGTAAAAGAACCATCCTCCTTGGTGACAGCGAAGTGTCCATGCTCGACGTAACCAACGTAGGCGAACATCCATGGATGCACATCGCATTTGAAGCGAAGAAAAACCTCAGGCTTGTCCCACGAAAATTCGAGAGCTGGGCCATTGGGTAATTGAGCTTTGTTGTATTCCTTACCCGCTTTTTTGGGGGTTGGGTGGACATTATGCAGGACTGGATCAGAATTGAGCACCTTTACCGTCTGACCGACCTGAGCACCGACCACGTAAGGGGAGTATTCGCACGACTTCTGATCTAGGACCACAGGGTCAGCAGGAGCGGTACTTGCGTCCACGTTCTTGAGGTAAACAAAGACATCAGCCAAACCACCTTGATCATCCGTCACGTAAAAACGCGTGGTGGGGGTTGTGTTGGGTTTGACTGTTTTTTTGCATAGGGGGTCTAAGGGTAAGTTGAGTTCACCCGGAGCTGTGCCTTTGAGGGTGACTTTACCTGTGATATTTCCAGCTTGAACGAGCTGGGCTGATGCAGTCAAAGCTGCCAGAAAAACAATGATTTTCTTGGGGTTCATGATGTTTTGGGCGTTAACAATGCTTCCAACAACTGTTGAAAGTTAGCATTAGGTCATTTGGGTTCAAGTAATTTGTGAAATTTTTCACAAAGCCATCACACAACTTTTAGACTCGTGAACTGGCAAAGGTATTCAATTAGACCAGCCGATAATGCTTATCTAATTGATTAGTTACTCTAATAAGTAGTCTTGGTTGATCTTGTGGGAGAGTCTGGCCATTTTTAAAGCAGTTTGAGCAGCTTCGGCACCTCGATTATGAACAGGATCCAGGCAGCGCTTTCTCGCCTGGTCCTCACTTTCGACCAGCAGGATCTCGTGAATGATGGGAATACCAAACTGGGCCTGCTGACGCGTGATCTCATGGGTCGCTGCTTCCGTGATGAGTCGAGCGTGCTGGGTCTCCCCCTGAATAACCACTCCCAGGCAGATGATGGCTCCGAATCGAGGGTGGCGAGAGTGACACATCTTGGAGGTGATGAGCGGGATTTCATAGGCACCCGGAACGCGCACGAGATGAATGGCCTCCTCTAGCATCCCGGATTCAAGCAGGAGGGTCATGGCTCCATCGAGCATTCCCTGCACAAACAGCTCATTGTATTCCGAAGCAACGATACCTACCGGCATGGGGCTCGGTTCAAGTTTGTCAGCGTTAATTTCTTTAAGCATAGACTGTGATTTCAGAGCAAGTGCCCCATACGGGCCTTCTTGGTCTCCAGGTAACGTTCGTTGTGTGGGTTGGGTTCCACAGTGATGGGCAATTGCTCGGCTACTTTCAGCCCATAACCTTCAAGGCCTACCATCTTTTTGGGATTATTAGTCAACAGCCTGATGGACTTGAGTCCAAGATCGACCAAGATCTGAGCGCCAATGCCATATTCCCTCAAATCCATACCAAAGCCCAGCTTGAGGTTGGCATCGACTGTATCAAGGCCTTCTTCCTGAAGCTTGTAGGCCTTTATCTTGGCGCCAAGCCCGATACCACGCCCTTCTTGCCGCATGTAAAGGATCACACCCCTGCCTTCCTGGTCAATGCGCGCCATGGCTTTATGAAGCTGCGGCCCGCAGTCACAGCGCCTTGATCCGAATACGTCCCCAGTGCGGCACTCACTATGCACCCTAACCAACACCCCTTCCTGACCCCGCACTTCACCTCGGACCAGTGCCACATGTTGTTGTCCATCAACCGTGGATTCGTAAAGATGCAGATTGAAATCACCATAATCTGTTGGCATGCGCACCACTTCAACCGCTCGCACTAGCTGTTCTCGACGACGACGGTATTCGATCAAATCGGCAATACTGCCGATGCGCAAATCATGCTTATTGGCAAAAGAAATCAAGTCGGGCAGTCGAGCCATACTACCATCATCGTTCATGATTTCGCAGATCATGGCAATGGGACGGCATCCAGCTAATCGAGCCAGATCCAAAGCAGCTTCGGTATGCCCAGCACGCTGGAGTACGCCACCTGCTTTCGCTCGCAATGGAAACATGTGGCCGGGTTGAACCAGGTCAGATGGAGTTGTCGAAGGGTCTGCCATCACTTGCACGGTCCGCGCGCGATCAGGACCGCTGATTCCACTGGTGATACCGGAGGCCGCATCGACACTAATCTGAAAATCCGTGCGGAATGAGTCACGATTGTCCGACACCATTTCTGAAATACCCAATTGCCTGAGGCGCTCCTCAGTTGTGGGTACGCAGATCAGACCACCTCCCATTTTGGCCATAAAAGTCACCGCTTCGGCCGTGACCCACTGCCCTGCCATCACTAGGTCTCCTTCATTCTCCCTGTGTTCATCGTCCACAACCACGACCATTTGGCCTTTGCCAATAGCAGCGATGACCTCTTCGGTCGTGTTCATGAGTCGGGACTTGGGTTCCTGGTTGCTTTCGTTCATGGGGCTGATCGGAATGTCCTTCACGACACAAAGTTCGTGGAGTAACATGCCATGCTTAGCCAATCTGGCAAACTCTCGGCCAGCATGAACTGTTTCGATCAAAAACTCAAGGAGCACCACAAGCGGCTTGATCGCGGCGGTCTGGAAACCCTTCAGATTAACCTCGGTAGGCGATGCAACCAGGCATGCAGGCACTGTCATGTCGATGCTGGGCCTTGGAGAACTGAGAACATGTCCTCACAGACCATGGAACGGGTGATCCATTGGATACATCGCCATCGCCCTAGGGTCGTTGACATCACAGGTGGGGCACCAGAGATGAATCCCCACTTCAAAGACCTTGTTCGATCCGCAAGGGCTGCCGGTTGTGAGGTCATAGATCGCAACAATCTAACCATCTTGGAGGAACCAGGCTTTGAGGATCTGCACAGCTTTCTGGCTGAAAACCAAGTCGAGGTGATTGCATCCTTACCGTGCTACGAGCCAGAGAATGTTCACCGCCAACGTGGGCAGGGCGTGTTTGAGCGCAGCATCCGTGCTCTGCGCAAACTCAATGAGGTGGGTTATGGGGGCGTTTCACTCAAACTCAACTTGGTCTACAACCCCCTTGGCCCAACTTTGCCACCGCCGCAGGAGGCATTGGAGGCAGACTACCGCAAAGCCTTGCTGCAAGAACATGGCGTCCAATTCAATCGGCTATTTACCCTCACCAACCAACCCATCGCTCGGTTTGCCGAGGACCTGAAAGCCAAGGGTCAATGGGAAGCCTACATGAGCCTCCTAGCCAATGCGTTCAATCCTGCCACCTTGGAAGGACTCATGTGCCGCTCCACCATCAATGTGGGCTATGAGGGCGAGGTGTTTGACTGTGATTTCAATCAAATGCTTGGGCTGCAATTGGCAGGAAACCAAGCTACCTACCTCTGGGATATTGACCCTGATGGATGGTTAAGGCTTCCGGTTGTCACCGGGCCTCACTGTCTGGCATGCACTGCAGGGGCAGGCAGCAGCTGCACTGGGGCGCTCAGCACCTCAGCATGAGTTCAAGCATGCGATCGCGTGGGATAAAACCCTAACCCAGGTTTTCAAACGAGAGATTACACGGCTGAATGGCTCGACCTTGGCCTCGCACCTGAAAGGAGCCAGAGCTCAGGCCAGCAGATCGTGCATCACGTGACCGTGGACATCCGTCAGCCTGAAATCCCTCCCTTGGTAGCGATAGGTCAATCGCTTATGGTCCAACCCTAGAAGGTGCAGGATGGTGGCATTGAGGTCATGGATGTGCATCGCTCCGGGGGTGTGACGATCCTTATTGGGCTGTGGGGTAAGCGGGTTGCCATCCGCATCAGCGATGTTGTAGCCAAAGGCATCGGTTTGCCCGTAGGTAATACCCGGCTTGATACCCCCGCCTGCCATCCACACAGTGAAACAGCGAGGATGATGGTCGCGGCCGTAGTTGGCTTCAGAAAGCCCACCCTGGCAGTAGACGGTGCGGCCAAATTCCCCACCCCAGACGACGAGGGTATCTTCCAGCATGCCTCGCTGCTTGAGATCCTTGATCAGGGCGGCGCTGCCTTGGTCAATATCTTTGCATTGAGACTCATGCTCAGTCGGGAGATTGCCATGAGCGTCCCAACCACGGTGAAAGATCTGGATATTGCGAACACCACGTTCAGCCAGACGCCTGGCATTCAAGCAGCAGGCAGCGAAGGTCCCCGGTTCCCGGGCTTCCTCCCCGTATAGATCGAAGGTTTGCTGGTTCTCATCTGAGAGATCCATCAGTTCTGGCACCGAGCTTTGCATGCGGTAAGCCATCTCGTGTTGACGGATTCTGGACAGGATCTCTGGATCACCAAATTGCTGGAATTGTTGCTGATTCAGTGCACCGAGCGCATCCAGTTGGCGGCGACGGTCCTGAGAGGAAATCCCTCCAGGGTTGTTCAGGTAAAGCACTGGATCTCCCTGGTTACGGAGGAGAATCCCTTGATGGTCTGATGGCATGAAACCCGTCCCCCACAACCTGGCAAACAAACTCTGTTCGGGAAATTTGGACCGTGCGTGCATGACCACATAGCTGGGTAAATCCTCGTTGAGGCTGCCCAAGCCGTAACTCAGCCAGGCACCGAGACTGGGTCGACCAGGCACCTGGCTACCTGTTTGAATATAGGTAATGGCTGGATCGTGGTTGATCGCCTCGGTGTAGGTCGAGTGAACCACACAAAGTTCCTTGGCTACTGTGGCCGTATGGGGAAGCAATTCACTGACCCAGAGACCGCGATCATTGTTATCGTGACGGGTAAAAGCATATTTGCTTGGAGCAATGGGGAAGCCGTTTTTCTGATTGGCCGTCATGCCAGTGACCCGCTGCCCGTCGCGAACATGCGCAGGCAATTGCTGATTGAACCGATCCTTAAGCCCAGGCTTGTAGTCCCAAAGATCCAGATGACTGGGGCCACCACTCATGAAAAGGTAGATCACTCGCTTGGCACGCGCACGGTGGTGGGTGCCCTGCATGGGGAGTGGCGTATCCGAGGCAGTCAGACTCCCGGCCCCCAGCAAGTCTGAGAGAGCGAGGGTGCCCAGACCCAGAGCCGAACGGCCAAAAAGCTGACGCCGAGTCATCATCAGGTCTGCTTCGATGAAAGGATTGGGAGAGGTCATGATATGCGAAAGATCTTGGTTCAAAGCGTGATCAGTAGAGCAAAATCGCCGCGTCACTGGCCATCACAGTAGCAGCTAGTTGAGTCCAAGCGGCGTGCTCAACGGCGGTGAAAGGCTGAGCGTCGCGCCCCATTTGTTGCGGCACCAACGCTAGCGCATCCTCTGGAGACTCTTTGTAGCGATCCATGCTAGCCTGCAGCAGCTCCAGGCAAGCTTGCCGTTCAGCTGGTTGAGCTGTGCGGCTTGCCAACAGGGTAAAGAGATAATCCAATCGCGATTCATCAGTCCACCGATCCTTGAGAAGCCGGCTACCAAGAGCGCGTGCCATCTCAAGGCGTTGGGATTCATTCAATAACCCGAGAGACTGCAAAGGTGTGTTGGTGCGCGAACGCCGAATGCAACTGGTTTCACGGCTTGGTGCATCAAATAGTGTCATCATCGGATGAGGGCTGGTCCGCTTCCAGTAGACATAAAGACTTCGACGATAGACCCTGTCGGAGAGATCCTGCTGGTATTGCTTGGTGTTGCTTGCAGGGTGCGCCATGGCCAACCACATACCAGCTGGCTGGAAGGGTTTGACCCCTTCTCCCCCCATGTGCCCGTCGAGGATACCACCGGCCCAAAGCCCCATGTCCCGCAACACTTCGGCATCCAAACGATAGCTCGGTCCTCTGGCCAGCAACTTGTTTTCGGGATCACTTACATCCTGCCTCCATGCCGCACTCTGGCGGAAAGTGCGACTGGTGACCATGAGTCGGGTCAACTCCTGAAAATCCCAACCGCTGTCTTGAAACTTCAGCGCAAGCCAGTCAAGCAATTCAGGATGCGTGGGCTGCTGCCCCTGGAGCCCAAAATCTTCAGGGGTGCGCACCAAACCCTCACCGAACAATCGAAGCCAAAGCTGATTCACCAGTACCCTGGCCACCAGAGGATGCTCTCCGCTGGTCAGCCACTGAGCTAGCCCAAGTCGGTTTCTGGGTGCCTCGCTGGGAAGATCTCCCATGATGGCCAACACCCCCGGATTGAGAGGATCACCCACCGGCTGATCATATTCTCCTCGATGCAACAAGCGGGTAGAGCGTGGTTTTTTCAGATCAGTAGCGACCAGGGTGGTGGTGAAATTAGCCTCTTCCATGGCCATGGCATGAGCAAGTGATGACGCCTCCTGCTGGCGAGGGTGATCGGCAAAGGGTCCCAAGCGGTCCGCCAACCGCTTGAGCTTCACTGCGGCATCAAGCTGATCCCACCCAAGCTCGGTCTCACCAGATTCCCAAGCAGAGCCCAAGCTCACCCTACGCTCGGTAGGCACCTCCGAGGCGGCCATCTTGATCCACACCTTGTGTTGACCCTGGGCGATCAGCAGTGACAGCGCGTGATTACGAAGATCCGCTGATTGGGCAGTTTTCACCGAAACAGGATTGCCATCCAGTAACAACTCCGAATGTGGCCCTCCCGAAAAGGTCACCCATAGGGTTTGTGTTTCTGGAGAATCCAACTCGAAGTAAACCCATCGGGCCTGCCCAAGCTCGGGAAGGATTTGACGATCCCCGGCAGCAAAACCATGCCTGTCCGCCTTGAGTTCCTCCATCGCATCCAGATTGGGTTGAGGATCGTCGATTCCCTGAGAAGCTGAGAGACGCCAGCTGGATGTCTCCCAACTCCCAATACCTTGCTTGGGACGGCGGGAGACCTCGATATCTTGGGCCAATTCGGTAAGCAAGCTCGATCGAGCAACCGATTGGGTCTGCCACCGATCCCATGACTGTTGGTTTTCAGGCACCCTAAGCACCGGGCCATAACCGTAGGCATTCCCATCGAGAGGACTTTCCGAGGTGCTATTGAAAAAGCCCATCAGCTCATAATATTCCTGTTGGGATATGGGATCATATTTGTGGTTGTGACAGCGGGCACACACCATGCTCATCCCAAGAAAAACCGTCCCGAATGTTTCAACGCGATCAAAATTGTTTTTGGCCTGAAATTCATCGGCAATGGCGCCTCCCTCAGCTGTCGAGGGATTCATTCGCACAAATCCTGTCGCGATTTGCTGCTCCATGGTGGCGTTCTCCATGAGGTCTCCAGCTAGCTGCCAGGTGATGAACTGATCGAACGGCAAATGGTTATTGAAAGCCCTCACAACCCAGTCTCGGAAAGGGTAGATACCCCGGCGATTATCCAGATGCAGGCCATGCGTGTCGCCATAGCGTATGGCATCGAGCCAGTAACGAGCTTGATGCTCACCATAGGCTGGATGCTCAAGCAATTGATCAACCCAGCGCTCGTAGGCATCGGGCCTTGTATCGGCGAGGAAGCGTGCCAGAGAAACAGGGTCGGGCGGCAAACCGGTCAGGCTCAGCGACGCCCTGCGAGCCAGGACATGTCGAGGAGCCTCCTCGGCAAACGAAAGATCCCGAGAGGTCAATTGCCTGGCCACAAAAGCATCGATTGGATTCTCATGGAGTTCGAGCTCCGCTTGAGTTGGCTGGGAGGAACGCTCAGGCTTCAGAAACGCCCAATGCCGCGCGTAGTCACCCCCTGAAAGGATCCATGCCTCAATCAATTGCTTTTCTGCTGCGGTCAATTGGCGGTCGGCATCCACAGGGGGCATGGGGTCCCCTGAATCATGGATTCGATGAAGGACTTCACTTGCTGCCAAGTTGCTGGGGTCAATCGCACGATAGCCACCAAGATCTCGGGTGGCTGCTTCCCTGGAATCAAGACGAAGCTCCTTCTCATTCTTGGTATCTGGGCCATGACAGACAAAGCACTTATCCGAAAGAATGGGTAGGATTTCCCGCGCAAAGTCCGGCTTCTCAGCCATCACTTTAGCCTTGAGCAGAGGCATGCATGCAGCCAGCAGAGCCAAGAGCGAACAGGTTGGATGAAAGACCGAGAACATGGTTTGTGAATTTAGGCAAGGCCTGGCAGGAAATCAACCCTGCCATGGTAAAGAGGTCCCTCTTGTGGGGAAAGGTCCCTTGCCCATTAAGGCACTTCCTCGATTTGGGACTCCAGAGCTTTAGCGCGAATCCGGTGGGCCTCAAAGAGTTGAGTGCGATCAAGCTCTCTGAGTGACTTGCTGGCCTCGGCAACTTTTCCAGCCCGCCACATCGCCTCACTGGTGCCAAGGTGATACAATGCCAAATGAACGGAATCCAAAGCTGGAAGCTGAACGGCTTCAGGCCAAGGAAGCGATGATTCAGATGGGTTCAGGAGGATAGCAGCGGTAGCCAGAATCACCTTTGCTCTGGCTTCCTGGGCAGTTCTGACCGCAGCCTGGTTATCAGATACAGCCTGCCACCCAGCCATGGCCTCCTTGAGTCCTTCAGTCGTCAACACAGCAAACTCCAGCTC
>Ga0181577_10002867_pt1 | contig 13413 bp, 9 predicted proteins | sample 101ome_21_FD_132468 | JGI IMG/M metagenome (GOLD analysis project Ga0181577, IMG submission 132468) | Coastal salt marsh microbial communities from the Groves Creek Marsh, Skidaway Island, Georgia - 101413BT metaG (megahit assembly) | ecosystem: Environmental > Aquatic > Marine > Intertidal zone...
AGAACGAAATCAATCGACTTTCTGGAAATCCTGGCATTTTTTTCGGCACATTCCATGGTCACCGGGAGCGTCGCAGAAGAACTGGCGGTGGAAAACGCAGTCAACAGGGCATCGCTCATCTGACCCATGAATCGATAGGGGTTTCGCCTGGTACGTATCCAGAGAAACAGGGGCAAGGTCACCATGAACTGTATGAACAGCCCCCCAAGGACCACCATCATGGAGGAAGCGAGGTTCTTGATGGTGGAAACAAAAGTCCCTTCGGCAAAAGCCTCGCCAAAGTTGGAAGCAACCAGACAAAAAATACCCAAGGGGGCAAATTTCATCAGCAGCATGACGAAGTTCAACAAGGCATCATTGGAGGCAAGAACGAAGTCAGATACGGCCTTGATCCGGGTCCCCAATGTAGTGAGCATGCCTGCAAAGATCAGGCTGAAGACAATCAACGGAAGTAATTCAATGTTGACCATGGATTGCAGCAAATTCTTTGTGAAGAGCATCAAGAGCAAATTCTCAAAAATATCTCCCAAACCTTTCTTTTGCTGACTGGTTTCCTCCACCACGGCCATCTGCTCGGCATGCGATCCGCTCGCAATGGCATCCAGGCTGGAAACGACACCTTGACCGGGTTGAATCAGATTGAACATCAAGACACCGGTCAACACGGCAAGAACGGTCGTGGTCACGTAAAACAGGACTGCAGTCCCGCCTGGCCTTCCCAACTTGCGGACGTCCCCCAGACCGAGGATGCCACTCATCACACTGGTCATGACCAGAGGCACCACCACCATCATGAGGCACCTGAGAAAGACTTCTCCACCGACTTTGGTGTGTTTGGCCCACTCAGGTAACAGCCATGCAAAAAGAAAGGCTATTAGAATGGCAGCGATCATGAAATAGGTATGGCTTCTGGAACTGGACATGGAATTTTATGAAAGGCTGCAATTGATGGAAAAAAGGATCCATTTTGGCCTTGTGTTTTGACAATTATAAAAATCGGATTCTTTTGTAATAACCCGATTAGTGGTGGCTTAGATGCCGTATTTGTCCTTGATGTCATCCAACAATCCTTGCTCATTCAAATCGAGTTGGATTTTGCGGATATTTTCTAGCTCCAGGTTACCCTGCATCATGACAATCGCATAAAGCTGAGTTCGAAAGACATCTCCGATCAAAGTAATCCGACCCTTCCCCTGATGGTTTATGTAATGAAGAATACCCGGAGCGTCGTTGATGTAGGCATCCACTTGAAACTTCTCAAGCAATTCGAAGGCTTCGGCTTCGTTGCTGACTTCGCGCAACTGGAAGCGGTGAATCCTGGACAGCTGCTGCACCAGGGCTGCGCCGGCGGTTTGTGATTGATAGGCAACGGTTCTCCCAGACAAATCACTCAGCGATTGAAGGTGCGCTTCCATTTGGTCGATCGTCATCAAGGAAGACACCAATCCAGAGATGGAACCAATGACGATGAACCCGATCAAACTGATGGGTACGGTTGCGATACGCCCCAGCAAGGTTTTCGGAGTCACATCGCCATAACCAATGGTGGTTGCCGTGGCATACGATAACCACATGCCCTCCCCGATTCCTCGTCGAATCCCATACAAACGTTCCGTTCTCCTCCGTTCGCAGAGCCAAAAGACAAAACCAGAGATCACAATAAAGATCAGGAACCCGAGCAGGGTTAATAGGATAGCAGGATCGGTAATCGCCTGCAGAAGGCTACGCATGAAGCTGGCTTTGGCGCTTCGCGCAGCGATGACCAAACCCGATTCATAATAGGCATGGGAAAAATCAAAGAGCATTTCCCGTTCTGCGGTCATGGAGAGGCCTCCAGCTGCCATGTCTATCAAACCATCCTGAAGACCTTGCAGGCATTGGGGGATGGTTTCGAATTCAACCATTTCCACCGTGGAACCCATCTCCTTGGCAATGGCCTGAATGTATTCGATGTCAAACCCGCGGAATTCACCATCCTCTTGATAGGCAAAAGGTGGATAATCAGTGAAACCCATGCGCAAGACTTTCCTTTGAGAAACAGGCGGTTCCTGGGCAAGCATGCCGGACATCATCGTCAGGCATACAAGAAGAAAGCTCGCCACAGAAAGGCCATGCGTAAACCACAAGCCATCAACAACCGACTGATTGGCCTGATGCTGTGGCTCCATCATGAGATGTCCTTGCCGACAAGGCGCACTGCAGCCCCTGGAACACTTCTGTCCATGGCGAATTTGTGAGTTCATGGGATGCTAAATCCAAACACAATGAGCACCAGATCACGACCAAAAAATCATTTCGATACTGGGTAGGGCTGGTTCCATGAGGGAAAAAGAAACGACTGCCCCTTGATCCCCATGCCATGATGCGTTACCTACCAACGGTTAACCTAAGTAAGATGCCACCCCTTCACCTCGTTTGGTTCAAGAGAGATCTGCGAGTCACCGATCATCGTCCTCTTCTGGAGGCTTCGAGTGACCGAAACGTGCTATGCATCTATGTCTTGGAACCAGAGGTCCTGGAGTCGAGGGAATATGCTGACCATCATCATCGTTTCATCCTCGAATCCCTCAAGGAATTGGATCTGTCTCTTGGAAAGCTCCAATCGGGACTCACGCTCCTGAAGGGAGAGATGGTCCAGGTGTTGAGCGCCTTGCATCAAAAACAGGGTGTGGCCAGCCTGCGAAGCCATGCTGAAACGGGTAACGGCATCACCTACAGGCGAGATCAGCGCGTTGCCCAATGGTGCCGCGACCATGGCGTGCCATGGCACGAATACCGACAGGACGGTGTGATTCGCCGACTCCGAAATCGAAATGGTTGGTCGGCTCGTTGGGAAAAACACATGGCACAGGAGACTGCCCCCTCCCCCAAGGTCATACGGGGACCTAGGATTCATGGCATCCACTTGTCCGAGGCCGCCCAGCTTCCCGGCATCCAACCCTCCACGGTGCAGGATGCACAGCGAGGAGGTGAATCCCATGCACTGGCCACTCTGGATTCCTTTCTCCATCAACGTAGCGTCAATTATCGAAGCGATATGTCCAGCCCTGCCGACGGATGGCATGGATGCAGTCGCTTGAGCGCTTACCTGGCTTGGGGCTGCATATCCATCAGACAGGTTACTCAGGCTGCTAAAAGGCGCCGCCAAGCACTCAAGGCTCAACGTGCCTCAGGAGAGGTGATCCCCTCAACCTGGATACCTTCGATGCGGTCTTTTGAAAGCCGATTGCGGTGGCACTGCCATTTCATGCAAAAACTGGAGGACGAACCGGAACTGGAATTCCAAAATCTATGTCGCTCCTACGATGGGATGCGCGAAGATGCCTTCATCACCTCTTATTTTGAGCGCTGGAAGGAGGGTATGACGGGATATCCCATGGTCGATGCCTGCATGCGAGCACTCCGGCACACCGGGTGGCTCAACTTCCGCATGCGCGCCATGCTGGCTTCCTTTGCCAGCTATCACCTTTGGCTGCACTGGAGGGAACCAGCGATGTATCTGGGTGGGTTGTTCCTGGATTTCGAACCCGGCATTCACTTCAGCCAATTTCAGATGCAATCCGGGACCACGGGCATCAACACGATTCGAATCTACTCACCAGCCAAGCAGGCGAGGGACCAGGATCCACAAGGAACATTCATTCGACGCTGGGTCCCTGAGCTGGAGGGAGTTCCGCTGAGCTATCTGGCGGAACCACACCTAATGACACTGGATCAGCAGGATCAGGCAGGCTGCCTCATCGGCAAAGACTACCCCCGACCTGTGGTCGAACATGCAGTGGCCTATCGCGAGGCCAGACAAAAACTGGCTGCTTTCCGAAACCGGGCAGAGACGCGTCAGGAAGCCAAGGCCGTCTTCCTCAAGCATGGCAGCCGCAAAGGCAGACGCGATCCAATCCCGAAAGCCAAAAACGCTCCCTCCAACGAACACCAGCCCATGCTCATTTAGGATGAAAGGGAAGCCTGACGGACCAAGAGCTGTTCTCTGGCGGTTTTCCAAAAAGGGAAGAAACCTTTTTTAGCATAGGGGAACCAGGTGTTTTCCCAATCGCGTTCCACCCATACCATGACCACGCCGGCTGCCTCCAACCGTGTTTCCAGTTCGGTCATTCTGTCGTGGATGAGACCTACAAAAGGTCGGTAGACTAAGACGGCCTCCAGATGGTTTTCGGAGGCCCATTGCACCAAGGACTCCATCCAATGCTGGGATGGTTCAACCGTGTGAATTCGGTCTCCGGATCCCATGAAAGACCGGACGCGTTGCCGGACATCATCGGCCACTTGATGCCGATAGCGCGTCGAAGGATTACTGACTGAGCTCCTCGATGTTTCATGCACCAGGCTTGTGCACAGCACACTCACGGGTTTTGATTTTTGGAGATCATCCTGGTCAGCCAAACTGTCCTCAGGATGAACCCACCAGCCTACCCGACGATCCGCCCATCGGCTCAAATCGGCCGTGGGTCGTTCAAGCGTTTCGATGCATGGGATACTGGCAAAAGGAGCGGGACACGCCTCCACCACATCGTCCTCTAGGCGTTCCAATCCTGCCTGGTGGGCTTCCAGCAAGGATGGGTCACAGTACTTCCTGATGTTTGAGGCTCGAACCAGGTAGGTCTTCCCGGCTGTCTGTAAACCTGCCACCCAACGCCAGCCCAGCGTGTTGCTGGCGGCATCGGCATCGCAAAGATGACGCATGAAGAAATCGGCCCCCACATACCAGGGAAGACGCTCCACATGAATCCAGAAGCTGGCCCACCACATGCGGGCATGATTGTGAAGGTATCCCGTTTGCATGAGTTCCTGAGCAAAGAAATCCATGATCGCGACCCCGGAGCGCCCCTCCATCAGGGCTACCGCCCTTTCCTTGGTGCGATCCTTGGCACCATCATGCCATGCGGCAAGCGAATGCTTGTAATCTGCCCAGACCGAGGGGTGCCATTCCAGCCATCCCTTCCAATAGGTTCGCCAGAGGACTTCCTGCAGGTACTTTTCACCCGCCTGAAAGGCATGCTGCTGTAAGACTGCATCGACTATTTCCGACTCCTGGATCAGACGGTGTCGGAGAGCACCCGAGAGTCGGGAAACATCATCATGCCCGGGGATGACGCGATTGCGTCTTTGCCCGTAAAACGGCACTTTGGGTAAAAAATCATTTAGGGCAGTCAGCGCCTGATCACGAGACGCAGCCATGAAGATCGGAGGCATCATCAAAAGGAGCCTCCATCGTGATCCATAGGAGCATCACCAGTTGTACTTTTTGTCAATGCCGTCAATGCCTGATGCGCCTTCAACTCCTGGATCCATGGCCCGGGGATGCCCTCCTTACCCAGTGCCGCCCCAATCATGGCACCCATGACCATGCCCCGGTGACAGTTATCACCACCAAGATGGGTATTGGATATGAGACCCGCCTCGAAATCATCTGCGTATTTCCAGGCAAGATACAAGGTGACTGGAAAGGCATGTTCGATGTAACAGGCAGCACTGAAGTGCCGGTCCATGACCACGGCATCTTCCTGGTGGAGCCATGGACTTGCTTTGCGGGCTGAAAAAAAGTCGTTTCCATGCCGCTCGATCGCCTCTCTCAACGGTTCACCCTCATGAACGGCCCAAAGGACACGAGCCATCACCTCGGCTGACTTGAGGACCCCTTCGTGGTGATGCGTCCACGCCACCTGCTGACGAACGATCTTCCGCAGCTCAGGCCATGAACCCTTGTGCAGGGCAACCAGCGGCGCCACAGCAAACAAACCGCCAATGTGGCCGTCGACAGCGCCGCAGCGTTCAAGTGCCTTTCCACGAGCGTGGGCTTCAAAAAATCGACGATGACATTCCTCAAGATAGGTGTCGCGGTGGGAACCGGGGGTCAGCATGAAATCACGGTATGCCTCAAGGAAGGTCGAGGAAATGTAGCCACCCTGTTTCCTGATCTGTTCGGCCAGCATCAAAGCCAATTGGGCATTGAGGGTGTTTTCTCCTGCTTCGAGGAACTGGTGGTAGTGAATGCCGCGCTTGCCCCAAAAGACAGTTTGTTCATGGAGGATATCACCCCGCTTGTTAAGAGGCTCATATCGGCTACGCCAAAGGATGCTATCGGGGTGAGGGTTCTTGGGCTTAAGGTAACCGGCGATCGAGCCATAATCACGCAGAATGGCATCCCGCTGGTAATACCAATGAACAGGCATGGCGAGCGCATCGGCCACCAAGGTTCCCCAGAGCATTCCAATCTGGGATGAGTTCAGGGTCATCATGGAGCAAGCGTAGCTTAGCTACAAGGGGCGCTGATCTCCGGAAATTTGATAGCTTTTTTTGAAAGCAAATCAGTAGGAAACCAAATACTACCCACTTTTTTTAGAGGCCGTCTTTCGACGATGAGGTATGGCCAGTTACAGGTTGCTGGACGGGGCGGCTACCAAGACACCAGACTGGATGTAATCCTCTTTCGTCTTGTCATCCTTTGCCAACAAGACCTTCTTAAAACAACTCGAACAAAAGCGTGTGTAAGCATTATCCCCTTCAGAAAGGGAATCCCAGGAAGCATCGCAGTCTGGCTGAGGGCAGTTGAGTATGGTGATCATGATGTAAGGAACACCCTAAAACCCAAAGGTCAAGTCTTGTTGCCGAAGTTAACCTCGCAAAGCGTTTCAGAAAAATCTTCGACAAGAATGATTCAAAGGACTTCTCAGGCGACTGCAAAGCAGCTCCAACCATTAGGCCAACCTGTCTAGCGTCAGGAAAGGTGGGTGCAGGCCGGCATGCCGCACCTCACTGAGAGACTCAAGATTGGTGAGGCTCAAAAACCGCCGCGTATCTCACCTTTGGTCTTGACGGCATCTTCAACCAATTTGGCCAGCTTAATTGCCTGAGCCACCGATTCCTCAATGACCTGCGCCTCATTTTCGGCGTCAACCTTACCCGAGGCGACCTTCGCTGCAAAAATTGCGGAAGCTGAATCCAGCACACCAATCTCGGTGGGCTGCAGGTTGATATAAGAAGGCTCCAACATGGCCAATTGCATACCAAAAGCAGGACTTGGTGGCAACAGCTAAGCCATCTTGGCAAAAGCATCGTTGCAGGCCTCTGATGCCCTCACTTAATATGGTTGTCATGAAGCGCATCAGCCTGCTGCCAGATCACGTCGCCAATCAAATAGCGGCAGGTGAGGTCGTTGAAAGACCAGCCAGCGTCGTCAAGGAGCTGGTTGAAAATGCCATCGATGCTGGGGCCACTCGGATCACGGTGGAATTGGATGCGGGCGGACGCAGCCTGATTCGAATCACCGACGATGGGCACGGGATGAACCGCGACGATGCCCTCATGTCTCTTGAAAGGCACGCGACCAGCAAGTTGAAGGAGGCATCAGACCTGACAAGCATTCGGAGCATGGGATTTCGAGGAGAAGCTCTACCAAGCATCGCCAGCGTGAGTCGTTTTACCCTTACCACCAGGGAACAAGGCAGTGAAAGCAGTGAGGCAACCCGCATCATGGTGGTTGGGGGCAAGCTCACACAGGTGGAGGCCGCAGCGGGGCCTTCGGGCACTTCCATCGAGGTCAGGCAACTGTTCTACAACTTACCAGCTCGGCGCAAATTCCTTAAAACCAAGGAAACCGAGAAAGCCCATATCCAAACCTACTTAAGATTAGCGGCTCTGGCTCATCCCTCTATTGGTTTCAAATTAGTACAGGATCAGCGTGTGCTTTGGCAATTAAACCCCCTGAGCTGCGATGAAACTCTGGATTCCAGAATGCTGGCCCTAGAAGAGCGCATGCGCCAGCTTGAGAAAGATTCCTGGCAAAGGCTCCCTGTTCAGTTTCGTGACACCATCCGCACACGCATACGCGGCGAGGACGTGGACAGATACGAGGAAGAACCCATTTTGATTTGGGGCTATGTGGGAGCGCCTGGCGTTGGGCGCTCTAACCGCAATGATCAATGCTTGTTCATTAATGGTCGTCCAGTTGAAAACAAGGCTTTGAACTTCGCCCTCAGAGAGGCCTATCACACCGCCCTCATGAAAGGCATGCATCCGGTATGCTGCCTTTTCCTGGAGATTTCCCCTGCCTTTGTTGATGTCAATGTGCATCCCGCAAAAAAGGAGGTTCGCTTTCACAATGAGCAGGCTGTCAAGCAGTGTGTCATGCGTGCTATCAAGCGTTCCCTGACGCACTTTGCGATGGCACATCGCTCGAACGATCCAGAGTTCCAACCCGCTTCTGAGGATACCACACCTTCCTCGAACCCAGCTGATCCCATGCACCAGTCAGCGTTAAGAGAAGGTCCCCTTGGGGGCTCAGGCAATCAGATCATGGATCTACCTTCGTTTGATCCCACACCAACCCTCGCACAGAAAAACTCAATATCCACAGCCAACCCTCCATCAATGGAATGGAAAGCGGGCACGGTGCACCCGGCTGCGGATTCAACACCCCAAAGCGGGATGCAGGCTGCCCAAACTGCCTCAATTGACTTCTCCAATACCCCTCAAGATCACGACCGCATGCGTCCTATACTGTCCAGACAGCTTCGGCTGATTGGGGTGGTATCGAGGCTTTACGTCCTCTATGAATCCGAATCAGGGCTAGTGCTTATAGACCAGCACGCTGCGCATGAGCGGGTACTTTTCGAACAGATGCTCTCAAGGATGGAACAGGGTGATGTCGCTTCCCAAGGGTTGCTTGTTCCCGAAACCATCGAATTGCAGCCTGCCGATGCAGCCTTTCTAACTGATTCGATGGCATGCTTTCAAAAACTAGGGGTTGGGATTCGAGCCTTTGGTGACCAAACCTTCATCCTGGAATCCATCCCTCCGTTCATCAAGACAGGCCAGGCCCGCTCGTTCTTGCTTGGCGTATTGGATACCCTGAACCGATCCGGTGAAGTGAACAAGATGCGCCTAGGTGAGGAGATGATCGCCAAGACGGTATGTCGCCATGCCGTGAAAGCCAATGACTCGCTGGGCAAGGAGGAACTAGAAAAACTCCTGGAAGATCTCAAGGGCTGCACCATGCCTTACACCTGTCCACACGGTCGACCGACTGTCATCGAAATGAGTCTCAAGGAGCTTGACCGACGTTTTGGCAGAATTGTCCCCTGAGGCCATGCCCCTGAGGAGGGGGTTCTTCACTTGGCATCGATGCAGCTTCTTGGCAGAGTAGCGGCAAATACATGACTAGCGGGCTCTTAAGAATTGGATGGGTTACTTTATGGTTGTCAGTGCTGACTGGGCAGGCAGCCCAGCTCCTGGATGCCCAATGGGAGATCATCCCCCAGCGGGATGGGGCCTTTGCCTACCATCCAGAGACCAACATCACAGTCGCCTACGATGGGGTCCTCATACGCATCAAAGAAACCCAGTGGGGATCTGCCTCAATTCAAGCCGATCGGGTGACTGTCGATGGGGAAAGTGGTGAGCTGCTAGCAGAAGGCAATATCATCATGCACCAGGATGGCCTGGTATGGAGAGGGCAGCAACTACGCTACAACGCCCGCACCCAGCAAGTGCAGACTTCGTCATTTCGAGCAGGTCGCCCCCCCTTTGTGATGTCCAGTGGCCCGATTGAATCCAGTTCAGCAAATGCCACCTACACGATTAGAGACCTCATGGTGTCCACCGATGATGATCAAGACCCGCAATTGAAAGCGCAAGTAAAGCGTATGGAGCTGGAGGGAACGCAGTCCATGAAAATGCACGGGACAACCCTTCAAGCGGGAGGTTTACCCGTTTTCTACCTGCCCTACCTGAAGTCAAAGAAACAGGGCAGCTCCAGCGGTTATCACTTTACCCCCGGCTACCGATCTAGATACGGGCTTTTCCTACTCAATGAGTATGATCTAGCCATCAACGAATCGACCACCGCAACCTTTCACCTGGACTACCGAACCGCCAGAGGGCTGGCTGGTGGCGCCGACTTTGGCTATGACATGGGGCAAAGGTTTGGGCAGGGCCAGCTGCAGAGCTATTACATGTCGGATATGGAGTCCATTGTGGACCCCCGCCCCCTGAGCATTGGGCCTCGTCGAGAGCTGAATCAGGAGCGCTATCGTTTTGCTTGGTTTCACCAGGCCGAAATCGCTCCATTTTTGACTGCTAAGGCCTCGGTTCAAAAATTAAGCGATCCATTGATGAATCGCGATTACTTCGAAGCCTTTCACCGCCAGAACACTCAACCACGCTCTTATGTTGAGTTGAATCAGCAGTGGTCCAACGCAGCGCTTTCGGTATTGGTTCAGCCCCAGCTCAATACTTTTTTCAACCGTATCGAGCGACTGCCCGAAATCAAGTTCACCGGGCTAAGACAACAGCTTGGATCCTCCCCGCTTTATTATGAGAGCGAATCTTCGGTCGGCTATTTTGCTCGCCAGTATCGCTATCAACCTGAGTTATCCTTGGAAGCTGCCCGACTGGACAGCTTCCATCAAATTTTACTTCCCCGCACCTACATGGGCTGGCTCAACGTCACCCCCAAACTAGGAGCCCGGTATGGATATTATGCCAACACCTTCAGCCAGAGCCAGGATCTACGCGAGACCACTCGCTTTGTTTTCAGCAGTGGCACGGAAGTTTCGACCAAAATTTCACGGCTCAATCCCAGCCTCAACAACCGCTTGCTCGATCTTGATGGTCTGAGGCATGTATTCATCCCATCCATTCAGTATGTTTTCGTGCCTGAGCCTAATGCTCGTGCCACAAGCCTACCTCAATTTGATTACGAAATACCTTCCCTGCGCATCCTTCCCATTGACTTCCCTGCTTTCAATGCCATTGACGCCATTGACAATCGGCATGTGATGCGAGTTGGCATGCGTCATCTGCTTCAAACCCGGAGAGGAGAAAACAAAACCGTTCAAGAATGGGTCAATTGGAATCTTTTTGCGGACTGGAGGCTAGATCCGGAACCGGATCAAGGTGATCTGGCCGATCTCTCCTCTGCGATCAAGCTCCAGCCACGGGAGTGGTGGTACCTTCAGAGCATGGTTCGTTACAGCCTGGATGATTCAGATCTGCGAGTGGCTGACCAAGGCATCACCCTCCTGCCCAATGATCACTGGAGCATTCAACTCGGGCACATGTATGTCAGGGATGAGCCGCTATACTGGGGATCAGGTAACAATGCGCTCTACTCGAGATTCTATTATCGCATCAACGACAACTGGGGGGTGCGACTCAATCAGCATTATGAAGCACGAGATGGGCGCCTTGAGGAGCATGCCTATACCCTTTATCGAGACTTTCGAAGTTTTACCGGAGCCTTTGATCTGCGCCTGCGCAATCCCAGGGCAGGTCAAGAAAACGACATCACCCTCTCTGTTGTGCTATCAATGAAGGCATTTCCTCAGTTCGGAGTTGGGCAGGATGTCAATCAAGCCTCCTCCTTCTTTGACAGCAAATAGTTGGGGACATTTCAAACCAGACACTGCACGACCCTATTAGCGCCATCAACTGCTGAGTCGCTGACGAGAGAGTTCATAGAAAAAGACGGCTGAGGCACTGGCCACGTTAAGCGAGTCAGTCCCCTTGGCCATCGGGATCATCACTGATGTCTGGCAGGCTTCAAGCACAGATGGAGCTAGCCCCTCACCTTCGCTCCCCATGACCACACAGACCGACTCATTGAGTGGCACCTCATCAATCAGACAAGCCCTGGCATGGGGATGAGCCGCGATGGTGCGAACACCAAGTTGTTGCAGCTGCCGCAAAGTGGATTCCAGATTCCTTGCTTTGTGAACAGGAAGCTGAAAGATGGTTCCCATACTGGTGTGTACCGCTCTCCTCAGATAGGGAGGACAGCAATTGGGCCCCACAATCAGTCCATCTGCCCCGAACCCCACGGCATTACGCACCACAGACCCGACGTTGTCCGCACTGGTTAAACCGTCCAGGGCTACTAGAAACAGGGGGTGATCTGTCGATTGAAGGATGTCCTCCAAGGAACATGGTTGCGGGGTTGAGGCCACCGCTTTGATCGCTTGAAAACAGCCAAAACCGGTCAGGGATTTGATCCCATCCCGAGTAGTGAGAAAGGTATCAATGGTTTCCTCTCTGGCTTCGATAACTGGTCTGAGCCTGTCCAGCCATTCCTGACTGAGCAGTAGTGAATGGATCTTAAGGCTGGTATCAAGCAAACGGGTCACCACCTTATGGCCTTCAGCAACAAAGAGCCCTTGCCCATGGGCATCTGTCATCTGACGCATCTGTCGATAGGGCAACAGCGCAGGATCATTGAGATCCTCAATAGCTCGCAAACGAACCATTGTTTATTCGAGGTGGTTCAATCCCAGATAGGAATCCGCATTCCCATAGCAGATTTGACGTATCATGGGACCAATCAAATCAGCATCATCAGGAATCAGTCCTTGTTCGACATCCTGGCCGATGAGGTTGCAAAGCACTCGGCGGAAGTATTCATGGCGAGGATAGGACATGAAAGATCTGGAGTCCGTGACCATGCCCACAAAACGTGAAAGCAAGCCCAGATTAGACAATGCATTCATCTGCCATTCCATGCCTTCCTTTTGATCCAGAAACCACCAACCTGAGCCCAGTTGCACCTTACCGGCAAGGGTGCCGTCCTGAAAGTTTCCAATCATGGTGGCAAAAAGATAGTTATCAGCCGGATTAAGATTGTAGAGAATCGTTTTAGGTAATTGGTCTGAGGCATCTAAGCCATCGAGGAATGCAGACAAAGCCTGACCTTGTGGTTGATCGCCAATGGAATCGAACCCAGTATCTGGCCCTAAGGCACTGAGTAATCGTCGGTTGTTATTACGCAGCGCACCCAAGTGCAATTGCATGGTCCACCCCCGCTTGGCATAGGCCTGACCTAACCATGTGAGTAAGTAACCCACGAACTGATTGCGTGACACCTCATCGGCTGCCCTTCCCTGTCTTACCGCATCATAAATAGAAGTGACGGTGGATAAGTCATCAAACGGCTTTGGGCACTGAGACAATCCATGATCGGACAGGCGACAACCCTGTTGATGAAAAAAATCAAGTCTCGCTTCTAACGCAACAAGGAAGGCCTCAAAAGAACCGATCTGGCTTCCGGTGGCTGCCTCCAGCCGTTGGACCCAGCCGTTGAAGGACTCTGGGGTATCGACAGCAAAAGCCTTATCTGGCCTCCAGGCCGGCAAGACCTGGGTCGAAAGCCCTGATGTGGCAATCTTTTGGTGATGCCTCAAATCATCCACTGGATCGTCTGTCGTGCAGACGACACGCACGTCAAAACGCTCAAGGATACCATGGGTGGTCAGGGATTCTCCCTGCAATTGCTCCCCCGCACGTTGCCAAATGGCATCAGCAGTGGATTCACTCAGCAAGTCATGGATCTCAAAATAACGTGCCAGTTCAAGGTGGGTCCAGTGGTAGAGGGGGTTACGCAGAGTATGAGGTACCGTCCCCGCCCAG
>Ga0181577_10002869_pt1 | contig 13408 bp, 10 predicted proteins | sample 101ome_21_FD_132468 | JGI IMG/M metagenome (GOLD analysis project Ga0181577, IMG submission 132468) | Coastal salt marsh microbial communities from the Groves Creek Marsh, Skidaway Island, Georgia - 101413BT metaG (megahit assembly) | ecosystem: Environmental > Aquatic > Marine > Intertidal...
CCTTGAGGGCAATGGTATGCCGATCTGTTGGAGCGATGTCTATGTCATTCCCGAGTATCAGAGTATCGTCAAACAGCTAGGCCGTAGCAGCCGGCCTGTCTACGAATTGCTCGCAGCCGCTTTTGGCGAGCAAGTCCACAATATTGGCGTTGAGATCTACGCTAGCGTGGTCGCCGACGAGCGAGCTGCTGCACTCAATGTGGAGCCGGGCACTCCCTCGCTGTGTGTTTGCCGTCGTTATCGCGGCAATAATGATCGTATTTTTGAGGTGTCCATTTCCGAACACCCGGCCCCTAATTTTACCTACAGCTTTGAATTCGATCGGGGGTGGCAATCCTCGGAACATTGGTCTTGGAGTCAGTGATATGAGTGCTCGCTCGGTAAGTGCGATACGTAGTTTTTTGTTCACACCAGCCAATCATGAACGTCGTGTGGAGAAGGTTTTTCAAGTCGGTGCGGATGCGGTCATACTCGATCTGGAGGATGCGGTAGCGAACGCCGAAAAAGAGGCCACTCGCACAAAGGTTGTTGAGGCATTTCGTGGCCGCAGTGGTGGCCCTAAGCGTTATGTGCGCATAAATAGCGTGGGCACGCCTTACTGCGAGCAAGACTTAGCCCTTACAGTGGGCCCCTGGCTTGACGGCGTGGTGCTGCCCAAATTGGAAACGGTTGAGGGTCTCAAGCAGGTTGAAGCCTGGTTGACTGCTGCTGAGGGTGCAGCGGGATTAGCGCCAGGGCAGCTGGACCTGGTCGGGATCGTGGAAACGGCGCTGGGCGTGGAGAGCGCTCAGGCCATTGCCACGGCGAGCCAACGACTCTCGCGCCTAGCGTTTGGTGGCGGCGATTACACATTGGATTTGGATTATCAGTGGCATGCCGATGAGTCTGTGCTGGCTTACGCGCGAGCTCGATTGAGTCATGCCTCACGTATTGGCAATCTAGAGCCACCGGTGGATACCGTGGTTCTGCAAATTAACGATGACGACCGTTTTCTGGCTTCCGCTCAGCGAGGCCGCGAATTCGGTTTTGGCGGCAAGCTCTGCATTCACCCAAGCCAAGTGCCGTTGACTCACTCCGTGTACACACCCTCCGATGCTGAAATTGAGCATGCTCGAGCCGTTGTTGCGGCTTTTGAGAGGGCGGAGGCGGAGGGGTTGGCATCAATTCAGCTTGATGGCTATTTCATCGATTACCCGATTGTCTACAAGAGCCAGCGTGTCTTGGCGCTTGCCAAGCGCTTGCAGGCATGCTGAGTCTTGGCGTTTTAAAGCGAGCTTTGCTGGCGAGGAGGGGAGTGTGACCCTCACTACTCAACAGCAAGACTGCGGGGGCATTGCCGGTTCGAGTGTGCAAATCAGTCACGCGGTGCACTCTCTGACTCGCAAACAGGTGCCCGATGAGGTCTGGGCTTACTTGAAAGTATGCATTGCCGATGCCATTGGTATCGCCTATGCCTCTGGGCCGCAGGCTTTCGCCCAGCGTGCGCTGTCAGCCGTCAAGGCACTAGGTAGTGCGGGATCTGCAGCTGTGATTGGTTTGCCTGGCAGTTTTTCAAGCCGCGACGCCGCGATGCTCAATGGACTGCTCATCCATGGATTAGACTTTGATGACACTCACCCGGACTCGGTAATTCACTGCACAGCCAGCGCCTTGCCGGCGGCGATGGCGGTAGCATCTGAGCAGGGCTCAACGGGTGAGGAGTTGCTGTTGGCTGTATTGGCGGCGATTGAGGTCGATGCCTTGGTGGGCAGTCGCGCTGGAGGCAAATTCCAGCAGTTGGGTTTCCACCCCACGGGTGTGGTGGGCGCATTTGGTGCGGCAGTGGCGGCGTCAAAATTAATGGGCGCCTCCGCAGAGGTGATGACAGCTGCCCAAGGGTTAGTCCTCAGTATGACCTCGGGTAGCATGGCTTTCCTAGATGAAGGAAGTTGGACCAAGCGTTTACATCCGGGTTGGGCTGCTCAGTCAGCTATCAGTGCCGCAGCGTTAGCTATCGCGGGTTTTGAGGCGCCTTCAGAGGCCTATAGTGGCCGTTTCGGCTTTTACGCGCTATACGCTCAAGACGCTGGCCTTGGGGAGGGCCCGTGGGCGGAATCACTTTTTCAGCACTGGGAGCTGCCGTCAGTATCGATCAAGCCTTATCCGGTTTGCCATTTTAATCACGCCAGCGTCGATGCGGCACGGGCACTCAAGCAAGCCAATGGTTTTAGTGTCGCCGATATCGCATCTGTGGAGATTTTGCTCAACAACAGTCAGTTCAGTGTGGTGGTGGAGCCGATCGAACGTAAGCGGCGTCCAGAAAGCGAATACGACGCAAAGTTCAGTTTAGTCTACGCGGTAGCCACAGCTCTTGTTCTCGACCGCCTAGGTGTTGACGAGCTGAATCCGCCCACGCTCACACAGCCGGATATCCTGTCTTTGATTGATCGCAGCGTGGTGCGCCATGATGATCGATCGATCTACCCCGCGTCATTTTCTGGCGGTGTGCGTATTACCTTGGTAGATGGAACGGTCTTGGAACAATTCGATGCCATTAACCGAGGTGCTAAGGAGCGCCCATTGGCGTCCAGTGATGTGTTTGAAAAGTTTATGGGCAATACTCGAGGCACACTGACTGAGGCGCGAGCGGAAGCCCTCTGGCAGTCGGTGCTTGCCCTAGACACCTGCTCTGACAGCCGCGAATTTATCCGCGCTTTATCCCAAAATTAATGCGTGTTATCCACCGATAAGAGAAGTAATCATGTTGATGAAATCTGGCAACACTTTAATGACAGCCGAGGGCTACCGCGAAAGTTTGCGCGCTTACAACCCTAGGGTTTTTATCGACGGTAATCCAGTGGAGTCGGTAGCCGATGATCCACGACTACAGCCCGGTATTCGCGCAGTAGGGGTTACCTATGATTTTGCCCAGCGTCCCGAGTATGGCGCATTGATGTTGGCGGAGGAACAGAGCTCGGGCAAAACTGTTAACCGCATGTTGCACGTTAATCGCCATACGGAAGACCTGCTATCGAAACTGGAAGCTGTGCGTTTGTTATGTCGAGAGAGCGGCTGTGCTCAGCGCTACTTGACCCACGATGCGCTCAATGCCATCTATCAGTCGACTTGGGCTATTAGCGAGACTCATGACAGCGAGCACCACGAGCGATTTTTGGCCTATTTGCATGACGTTCAGGAGCGCGATTTGACCTTGGGGGTGGCGATGACCGATGCCAAGGGCGATCGCAAACTGCGGCCTGGGGAGCAAGCCAACGCCAATAGTTACGTGCACGTGGTGGAACGTCGCAACGACGGTATTGTGCTTAGCGGCACCAAAGCGATTGTGACCGGTGGACCTTACATGCATGAGTTGTTGGTCATGCCCTGTCGAACCCAGCGCGAGGCAGATGCCGATTTCGCGGTTTGCTGCGCCGTTCCTATTGATGCCTCTGGCCTCACCATTATTTCGCGACCGGCGGGGCGACCCGGAGAGGCCGAGGCGAAGTTCAGCGCGAAATACGGTCAGAGTACGGCGGTGTGTCACTTTGATCAGGTCTTTGTGCCCTGGGATCGGGTATTCATGGCTGGAGAGTGGGAACACACCGAGCATTTGGTTACCTCCTACGCTAACCATCACCGGCACAGCTGTATTGCCGCACGAGCCGGTTTTGGTGATCTGTTAATCGGCGCAGGCAGCCTAATGTCTGAGGCCAATGGCTTGGACTTGGATGTCGTACCGCATTTACGCGACAGCATGGTCGAGCTGATTAAAATTGTTGAGGGATTTTTTGCCTGCGGGGTAGCCGCATCTGTGTATGGTATTGCGGATCCTGCCAATAGCTGGATGCCAGAGCCGGTTTTCTCAAACGTAGGTAAGTTGTTGTTGGCGACACAGATCTATGACATGCATCGCATTGCCCACGAACTCTCCGGCGGGCTAATTGTGGCGCTACCGGGCCCCGACGAGGATCACAATCCCCACACGGCGGGCGACTTGGCGGCGGTTCTCACGGCGCGACAAGACGTGCCCTATGAGCATCGCATGGAGGTTTCCCGTTTCCTCGGTGATCTAACCGCATCGTCTACGGGCGGGTGGTATTCGGTCATCAGTCTGCACGGTGGTGGTTCACCGCAGGCCATGAAGCGCGAGATTTTTAGGCGCTACCCCATTGAAGAGCGTCGGGCGCTCGTAGAGCGGCTATTGGACCGCGGGGTGGCAGACACGGGTGAATCCGGGGCACCGAAACGGGCGAAGCAGCCTGGGCAATGTTGTCCTACAGGGTGCCAGATTCCGGATGATAAGTGACGTGCTTACGTTGTAAGTAACGTGCCGGTTAGACCGGCACGGCGAGGGCTTCAGGGGCTAGAATCGTCGTGCGCTTCATTAAGCGCTGGTGTTGTTGATCGAAGGGATCCCGACGATGCATGGTGCAAGCGTTATCCCACATGAGGGCATCGCCATCTCGCCAAGCGTGGCTATAAACGAAGCGCGGCTCGACGCAATGATCAAAGAGTTTCTGAAGTGTGCTGGCACTCTCTTCGGGATCCCAGCCGACAATCTCAGTGGTCATGCCAGGGCAAATATACAGCGCTTTCTCTCCGGTGATGGGGTGGGTTCGCACTAGCGGGTGCTCAATGTCCGGCGAGCGCTTTTTCTGTTTGTCGTTAGTGGGCACACTGTAGGCGGCATTGAACGCCTCGTAGGATTGCACTGCAAGCGCGCCCTCCAGACGTTTTTTGAGCGCGTCATCAAGTGCATTGTATGCGGCTACCATGTCGGCGAATTCGGTGTTGCCCCCCTCAGGAGGGAGTGTGTCGGCTACTAGTAGCGAGCCCACTGCAGGCTTGGGCAAATAAATCTGATCGTAGTGCCAGCCTACCTCGGTATCCGCCAGGATGCCGATACGGCGGCCATTCTGGTTGATATTGGAAACGTAAAGTATCTCCGGATGATTCCGAGACAGGTATTCCTCGCGAACGTGTATTTCTAGCTCGCCAAACAAACGGCTGAAATTGACCAGTGCCTCCTCGTCAATCGATTGGCCTCGGAAAAGCAATAGCTTGTAACGGGCCCAGAGGGCTTTCAGCGCCTCCAATTGCTCTGAGGGGGTAGCACTCGTGATTTGGCAACCCATGACTTCCGCACCAAAAGTGGCGTTGAGGGGTCTGATCTCAAACATAATCATCATCTCGTAACGGTTGAGGATCAATTGTACGGACATTTAAGGGTGATGCCAACTGGATGAGTTGGTTACTAGCGCTTAGGCATTTTTTCTCACGGCGGCGCGGTATTCAATAAACACCACGGCGCCGATCACAAGCGCCATGCCTGTCCACTGGGTCTGGCTGAGGGTCTCGTCCAAGATTTCGAAGGCCATCAGTGCGGCCGCGGGTGGTCCCAGCGTGCTCACCAATGCTGCTCGTGACGCGCCAATACGTCGTACCCCCTCAGCCACAATGTAAAGCGGTAGCACCGTGGCGATGATCACCAAGCCCAGCATCAATAACCAAGCCCTAGCACTAAGATTTACCGTGTCCCAGCCGCTGAAGCATTGATAGTGCAGCGCGAAGGCCGCGCCAGCGGTGGACATGGCGACTAGTGTGTAGCGGCCACTGCCCAACTGTCGCGTGAGAGATTCGCTAAATAGGAAGTAGATTGCGATGGTCGCGGAACTGAACATCACCCAGCCAATACCTCGCCAGTCGCTGATCGAGAGACTGGCGTCAGCAGCACCGGTAACCCCAAAAATGCCAACAAATGTGATCAATAGGGCACCCAACGTCGATGTTTTCGGCCACGTCCGTGTGAGTAGCGCGCTTAGCAGAACCACCACCGCGGGGTAGGAGAACAGCAGTGGTCGCTCCACGCTGGCATCGATGAGAGTGAGTGAATAGAAATTGGCCAGCGCACCGGCGTAGTAGCAGAGCAGCCCGGCAAATGCGGCCCAGAAATAAGCGCTAAGGCTCGGGTTTGCCATTATGGGTGTAACCGTTATCCGGCCACCCCACCAAGCCAGCAGCGCAAAACCGGGTACGGCTATGACAGCGCGGATGGCCGACACATCATGGTGGTCCAGCCCATGAGCATAGAGCGTTTTGGCAAAAAGGCCCTTCGACGCCAGCAGCATGGCACCGAAAGCTACCATGATGGTGCCTACGAGCGTCTCCGATATGTAGAGCTTCAGGGGACTAGCTCGCGCTATTCAGCGCTGAGAGTACCTCATCTGTGGACATCACTCGTGCCCACAATCGTCGCAACATGTTAAGCGTTGATTCCTGAAGTGCATCACTGTCGGTGCCGGTGGCATCACTCACTAGAACCACGCCGTATTGAAGTTCTCTCGCTTCCATTGAGGTCATCGCCACGCAGTTGTTGGTTGACACACCGGTACTAACCACCGTCTTGATACCCCAGGCTCTGAGGGTACTGTCTAGGGCTGTCGAGCGGAAGGCGCCCTGAGTGGTCTTGTTGAGTACGAGCTCACCGGGCTTGGGTGTGAGTTCGGCCACAATCTCATGCTCTTTTTGTCCGGCTATGTTGTTGGTCGCTCTGACGATATTGGCGATGTGTGCTGGAACGTCACTGGCGTCGGGGGTATTGGCGCCGTAAGTGATGTATACAATCTTGGCCCCAGCTGATCGAAATCCATCGGCGAGGCGGCTTATGTTGGGGGTGAGGACTTGTTCAATACGATCAAAGCGATAGCGGCTTTGTTCGGCTTCGCCGCGCTCTTCTAGCATTTTCCCCAGCCCCATGTGCCGATTACCCGTGGCGTTTTGCATATCAATGATTAACAGGGCTGTTGTTTCGGGATCAATGTCTACCGGCGCGCTGAAGGCATCTATGAAATGAGGTTGCGTCATGGCTGGTTTGCTCTCTTGAAATGTTCGTACATTCTAAGCCATATTGGCGACTCTGGTAGTAAGGACAAAGCATGGATAAGTTTGAACAAGCCGGCTATGGGTCGCGCGAGATAGGATTTGGTCAGCGACCTGCCCTAATAATGGTGGATTTTCAGTTGGGCTTTACTGACGCCAGTAACCCGCTTGGGCGAAGCGATCATGTGCAGCGTGCCGTTGACAACACCGCGACACTACTCGCCGCCTGCAAAGCTAAATCCATTCCCGCCGCCGCCTGTCGTGTGTCTTGGGGGGGTCCCGATGAAATGACCCATTGGAAGATAGATACCTTGTTCGATGGTAGCTTTTGGCATGGTCATCGCTGCACTGAGCTTGATCCACGTATCGCGGATCCCGATTATGTTTTTGATTTTGTCAAAACGGCACCTTCCATTTTTTATGAAACGCCCTTAAAGCCTTGGTTGGTTACCCATTGCATCGATACCACTATCATCACAGGCTGCACGAGTTCGGGTTGTGTTCGTGCCTCCATCGTTGATAGTTTCTCTGCGGGTTATCGCACTATTGTGCCGGAGGATTGCTGTGGTGATCAGGATGCAGAGGCCCATGCAAGCAATATGCGGGACGTAGGAAGGCGTTATGCTGATGTAACGAGCCTTGATCGGGTATTGGCCCACATTAAATCACTTTGACTTTAGGCGCTGTCGGATCGTCAGGTATACATGGCGTTGGGCCTGCACTTTTGTTGAACACAATATTCAAACCGCCAAGACGAAAAAGTCCTCTGGCTAGATTACGGAGAACACCATGCCAGTTGCTCGAATAAACGGTCACGATATGTACTACGAAGTCCACGGAGACGGCCCACCCGCGGTTTACATAGGCGGTTGGGACACGTTCTGTCATGGCCGTTCCCATTATTTAGCTCGTGGTATGACTGATAATTACAGCACATTGATTATCGATTACCGGGGTTTGGGTGAGTCAGGCGATGATCTGAGTATGTCGCCCTCAACACAGCTTTTTGCCGACGACATCATCGCGCTGTTAGATCACCTCAACATGAAATCGGTGTATTTTGTGGGTTTGGTAGGCATGGGGGCTTGTATCGGTCAATGGGTAGCTGTCAAGCGACCAGATTTGGTGCGCTGCATGGTGAACATGGGTTGCTGGACGTGGGCGGATCCTATGTTAGCCGATCAACTGCAAGCCTTCGGTGACATGCATGAGCATGCGGGATTTCTGGCGTTTCAGTCTATGGTTGCGTCGTATTCGTTTCGCCCCGACTATTACAACGCGCATCGTGACAAGCTATTGGGCAGCGGTGGAGTTTGGGGTAATCTAGAGGGACGTGTAACGACGCACAAACGCTTTATTCAAGCGTGCTTGGGACACGATATACGACCGCATTTAGGGGATATTGCGGCGCCCACTTTGGTTATCCATGCGGGTCAGGACGTTATTACTGGTCCGCGTACCACCACGCCCCTAGAGGAAGGCCTGCCTAATGCTGTAGGCGTAACCATGGATCAGGTTGCCCATGTAGTGGCCGGCAAGGATGAGAAAATTGAGTTCTGCCAGATTTTGTTTGATTTTCTCGGCCAGCATTAACGCTATCACGGTAAATAGACTATGAGAGGGCCGCTGGGCCCTCAGATATCGCCCGCTTGACGCAGTGCCTCAATATCATCGACACCTAATTCGTCTTGAAGAATTTGCTCTGTATCGACACCTAGTCCGGCGCCGCAGTGCGTCGATAGTCGCGCACCATCGACTTTAATAGGATTGCTTAGGCCGCGATAGCTACCCACATGAGCATGATCTAATGTTTGCAGCATACCGGTGGCAGTGACGAAGGGGTTGTCCAGGGCGGCGGGTAAATCGTTAACCGGTGCGACAGGGATATGGGTTTGCAATAAGGCAAACCAGTACGACGTGGTTTGCGCGCTCAGGTAGCTGTCGAGAACCTTTGTCAGATCGGCTCGGTGCTGGGCCCGCGCTGCCATGGAGTTGAAGCGAGGGTCATCGTTGAGCTGTGGTTGCCCTATTTTTTCGATGAGTAGCTGCCAAAACTTGTCAGTCATACACATCAGGAATATCCAGCCGTCCAAAGTTTTGAATAGCTGAACCGGGGTGTTGTAGGGGTGGCCTGAGCGTGCGACGCGCTCAGTTTCGATGCCGTGATTTAGGTACCAGGTGCCGGGATAGGTGAGTTGATGCAGTGCGACGTCAAATAAGCAAACATCGACATCCCGACCCCCCTGTTTGGGGCGGGCGAGTAGCGCAGAGACACAACCTAGAGCCGCTACAATACCGCTCATAAAATCGATAATTGATAAACCGAAACGTGAGGGCGGTGCATCGGGTTCACCGGTGAGTCCCAGAAAACCGCATTCCGCTTGCATTAAATAGTCATAACCGGGCCAGTCAGCGCGGTCATTGTCGCGACCATAGGCAGAGATGTGCGTGCAGATAATATCGGGTTTGATGTGCTTCAAACTGTCGTAGTCTAAACCCAACTTGGCTGGTTGGCTGCCACGCAAGTTATTCCAGACCACATCGGCCGTGGCGACAAGCTGTTCAAATAATTCTCTGCCACGCGCACTCTTGAGATTGAGTGTCACACTGCGCTTGGACAAATTAAACGCTTGGAAATAAGCGCTATCGTCCTCGCTGAGGGTCACTGCTCCCGATTGCCGTGCGGGATCGCCTCCAGAGGCGCGGTTTTCTACCTTGATGACTTCAGCGCCAAGTTCGGCGAGGTACATTGAGCCGTAGGGTCCTGCACCAAATTGTTCGATAGCGATAACGCGAATGCCGTCGAGGGGTTTGTTCATGTTTCGCTCCAGTTCTTTATACGGATTGTCTGAGGGTAATGGCTTGCGCGGAACCCGCAAATAATGCAATGTGCGACTGTAACGCGGTTTTGCTCAAATGTCCGGTCAATTGTTGGTGAACGCGTTTGGTGCGTCAACGCTTTCAACCGGGCTCATAACTATAATGTAGGAGAGAAAATATGCCCTACCGGCTTGGCGTAGACGTCGGTGGTACTTTCACGGACTTATTGCTGGTCAATGAATCCTCAGGTGAAGTACACACCGCTAAAGTTCCCAGTACCCCCGCAGACTCATCCATAGGGGTGATGAACGGCGTGGCGCGCATCTGTGACTCAGCAGGTATTGATCCCTCAGAGATCAACCAGGTTATGCACGGAACAACCGTGGCCACTAACACCGTCCTTACCGGCTCTGGTGCCAAAGTGGGGCTGGTGACTACCAAGGGCTACCGGCAGGTTCTGCAAATCGCCCGGTCTTATGTGCCTGGTGGTTTGGGTGGCTGGGTGATCTATAACAAGAGCCACCCGCTCGCACCTCTGGCGTGCACTATCGAGGCGGATGAGCGGATGGGTGCTGACGGCAAGGTTGTCCGGCCGTTAAACGAAAAATCCCTCGAGCGAGAACTTCGAAAACTCAAGAAGGAAAACATAGAGGCGCTTACCATTAGCCTTATTAACTCCTATGCCAATCCTGTGCACGAGCGTGCTATCGAGAAGGTCGCTAAGCGTATTTTGCCTGGGATACCGGTCTCGCTGTCTTATAACGTTGTACCGGAAATGCAGGAATACGAGCGCACTATCACCACGGTGGCAAACTCCTATGTGCGGCCAAGGGTGGCTGATTATGTGGCTAACTTGGAGCGCAAGCTAAAACGCAGTATGAAGTCCGTGAAGCTCCATATTCTCCGTTCAGACGGCGGCATGGCGTCGGCAAAAGTGGCGCAGTCACTGCCGGTTAATTTGCTGATGAGTGGGCCCGCAGGTGGCGTGTCTGGCGCGGCATGGGTGGCCAAGCAGGCAGGCTACGATAACCTGTTAACTTTCGACATGGGTGGCACCTCTACCGACGTGGCTTTAATTCAAGATGGTAAAGCGCAGCTGCGTCGAGAGACGACGGTCGGCGACGTTACCGTGCGAGCGTCCTCAGTTGACGTGCGTACCGTGGGGGCGGGCGGTGGCTCTATCGCCCATGTTCCCGAGCTTACTGGAGCGCTACGAGTAGGTCCTGAAAGTGCTGGAGCCGAACCCGGCCCGGCTGCCTATAACAAGGGCGGCACTCTACCTACCGTTACCGATGCCAATGTCGTGCTAGGTTATTTGCCCAGCGAGGTTCGTTTAGGCGGCGATATGGAAATCCGCAAGGACCTAGCGGTTAAAGCGATCAAGCCGATCGCGGATGCACTCGGGGTGTCGGTGAAGCGAGCGGCTGCCGGCATTATCGATATTGTTAATGAAAATATGTATGGCGCGCTGCGCTTGGTGTCGGTGGAGCAGGGCTACGACCCGCGCGACTTTGCATTGATTGGATTTGGCGGTGCCGGTCCCTTACACGCCAATGCCTTGGGGCGACTAATGAACAGCTGGCCGGTCATTATTCCGCCGGGTCCCGGTGTGCTCTGCGCCTATGGTGATGTTACGACGCGAGTGCGTGACGAAGCATCACGTACCTTTATTCGACGTTTTGCCAATACCAGTCCGGCAGAGCTCACCAAGATCTACAAGAATCTGGAGGCCCAGGCGTTAAAGACGCTAGAAAAAGAGGGGGTGCCTAAGAAAGACCGCACCCTGACCTATCAGGCCGATATCCGCTACTCGGGGCAGGGTTTACAGCTAACGGTTGACTTCAAGCTTGCGGATCTCAAATCCAAGGGGCTCTCTGTCATTGGCGACCCTTTCGATGAGATGCACAAGCAATTGTTTACCTTTGCGCTTGATGCCGATAAGGAAATTGTGAATCTACGAGCAGTGGCTCAGGGTAAGTCAGCCGAGATCGAGGCCCGCAAGTTGCCGAAATCGGGATCGCGTAAGCCGGCCGCAGCGGCCATTGTGGGTACGTCCAAGGTTTACATGGACGGCAAAGATATGGATGCCACCTTGTATCGTCGTGACCAGCTGAAAGCGGGGAATAAAGTTCAAGGGCCCGCGGTCGTGCTGGAAATGGATTCGACCACGGTGATTTTGGCGGGACACACCGGCAACGTCGATGAATACGGCAACATCTTAATTGCACCGTCAGCCTGAGGGGAGCACTAAATTATGCCAGCTACAATTGTTGAAACAAATAAGAAGAAATTTAAGCGTCTAGATATCGACCCCATTACGCTCGATATTATTGAAAATGCGATGATGAATGCACGTTATGAGATGGACACGGTTCTTTTTAGAACCGCCATGTCGCCGGGTATTCGTGAGCAGCACGATGAATTCCCCATGATCGCCAACCTTGAAGGCAAAATGGTGGTGGGGCAATTCGGCAGCTTCATCCACGGTTTCAAGGAGGCCTATGATGGCACCATCGAAGAGGGCGATCTGTTTTTGACCACAGATCCTTACGCTTGCAACGGTGCCATTAGCCATATTAACGACTGGTTGTTATTGCGTCCGATCTTCAAAGATGGTCGCTTGATTGCTTATGCAGCCATGTTTGGCCACATGACTGATGTCGGCGGTAAAGTCCCGGGCAGCCTACCGACGGATGCGCGCGAGATTTTCGAGGAAGGCATTCGGATACCGCCAACCAAAATTTATAAAAATGACGAGTTGCAGAGTGATCTGCTTGAGTTGGTACTGCACAACTGCCGCATGCCCAACTGGAATCGCAGCGATTTTAATGCCCTGGTTGCGGCGATTCGCACCGCTGAAAAGCGCGTCATCGAGATGGCAGAACGCTTTGGTGACAACGAATTCTATTCCGCTTTGGATGAGCTCTTGGAGCGGAATAAGCGCGCCATGGGGAAGCTGATCAAAAACACCGTGCCGGAGAAGAAGCAGTTTTTTGAGGATTACCTTTGTGATGACGGCCTGGGCATGGGGCCCTATCGCATTAAGTGCGCGATGTGGCGAGAAAAGGACAAGGTCATTTTCGATTTCGAGGGCACCGATCCACAGTCCATCAGTTCTATTAACTTCTTGCTCAATGAGGAGATGTTTAAGATGTTCTGTGGGGTCTACATGATTATGGTGTTTGATCCCCAGATCATGTTTAACGATGGCTTCTATGATCTGATGGAAGTGCGCATTCCCCACGGCACGCTGCTCAAACCTCGAGAGCCGGCGGCATTGAGCTGCCGCACCCACGCTCTTGGGCGTATTTTCGATGTTTTGGGTGGCTTGTTAGGGCAGGGCGACCCCGAGTTTTTGGCCGGCGCTGGGTTCTCTGACAGTCCGCACTTTATGTACTCGGGTTACGACAAGAATGGTGAGTGGTATAAACTGTACTCGCTTGGCTTTGGCGGTATCCCCGGAAAGCCGTCGGGCGATGGTCCCGATGGGCACTCATTGTGGTCTAGCTTTACTAACGTGCCCAATGAGTTCCTAGAGAGCTACTTCCCGTTGAGGATTGAGACCTACGAAACCATTATCGACAGTGGTGGTGCGGGCTATAACCGGGGGGGCAATGGTCTGCGTATGGGCTATTGTTTCTTAGAGCCGGGCACTATTTCGATCCATGATGACCGCTGGTTGACCTATCCTTGGGGTGTGAACGGTGGCTTACCCGGTCGACGCTCGGAG
>Ga0181577_10002877_pt1 | contig 13387 bp, 14 predicted proteins | sample 101ome_21_FD_132468 | JGI IMG/M metagenome (GOLD analysis project Ga0181577, IMG submission 132468) | Coastal salt marsh microbial communities from the Groves Creek Marsh, Skidaway Island, Georgia - 101413BT metaG (megahit assembly) | ecosystem: Environmental > Aquatic > Marine > Intertidal...
AACTAGCTCAGCATTCGTGATACCCGAAACAACAGAAGCCATGATACTTTCTTTTGCTCTCAGAAGATCCGACTTATGCTCGCTATAGATTTGGATCGGTATACCTTGACTGAACTTGAATGATTCGCTCATGACCTCATAGGCACCCTTGTTCGTTTTTTCGAGTGCTTTTTTGACCTGTGCGATGATAACTGATTGGCTGTTAGTCAGTCTAAGAGGGGGTAGCTTCTCTGTATCAAACATTACTCTAAGTCGCATCTGGTTCGGGTCGATAGCGATGTAATCAACAATCTGATCCATGGTGATTTTTCTGCAAACGGCTGCTATTTTCTCAGCCATACTCTTGTTTCTGTGCTCGGGTTTCAGTGAAAATGAAGTTCTTGCTCCAAAGATGTCGTTTGGTCTGTTTGGGCTTTCTAGCATTTGCTCAAGGCGATCAACGGAGCCTTGGAAAGACATTTTACCTGCGAAGTGGAATGTTCTTAGTGCTGCCTGTGTCGCTGGCTCACCCAAACAACCACCTGCTGTTGCTCCAATGGCTTCTCCTGTGCGACAGATAGAGTCCTGAGTGAAGTCGTGTAGCGACTTAGCCATCTTTCTGAGAGTGGCAGCAGGTACTTCTCTACCTGCAATCTTGTCTTTGATATGCTGTACGGCTTTCGGTGATACTGGATAACCATCGTGCTTAGCTAGCTCATCTTCGAACTTAGAAAAGTCTGAGTCTTTGGCACACTGTTGGCAGTTGTGTGGAGCATAAACTCCCGAGTGTGCGTTCTCCAGTGGTATTCCGTGCTTACAATCATAGGAAAACAGTAGTGGCTGGAGCGACAATATGTGTCCGTCAGAGTTTGTGTCTCCATCTGATCCTCTGATATGATATGGAGCTAGGCCATCTTCGCCTACTAGGGGAGATACTACTCTACCTGTTCGTACATTGATGACTTGCTTCTTATCGTTGACAACCAATGGTTCAAGTGCTTTGATCATCTTTCTTTCCAGATAACCCGACTTAGAGATGTTACCTTGCCCAGATTCCACTGTAGAGCGGCGACCAGCAGACGAAGTCTGCCAGTACTCAATGGGGTCCATACCTTTAGCGTAACCAGACTTGACAAATCCTGTGTATTTTGGATGGGTATCTCCCGGTGGATAGTGGGGTAGCGGTCTGTAGGTGTTTGTCCCGTGAATGATACGCTTACCGCCGACTAGAACTATACCAAACGAGCCTCCCATTTGGCGGACGTTCTCGTCTTTACCACGAGCTTTCGATCTAACAGCTATTTGCATTGGGTTACCGGATCCCTGTTCGTCTTCGATAGGAACCAGAATACGGTCTTCGTATTCAGTGGCTAAGTTAACGATCTTTTCTTCAATAAAATCGCCGGGAGAAGTGATGGCCAAGATCTTGTCCGAAGTGGTCTCAGCGAATTTCATGTAATCTTTGTCAAAATAAGACTGAGTGATTGCTGACATCTTTTCAGAATAGGAGTCATAGAGGGAGTTTAGCGTATCAGTAGCTTTCTTACCGTACACGTTAACATCGGTAACACCCATAGTGTAGCCTACAACGTGATGTCCTGCATAACCTAAGCGGGTAGCCATTTCAATAAACTCGTTGAGCTTAGTCATTCCTTTATCGTAGCCTTCGTGATAGATAAATGGTGGAGCTAATGAAGATCCTCCTTCACCAAATGAGTCTTTTTCGAGTGTCCCTTGGATAAGCTTACCCTTGTACACAATGATCCGCTCTTTGAGCTTACCAATGCCGTCTGGCTTTCTGCGAATCTTACCATCTTCGTCGACTGCTGGGGTGTTTCCTTTGAAAGTGGCTGACACATACTCAGCATCTAGCACAGTGAATAGGTGGCTGAAGATAGCTCTGCCCGTATATGCGGGGTAGCCTTCTGGGGTTTTGTAATCTGAATCTGGGAGAGTTTCTATTCTTCGGTACTTGTTATTGTTAATCCATGAGTCATAGGGCTCTGGCTTGTCTTTTGATGCTTTTTTGTATGCCTTGTACTTTTCTTTGAGCTCGGCTTCGTCTCTGATTTCGCTGTAAACGTACTTGTAGGATTGGATAGCCAATCTCTTGTCGAAGTAAGGAACTCCTTCGTCGGTAAACCCAAGACCTGTTAGTGGGTTCCATTCGTTCTTTCGCCGCTTATCAGTGTGAGTAAGTAAGTACAAACCACTAGTTTGGTCCTGATCTGTAGCAACTGTCAGCTTACCATATCTTGCGTGAATAATGTTCTTATCCAGCATCATCCACTTCTTTGCATCTGCTCTGGCTTCATCACTTTGCACAAAGTGAAGCTTCATCGCGTCACCGTCATAGTCAGCGTTGAATGGAATACAAATAGTGGGGTTCATCGCAAGTGAGTTAGTAGGAAGGACTCTCACCCGCATCCCCAAGATTGACTGCCGGTGGAGTGAGGGTGCTCTGTTAAACAAACCAATGTCTCCGTTGACTACGTGACGCATTACGATTGCACCGAGCTGAACAAACTCCATCGCTTTTTCTTCTGTCGGTGGGCTATGAGCTAGAATCTTTTTCACGTTCGATCCTGATTTGTTTAGCTTGTTGCCGTCTAAGATAATGTGTGTAGCTCCCGGGTAGTTCTTTGGGCCGTTAACACACAGCTCAATAAGCTTCTTTCGGTTTTCTGGAGTGACTCTTTCAGAAACGGTGGTCTTGCTAGCCATTCGTAGCGGCACTCCTACTTCATCAATAGATAAGTCTGCATTTGGTGTGATAGCAGAGTACCCGACTTCTTCCACATACTTTGACTGAAGGTTGTTTCTGAATCGCCCTCTCTTACCTGTCAGTCGATTCAGAAGCCCTTTGTACGAAACATTTCGGGTGCTTCCACCATATCCTCGTTCTTGTGAGGTTCCTCCAGAGCCAATTCTGGGGTTTAGATTATCGTAGATTCTGGACACTGCTAAGTACAGTAGTCTGGTAGCTCTTTCTTCACCGCTTTTAGATCCGATGATGATGTCAAATAGATTTTCGTTAGCCTGCACTACATCTTGATACAGCTTGGTTAGGTCATTCAATTCTCTCAGCTTCTTACCGGGTAAGGATCTTGGTGGTCTGGCAATATTGGGAGAAACTGGGAGGTAACTGAAGAACATATCTTCCGGTTTACTGACGCTTGCTTCCATTCCTAGGAACATAATGTCGCTTTCTTTGATGTTTTCTAGAACTTCATATGCTGTTTTGTAGCTAATCACCTTTCCACCGTTTTCATATCTTTCGTCGGGATTTTTAGTGTAAAACTGTGCGCTAACGTGATTGAAGTTGAAGGCCGGAGAAAACGAGTTACAGTGAGGACATGGTCTTCTATCTTCTGGCTTAGTTCCGTGATAAACAGTAAATGCTTCTTTCGTTCTATTTCGAATGGAGCTATGGCCACTAAAGTTTCTTTTGTTGATGTCGTAAACAGACTGGATCTTTGATCTAAGTCCTTCTAAGACAGAAGACGGAATCATGAGTCTACTACAAGAGTGGCAGCAAGAGTTCAGTGCAAACATCAGAGGGTATGTGCTGTAAGCTTCGTAGCCTAGCACTCCAAGGAACTGGAGCTTCGGTACTGGGACTGTTAGGTTGATGTGACCAAAGTGTCCGAGACAGGCGTGAGCTCCGTCAATTTCACTGTAAGGTAGGTTGCATGTTTTACAGCGCTCCCCGTCACGATCAAATGCGCCCATGCGTAGGTCGTGGACGCCGTTAAGCACTGGAGTTTGGTCTTGATATGCTTCGTTGTCTTGAAAAGCGCCTGCTGAAATAACTTCCACTTTGGACATAGCGAGGATTTGCTCTTTGCTGAGGACGCCCATTTGGATGGAGCCGATTTGCTTCGGGGCGTATGTGTTGATGATGTCACTAGCACCGGTGTAGTAGCTAATCGGAAAATGCTCGGCTCCTCGGCGCTCTTGTGGCCGTGTGATACCTTTGGGCATTATCTCATCGAATGGTGTTCTGATGATAGCGCCTTTGAGACCATCTACTATGGACTCTGGATAAGTTGACGATAGATCTTGTATAGGCTCTTGTAATTGAATGCGGACAAGGATGTAGTGATCTTCAGCAGATCTTAGCCCAGCTGCATCGGGGTGCCGCTGAAGGAATAATCTCGCAGCGGGTTGTGTGGTAGGAACCCAGCGGTGTCTCGATCTCCCACCAGAGATCTTGAGCGATAGCATGCCCATATCATCAAAGTCTTCTGGCTTAACAAACCAGTAGAAGTGGCTGATCTCCATCGCTATCATCCCTCCCACGTGTCACAGAGTCATAAGGCTAGTTGTGAGCGTGTTCATATGCGATACCATCGGCTATTTCGTTGTAGTAGTTTCCATTATGCGCCTTGACCCACTGAAACTCCACGGGGACTCCTAGCTCCAAGTGTAGTTCGTCGAGCTTATTGGCGATGCTCCAAGTTATGTTGTTACTGGGCTCACCGTCACCCACGGCGATATCCAAGGCTGACATGCAGTCAGAAATGATTCTAACAAGTGTGACTTTATCTGTTTCCATTAGTGGGATAATTTCTTTTGCTTCTTTGAGTGCTACTACCATAGCAAATAGCTCTGCATCCCCTATGCTAAGTTCTCCTACATGCTGTCCTATAGTTTTGTAGATCTCGTTGTCGAAAGTAACGACTACCCCTATGCCAGAGGCATTGTTTAGGTGGGTTAGTGTTGAGGCATCTGTGTAGATGTTCAGTATCATAGTACCACTTGCCGGTAATAGTACGCTTCGCCCATAGTTTTCGACCTTCTCGTGATTTTAATCACGTCTCCGGGTGAAATCGTAGCACCCTGATCTATCAAGTGCTGAATCGCGGCATCTGAGTAAGCGATTAGTGGTAGCTTTTCTCTGTTAATCCCTAGAGCTTTCAGTTCTCTTTTTGCTTGAGCTTCGCTCAGCAACACATGAGGAGGCATCAGTCCGAACCCCATGCTCATCACTCAAGCTTACGGGGGTTCACTTGAAAAGACTATTCCCAGTCTTCCCAGTCCTCATCGTCGTCATCGTCAGATGTGTCCCAGTCCTGATCGTCGTCATCGTCGTCGTCAGAAGACTCGTCTTCACTATCATCGTCGTTGATGGAGCTAAGTAGCGCTTCCAAATCGTCATCATCTTGGTCGTCTACCGAATCTTCGTCAGTGCTTTCTTCCTCATCTTCGTCTTCGTCAGCCTCTTCTTCGACTTTCTTTTTCGAAGGAAGTTTAGCTTTTGTCGCTTTTTTCTTGGGCTTCTCTTCCTCTTCTTCATCCCAGTCGATATCGTCGTCAAACTCGCCCCAGTCTTCATCTTCCTCATCAGAAGATCCTCCCTCGCCCTCTGTGGGATCTGAGCACTCTAAGAGCTCGACTTTTTCGTTCTTTTTGAGGTCAAGAGCCGAAAGAAAAGCATCGAGCTTGTTTTCAGCTGACTCGTCGTTCATGGCTTGGATAGACAACGTGAGATCCACGGTGTAGGTCTTCATGGCAGTACGACCTTTCTTCGGGTATTTAGGCAATGCTGTTTAGACGAGTTAATCGATATCTGTTATACAAGAACCCTTAAGAGGAGTATACACGTGCGCATTACTGTGTCAGACAGTGAAGCCAGTAAATGGACTACACAAAGAATCAGCAGAGAGACACTTGCTTTGTTTCATAGAGCTTCTCTAGACAACGAATCATTTTGGCAAACTGCTGACCGAGTGATCAAGGAGTACTTGGTGACACGACTCAAGAAGGAGTGATTGAAGTGAAAGTAAGCAAGCGAGTGATGGGTCGTATTGAAAAGGCCTTTATCTCATTCAAAGAGCAAAATATCGAACACGTTTCGTTTTCCCAGCTAAAGGACTGGATCAACTCGAACACAAAAGACGGTATTTCTTCCCCAAGACTCGGTGCGTACCTCCGCAAAAACCCAGATTTCGTCATGGTGGACAAGCTGAGAAGAGTCGGTAGCAACGCTACTGAAAGCTTCTGGTGCTATGGAGAGCCAGAAGAAGGTACAGAATTAGCTAATGCTAACTGGGTTAAGCTAAAAACTGAATGATACCGGTATATGTTGTTACGTTATAGTAATGAGGGGGAGAGAAGAACTCCCACCCGGGCCTCACAAGGTAACATGAGTATTAAGTGGAACCAAGAAACCAATGAGATCGACAAACCGTCTAACGTAATTTGCGTCGGAAGCTGCTCCGTCAGTAACCGGCCACACTTCGCTAAACGGAACGGCTTCAAAGCCACTCACTGGGGATACAACAGCAAGGAAAAACTTTGGTGGAAAGGCACTTGTGCAGGGCACCCGCTTTCGGGCGGTCGTGACTCAAGCAAGTCGCCCAAAGACCAAGGTAACTACCACGCTTCCCCTGAGTGGCATGAAGTGGCTGAAATGAAGCCATCTTTTGTGTCGGACGCAAAGGCTGCGGCAGCGCGTGAATCCAAGCGATTGGAGGAGCTGTCCAAAGTCCGCGTCTTGTTGTGCAAGAAAGCCCCAAAGAAAGTCGTAAAGGCCTTTGATCAGGCCGTTAACTGCGGCTATCGATGGAGGATTTCGCACATCCGCAAGAGATACGGCGTTTGATCAGTTGGGTCTACAGCAGTGCGATGAAACAACACGGTAACCATTCCGTAGGGAGATTGCTGTAGGTAGTAAGATGACTATCAAGTATGTAGAGGGTTAGTCCCCTGTGAAGCACACTTGATACTTGGGTACGTACTCCGCCCGAAAGTCATCACCAGCACTTTGAGTGCAAGTGGTGAAGACCATGGAAAACAAAACTGAACAAGATGGGCACGATGCCCCCCGAGGAGACGGGTTGTCTCACACTCAAAGGGTAGTGACAAAAACCCCAGAAGACAGCGCACCCGACCACCCAGAGCACCTCTCACGGAGGGATGAATGATGGCAGGTTGGGGACCAACGGCGGAAGTCGGGCCTCATGCTCGAAGAGACGCCGAGCGACGGAAGCTCGTAGAACCGTGGCGAGAAAAGGTGGCCAAACTTGAGGCCCGACTTGCCAAGAAAGACCTGATCATCGACGTTCTCAAGAATGGACTCAAGCAGCTTGCAGGAGACGCTTATAGCGACACCGGAATCGCTGAGATCATTCAAGAACTGATCGACATTAGCGATTCGTAAGTTCCGTATGCAGCTTGTCTTCAAATCCACCTCACTGAGGTGTTCAACGCGACTGCAGTAGCCAAGGCTGCTGCAGTTGCCCTAGCACTTTGAGTGCAACGTAACTTTGGTGAAAACCATGGAAAACGAAACAAAACAGGTTGGCGACGTCCCTAATGTCGCAGTGAAGAACATCCACCTTTTGGTGGCGTGTGAGCCCGAAACGGCAAACATGACGGAAAAAGACCGAAACCTACTGGCACTGATGGGTATCACTCTCATCATGACAGGGGTTGGCACGCTCAATGCGTGCATGGCTGCCATGAAGAGTATCGCAGCCGGTGCTGATTACATTATCAACATCGGAACTGCTGGCTCTCACAGTTTCCCAGTCGGGACTGTGATTCAAGGCATCGGATCCGTCAAGCGAGACGTTGACGCAACGCTCATCATGCAGAGCATCACTGGCGAGGACGGGGAAGCACTTTTCCCTAACTGGCCGAAGATGCAGATGCCGTTCGAGAGCAACATCGTCATCGAGGCTACTCGCCTTCTGAACACCAATCTCCAAAAGAGTCTGGTGTTTTCTGGCGACAACACCCATGGTCACACTGAGACCAATGAGATGTACCCAGCATTTGGCTGTGTCGAAATGGAGACCTTCGGAATTGAGAAGGTCTGCGCCGATGCAGGTATCCCATTCGACTGCTTCAAGTTCATCAGCGACGGTGCTGGTGAAAGTGTTGGCGAAGAGTGGGACAAGAATGCTGACAGCATCCCTTGGACGAACCTACTGCAGATGATTGCAGAAGGTCTCGGATACTTGTGATCACGAGGAGGATGTCCTCAACCCACCTCACTGAGGTGTACAACAGCCCTAACCCGCCAAGGCGGGGGACGGGCTCTTACCATAAGACCACCAAGTGGACTGGGCCTTCTCCTACGGGAGCCCCCTAACTGCTTGCTGGCACCAGCACTTTGAGTGCACGATACCGGTATACCCGGTAACGTAATAGTAATGAGAGGGAGGAGAGATCTCTCAATACTTAACCAAACAGACTCTCAAAATGTGACGGGTTCGAAAGAGCCCTCCACCAGAACGAGAGGAGAAGATGGACATAGGGACCTAGCGCAATAGCCATGGAGTAGCATAGACCCGACAGAAGAAGTCGGAGAGCAAAAGTGGCTGGGGAAGTAACTGGCTAGGCGCTCGTTCACCAGTGATAAGGCATCACAAGATGCCGAGGGTGGCACTTGGAGTTGATGGGTAACACCGTCGTTGGCGCAAGCCTTCATAACTCTGAGGAAAGCCCTCAAAAATTAAAATTAAACTCAAAATCGCACCGAACCCGGTGGATAATGGATTGCTTGAGACCTAAATTAGAAGGTGTAACTCCCGTGGAAACACGGCGAAGAATGGTCGTATAGTAATGCAAGTTGAAAAACAGAAGGGTGACTACGATGAGAACTTGTACGCTGAACATATAGCGTCCGTACCAGATTAAGCTGGCGGCGTGTTCATGCGAGGAAGCTCACCCAGTAATCTATTATCTTAACACCGAGTTTACCAGAAAAAAATCACAAAACCAGGACTTTGAGTCCAAGGAGAACTGAACATGAAAATTAAAGAGATCCTATCCAAAGAAGCACGAAGGGCCCGTAAGAAGGCCAAACTCGAAGCCAAGATGACGTTCATCGTAGCGTCGTTCCTGGCTCTCGTGAAACAACAGACAAGCGGGTTCAGCAACCTCGGGGGAGCCATGGGCACCTACCGTCGTTTCCGAATCTGGGACCGTGAGCAAGATGTCTTGCACACCGGAGCCAAGCTTGCACTTCGCTACGGCGAAGCTTGCGAAGATCTGACCGACCAATTCATGGTAGCACGCGACCAATACAAAGCCCATCTTCAAGAGAAGGCTGAGGAAGCTGCTGCCAAGGATGCTGCGGAAGAAGCTGAGGAAGAAGCTGAGGAAGAAGCTGTTGCAGACGAAGAGTGATGAGCTCCTTTGATGAGACCGGTGCACTAAGTGGCCGAAACGGGTAAATAAACTGCCCAAAATCGTCGTGTCGACTGTGACGGCGCACACCAGTACATGAGTACCTCACCTATGAGTTGAATAGGGACGGAGTTGCTTCGGTGGACAAAGGCAGGAGGATTGAACGTAGCTGTTCCCCACCTATCACCTTTGACCCGAGAGGACGAAAGGAAATAATGAATACGATAAGAATCAATTCAACAAGCCGCTCTACGCGGAGGGTCGATATGCTAAAGTCGGCTCTCTCCGCAGAAGGGGCTTGTCAATGAGTTGGGACCTGTTGGAGAACTAACGTAACGAAGTAACACGCGAGGAGAGCGGAGGGCTCCGAGCACAAGTACATTTGAGTACAAAACAAGATTGCCTTCTACGAGGCTGCCTTGAGGGGAATAACCAAGACGAATCTGGTTGAGTCGGAAACTCAACCCAACACTTGTCTTCCCGTTGAGAGGCTAAGACTATACCTTAGACAAGTATGGTAAGATATGCTAAAGTAGAGTCTCGATATCTGTTGATGAATTATCAACTGACACAGGTAGGGAAATCAAAAGATAACTGTATTAAGAGCTCTGTTGCCGGACATCTCTTGCTGGTGGTGAATCAGTAAAGTACAGTAGTTAACCGGTGGAGTTGCAACGAAAAGTTAGTGGAGCTGCCAGGGAAGCTGACGAAGTAATTGTACGGAGGGATGGGAAGTAAGAATAAATCGGACCAAGTTGGTTACGGCAGGAAATCCTGTCGTGGTTAGAAAATACCAACAACCGGGGCTAACGCCCCAAACAAAACTAGAGGGGCTATAAGCCTCTCAAACCAGAACGAGAGTAACTTGGGTGGAATGCCCAGCCATTATATCGGAGTCCCCGTCCCTGCCACAGTTGTGGTATACGGAAGGAAAAGTAACTCGCCCACTAAGGGGTGGACCGCGACAGCAGTATGCGATAGACGGCGAACTTAGTGTACGAGAGGAAATCGCCCATCAGGGGTACATAAGCGAAGAATAATGCGAGGTAAGGAATACGTGCCTCAACTCTTAGGCGAAACATCGGATCGGAGATGACACTTGCAGAGGTGACCTGGATGATAACGTGATGATGGAGTAGTGAAAAGACTACGGATGATTAAAAAATTCAAAACATTGCTGCTACGGCTTGACCGTATGTAAGTAAAAGACGTGGGGTTGAACGCCCACGCATGTTCAAGGGCCTCGACAGAGGGTCACCCCCGAACACCAGTAGAGTATAAGATAAGGTTAAGGCCCTTAAAAATCCCTAGCGGGTTGGGTATTGTGTCGCCGGATGAGCCCCGATGATGGACAGACCATGTTCCGTCTAACAAGGCTCACATCCCTCGGTTGAGGGGAAAGGATTGAACCTCCTATAGTGGAGGGCAGGATCAATAGCGATGGCTGAGGGTGGCACCTCGGCTAAGCCAACCGAATTGAAAAAACCTTGAAGCGCAGGAGACGTTGATATCCGGAATACAAGCCGGAAGTAGTCGCTTTACTGCGAAGGAGCTGCTACAGCACTCTACAAACCAGCATTGAGAATATACGCGTAGGACGTGAAGCGACCGCGTGAGAAACATTAGTAACTTGAAAAGGGAAGGGTGACACTAGTCTTTGGCTAGCACCTGAAAACTCTGAAATAGAGTGGATCGATTATGCGAAACTTCGGGAGTAGTATATGGTATGTCCCACCTCGTGGAAAGGTTATGCCGTCAATAGCAGGAAGGAGATAGTATAGAGCCTGCTCGAATTGGATAGCAAAAGTGTGGATCACAAAGTCGTGAAGAACTGAACCGTGAACACAGTGGTAGGAAGTCGGGTTGAAACCGATAAGAGGGGAGTCACGCCCCCTACTCAATGGCTGACAGGACTTTCGTTCAATGATTGAGCCTGTACCAGATGGAAAGGATTCGTGACGAGTACCTTCGACAATGTCCCTTAAATGGCCTTCACAAGCCAGCCTCAGCGGGTGGGATAAAGAAAGAAGAGGAAAGGAAGGGCGTTGGCCCCTAAAGAATAGAAGTGACTTCCGTACAGGGAGGGGGAGAGTCACTAAGCAGGTACATTTGTACCTACCAGAGAGTACTAAGCAAACGACGATGACTGAAGTGAGGAGGATACTTCTGCTAAGTAAGGGTTCGCTACCCCGAAAGGCGTTGAAGAGCTTCGACGTGATCTGCCATTAACATTGTGTGGCACCCGTGCTGCGGGGATCGGTCGGTTCGGCTAATTGGAGGGCACGTTTGACCCCCACGGTTATGTCTTGACGAAACCAAGATTGCTCTCACCAGATAGGGATTTCGAACACATCTATTGGAGAGTGGTTGAACGGCGCGTTCGAGGACGCGCCTGCGATAGAAATAGAGGTGACTTCCGGGAGGAGGCCTGCACTCACCATGCAGGGTTAGGAGAGTCACTAAGCGGGTGCGCTAGCACCCACCAGCGAGAAGCAGATTCGTTGAAAAAGAAGTCCGAAAGGAGCTGCGTAGAGGAGAGCAAAAAGCCCCTCCGTAGTAATCTGTGGAAGTAATGAGAGAAACCAAGACCTCTTCGGGGGCACATGAAGAAAGCATCAACAGTAACATGTTGGTGCTTTCTTTTTTTTGGTTCGTACTGAACCAACCAGAGCGAAAAAATGTAATAAAAACTCAGAAGTTCCATCTGCAGCATAATGATTGCCTTAAGTCAGCTGAAAGTGAGAGCGAGCCTCACAGGGCTGCGGATGAGTTCATCGAAGTCAGTATTGCACAAACAGACGTGGGGCGGCCCCGCGTTGGGGAGAGTTAAGGTAAAACACCGGAGTCATGACCGGAACACTCACACGCTCGGCCCATATGGGCTACAACATTTGGTTCGTCTACCGAATCAAACCAGCACTTTGAGTGCAAGGAGGATAAAAATATGAAACACACTCTGAAAAAAGGTGAAGCGAATCTATTGAACAAAATCCGCAGCGGTGCGGGTGCGAAGGAACAGGCGGCTTGTAAGAGGGCCGCTTGGCGCTCTTTCCACAACTGCCGCCGGTAGATTCACCTCCAACTAGTGACTACGCATCACGAGGACTCCGGAGCTGGGCTCGGAGAGGAAGAAGCTAAGGCCCAATTTGTGAACACAACACCCCATGAGATCAACTTGATCTTGGAAGGAGCCACGATCGCTATTCCAACTAGTGACGTCTCTTTCCGAGTCAGGTCTGAATCCGTGACGGTTGGCCAGCTGTCGGTCGAGGGCTCCCCTGTGGATGTCCGTGTCCGCCAGTTTTCCGACGTGACGTGCATGATCGGTGGAGAGGAAGTGCCCTTGCCTAACCAGCAAGAAGGCGTCTTCTACATCGTGAGTCGCATTACTGCGGAAGCGCTACCTGACCGGTCTGACCTGCTCATGGTGGATGGAACTGTTCGAGATGACGATGGTCGTATCATCGGCTGCACTGGGTTCGCCCAATTGTAGTAGTGCTTGACACGCACTTAGTCTGAACCTCTGCGAAAGCAGCGTTTGGGGCCGTTAGAATCCCAGGTGAGACCAACACCGTAAATGGTACAAGATGAGTAAAACCGTCGATGACTCTGGGGACCAGCCCGGAGAGGAAGAAGATAAACTGGAAGTATGCTATGGGTGCCACGGATGGTGCGAGTGCAACGGAAGTGGGATTGTTGTTTACAGCGATACCCTTTGGGAATACTGCGACTGCAATTTCTACTCACACACTTGTAGCAAAGACGAATAGACCAAGTCCTCCACTGGGGGCACGGGGGGCTTAAGGGGCCCCACCAGAATGAGTCAATGGTACTTATTTAGGCAGAACAACTCCTATGGAGTCTGGGTTGGACCGGTAAATGTGGTGGTCGAAGCTACGTCTGAGGACGAAGCTTGGGCTATCGCTATTCGGGACACCGAGGTCTACAAGGACGAGGGACAGGATTGCGAGTGTTGCGGTTCTCGCTGGGAATGGGTGGACGATCACCCAACCCCACGAGCTCCGCTCTCCGTGATTGTGAATGAGTGGGCTGAGCAGCTAAGCGATTACTACAAAAGTGTCGCTATCTACTGCTTAGACGGCACTGTTCACCGAATCGGCCCTCAGCATGACTGAGTGGATTGGGACGCGCGTTGACGAAAACGGTCAGGATGTGTCTGTCCTGTGTGTACGATAACACCAAACAAGACTGAAAGCTGAAACAAGTGAAGCGGACATTGAGGGTAGTACCTAGTCCAAGTAACTTG
>Ga0181577_10002878_pt1 | contig 13379 bp, 14 predicted proteins | sample 101ome_21_FD_132468 | JGI IMG/M metagenome (GOLD analysis project Ga0181577, IMG submission 132468) | Coastal salt marsh microbial communities from the Groves Creek Marsh, Skidaway Island, Georgia - 101413BT metaG (megahit assembly) | ecosystem: Environmental > Aquatic > Marine > Intertidal...
AAAAATACGTGGGGCGATCACCGGAGGATTTCCGAATGCTCCCATCCACCACCTTGAATGGGCCTAAAGTATCAACCAAAGGGATTAAAATATCATTCTGAAAAAGACGCGAGGCACATAGGATTTAAAAGGACAAATAATCCTATGAAGGAGCTAATCATGAAAACGATAAAACGCCCCCTTTCTCTTGCGGTATCTCTTGTTGGTGTCATGACGGCGGGTGCCGCCAGTGCACAACTTGAGGAAGTAATCGTTACCGCCCAAAAGCGCTCTGAAAGTATCCAAGATGTGCCCATTGCGATAAGCGCATACTCAAGCGACGAACTGATAGCGATGGATGCGAAAGATTTCCGGCCAATCGTTCTGCAGACCCCCGGCCTTTCGGGAAGCGCAGACGCAGCTACCCAAACCGTCCTGACCGTACGAGGAATCGGAACCGGTGCATTTAGCCCAGGCGCCAACAATAGCGTTGGCACGTACTTTAATGAAATTCCGGTGAGTCGCAATATTGGCGGGATGGGCTATCTTGACGTGGCCAGCATCGAAGTAGTCAAAGGTCCTCAAGGAACACTGTTTGGACGCAATACCTCAGCTGGAGCGATCAGCATCACAAATCAATTCGCTGTTTTGGGCGAAAACTCAGGCAGTGTTAGAGTGGCGGCGGGTGACGAAGGCCAATTTTTAGCAGAAGGCATCGCCAATCTAGCGGTTTCCGACAATTTTGCGTTACGTGTGGCCGCAAGACTCGAGGAACGTGATGGCACTTTCGAAAACTCAATAACAGGCGACGAGTTAAACGGCAGAGATCACGACCAGTATCGAGTGGGCTTCACGTGGAGCGTAAACGATGCTGTCACAGTAAGCGGTTACTGGGACCATTTCGAAATGCAAAATCGATGGCAGATGATCGATAACTTTGGCTTGTGGGGAAACAACCCATACGGCGAAAGGGTCGCGGTCAATGCTGAGCCGGAGCAAACTATTGACGCCGATCTGAGTGTACTGAAAGTCAGCTGGGATATTAACGACAATATGTCATTTACCTCTAATACCGGCTGGTACGACAGCGATATTGTCGCACTCCCTACCGATGCAGATACCGGCGATGTGCCCATTGTGGACTTCATTGAACCTTGGGGCCTTGAGCAATTCTCACAGGAGTTTCGCCTCAATGGTGGCAGCGATCGCTTTCAGTGGTTTGTGGGCGCAAGCTACTACAACGAAACCGCGAGCGCGACTTCAAATCTGACCATCTATGAAGACCCAGGCCTCGATGTCTTATTCTTGGATGAGGGCCTGTGTCTCGTAGCACAGGATTTTGGGCTTGATTGTGGCGTACATCGTGAATCCAGCTTCGCAGAGAATGAAACCACAAGCTTAGCAGTTTACGGGGATGCCACTTACGACCTTTCAGATCGTTTGAGTGTCACCTTTGGTTTGCGCTTCACTGATGAAGAAAAAGAGATGGTTCTGAATACGCCTTTAACGGACTCCACCACCACAGCACTCATTAGCGTTGTTGCCGGCGCCGCGAACAACGCAGTATTCTCTTTCACTCCAGGTGCTATCGTGGCGAAAGACTCCTGGACATCGCTAGATCCAAGACTGGCCGTGGACTACAAAGTAGGTGAATCAAGCTTGGTGTACGCAAGTTATGCCCAAGGCTTCAAATCGGGTGGCTTTAATCGCCAGCCAACTCTACCTGGCGGAACCCGTATCCTCGCCTTCGATCCAGAGGAAAATAATGCCTACGAAATTGGCTTCAAAACCGATTTCGCAGACCAGCGAGTCAGATTAAACATCGCAGCCTTTATGTACGACTACGCTGATTTCCAGCTCGAGACCAACGATAATGCTTCTATATTAATCCAAAACGTAGCAGATCTTGAGACGTCAGGTATTGAAGCGGATTTAACATGGCTTGTTAGCGACAACTTCGATCTTCGTCTGTCCTACGCCGCACTAAACGCCGAGTTCGAACAAGGGGTCATTGTAGACGGCGATGGAAACTCGACGGATCTAAAAGGTAAACAGGCGATCCGAGCGCCGGAAAACACCTTCTCTATCGTTGCCAATTGGAACATTACGGAGTCATTGCGTGCACGGGCCGACTACGCTTATGTCGATGAAATGTACTACACCGCTGATAACTCACCTGATCTGTTAGCGTCTGACTTCAGTTTGTTGGGGGCTAGAATCGATTACACACTGGGCAATACGGGCCTGGCTGTTTCCGTGATTGGGGAAAATTTAACTGACGACGAGTACATCCAGTCAATGATTAACTTCCTACTCCCGATGTCGATGCCCGGTTACGGACGATCGGTACGCGCCGAAGTGCGTTACCGTTTCTAAAGCTCTTATCGTGGTAAAGCATCAAGAAAAGCCCGCAGACGCGGGCTTTTTTGTCAGCATTTTTTGATCACACAACGGGAAAAATCCATATGAGCCAGCGCATACAAGCGAATAACAATACTCAGCTCGGTATCATGTTAGGCTCGCTTCTTTTCGCGTATTGGTTGGTCTTGCCGGTTATTCTAGGTGCTTACAGCGATCTTTATGGCTTGCAGGAAAATCAACTGGGCATGCTGGCGAGCGGTTACTCATTCGGTATTTTCATCGCCACGCTGCTATCTACCGTCTGGATCACTCGATACCCCCGACGAACTCAAGTCATAATCGGCGCTCTCATAACCAGCTTTGGCTTTTTGCTGCTCAAGGGCCACGCCAATGGTGATTACCTCACGCTCGCCTATCACTTTATAGCGAGTCTTGGTCTGGGTGTCGCTTACGCCGCCTTGATGGCTGTACTGGCGGATTCGGAGAATCCAACGCGCTCGTACGCCTTGCTGTTCTTTACGCAGGTGATGATCGGTGTATCGGGCAGCATTCTCCTCACACGCTTCATTGAGACCGAAGAACTTCTACCGATCACATATCTGGCCATGTTATTGGTCGGCGTTTTTTGTGCAATACTTGCCACGCAACTGAAAGATACAAGCGACCCCAATCACTTGTCGCAAACTGCACCGGCCATTCAACGATGGTTCCCGCCAATGCCGGTCGCCCTCGGCTTGCTATCAATTCTGTTAGTCTTCACAGGGGATGCAGGCGTGTGGGTCTTTCTTGAACGAATTGGCGCAGCCGCAGAAGACAGAGAACTCGGAGGGGACTTGGTTAGCGTGAATTTAGCGGCAGGTGCTATTGGATCCCTCGCGGCGGCTTGGTTGGCTAATCGCTTTGGATATCTGTGGCCGATGATTGCGGCCATTGCGCTCTCGATTGCATCGGTGGTCATGCTTAACCTATCGATCAATAAAACCGTTTTGGTATGCGCCTCGTTCATAAATGGATGGGCGTGGAATTTCGGGGCGGCATACAGAATGGCGCTCGTCTCGCAGCTTGACAAAGAACGCCGCTTCGTCGCGCTGATTCCAGCAATGCAGACCTTGGGTAATGCCGTCGGGCCAACGTTAGTAGGTACAGTGATTGTATGGAGCTCCTACAGCATGGCCTACTGGGTGGTTTCCATTCTCTGGCTTGGTGCCATGATGAGCTATTACCCGGCGTGGAGAGCCTACCGGGAGCTTCAACAGAACTAGGAACAATAAATCTATGCTTTCAGAATACGACAAACTTCACCGAATCATACCTGCGCTGGCCATTTCTGCGATTGGGGCGCTGTTTTACAACATCTTGCCCTTATACGTGGGAGCAGCCCAAGACAGTTTGAATTTATCCAACAGCGAAGTCGGGCTATTACCAGCCGCTTTTTTCGCAGGATATAACATGGTTACGGTAAGCGCATTTTTTTGGATTCGCCGTTGGAATTGGCGAAAGGCCACGCTACTTCTACTTCCTATAGCTATACTAAGCTTGATACTGAGTGTGGTAGTCGAGAGCTGGGCGGCGCTATTACTTTACACGGCGGTATCGGGCGGTGGGTTTGCTGCAGTTTACGGGATCGGCACGACAATATTGGCAGACACGAGTAATCCAGCTCGATGGTATGGTCTCAAAATCGCCATTGAGGCAGTTCCTGGAGCAGCGTTGCTATTTATTCTCCCATCAACCCTCGTAGCGGATTATGGTTTTGCTGGTGTTGTATACGCTCTGGTGGGAACCAGTTTGCTACTCACTTTGTTTCTCCCTGGCTTACCTTCTTCATCGGAGATTGGAGATAGTAGCCCAACGGAAGTAAGCACCGCCTCAGCTGCTCAGACACCGCTCAACTCAAAATCAATCTGGCTAGCTCTACTCGGGACCTTGTTATTTTTCTCGGCGGCCTCAGGCCTTTGGGCTTTCATCGAAAGGATAGGAGCCGTACTCAACTTCAATCCGAGCGATATTGGGCTACTATTGTCGTTGACACTGGTATTCGCAACGCTCGGCTCACTCATTACGGCGTGGCTTGGTAAGCGACTGGGGAATGTTCGCCCATTTGCGGCGAGCGGACTCTTAATGATCGTCGCTACAGCGTTGCTATATGGCACACCAAGCTTTCCCTTGTACGCCATTGGCGCGGCGCTCTTGACGTTCGGCATCGGCATGGGGCTACCGTTTGCGGTCGCAGAGGTGGCCGATCTCGATGTCGACGGACGTTACATTATTTTGAGCGTGCCCGCCATCGGCTCTGGTGCCATGATTGGGCCGGCCGCTACGGGATATCTGACGGATGGAGGATCATTTGACCTCGCGCTCATCGTTGGCGCAGCCATCGTTCTCGTGTCTATTTTGAGCGTATTTTTCGGCCGCAGACAACTCGCTAGCGAGGCTACTGAAGCGCTCTGTTAGAACGCAACGTGCTCGTTTTGACATGGTGAGTAGAGCCCTGATCCCCTAGCCTACTTGGAGTCCATTATCCTGGATGCCGTTCCGAAGTTAGTGAGGCATGCCAGACGAGTCCAGGGGTGATTGCCTCTCGAGCACATACCCTGAAAGGCGCCGTCGTTTCACGTCCGCGCCGAAAACGCTAACCCGTGTTGTCGAATTGGTCCTTATCTCAGAACGCCTAGCCACAAACAAAAAAAGCCCGTCTAGCGACGAGCTTTTGATGTTTGGTGGGCCGTGATGGATTGATATTTGCGCGATTGCCTCTCGCGCAAATACCCTAAAGGGCGCCGTCGTTTCACTCCCGCGTCCAAAACGCTCTCGCGTTTTGTCGAATTGGTTCTCATCTCATAACGGCTAACCACAAACAAAAAAAGCCCGTCTTGCGACGAGCTTTTGATGTTTGGTGGGCCGTGATGGATTCGAACCATCGACCAATTGGTTAAAAGCCAACTGCTCTACCGCTGAGCTAACGGCCCTACAGAGGCGCGAATTTTACTGGTTTAGCCAAAAAACTCAAGCCTTTCGATACAGAAAAACGGAAAACCTTAATTTTTACGATTTGTATCGCGTGGGGTCGGAAACCCCTGCAGCTTCAAACCCTTCTTTACGCAAACGGCAGGAATCACACAGACCACACGCGCGGCCATCCGAATCGGCTTGATAGCAAGAAATGGTGGCGGAATAATCGACCCCGAGTGCCACCCCTCTAGCAATGATGTCCGCTTTAGACAGATCAGAAAGAGGCGCACGAATACGAACACGCCCACCTTCTACACCCACTTTCGTTGCAACGTTCGCCAAGGCTTCAAAGGCCTCAATAAATTCGGGACGACAGTCTGGGTAACCTGAATAGTCAACTGCATTTACGCCGATAAAAATATCGTTCGCGCCGAGCACCTCGGCCCAGCCCAGAGCAATAGACAAGAATACGGTATTGCGGGCCGGTACATAAGTAATGGGAATGCCTTCTGTGGGCGATTCAGGCACGGCAATATTTTCATCTGTTAAGGCCGAGCCGCCAATGGAGTTGAGATTAAGATTCACCACCTTGTGAACAACCCCTGGGTAGCCGCTTGATACGCGCTCAGCGGCCACCAATTCTGCTCTGTGTCGCTGACCGTAATCAAAGCTCAGGGTATAACATTCAAAACCTTCTGCTTGGGCCATCGCCAACACGGTGGTCGAATCTAATCCCCCAGAGACCAACACAACCGCCTTGGGCTTTACGTTATCTACCGGGTTCATCGTTCCATAACAACTTGTGTAGTTGAAGCTGAAAACGGACAGGTAAGCGGTCTTCTAGGATCCAATCCGCCAAATCCGTCGGGTTAAGGTCACCATGTACAGGTGAAAACAAGACATCGCTGACTTTCTCCGCAAGCGCATACTCATCCAGTTTAAATCGCGCCCATTCGTAGTCGCTGCGATCACAAATAACAAACTTCACCTGATCATGTGGCTGCAACCGGGCGATGTTACTGTAATCATTACGGTGCGACTCCCCAGAGGTCGGTGTCTTCAAGTCGAGCACCGTGACTACTCTCGAGTCTACACCCTCAATTGACATCGCACCCGAAGTCTCCAGCGACACTTCATAGCCCTGATCACACAGAAGCGAGAGCAAGGGCCAGCAGTTGGGCTGCGCTAAGGGCTCTCCGCCCGTCACCGTAACGTAGCGTGCACCATAACCACCGACGCGCTCTGCGATCTCAGACAGCGGAAGGATATCGCCACCCTGAAACGCGTACTCCGTATCACAGTAAACACAGCGAAGCGGGCAACCCGTAAGGCGAACGAAAACAGTCGGCAAACCGAGGGTTCGGGTTTCACCTTGAAGGGAATAGAACAACTCATTAATTCGGAGCGTCAAACTCGTATTAAGGCACGAGCTGTCGGAAAGCAAGGTATTCACTGCGGCTTAAAAGTTGTTGTCTAGAAACTGTTGCGCCAGTTTCGCGGCAGGGTGATTCTTTGAGCCGTGCTGCATAATAACGGCATTCAGTAATTCACGCGCTTTGGACGGATTACCCTTGGCAAAGTAAACCGTTGCGAGCTTGTAAGTGGCATCAGGCACCTTGTTATGCTGCGGATACAGGTCCAGCAACAATTGAAACGCTTGACGAGAAAGCTCCAAGTCTGGCGGGCTCAAAACAAGGTAAAGCTCGCCCAGCCAATAGTGGGCGTTGGGTGCGTAAGCGCCGCTGGGATAATCAAGCAAGAAGGCGTTGAAGGCGGCAACAGCCTCATCGAACTGTTTGTCGTACACTTTTTGTCGGGCGGCCAGGTACGCTGGTTCTTCTTGCGTATTTGACGAACTCGCCGGCGCCTTCACTACCGTGGCTGGAGTCGTGCTACTCGCTTCGCTGTCCGCTGAAGACGTTGAGATGCTCGCACCAGAGGCCAAGCGACGATCCAGATCCAAATACCGCTCAAGGCTTTGCGCTTGCAGCGTTTTGATTTGATTGGCCTGTTCCTCAACAACCCCATTCAAGCGCCTTACTTCTTCACCAAGCCTTTGCACCTGTATGAATAAAGAGCCGGCGTCTTGAGCGGGTCCAGTGTCCGAGCTTTGAATCAGTACACTCTGTCGGGTTGTCGCCACTGAGCCATCAATACCGTAGCTCACTGGACTATTAGGCAGGGATTGAGGCGCGTTTTGTACCGGCACAACCGGCCCAGTTTGAGCCGACTCCGATCGGCGTTCCGCTTCCAAATCAATGAAATCTTGGGCGGCCAGCTCCAATGAGCTACCCGCGAGCAGAACGAAACCAAATACAACACGCGCCTTCATGAGCACTTACTTAATTTCAACTCGACGATTTTGCGACCAGCTCACTTCGCTTGAACCGTAAGAAACGGGCTTCTCTTCACCGTAGCTGATGCTTTCTAAGCGCGAACCCGGGATGCCATTAACCATCATATAGTCACGCACCGCGTTGGCTCGACGCTCACCCAGAGCAATGTTGTACTCGCGGGTTCCGCGCTCGTCGGTGTGGCCTTCCAAACGCACTGAAGCGCCGGTCTTTTTGAGCAAAGCAACTTGCTTGTCCAGGATAGCGCGACCCGCTTCCGTCAAAGCCGAGCTGTCAAACTCGAAATAAACAACGTTGCCGGCCATCCGAGCAGCGTCTTCCAGACGTCGCAGTTCCGCTGCGGCCTCGGCTCGCGCTCGCTCGGCAGCGGCTGCTTCCGCTGCGGCCTGCGCTTCAGCAGCGGCTTGCGCCTCAGCTGCTGCGGCTGCCGCTGCTTCTTGCTCTTTAGTATCCGTTCCCGAACACGCTGCCAAAAATAGGCTCAAAAACGCAACGGTCGCGATGGTGCGAAATTGTGGACGCTGTTTCATGTTTTATTCCTTCCTTTAAGGGTTGTACTGTGATTGTTACAACACTAGGGGCGTTTGGGCAAATAAGGAGACCACGAGGGCTCTCTCACTTCGCCGCTCCGCGCTGGGAGATTGAACCGAGCACCGCCGTCTACCGACACCGCCGCTAAGATCCCGCGCCCCGCTTGTTTCGTTGCATAGAGTACCATAGACCCATTGGGTGCGATACTCGGGCTCTCGTCTAAATCCGTTGATGTTAGGGCCGTCATACGGCGCGTTTCAATGTCGTATACGGCGATTTTGTAATCTCCGTCTTGCTGATGCACCAATACCACGTTGCGACCGTCTTGGGCGACCCGCGCACGAGCATTATACGAACCTTCAAAGGTGACGCGATCCGTTAAACCCGTAACAAAGTCATAGCGATAAATTTGAGGCCGACCACCCCGGTCAGAGGTGAACAGCAAGGATTTACCATCGGGCATCCAAGTTGGCTCCGTATCAATCGCATAATGACGCGTGATGCGCTCCAACTGATAGGTGGCCAAATCCAGCACGTAGATATCCGGACTCCCATCTTTAGACAGCACCATAGCCATGCGCTTACCATCCGGCGACCAAGCGGGTGAACCGTTTAGCCCTCGGAACGCGGTGAGCTGCTCCCGAGCCCCCGACGTCAAATTTTGCCGAAAAATAGCCGGACGCGAGGTCTCAAACGACACATAGGCTATCTCTTTCGTGTCGGGAGACCAGGTGGGCGCCAGGATAGGCTCGCGAGATGCCAGCAACACTTTGGGGCGAGCACCATCCGAATCGGCCAAGGTCAATTCGTAGTAGTCCTTCTCTCCGGGAACAGGGGTCACAGCGACGTACAATAACTTCGTTGCAAACGCACCAGGAATACCGGTTAACGCCGTATACACTCGATCGGCGATTCGATGGGCTAGCATCCGAGCATCCGATGTGGGTGCGCGCTCACTACCTTGAATGACCAGTGTTTGCTTGAGGACATCGTAGAGTGCAAAATCGGCTACCAACTCAGCGCCCGGTGTTATGCTCCCAATCAATAGGTATTGCGCATTCACCATACGCCAATCGCGAAAGAAGATGTCTTCATCGCGCGAGGGCGTACCCAGCATGTTTTCACGCGCAACGGGCGTAAACTGTCCGCTGCGGTACAAATCGTTTTCAACGATGTAGGCTACATCCTCTGGAGGCAAACCCACCCCTTGCCATGCGAAGGGTGAAACCGCAATCACCGTCGGATTATCAATGCCTTGCGTAATTTCGATCACGAGCTCTGCTCGAACCGGCATGGCGAGCATGAATAAACAGCTCAACACCCACCTACGCAACGATCGTTTCATCAGTACCTCAAATCCTCTGGCTTAAACAAGAGTTTAAAACGCCTGAACGTCTTTTCAAACTCGCGCGGCGGTAATTTTTGCAGTTCGGGAAACCGAGCCGCTTTTTCAACCGCATTCACGGCGGAACGATCAAAGGCGGGATCACCGCTACTTTGCACAATAGTGACGCCTACAATCTCGCCCGTCGGTATAAGCTGCAACTGAAGTACCGTCTGCATCCCGTTGCGGGCGCTTGGGGGGCGAGACCAATAATTAACCACGGTTGCGCGGATCAATGCGGCGTAACTGGCGGCTAGGTCTTGATCCGACACGGCCGTCTCAGCCTCAATGGCGGCGGAGATATCAGATTGAGTGAGGCGAGTGAGCTCTTCTGCCGTAAAACGATTCGCATCGGGCGATCGGCGTGTCGGCTGATTATTCGATGAGCTAAGGGGATCCGGTACGGTTGGCTTTTTCGCGCTCACGCTCGTATCTATTGGGGTTGTGTTTATATCCACCGATTTTGACGCCAACTCGTTCGAGTCGGGGCGATTAGGGATGACGTCTCGAATATCGCGCTTCGGCTTCGCTTTGGGGATCGAATCTTTGGAGACCAACTTGGCACTGATCACCGCGCTGGGTTTAACACTCTCATAAAATTCCGGTATCACGGAGTTCCAGTTGATCAGCAGCATCAGCAACATCAAACCATGAATCACCGCCGTGACAACCACCGGTATCAGAGCTTCCATTGCCGAATACCAGAGTCTAATCACTCGGCGACTCCGTAACCAACCCGACATTCTCGGCACCGGAGCTCTGCAAGGCCACCATTAAATTCACCACGTCGCCGTAAGGCACCGCTTGATCACCCCACACCAAGACCGGCTTGTTGGGGTTAGCACGCAATACTGCACCCACGCGCCGCTGCAACGTTTCAAGCGTAATCGCCGCGGATTCATCGCCACCGACGTTCAAGTAAAGCTCGCCGTTGGCCTTGATCGACGCAATCAAAGGCTCCGCATCATCACTGTCCACCGCCTGAGCCTCGGCCTTCGGCAGCTCGACTTCCACGCCCTGCATTAACAGCGGGGCCGTTACCATAAAAATAATCAGGAGCACCAACATCACATCGATGTAGGGCACCACATTGATTTCCGCAACCGGTCTGTGTCGATTTCGACGGGCCATGAATTAAGCCTTATCGTGCTGACGCTGCTTTAACGCGAAAGCCTGCCGGTAGAGTAAGCCCGAGAACTCGTCCATAAAGGTATCATAACGATTAATGAATACATCGACCCGTGCGGTGTATCGATTATAAGCGAGCACGGCGGGAATCGCGGCAAACAGCCCCATCGCGGTCGCGACCAAAGCTTCCGAGATACCTGGCGCAACCGTGGCGAGCGTTGCCTGCGAACTGCTGGCCAAACCACGAAACGAGTGCATAATGCCCCACACCGTGCCGAACAAACCGACATAGGGGCTAGTCGAGCCCACTGAGGCCAAAAACGCCAAGTTCCGATCCAGTTGCTCTTCTTCTCGAAGCAGAGCAACGCGCATCGATCTTCGAGCACCCTCCAAAATCGCCTCCGCATCCATTTCCGGCTGCTGGGCTAAGCGCGAAAACTCTTTGAAACCGGCGCGAAAAAGCGCCTCAAGGCCCTGTATCACCTCCCCGTTGGCAGCGCGATCGCTGCCATCTTTATACAGCGCCGAAAGCTCTGAGCCCGACCAAAATGCATCCTCAAATTCAAGCATGGCAGTTTTAGCGCGCTGAAAGTACAACCCTCGCTTCACGATCATGAACCAAGATGTAATAGATGCGAGCACCAAAAGCCCCATCACAGCCTGAACCGTAATGCTCGCCTGCAGTACTAAATCTAATAAGCTGAGCTGTTCTTCCAAGTTTTACTCCTTGTTTATCAGGGCAGTCAGTTGATCGCGAATATCCGCGGGCATTCGGATCGGAGTTTGGCTGGATCTTGCGACACTAGCACATTCGACCTTCGCATCGGTTAAGAGTTCACCTGAGCGCCAGACTTGCTGACGCACAATGAAGCGTGCCCCTCGCACCTCGAGCGGCTCCGCCGTCACTTGAATCACGTCGTCAAGCACCGCGCTCCCCAAATATTTAATCTGGACGTCACGAACCACAAACATCACGCCGTCGTTAAAAATACGGTTTTTACCGAAGCCAAGCACTCGCATGAGTTCGGTTCGCGCTCGCTCCATAAACTTCAGGTAATTCACGTAGTAAACAATACCACCCGCATCGGTATCTTCGATATAAACCCGCTGCTCATGCACAAAACTCACTCTGGATCACCGCCCATGGGCAATTCGACCTGCGGTGACGAGGATTTCTGTGCGGCGATGTCCAAGCCAAAATGCAGATAAGCGTTGCGCGTTACCATTCGGCCACGCGGGGTTCGCATCATGAAGCCCTGCTGAATCAGGTAAGGTTCAATCACGTCTTCGATGGTTCCTCGCTCTTCCGAGATCGCCGCAGCCAAACTCTCCACGCCAACCGGGCCACCGTCAAACTTTTCGATCATAGCGAGCAATAAGCGGCGATCCAGATGATCAAAGCCCTGCACATCGACATTGAGCATATCAAGCGCACGATCCGCAATGTCTTGCGTGATCAGGCCATCGCCTTTCACTTCCGCAAAGTCGCGCACACGACGCAACAAACGATTCGCAATCCTAGGCGTACCTCGAGACCGCTTGGCAATTTCTGTAGCGCCCCCCGCTTCCATCTCAACACCGAGTATATGGGCCGACCGGGTCACAATGGTCGCCAAATCTTCTACACGATAAAACTCAAGTCGCTGCACAATGCCAAAACGGTCGCGCAGCGGCGATGTCAGCAGCCCCGCCCGCGTAGTGGCACCCACCAGCGTGAAAGGAGGCAAATCCAATTTGATCGAACGTGCGGCGGGCCCCTCACCTATCATGATATCGAGCTGATAATCCTCCATCGCGGGGTAAAGCACTTCCTCGACGAAAGGACTCAAACGATGGATTTCATCGATAAAAAGCACGTCACCGGGTTCTAAATTGGTCATCAAAGCGGCGATATCTCCGGCTTTGTCCAACACAGGTCCAGAGGTCGTTTTCAAGGACACGCCCATCTCGTTAGCAATAATGGCGGCCAAGGTGGTTTTCCCCAACCCAGGTGGGCCAAAAATCAAGGTATGGTCGAGTGGCTCCGAACGCCCCTTTGCCGCGGACAAAAAAATGTCCATCTGCTCTTTGACGGCAGACTGTCCGATATAGTCTTCTAGCGTCTTTGGGCGAATAGCCCTATCGAGCGCTTCTTCCCCTCGCCCTTCCAACTCTGGTGCAATTAAACGATCTGTTTCAATCAAACCTGTGTTCCTTATTTAACCGTTGCGCGCAGCGCCAGACGAATGAGCGTCTCGCTGTCCTGTTCGCCCTCGCCTTTGATAGACGACACCATCCTTGCAGCCTCTTGCGGTTTGTAGCCCAATGCAACCAGCGCACTCTCGGCATCGGCCATAGGATCACTATGCTGTATCACAACACCATCGACTGAGCCGCCGTCATGGGCCGGTGACAGCTGCGACAACCAGTCGCCCAGCTTATCTCGCATTTTCCACAATGAGTCGCTCGGCGGTTTTTTTACCCACCCCCGGTAAGGCCACAAGTGCTGAGACATCGTTTCGATCAACACATCGCGCAAAGGCGTCGGCATCCATTCCAGACAGAATAGCCAGGGCAAGCTTGGGCCCCACCCCGTTCACTTTAATCAACTGGCGGAACAACTGACGATCGATGTCATTCACAAAACCATACAGCAGCTGCGCGTCGTCGCGCACAACAAAATGCGTCAAAAGCATCACTTCTTCGCCCAA
>Ga0181577_10002892_pt1 | contig 13346 bp, 8 predicted proteins | sample 101ome_21_FD_132468 | JGI IMG/M metagenome (GOLD analysis project Ga0181577, IMG submission 132468) | Coastal salt marsh microbial communities from the Groves Creek Marsh, Skidaway Island, Georgia - 101413BT metaG (megahit assembly) | ecosystem: Environmental > Aquatic > Marine > Intertidal zone...
CCGGCATGTAGTGTTTCAGCGCACTCTGCAGCGGCTCGGCTGCACCAGGTGCCAGGGCACAGAAGGTGTTGCCTGGTCCCATGTACGTCGTCATTTCCTGAAGGATGGCGATATCTTTCATGCTCGCCGTGCCCTCTTCCATCTTGTTGAGAATATGCTCTACCCAGGGCAGGCCGTCGCGGCAAGGTGTACACCAGCCACAGCTTTCATGGGCAAAGAACTTGATCAGGTTGCGCACGCAGCCAACCGGGCATGTCTTGTTGTCCAGGACCATGATCAGCGAGGTCCCCAGGCGGCTGCCGGCTTTCTGCACGGCGCCGGGATCCATCGGCAGGTCCAGGTGTTCAGGTAACAGGAAATCGGTTGATCCGCCGCCAGGCAAAAAGCCTTTCAGCTCGTAACCATCCTGCATGCCACCGGCATAGTCCTCGAGCAACTCGCGGAAAGTAATGCCTACCGGGACTTCCCAGCAGCCCGGGTTCTTGACGCGACCGCTGACACCGGAAATTCGTGTACCAACAAAGTCACCCTTGCCCAGGGCCTGGTACCACTCAACACCGTTGGCCACGATGCCAGGAATATTGCAGATGGTTTCCACGTTGTTCACCACTGTCGGGCGTCCCCACAGGCCGCTGACCTGGGGAAACGGTGGCTTGGCACGCGGGTTGGCGCGCTTGCCTTCCAGGGCATTGATCAGGGCAGTTTCCTCACCACAGATATAACGCCCGGCACTGGTGTGCAGGTAGATATCCAGGTCAAAGCCCTTGCGGAGAATATTCTTGCCCAGCATGCCGGCCTCGTAGGCCTCATCAATGGCTTTCAGCAGACGCTCTTCGCATTCGACGTATTCACCGCGCAGGAAGATATAGCCGGTGGTAGCCTGCAGAGCCCAGCACGTGGTGATCATGCCTTCGATCAGCAGGTGCGGGTCATGTTCTATGAGCAGGCGGTCCTTGAAGGTGCCCGGCTCCATTTCGTCACCGTTGATGACGAGATAACGTGGTCCACCATCGGGTGGCGGCACGAAGCTCCATTTCAGGCCCGTGTTAAATCCGGCACCGCCACGTCCACCGAGACCGGCCTCCTTGACCAGTTCAACGACGTCCTTGGGTTCCATCTCCACGGCCTTGCGCACGCTCTCATAACCCCCGGCAGCTTCGTACTGCTTGAAGTCAAAGGGCGCCCTGCCTTCTTCGATATTCTTTGTTAATGGTTTATCAGTGGCCATGTTTTCTATTAGCTATTAATTAACTATCCAGCTCGACAGGATTGCCGTCACGGTAATGGGCAATAATCTGGTCTATCTTTTTCGTGGTGAGATTGGTGTAGGTCTCACGGTCGATCATCATGACCGGCGCCTTGTCACAGGCACCCAGGCACGGTACGGGAATCAGGGTGAACAGGTTGTCCTTGGTGGTCTCGCCGTAATTGATACCCAGTGTTTTCGTAATATGTCCCTGCAGGTCATCACAGCCCAGCATCCAGCAGGCGACACTGTCGCACAGCAGGATCACATGCTTGCCAACCGGGCGACGGAAAATCATGTTGAAGAAGGTTGCCACCCCCTCCAGTTCATCCGGCGGAATATCCAGGTATTCGGACACGGCCAGCAGGCTTTCGTCTGATACCCAGCCCTGGTGTTTCTGCACGATTTTCAGTGCTTCCAGGCCTACCGCCTGGGTGTACGGATAGTGAGTCTTTTCATGTTCAATCTCATGAATCTCCTCTTCCGTCAGCTGACGCGCCTTGATGGCTGTTGATGCAATGATGTTGTTCATATTCTCGCAACTCTGAAGCAGTACCGCCTTGCCTCTTGTCTCTTTCCTCTTGCCTCTCGCCTCTTACTTATCCACGTCCGCCATCACAAAGTCAGTGGTCGCAACCACTGCCGTGAAGTCGGCAAGCATCAGGCCACGGGACAGGAACGGAATGGCCTGGATATGGATAAAGGAAGGTGTACGTATTCTTGTTCTGTAGGAGCCGCTGCCACCGTCATTGATCAGGTAGTACATGTTCAGGCCCTTGGTGGCTTCGATGGTGGTGGAAACCTCTGTTGGATCCATGATTGGTCCCCAGCTTACGCTCAGGAAATGGTCAATCAGGGTCTCGATATCCAGCTTGCTCTTTTCCTTGATAGGCGGTGTGGCTAACGGATGATCAGACTTGTAAGGGCCTGAAGGCATGTTTTCCACGCACTGCTTAATAATGCGACAGCTCTGGCGCATTTCCTCGACACGTACCGCGGCACGGTCGTAACAGTCGCCATTGACGGCAATGGGCACATCAAATTCAAAATTTTCGTAACCACTGTAGGGGCGATTCTTGCGGTAGTCCCATTCCAGGCCGGTTGCTCGCAGGGCGGGACCTGTCATGCCCCAGTCAAAGGCATCCTGGGTATTCATCACACCCACACCACGGGTACGCTGGCGGATCGTGGTGTTGGCCATGATCATCTTGTCGTATTCAGCCAGACGTTTGGGGAAATACTCAACGAATTCACGAATCAGCTTGTCCCAGCCATGGGGCAGATCCTGGGCGACACCACCGATACGGAACCAGCTGGGGTGCATACGCCCACCGGTGATGGATTCGATGATGTTGAACGCTTTCTCGCGGTCCTCGAAACAGTAGAACAGTGGTGACAACTGGCCCAGGTCAACAGCCCAGGTGCCGTAGAACAGCAAGTGGCTACAGATACGGAAGAACTCTGCCAGCATGACACGGATAGTCTGCACGCGGTCAGGCACTGTGATGCCGGCCATCTTTTCAACCGCCATGACATACGGCAGGTTGTTCATGACACCACCGAGATAGTCGATGCGGTCGGTATAGGGAATATAGGTATGCCAGCTCTGGCGCTCGCCCATCTTCTCGGCACCGCGATGGTGATAACCCACATCGGGTACGCAGTTGATAACGTACTCACCATCAAGCTGCAGGGCAAAACGGATGATACCGTGGGCAGCCGCATGGTTGGGGCCAAAGTGCAGGAACATGTACTCGGACGTATCGGAGTGACGGGTCATGCCCCACTCTTCCGGGTTGAAGCGCATGGCCTCCTGTTCCCTATCCTGGATCACGTCACTCATCTCGTAACGGTCCATTTCCGTCGCGCGGGCCGGATGGTCCTTGCGCAGAGGATGCCCTACCCAGGTCGGCGGCGTATAGATTCGCGTCTGGTTGGGATGGCCTTCGACATTGATGCCAAACATGTCCCACATTTCCCGCTCATGCCAGTTGGCAGCAGGCCACAGGGAAATGACGGTAGGAATATTCTGGTCGTCTTCGGCCAGGGCAACCTTGATGCGGATATCGCAATTACCGGAATACGAGATCAGGTGGTAAACGACGGTAAAGTCACTGTCGGGCTGTCCCTGGCGATTGACGCGTACACGCTCATCAATGGCCGTGACATCGAGCAACATTTCAAAGCGGGGACGGTAGTCATCGCGCAGGTAGCGCAGAATCTCCAGGAGCTGGCTGCGTGGTACCCACACGGTCGGCATCCCTTCGGCAGTATGCTGCCGCACGAAAGTGGACTCACCGAACTTGCGGTAGAGAGCCTCGATAACAGGGGGCAACGGGGCCTGTGCTTCCTGTGCTGCTTGTTCGCTTACAGTACTCAAGTCGTTTCTCTGAAGTCTTTGACGGCTTAGTTAATCTATTAATCCAGTGCTTTTAAGGGCTATGACAGCAAAGTCCTAACCCTGGTCCCGCGGGCTTTTCTTGCCGGAAGCCACATCCCAGTAACTGGGACCAACTTCCTCAGGGCTCACCAGTTCGGTGGCGCTGATGCGGTCTTTCAGGCGTTTTTCACGCTGTATTTCCACTTTCTCGCGTTCGTAAATACCCTGGTCGTTCACTACCCAGCTTACCGGTCGACGCTTTTTGCCAATGGAGTCCTGGAGCAGGTTCAGCCCCTGCAGCAGGGCTTCCGGGCGCGGCGGGCAACCGGAGACATACACATCCACGGGCAGGAACTTGTCCACGCCCTGGACCACGGAGTAGATATCGTACATACCGCCGGAATTGGCGCAGGAACCCATGCAGATTACCCAGCGCGGTTCCATCATCTGTTCATACAGACGCTGGACTACCGGGGCCACCTTCCTGAAGACGGTGCCGGCGATGATAATCATGTCTGCCTGGCGCGGCGTGGCACGAAATACTTCAGCACCGAAACGGGAAATGTCATGGCGATTGGAAATGGCTGTAGCAGCCTCCACGTAACAGCAGGACAAACCGAAGTTGTATGGCCACAGAGAATTCTTGCGGCTCCAGGCCAGCATGTCTTCCAGGGTGGTCATGATGACATTTTTACGAATGTAGTCATCGAACTGTCCCATACCCGGACGCGGATCGGAGACTTCTTCAGGACGTACCAGTTCCCAACTCATTAGTGGTGCCCCCCATGGGCGTGGTCTGATTCTGACTTTTCTTCAGCAACTATTTTTCGGCCATTCTTGATATTCACCACGCCACCGGGACCTTTCATGATCTCAAGGTCGTGTTGCTGGCGCTGGGTCCGCCACTCCAGGGCACCGCTGCGCCACAGGTAAACAAGGCCTGCAATCAGGATGGAAATGAAGATAAATACCTCGATAAAGCCCACCCAGCCTGCTTCACGGATGGAGATGGCCCAGGCAAACAGGAAAACGGCTTCCAGGTCGAAAATAATGAACAGGATGGCCGTCAGGTAGAACGGCACGGAAATCTTGATATTGGGAGAACCGGTGGGGACAACACCTGACTCATAGACGTCATGGGTAGCATGGTCAGTGCGCTTCTGGCCAAGGAATGCGGAGGCAACCAGCAGGCCTATGATAGCGGTGACGACGATGGCGCCGTAAAGAATCAGGGGAAAGAGATCGATATTCAAAGTTGCCAACCTTGTCTGCTGTTACTGCCCAATTTACACCCGTTTATCACTGCCCGACCCTCTTTATTACCTTGCACAATCTTGCCTGTACCAGGACCGTGACAGAAACGCTTTTGACAAATTATTATGCCGGTCAAATCCGGCTATGTCAGTCATTTGTCGAAACGATTGCGTTTAATCCGTTGCAGGCCGAAACAGCCTGAACCGTCCTGTGCAATTCTTTTCAGTATGTATTCGCATGTCAGAACACATGCACTTTTGAGGGCAGGAAAATCTTTTTTTGACTGCCAAAAAGGGAAAAATTTCACTGCTTCAAGCGGGGTGCCAATTTACACTTTTAGCCATAGTCGTTCAAGTATTTTTTCCGCAAACACCCGCTTAAATCAAGGGCTTGAGCCCGGTTCCGGCTCTGGCATTCCGGGATTGTTCATATTTCAGAACAGCCTGTTTATGCCATTGAGCGCTGCCACCTTGTAGGCCTCTGCCATGGTCGGGTAATTGAAGGTGGTATTGATGAAATACTTCAGGGTGTTGGCCTTGCCGCGCTGGTTCATGATGGCCTGGCCAATATGCACAATTTCCGAGGCCTGGTCACCGAAACAGTGGATACCCAGAATTTCCAGGGTTTCAAAATGGAAAATGATCTTGAGCATACCCACCTGGTCACCAGTGATCTGGGCGCGGGCTATATTGCGGAAAAAGGCCTTGCCCACTTCGTAGGGTACCTTCTTTTCTGTCAGCTCATGCTCGGTATAGCCCACGGTACTGATTTCGGGAATCGTATAGATGCCCGTGGCCACGTCATTGACGTAATGTAACTCGTCCGGGTTCAGTATGGCATTGGACGCCGCCCTGCCCTGGTCATGGGCCGCACTGGCCAGTGACGGCCAACCAATCACATCACCGGCGGCATAGATATTCTCTACCGCTGTCTGGTATCGCTTGTTGACCTGGAGACGACCACGGCTGTCAGCTTCCAGCCCTACCGCGCCCAGGTTGAGCCTGTCGGTATTGCCGGTCCTGCCATTGGCCCACAACAGGATGTCACTCTTGATCTTCTTGCCGGACTCCAGGTAGGTGATCACATGATCCTTGTGATATTCCAGCTTGCTGAAATGTTCCTGGTGGCGGCAACGCACGCCCATGTTCTGCAGGTGGTAGCTCAGGGCATCGGTAATCTCGGTATCCAGGTAGGATAACAGGGAGCTTGCCGGGTTGATCATCTCCACCTTCATCTTCATGCCGGCAAAAATCGAGGCATATTCACAGCCGATGACACCAGCTCCAATAATGGTGACCTTGCGTGGAGAGTGTTTCAGCTGCAGGATCGTGTCGCTGTTAAAGACCAGCGGATGGTCAAAGTTCACCTCGTCAGGCCGGTAAGGACGGGAGCCGGTGGCGATAATGAAATTGTCAGCTTCCAGCAGGGTCTTGGTCTTGCCTTCAGTGACCTGCACCCGGTTGCCATCGACAAACTCAGCCATTCCCTTGTGTATCGGGACATTGTTGCGCTCGTAGGCATCGTTGCGCGACTTGCCCTGCTCGTCCATGACTCGTTCGGCCTGGGTCAGCGCCTGCTGGAACGTCAGCTTTTTCATGCCACCGAGTTCACGCAGCAGCGGGTTGTTATTGAATTGCAGTACCTGCTTGACGGAAAAACGGATGGCCTTGGAAGGTATGGTGCCCAGGAAAGTGCAGTTGCCGCCGGGATTCGGCTTGTCGCAGACAATGGCCGCCTTCTTGCCGGCCTTGGCGGCATTCATGGCCGCGGCTTCTCCCGCGGGACCACTACCGATGACGAGCAGGTCGTATTTCATTTTTGCTTTTTGCTTGGCCTTGCTTTTGGCCCCTGGTTTGGCTTTCTGTTTGGCCTTTTTTTCGTGTGTCTTGCTGGTTGTCGCTTTAGCCATATAAAGTCCGCAGGCAATGTTCCTGAATGGTTTAAAGGTATCGGTTGAATGCGTCGGTATGAAGTGCGCTGTAACCGCTCGCGCCATCAACGATGAAATAGGCTGCCAATTGTAATTCATTTGCCAGCTTCATGCCTGCCTCAACACCAAGTACAGACAATGCCGTGGCCCAGGCGTCGGCGTCCATGGCTGATCCGGCAATGACCGTGACCGATGCCAGGTCGTGACTGACAGGCCAGCCGCTGCGTGGATCAATGGTATGGGAATATCGCTTCCCCTCGTGCATGAAGTAATTCCGGTAATTACCGGAAGCGGCAATCGCCAGTTCGGCAGCATTGGTGTTCAGGGACTGGAACAGGCGCGATTGCCCCGGCACGGGACTCTCAATGCCGACTTGCCAGGACTCGCCGTCCGGCCTGGTGCCGTGGATCTTCACTTCTCCCCCGATTTCCACGAGAAAATCATTCAGTCCCCGGGCCTGCAGCAAACCGGCAAGGGTATCCACGGCATAGCCCTTGGCAATAGCCGACAAATCCAGCGTGATCCCGGCTGAGCGCATCACGGTGCTGTTCGTGGCATCCATTTCCAATCGGTCCATGCCCAGTTCCCCCAGGGCTTGCCGGATATCCGGTTCAGCGGGAATATCCTGCCGGGTTCCGGCTGGCCCAAATCCCCACAAGTCCACCAGGGGTTTGACGGTGATATCAAAGGCCCCCTGCGACTGCTGGTAAACCTTTTTCGCTGCTGTGAGGACTGTCATCAGTTCTGTGGCAACCAGCATGGGTTCTCCCGCCGGTTGCCTGTTCAGTTGGGATAACTGGGAGTCCGGGGTGTAAGTCGACATGAGCTGCCTGTCCAGGTAGGCAAGCCTGTCGGTGATAACTGTTTTCAGAGAGTCGCGGCTGGCCGCTTCGACCAGGCGGGTGGGCAGCAAGATCCGGTAGCGGGTGCCCATGGTGGCGCCGGATAATTCCAGCAAGGCATTCTCGTTGCTGGATGCCGGTTCTTGCGGGGTAGTCAGGGATGGGTGAAACAGGGCCAGCGCTGCAAGCGCTGACAACAGGACGACCAGGGTCAGAAGCGGCAGCAGCCATGACTGATTGCTGCCGCTACTGGTCATGCTAGTTGACCATGGATTCATCTTCCGGGTAGGACAGGTATTTGACCCCTGCCATCATGTTGACCATTCTGACCACCTGCGCGCTGTAGCCATACTCGTTGTCATACCAGAGATAGAGAATCATGTTCTTGCCATTCACGATGGTCGCCTTGGCATCCACGGTACAGGCCTCGCGGGAACCGATAAAGTCGGTAGAAACCGCATCCGGGGATTCGGTGTAACCGATCTGGTTCTGCAGCGGGGAATGCAGCGCAATCTCCCTGAGGTACTCGTTGATCTCTTCCTTGCTGGAAGAGGTCAACAATGTCAGGTTGATGATGGCGATGGAGACATTGGGGACCGGTACGCGTACAGCGTTACCCGTCAGCTTGCCTTCCAGCTCCGGTACCGCCTTGGAGACGGCCTTGGCCGCACCGGTTTCAGTAAGCACCATGTTCATGGGGGCACTGCGGCCACGACGATCGGCCTTGTGGTAGTTGTCGATCAGGTTCTGGTCGTTGGTGTAGGCATGCACCGTTTCCACGTGCCCGTGCACGATGCCGTACTTGTCATTGATCAGTTTCAGCACCGGGGCAATGGCATTGGTGGTACAGGAGGCCGCTGAAATAATCTTGTCTTCAGGGGTGATCGACTCGTGGTTGATCCCCATGACGATATTTTTCAGGTCGCCCTTGCCAGGTGCCGTCAGCATAACCTTGCTGACGCCCTTGGATTTCAGGTGCTGGCCCAGGCCTGCCTCGTCACGCCAGATACCGGTGTTATCAATCACCAGGGCATCTTCAATGCCGTACTGGGTGTAATCGATGCTGTCAGGGCTGTCCGCGTAGATGATCTCGATCACGTTGCCATTGGCGATAATGCGATTGTTGTCTTCCTCAATACGAACCGTTCCCGAAAAGGAACCATGCACGGAATCATTCCTGAGCAGGTTGACACGTTCTTCCAGGTCACCCGCACCGGCTTTACGCACAACGATGGCCCGCAGGCGCATGACCTGGCGATTGCCGGTCTGTTCCAGCAGCAGGCGTGTCACCAGGCGACCGATTCGGCCAAAACCGTAGAGAATTATATCGGTGGGCTTTTCAATGGGCTTATGCTGGACGCCGACCAGGTGAGACAGTTCCCTGGCCACCAGGGCATCAAGGTCCACGTTCTCGTCTTCTTCCAGGGCTTCCATGTACTGGACAGTCAGTTTGCCCAGGTCAATCTGGCACGGGCACAGGTCCAGCTTGGCAATCGACTTGAGCACCGGGTTGCTTTCGAATTCGGACAATTCGTTCCTGGCGACTTCGCGTACACGGCGATGTGACTTCATGATATTGGCCACTGAACGATTGTTCAGGGTTCTGCCGTACAGAAATATCTGGACACCCTTTTCATTTTCCAGTTTTCCCATCAGGGGCAGCATTTCCTGGGCTAGCGCTTCCCTGGCCTTCCAGTCGCCAAAATAGTCGTCTACATTCGGTCGTTCCACTAGATAAATTCCTGTAATATTGGTTTCAGATTTCGGGGTTAAAAAGAAGGCGCGTATTATCCAAGGATGTACATGAGAAGTCCATTATCAGGCCCGGATTTCACCCTCTATTGAGCACACCCGTTGACGGGGCTTGAGCAAAACTTAAACAACTCTTTAATCAACTCTTTAATTAACAACAGGAATAACGCAGCAGTAACTCCTCCCCTGCCAGCTTATCAAGCGATGAACCAGTTACAACTCAAGTCATTGCCCCGCATTGAAGGTGCCGGGGAAAAACAGCGTTGGGACGGTGTTTCCGGCGCCGGCACCAGTATGGTGATTGCGCACTATACCGCCCAGCATGGTGGACTGAGTGTCGTGGTCACTGAAAACAGCCAGCAGGCAGAGCGCCTGCAGGCCGAGGCGGCCTTTTTCAATGCCGAAGGCGTGAGCCTGCTGGAGTTTCCCGACTGGGAGATACTGCCTTATGACAACTTCTCCCCACACCAGGACATTATCTCCCGGCGCCTGACCACCCTGTCAGAACTGCCTGCTGCCAACAAGGCGATCCTAGTGATTCCCGTGAGCACCCTGCTGCACAGGCTGGTACCGGCCTCCTATATCAAGGGCATGAGCCTGAGCCTTCAGGTGGGACAGCAACTGGACCTGGCCGGTATGCGCAGGGAACTGGAAGCTGCCGGTTACCTTTGCGTGGAATCTGTCTACGAACATGGCGAATTCGCCGTACGCGGTTCCATCATGGACATCTTTCCCATGGGCGGTCTGGCCCCGGTACGCATAGAACTGTTTGATGACGAGATTGAAAGCCTGCGTCACTTTGATGCCGAAACCCAGCTCTCAAAGGACACCATCACAGCTATCGACCTGTTGCCGGGCAAGGAATTCCCCCTGACAGAGAAAGGCATCACGACTTTCAGGCAGAATTTCCGGGAACGCTTTGATATTGATGTCCGCAAGTGTCCCCTATATGACGATATTTCCCGTGGTAATGCGGTGGCCGGTATCGAATATTACCTGCCTCTGTTTTTCGAGCAGCTCGCAACACTGTTTGACTACCTGCCACAGGACACGACCTTTTTTACTGTCGGGGAAGTGGCAGAGGCGGCCGACCTGTTCTGGCATGATATCCGCCTGCGCTATGAAGACCGCCGCGTTGATCCGGAACGTCCCCTGCTGCCACCGGCAGAGCTGTTCCAGGCTACCGAGGAACTGTTTGCTGCCATCAATACCTACCCGCAACTCAACCTGCAGGCAGCAACCGGAAAAAGCAGTCATGCCACCCTGCCAACCCGGGGCATGCCGGAACTGGACGTGGAACACAAACGGGATCGGCCCCTGCAGAAAGTGGAGGAATTTGTAGCCGGGCTGGACAACACGCCCGTGCTGTTTTGCGCAGATTCACCGGGCCGTCGCGAAGCCCTGCTGGAACTGCTCGGCAGTACCGGCATGAAACTGAAGCCCGTACAAAACTGGCAGGAATTTGAGCAGTTGCGTCCACCGCTGGGGATCACGGTGGCCCCACTGGAATCCGGAATCTGGCTGGAGACACCCGACCTGGCCCTGGTCACCGAGAGCCAGCTGTTTGCCGATCACGTCAGCCAGCCCCGGCGTCGTGGCAAATTTACAGACAATGCCGACTTCATTATCAAGAGTCTCACCGAACTGCACCGGGATGCTCCCGTGGTTCACATTGACCACGGTATTGGCCGCTACAAGGGGCTGGAAACCTTCGAAGTGGAAGGACAGCTCACTGAATTCCTTGTCCTGGAATATGCTGACAGCGCCAAGCTGTATGTGCCTGTCTCCTCCCTGCACCTGATCAATCGTTACAGTGGTGCCGATGCAGATCATGCGCCCCTGAGCAAACTGGGCAGTGACCAGTGGGAGAAAGCCAAGCACAAGGCCGCCGAAAAAGTCATCGACGTCGCTGCCGAACTGCTGGACGTCTATGCCCGCAGGGAAGCCCAGAAAGGCAAAAAGTTTAACCTGCCCGTTGATGACTACCGCCTGTTCACCAATGACTTCCCCTTCGAGGAAACAGAAGACCAGGAAGAGACCATCAAGGCCGTACTCGCCGACCTGCAGCAGGAGAAAGCCATGGACAGGCTGGTATGCGGCGATGTCGGTTTTGGTAAAACCGAGGTGGCCCTGCGCGCTGCCTTTATTGCTATCAACAATAATACCCAGGTGGCCATTCTGGTGCCGACGACCCTGTTAGCCCAGCAGCATTATGACAATTTCAAGGACCGTTTTGCCGACTGGCCTGTCAATATCGCGCTGATGTCCCGCTTTGTCTCCAGCAAACAGCACACCAGCAATATGGCTGACCTGGCCAATGGCAAAGTGGATATCGTCATCGGTACGCACAAACTGCTGCAAAGCGATGTCAAATACAAAAACCTGGGACTGCTGATTATCGACGAGGAACACCGCTTTGGTGTACGCCAGAAAGAACGTCTCAAGGCCCTGCGTGCCAATGTCGACATCCTTACGCTGACGGCAACGCCGATCCCCCGCACACTGAACATGGCCATGTCCGGTATTCGTGATTTGTCCATCATTGCCACGCCACCGGCACGCCGGTTATCCATCAAGACCTTCGTCAGGCAGTCGACACCCGGACTGATCAAGGAGGCCATACAGCGTGAATTGCTGCGCGGTGGGCAGGTCTTTTACCTGCACAACGAAGTCAAGACCATCGAGAATGCCGCTGATGAAATTCGCCAGCTGATTCCCGAAGCCAAGGTCTGTGTGGGGCATGGCCAATTACGTGAAAGCCGCCTGGAAAAAGTCATGTCCGATTTTTACCATCGCCGCTACAACGTGCTGGTTTGCTCAACCATCATTGAAACAGGGATAGACATTCCCACTGCTAACACCATCATTGTGGAACGTGCAGACAAATTCGGGTTGGCGCAGCTGCACCAGTTGCGCGGCCGTGTTGGTCGGTCCCATCACCAGGCTTACGCTTACCTGTTAACACCGAATCCGAAAGCCATGAGTGCGGACGCCCTCAAGCGTATTGATGCCATCGGCAGTGCCGACACCCTAGGTGCCGGGTTTGTACTGGCAAGTCATGATCTGGAAATTCGCGGTGCCGGTGAACTGCTGGGCGACGAACAAAGCGGGCATATCCAGACTATCGGTTTTTCCCTGTACAGCGAAATGCTGGATCACACGGTCAAGCTGATGAAACAAGGCAAGCACCCGGACCTTAACCGGCCGATCCATACCGGCACGGAAATCAACCTGCATATCCCGGCCCTGATTACTGAAGATTACCTGCCGGATGTGCATACGCGACTCATGATGTACAAGCGTATCGCCAACGCCGGCAGTACCCGGGAACTCGATAACCTGAAAGTGGAAATGATTGACCGTTTTGGCCTGTTACCAGAACCCACCAAGCTGCTGTTTGAAGTCACGCATTTGAAACTGGTTGCCGACTCGCTGGGGATCAGCAAGGTGGAAGCCAACGCCCGTTTTGGCAAGGTCATATTCAATACGGACACTACTGTCGATCCCTACGCCGTCGTCAAACTGGTCCAGGACAAACCTGCCGTTTTCTCCCTGGCAGGCGCAACAGAGTTGAAGTTTCGCCACGAGCTGTCAGAAGCCCGTGACCGCATAGCCTTCACCCGCGACATGCTGGCTGCTTTAACTCCTGAATCGCTTCAGGTAGCCTGAGACCATGAAACGCCTGCCATACCTGCTCATTCCTGTTTTATTTGCCTGCCTGGCAAACCAGGCTGTGCTGGCCCAGGGATTCAGTTATGACGGCAATCGCTGGTATGAACTGGAAGTCAGCATCTTCAGTCATGAAAATGGCGGCAGCAGTAACGAACAGGTCATTACCGACCATATTGACCTGAGTTACCCGGAACCCATACTTTTGCTTGAACCCGCTGTGAGCAGTTTCATGGTGGATTTTGCCCCGGACAATCCCCTGCCGGTCTTCCA
>Ga0181577_10002895_pt1 | contig 13334 bp, 20 predicted proteins | sample 101ome_21_FD_132468 | JGI IMG/M metagenome (GOLD analysis project Ga0181577, IMG submission 132468) | Coastal salt marsh microbial communities from the Groves Creek Marsh, Skidaway Island, Georgia - 101413BT metaG (megahit assembly) | ecosystem: Environmental > Aquatic > Marine > Intertidal...
CGAAGCGTTAGACGACCAGCCATTCGGTGCAGAGTTGCTGTTGATGGAGTTGAACTGAGGATTAGTGAGCAGGTTGGTGAGGTCTGTCCATTCGGTGCTCCCATCAAGTTTTGCCTTGAAAGCGACTTCTTTGATTTCGGTTCCGTAGTTGCCTCCCCAACCTTCGCCATCTTTTGCCCAGATACGAATCTTAACTGTGTCCCACGATGTTGAATCTTGGACATTAGTAGAGGTAGACGCTGAGAACCAAAAGGAAGGAACCTCAACCCAAGATGTTGGAGCAGAAGATGTCAAGTTGCCTTGAAGAAGGTTACCTGCCGAGTCGTAAGCGGCATACTGCGTCGCCACGTAATCGTTAACATCGTCGGACCGTTTAACAAGAGGGGTCACAACAATTGAATCAATCTCTCCCGCATACGAAGAAACGTCAATTGTTTGCTCAATGTATGCGGGGGTGTAAGAGAATCTGACCCCGTTGTAGGTGCTGAAGTTTGTTGCAAGCGTCAGGTCAGTGACAAGTGCGTATTCACCATTTTCGTAACCCGGACCAACCTGACCGGGGTAATAGCCCGCCCGAAGTCGATAAACGCCTGCATCCAGCGTGGTGTCAATCTTTGCTGAAACACATTGATCTGTGCTGTTGTGGTTGCCGTCATCATTGCTGGTAATCAACGTGCCTGACAGGTCGTACAACCACAAGTACGGGTCAACCGTTACCTCATTACATGACTGATTGCTGTTGCCGTAGATGACAACATCGGTGCTGTCTGATTCAATCTCAAAGTACCAATCAGATTCTTCGGTAACTGTGTATGAAGCGGCGGCTGCCGGGACAGGAGCAAACCACGCTAATGCAAAAACCCACACAAGCGCTGCTTTAGCCATTCTTTTGTAGGTTCTGCCATTACGCAGCATAAAATACCCCGCTTACCACTAACACCTAGTACTATTGTACCGTGGAGAGGACTTGCCAAAAGCCAGTCAGGCGGTATAATAAGAGACATGCCTATGTATGACTATAAATGTGAGACTTGTGGGGTCTATGAGGTTTTTCAGAAGTTTTCTGATGATACCTTGACAGAGTGCCGTGAGTGCGGTGACAGCGTAAAGAAAGTTTTGACAGTTCCCGGTGTGTCAGGATTCCAAAACGTCCCCAACACGGTCTCCCCAACCTACCGGCCTGACCGTTCCGCTGTCTGGAACAGCGCTCAACAGGAGTGACGATATGGGACGCCTAACTTTCCTGACCGGAACTATGTCATCGGGCAAGACCACCCATCTTCTACAGTCCCACTTCAACATCGAAGATGCGTTTCCCGGTCAAGTTCTACTGATCAACAAGAACGACAGATCAGGCGACTCGGTTTGTAGCAACCGTATGGGTGGGATGAGTTTGTCATGCGGCGTAACCGACGAAACAAACATTGTTGATCTTGTTTCCAAACAAGAGCAAGAGACCGACAACAAGATTGCATACATTTTTGTAGACGAAGTGCAGTTCTTCAGCATTGCCCAGATTGAACAACTCGTACACTTAGCAGACGTTCAAGACATTGACATCTACGCTTACGGCCTGCTAACTTCCTACAAAGGCGAACTGTTTACGGCCAGCAAGAGACTGATTGAACTTTGCGATAAGATTGTGCAAATCAGCAACGGTATGCGATGCTGGTGCGGGGCACGGGCAACACACAACGCTCTCTACTTAGGTGGGCGTAGCGCAAACACTGGAAGCGAAACTGTCGTGGACAACGCAGACAACGTTGACTACCGTGTCATGTGCCGCAGACACTTCCTAGAGCACATCGGCCATCACTCAAAGAGCAACCTGAACAGTTAACTGTCCGTCACTCTCCGACAACACCTGTAGGTCAAGTCCCTCAAACAGAATTGTCGTTACTTGAATCATATCGTCCACGGCTAGTTCCTTGTCGTCCTCTTCAGGATCAGACAGGTCAACCAGTGTGTCCACGAAGTAGTTAAATAGTGCCATTCTGGCTTGTTCAATGTTTTCTTCAGACATGCTGTTAGTTTAGTCTCATAAATTTTTTCGATCAAGTACTTTCGTTTCTTGCTCTTCTGCCAGTTGGTCTTAATATGAAGAGCAAGATTTTTTATGTCCGACCTTTCACTCAGACCCCTGTTGGTCGTCATGTACCGTATGCAAGGAAAAGACTTTCGATTCGGTTACCGTTGCCCATTGGTCTCAGTATGAAAGATATTACTTTCATACACGAACTGACGCCCATCAGGCAACGTATGAGGACTTTCGTTTCCACAGTTGCTGCCCGTAGGGGTGCCTATAAAGACAAAACAGTCTACTCTTCAAAAGAAGAGAGAAAACAAACCGCAGGAAAACCTGCCTAACTCTTAGGAGAAAATTATGAAACTATTACAAGACAACGAAGTAAAGGGATTAAACGCTATCGCCGTATCCCTCAAAACCGCATCAATGTTTTTAAAAGAAATTGAACGATGCTGCAAGTCATCGCTTTACACTGATTTCTCAAAAGACATTTATGACGCCTACCACTCTTGCGCCCCGCTTCAGATCGGACTAGACAAGGCTATGGCTGAAGTAAAGAAGATGCACAGGGACAACAAGGAAGTTGACCGCCTAGTGCAAGCCGTCTTCAGTCACAACTCTGATTCCGAAGCAGACCACGAAGCAATACTGGATGGAATTGAGCGTGAAGAAAAATAAGTCTTGACAGGACACAGCAGACGGATTATAATACTATTACTGCTTGAGAGAGCAGCATCTGTACATAGCGAACATGATAGGAGAAGCAAATGAGTAATGCAGATATCACAGTATCAGGTAACCTAACCGTAGACCCAGACTTGAAGTTCTCAAGCAACGGGAATGCACGACTGTCATTCTCAGTCGCATCAAACAAGCGGTTTCAGGTCAACGGAGAATGGCAAGAAGAAACCTCTTTCTTCAACGTCGTTGCTTGGCGAGGAATCGCAGAACAGGCAGCAGCAGTTCTAGAAAAGGGAATGCCCGTCATCATCAAGGGCCGTCTTGAACAGCGCTCATGGGAAACCAGCGAGGGCGAAAAGCGTTCCACCGTTGAAATCGTTGCCGACGCAATTGCTGTGAATACTTTCGGAATTGAAAGCCTTGTACGTCGCCGTGGCGGCGGAGGCGGTGGCGGCGCAAGCCGACCAGCCCCACAACAGAAGGCTACGGTTCCAGACAGAGACCCGTTTGAAGATTTCTGATACGAAAGGAGAGCCTGCCCCCCGAAAGGGGGGCTTCTTCTTTTACAGTATTGACAGATCGACAAACGGAGGCTATGATTAACACATGGAAAAAACTGATTGTAAAGCAGTAGTAGAACTGCTAAGCGTGACTTGGGATAAGTCACTGGATACCGCATCACTAACAGTGCGAGCAAAAGGGTATTGGGAATACATCCACGACCTACCCTACGAAGAAACTAAAGCGACTGTGAAGCGAATGGGCATGGCTGGGCGTAAGTGGATGCCTAAGCCCGGAGAACTACGTATCGCTACACTCGCTGGCATTGAAGGCGAAGAACTGCCACCCGAACCAGAAGAAGCGTGGACAGTACTGCAAGCCATTGGACAAAAGATTTACAGTGGTACCTACGACTACATTAAGCCTCATCCTGTGCTGGCAGAAACCATTAAGCGTCTAGGCACAAATGCTACCGCCTTGACAACGAACTCTGATCGTGCTATGTTTACCTCCTTGTACGAAAAGACCCGAGAGGCTTACATTTTGGAGAGATATGCAACCGATTGATAACGTATTAGCAAGAATTAACCATACACAGTCTGGTGAGAACCAGTGGGACGCTACTTGCCCATGCCGAAACGACGACGACAACCCATCTCTCAGGGTTGCTGTTGGTAAGCAGGGCCAAGTCCTAATGAAGTGCCTACGTGGTGGAGGATGCGAACTCGGAGAAATCTGCGAGTCAATTGGTGTAGAAGTGGGGGACCTTTTCCCTAAAGATGCTCCCAAGCCTCAAAAGTCGAAGTTAGACCTTGTTGACACGTACAAGTATTTCTACGAGGACGGCACTCTTGCGATGGAAGTTCTACGCTTCGTAGACGAGCGAGGCAAGAAAACCTTCCGTCAACGTCGCCCAGACGAAAACGGTGGATGGAACTGGTCAACTTCAGACATTGAGAAGCCGCTGTACCGTCTTCCTCAAGTCATCTTCGCCAAAGAAGAAGGCCGTCCGATTTACGTCGTAGAGGGCGAGAAGGACGTACATAGTTTAGAGTCTCTGGGCAAGACTGCTACCACCAACCCCGGCGGTGCAGGTGCAGAGGGCCAGAACAAGTGGATGCCTCATCATACTGAAGCGCTTGCTGGAGCAAATGTTATTGTCATCTGCGACAACGATGAAGCAGGTTACTTGCACGCACGATCAGTTAACAAGATGTTGACTGACGCTGGATGCACTGTGAAGGTGTTCAAGCCCGGAAAGTACAATGATGTTTCCGATCTGATTGATGCTGGTGAAGAGTTAGCAGACACGCTTATACCGTTTGACACCGCATCAGTTTCTGAAACAGTGGAAACAGAATCGGATACTAGTGCACTACAGGAGTTAATCGACAGTCTGTCAAACTTACAGGGCCAAGACATCAGCGAAAGTATTCTGATGGGACGGGTGGCTTCTAGTTTTGACATGTTCATCAGTAGCAAGGATCGCCAGCATGAAGACACTGGTACCCTTGTCGGTTGGTCAGAGTTCCTAGAACGTGACGTTGACCTTTCTTACGACTGGGTTATCCCAAACGTTCTTGAACGACAAGAACGAGTCATCGTTGTTGCCGCCGAAGGCGCAGGTAAAACTACGCTAGCACGACAGGTTGCGTTGATGTCAGCCGCAGGTATCCATCCGTTCCGCCGTGATGTAATGCCCAAGGTGAGGACGCTAATGATCGACTTGGAGAACCCTGAACGCATCATTCAACGAACCTCTGGACGCATCTATGACAAGATCAAGTGGTTCAACAAGCACGAGGATTTAGATGCTCATCTTTTGATGAAGCCAGACGGTGTGAACCTGCTAACCTCAAAAGACAAAGCCTTAATCGAAGAGCATGTCGCCACAGTACGTCCAGACATCCTATTCTTTGGCCCACTCTACAAGTCGTTCATTGACCCCGGTGGGCGAACAGCAGAATCGGTCTCAATCGAAATAGCAAAGTTCCTAGACTACATCCGACACACATACAACTGTGCGCTCTGGATTGAGCACCATGCTCCACTAGGCTCAGGCGGTCAGCGAGACCTCCGACCATTCGGTTCAGCCGTATGGTCACGCTGGTCAGAGTTCGGTCTAGCCCTAGCCCCAGACCCCACTGACCCAGAACTTATTGAGTTCAAGCACTACCGTGGACAGAGAGAAGCCCGAGAGTGGCCTGCACTCTGCAAGCGTGGAGAAACATGGCCATTTGAAGTCGTAGAATTCTCACAGTACCAAAATACTGTTTCCCCTCAAGGCTCAGGCCGTTCTGATGAAGAACTTAACGAAGCATATCAAAACGAAGAATTTGACGACGATGTAACACCTTGGTGAACTCAGACGATCACATAGTAACAGTTGACTAAAAGCCTAAAAGTATATAGTCTACAAATATCGCTTCGCTACCACTAACACCTAGGTATAAGAGGAGCGACGACTGGCCTTCAGATCAATACTCTGGAGGCCAGTCTCATATTTAAGGAGAAAAATGAACAAGCGAGTACTACTGACAGGCGGACTAGGATTTATCGGTTCACACACAGTAGAGCATTGGCTAAAGACCACCGACTGGGACATTGTTGTCTTAGACTCTCTTCGATTCGCAGGACGGGTAGAACGCCTACTAGATATCGAAGCATACGACCCCAAGAGAGTGACCCCACTATGGCACGATCTTAGGGCACCTCTCCACGATCAAATCAAGCGACAAATTGGTGAAATAGATTATATCGTTAACATGGCATCCGACTCTCATGTAGATCGTTCCATCACCGAACCCGTTGACTTTGTACAAAACAATGTAAGCCTAGCACTAAACATGTTGGAGTACGCACGAGACGTGCAGCCAGAAAAGTTTATCCAAGTGTCAACAGACGAAGTGTACGGCCCAGCACCAGTCGGACACGACCATGTGGAAGGAGAACCGCATCGCCCCTCCAATCCGTACTCGGCCTCAAAGTCTGCACAGGAAGCAATCGCATTCTCCTACTGGAGAACCTACAATGTTCCAGTATACATCACAAACACCATGAACAACTTCGGGGAACGCCAACACCCCGAAAAGTATGTACCCATGGTAATCAACAAGATTCGCCACGGGGAAGAAATCCAAGTCCACAGCCGTCCAAACGAAAACGGCGACTGGACTATTGGCTCACGGGTATGGTTACACGCCCGCAACCATGCCGACGCCGTTCAATACATATTGCAAAACATTGACCACCAGCAATATGTGAACAGTGACGTGACCCCAGATGTTCAGCGATACAATGTGTCAGGCGAAAAAGAAATCGACAACTTAGAAATTGTCAACATGATCAGCGACATCGTTGGAACCCCAGCAAACTATAAACTAGTTGACTACCACTCTAGCAGACCCGGACACGACTTGCGATACTCGCTCAACGGTGATAAACTTAGGGACGCTGGCTGGACAGCGCCAATGAGCGTAGAAGAGTCATTTGAAAAAACAGTAAACTGGACACTCAACCACCCGGAGTGGTTAATTGGCTAAAGGAGCAAACATGGAACTAGACGTATTAGACAACGGATTTATTCGGCTTGACGCATCATGCGCAGACGACCTTAGCGTAGTTAACGCAGCACGAGTAAGTTTTGGAATTCAAAGCGAAGAACTCAGCGAAAAAGACAAGGGCCTCATCGGCTTCCTCATGAGAGAAAAGCATGGAACCCCATTTGAACACAACTTTTTTAGGTTCCACATCAAAGCCCCAATCTTCGTAGTACGAGAATGGTTCCGTCACCGCATTGGCTGGTCCTACAACGAATACTCGGGACGCTACTCCCAAATGATGACCGAAGCCTACATTCCTGACGGAGAACAAATGCGGACACAAGTAGGTAAGCCCGGAGCCTACACATTTGAACCAATGGAAAACTATCAGTTCTCCCAAGACCGGATCAAAATGTCATACTACGCAAGTTTCCACGCATACGAAAAACTTCTAGAAGAAGGCGTAGCCAAAGAAGTCGCACGCTCAGTACTGCCCGTAGCAACCTACAGCGAATTTTACGCAACAACAAACGCACGGGCACTCATGAACTTCATTAACCTCCGAGGCGACGAAACTGCCCAATGGGAAATCCGGCAATACGCAGACGGACTAGAACACTTCTTCAAAGAAGCCATGCCGGTCACATACGAACACTTTATCAACAACGGTCGAATCGCACCATAACAGGCAATACAAAAAAATTGCACGCCCCCACAAACTATGGTAAACTAACCGCATGGAAGCATACGGATTTATACCCACATACACAGACACAGTAGACTACCTAGACGAAGTGAACCCAGAAGCACTATTCGCAGACGGACTAGAAGAAGCCTGCATCGGACACACCGAAGTTTACCAAAACGACAAAGACGGCAATGTAAACAGAGTAGCGCTCGCAGTCTACAGCAAACAAAAAGTCATCAGACTGCTCGTAGAACGAGACAAAATGACCCCCGAAGAAGCCTACGAATACGCAGACTTCAACATCTACTCAGCCTACATGGGACCAAACACACCCCTCTTCGTAGACGAAACCTACACCGGATTCGACAGGAAACCCTTCAAAACACAACCCGTCCTACCCGAAGAAATGTACGAACTATGAAATTCTCAGACCTCAAATTCTCAATATCAGAACCGATTGACATTTCAGACACAGAGTATTTTAAAGAACTACAACAAGCACGATTCGGTATCAACAAAAACTATACCGCCGCTGAAAGCATCCGCAGATACAACGAAATCATGTCCCCAGAAAACTGGGAAACAAAAGACCAATACTGGCGACACGCCCAAATTAAAGAATGCGGATACTGGGACGTACAAAAATACAAAAGCCCGACCGGCATACCAGAACCTTGGTAAAATGAAACGCCTTTACCTCAACGGCACAAAACTCGTCCTAGACACACCATACAACAAAGACGAAGTACAAGCCCTCAAAACATCATTCCCAAACGCACGCTGGGACAAAATCAACAAACACTGGACAATACCCCTCGCCGCCCGCAAACGAGCCATCTCCTTCGCAAACTCATGGAACATCGACGTGGACGAAGAACTCATCCGCCTACAACTACCAGAACACCCAATAGGCGAAACCACCATCAGACTTGAAAAAGCAATCCTACAAATCGTCGTACCCTACGACACCCTACAAATCCACGACCTCAAAGCCATCCCCGGCATCAAATGGAACCCCCACCACAACCACTGGGAAACACCCTACACCAACGTACACGAACTCATCCAATGGGCAGACAAATACAACCACCCCATCCCCGACCACATCCGCACACAAGCCAACATCGAAACCCAAAAAGCCCAACACGCACAAAACCTCACACAAGCCACCGACGCCAAAATCACCATCCCCAACCTACAACTAGAACTCTACCCCTACCAAAAAGCAGGCGTAGCCTACGCCGCCGAAAAACAACGCACCTTCATCGCAGACGAAATGGGCCTCGGCAAAAGCATCCAAGCCCTCGCCACCACAGAATACACAAACCAATACCCAGCCCTCATCATCTGCCCCACCAGCCTCACAGAAGACTGGAAAACCAAAATCCAACAAGCCCTACCCCACCGCACCATCCAAACAATCGAAGGCCGCAAAACCCCCGAACTGACCGAAACCGACTACACCATCATCGGCTACCCAAACATCCACGCCCAAAAACAACACCTCAACAACCAACACCACAACACCCTAATCCTAGACGAATCACACTACTGCAAAAACCCAGACGCACAACGCACCAAAGCCGCCAAAAACATCGCCAAAAACATCCCCACCACCGGCAACATCCTCCTCCTCACCGGCACCCCCATCACCAACATGCCAGCCGAATACGCCCCACAACTAGAAATCCTCCAACAAATCGACAACTTCGGAGGCCGCTGGAACTTCTACAAACGATACTGCGGAGCCTACCGAGACAACTGGGGCCACTGGCAAATCCACGGCTCAACCAACAACAAAGAACTCCTCAACAAACTACAAACCAACTGCTACATCCGCAGAGAAAAACAACACGTCCTCACCGACCTCCCACCCATCACCTACAACACCATCCACACCACAATGGACAAAAAACACCGCACCATGTACAACCACGCCCTCAACGACCTACAAGAATGGTACACCCAACAACAAGAACAAATAGCCATCAACGAAGGCAACAACCCCACACAAGCACGAATCCGAGCACACTACGCAACACAAAACTACGAAAACCTCATCCAACGCACAGAACTCAGAAAAATCGCCGCCCAATCCAAAATACCCCACGCCCTAGAATGGATCGAAAACGCAAACACCCAAAAACAAAAAATCGTCATCGCCGCCCACCACCGCCACATAGTACAAACCCTAGCAAACGAACTCAACGCCCCAATGATCATCGGCGGACAACCCCCAAAAGACACCGAAAAAGCAAAACAAGAATTCCAAAACAACACAAACTGCATGAACATCGTCATCTCCATAGAAGCAGCAGCACACGGACACACCCTAACAGCATCACACAACATGCTCTTCATCGAAGCACCATGGACCCCCGCCAAATACCACCAAACCTGCGCCCGAATCCACAGAATCGGCCAAAACCACCCCGCAACAATCCACAACCTCATCAACCCACAAACAATAGACCAACACATCTACAACACACTACAAAACAAAACCCAAAAAACACAACCAGCCATCACACCAACAGCCATCCAAAACATACTCAACACAAAACCCTGAGATAACACAAACCCACAAACCCCATAAAAAATATGCCACACACCTACCCACAGTGTGTATTGCTGTGCGAAAAGTTCGGCGGGGCTTTCTGACCTTCGGCTTGATGCAGGTGGGTTTCGGGCCTTTTGCTGCTTTATCAGAGGGGTGTCCGCCCTGTTTGCTGCCTGAGTCGTATGCCCTTCATGCGTATCGTACTGTTTTCGGTGTGTTTGAGTCCACCAGTCAAGAGGAAACTATTTTTTAGTTGACAACTGCTGCTGGTTGTGCTGCTGAAGGGACCTTGTTGTCAAGTGTTGGTTGCCTGATGGTCGGCAAGTCCCGGCATGTTGTTTGTTTCGCAGCCGCAGCCTGTCCGCCGCAGCCGCAGCCGTCTTCTAACCCAGTTGGGAAAACACGCCAAAACTGAGAGATTTCTCCGATTTCCGTATAACAAGTGTTGCATCCCGCACCAGTTACCTGTACTATGTACCCATGTTCCACAACTACTACATCGGAGTTCGCATCATCGCAGACCGTATCGGGCTTGACCCGTGGGATGTCGATATGAACTGGCTCCGCACATTCACCACCAAGAGAGAGCAGAAGCCGGTGAGTCGGTTCTGGTTCGGTTCGCCGTGTCGGTTCGTTCGCAGTATCGACCTCGCCGTGCATGTTTGGCTACCGGAAGCCATCACCGAGAAGTACCCTGAACTCGCCACCTATCTCCGTTCGACCTCTCCCCGTTGGGGACGCAGTTGGAGAGATTGGTAAAAACTTTCGACAAAAGACTTGACAGCACAAGTGAGAGGACTATACTTAGAGACATGAACTATTGCCACGTTACATACGAAACAAACAAGTACCTAGACCGCCTCGATTTCTGGGAGCAAATGGATGAAGCCTACGCTGAGTCTGACCAGTACTACGAGGACTTGGAAGAGTTTGACGGTACCGAAGAGGAATACTGGAACTCTTACGCTTACGAGAACGCCGTCGAAGCCTATGCCCGTCGGCTAGAAGATGAGGCTTACTGAAAGGAAAGAGAATGAAGTACACCGAAGAAATCCGATACCACGCCGAAGATGACCGGTTCGCTAGTAAGTTCCCAACCGGTATGATGCTAGAACTAGCGGATGCCATTGACGAACTAGAGAGAGCAGCACGCCGGTTCTCTGGTGACCCAACACCGGAACATAACAAAGCCCTTACGGATGCGTTGACCGCCTTAGTCCGTGACCGTGATGAACCCGCTCGCCCGATACTGGGCACATCATGAGTGAACGCTACGACATTCGTCCCAACCCCGAAGGGGGTTGGGATGTTGTCGATACCCTGAACGGGTACGGCACGATAGACACCTACCCAACGAGAGAGATGGCACTACGAGAAGCCATCAGAAAGGACAAGAGATGAATAGGACTACCCACCGTGAGCAACTACTCACGAAGATTCCCATCCCAAATACTGACGACGTTATCGAAGTGTCGTCGGTTCACTACGACATCGGTTCGGCACGACTCAACGAGACTTGCGTATTCTTCCCGAACGGAGACAGCCAAGTCCGAGGGTCATACGATGACCACCAGCGTATCGTGGATGAACTAATGCACGCCTAGTTCGGCTTGGGAAGCAGCGACTAGCCCCTGACACCTACGGGAGTCGGGGGCTTTTTGCTATCTACTGAGAGGCGTACAGCAGGCTTACGTCGAACTCTGTGGGAGTCATACCACGGGACAGCAGGTTAGATGCAACCCGCCAAAACTCGTCGGCGTTACAGCAACTCGCTAGGTAAGTGACTGCTATTAGTCGGTTCTGAACTGTCATACAAATAGCGTACTACCGTTAGTTCCCCGATTTCTATGGATTTCGGACTACAATACCGATTACTTGACCCCAGCAAGTCCCGGTGATAGGATTAGACCCATGCGTATTACACACAAAGGAACAGACGGACTCACCAATCACTATTGCCTGAAGTGCGAAACAGTGGTTGGGGCATCAAGTCGTGCATCAGTTTGGTGCCAAAACGGGCATCGAATGGCAACGAAGAAGGAACTTGACGAGGCGGAACAGCGTCGTCTGAAGCGAGAAGCGTCAAAGAAGGAGAAAGACAATGGCTAAAGGCATCGGCAGCGGGGCTTACTCACCTACCAGAATCAAGCGGAAGGGAGTTCATGCGAAGGCAGGCTCCTCCAAGCAGAAGCAGTCGAAGAACTATCGGAAGAAGTACCGAGGTCAAGGTCGTCCCTGAACTGAGTTTTGGCAACGTGAGTATCGGCTCCACCAGCCCTGATGTGATTCTGAATGTTTTAGAGAAATCTTTGGATTAGGTCTTGACAGCCATCTGCATCTGTGGTTTACTGGAGTCATGAAGAAAGCACTAGCAACATTCACCGCCACAATCGCAGGGGCACTTTTCCTCGCAGGGGTCGCCAACACGGCTCTGGATAAGGCAACTGCCTACGAGTGTGAGGACGGCATCGTTACGGTTCACCCCGGCGACACCCTCTGGGGAATCGCCAACACGTACTGCACCGGCCACACCGGTAACGCCGTGTACGACATGGGGGAACTGAACGGAGTCACCACTCTCCAAGTTGGTGAGCGAATCACCCTCCCGTAACAATCTAGCCAAGTCGAACTGGTTGCAACTGGTTCGGCGTGAAGCCCAAGAGAGCAGTATTCGGCATAGTGACCGACAGCCGTGCGAAACCCGAGAGGGACAAGCGGACTGTGAAAGCCTCTGAGGGAGAGCGTAGGTGAGTGATTAGTCCACCCTCCGGGGTGGGCTTTTCACGTTTTACGACGAAGTGACCGCTTTGACTCCTCCGACTGGGCTAACCGAGCGAGCCATTGCGCCTCTTTCCTCTCCTCTGCATACCACGAGTGGTGGGCTGCTTTCTTCGGGGGCTTACGAGTCTGACCTGATGAGGTGTCGTTTTTGTAGTGCACGGGGTTCTGTCACTCCTTGAGGGTATCGGGTAGGATACTGATATGATACCACGAACGGGACTCACTAGGGGTAGGACTATCGACTGGGGTGCTGCCGCATGGGCGGGACTAGCCACTTACGTCACGGTCTACGACTTGATTGCTATGAAGAAGCAGAAGTCCACGCTTTCTGCCGCCTTTTACTCGTTCTCCTCATCAAAGATTGGCAGGCCAACCCTGGTTTTGTTCTGGTTTTACCTTACGGCTCACTTGTTTCGCTGGATTCCGAAGAAATACGACTTGTTTCGCCGTTACTTTGGCTGAATAACGCCGAGGGCGGTCAATATTCCCACCAAGTCGGGCTTTTCGCAGCCAACTCTGAAGAACGGGATAGTTACCGTAGTTTTCGTTGATGTA
>Ga0181577_10002898_pt1 | contig 13327 bp, 9 predicted proteins | sample 101ome_21_FD_132468 | JGI IMG/M metagenome (GOLD analysis project Ga0181577, IMG submission 132468) | Coastal salt marsh microbial communities from the Groves Creek Marsh, Skidaway Island, Georgia - 101413BT metaG (megahit assembly) | ecosystem: Environmental > Aquatic > Marine > Intertidal zone...
ACGAGCACCAACAACCTCGAAGGTTCGACGGTCAACCTGACCTACACGATTTACCCTGGCGTCGGCTATTGGGGCACGATGCTGGACACTGGCCAGTTCATCAACACCGGAGTCGTCAAGCATGTGGACGTTGGAGTTACGAACGGAGACAAGTGGCACGCAACATCTGCGGGTGCAGATTTCACCTCAGACCCCACCGACCGCAGCGCATTCGATGCTCCTGAGTCTAGTCCGACTCCTGTGCTTGGACCCAGCGGAGGAGGAGGAACCCCCGCAAGATGGGGACTCACCGAGCGACAGAAGGTTCAGCGACTTCTGGTCTGGACGTATGAACCGGAAGCCGTGGGACTTTCCGAACTCGAACTGAACTACAACCCGAATGAGTAACGAGCTAACAGCCAAGACGATGGGCTACCTCGCCGCCGCGTTCGAGGCCGAAGCCGCTGTGCTTAAAGCAGGCGGCTTGGCCGGGCGCGACACGGAGAAGGTCTGCCCCGTCAAGCACTCGTTCGGGCAAGGTTGCTACGTGCGCGAATGGAACTCGCCCGCTGGAGTTCTGACGGTCTCCAAGGTCCACAAGATTGCGCACCCGTTCTTCGTGCTCAAAGGTCGCGTGTCGGTGATGACCGAAGACGGCATGGAAGAGATCGTTGCCCCGCACTACGGCATCACTAAGCCGGGCACCAAGCGCGTGCTCTACACGCACGAGGACACAACCTGGGTGACAGTGCATGTCACCGACAAAACCAACATCGACGACATCGAAAGCGAGATCATCGCTGGCCAACTGGAGGATCTAAACGAATGACTTGGGCAGCAACAGTAGGCTTGGTCGGCGTTGCAGCAGGCTCGGCCGGAAGCATTCTCGGCGGTCGCGCACAGAAGAAGGCAGCCAAGGAGCAAGCCGCGCTTGCCGAGGCGCAAGCCAAGCAAATGCGCGATCGCGCCACTGAGGCGTCGCTCGCCACCAAGCAAGAGATTGAGTCGCTCCGCGTGATGCGCTCGATGGACATGCCGGCGTTTAGACAGGCCAGCGAGACCGCGCTGATCCAAGCACAGAAGGGCGCCGAGCGCATGGCACGCCAGCGCACGATGGGCCGCCTTGCACCTGACGTTCGCCAAGCCATCTTCGGCGGCCAGTTCCAGCAATACGTCGGGCGCGAGATGCAACGCTTGCAGCAATACGCCGGGCTTACTCAGCAAATCCTGCAAGCGACTGAGCGTCAGCAACAGATCGCAAACCAAGTCGAAGCGCAGGCGGGTAGCCTCGAATACAGCGGTCGCTCCGAGGCGATCAAGATGGAGGCGGCAGCAGGCGACGAGGCGGCGCAGCTTCTCACTGCTGTAGGTGCGGCGGCGTCGCAGTTTGCTGGCTCGATGGGCGCCAAGGAGCAGGCCGCCACTGATGCGAAACGTCAGTTCGCGTCGGACGCCCTACTCCAAGAGTATGGCAAGCAAGGTAAGACGTTGCCGTTCCTCGAAAGCGGCGGCCAGATCAACAAGGACAAGCTGGATGCGTTCTTTAAGGGCATGGGCTACTAATGACTAGCTTCGACTTCGCTGGCCTTCTCTCCACGCTTGGTGGAACTATCAGCGCGCAAGCCGCAGGCGGCGGGCGCGGGATGCAGCAGTTCCTCGACGGCCTGAACAAGCGCGAAGAGGCGCGTCTAAACCGGAACCACGATGCGGCGCAGCAGTCGCGTCAACGCATGTTCCAGTTCACGCGCGACCGTATGCAGCTAGATGCTGCGAGGGAAGAGCGAAAGGCGTCGCAGGACTTTACGCTTAGCCGCGATGAGGCGGAGAGAAACTATAACGACAAAGTTCGGAAAGATGAGCGGGACTTTGCAAAGAGCCAAACACAAGCTCAGCAAACATTCACTGAGCGTCGGGATAACGCGCAGCGGGCGCACGAAGTCGTCATGGCGACGAAGCGGCAGATTTTCGAGTTGGAGAAGCTCGAAAAGACGGCTGAAAACGAAATCAAGCTCACAGAGTTACGAGCCCGGCTACAAGCAGAAGAAGCCTTAAAGGAACGCGCCTTCCGAGCGGTTGCCCAAGACAAGGAGATCGCTGCACGAGAAAGGGCGCAGAGTATCGACCTGACGTTTAGGGGCGCGCAAAGTGCCCTTGACCGCGCCGCCGCCGTTATGGCGCGAGCAGACTCAGCAAGAATCGCGCGCGAAGCGAACGAGCGCGAGTTTGAATGGCGCAGCAAGGAAAACGATCTCGACCGGAAAAGTCGGGAAAGAATCGAGAACCTGCGGGTTGAGCGAGAAGACCGCAAGGAAAAGGAGGCAGACCAGAAGAAGCTAAACCTTGCCGCCACGGCGCAGTGGGGCGCGCTTACGCAAGGCACGGAAGACCAACGCCGCGCCGCCGAGGACGGCCTGCGCGCAATCCTTGGCGCTGAGATGGGCGTGCCCGATGGAAAGGGCGGCATCATCTTCATGGAGGTTGATTGGAGCGACCCCAAGACGGGCGTTCCGCTCCTTGCACGCGCCATCGACAAGGGCGGCTTCTCCACGCAAGCAGCGTTTAAAACTGCTGAGGAGCGCACTGCGGCCGAGCAAGACTTGGTCCAGATGACTGGCCAGTCTGGCACATACAAAGACGCCGCAGCTTATCTTGAAACCAAGCGCCAGTATCAGACGTCGCAACGCGCGCTTACTTCTTTGCAGCAACGCGCGGGAGAAGTTGGCGCTCTCATCGACACTTACTCAGACAGCCAACTGCCGCTAGATGAGTCGATTGCGCGAGAGGAAGAGATTGGGAATGCAATCAGGAGCCTCGCCACAGACTTTGGAGCATACAAGAGAGACTCTAGCCAGTTCACTGGCCCCGGCGCTGGGCTTGAGAACATGCTCAACACGGTGCAGAGCAGCATCACCGGTCTAGGTAACGGCATCGAGCGCGCACAGGAGAAGCGCGCGATCAACGCAACCGGCTCCTACTCGCCAACTGACCCGCTTCGTTTCGTCGGCTTCATGCCGCGCTACGCCGACTTGTTCTCAGTGCTGAACAACAGCGAGAGCATGAAGGCGGCGGCCACAAAATGGGACCAAGACGCCAGAGTCTTGGCCGACATGACGGATGAGCAGGCAGGTTTTGCCAACCTATCGCCTGACGAGATGGACTTGCGGGCTCGCCTCCGCGAGCGCCGCAACCTGAAAGACAACCTTAGCCTGCTTGCGATCAACAGGGACATCCAACAAGCCTACCAAGAGGGGGTAGACCCGGAAGCCACTCGCATGGGCGCCATGATCGAAGGCGTCGGCAAGCTCGACCTTCCATCTAAAATGCTCACGATGCAGCGCAGCGCCGCCCGCGCTCGTGGCATCGAGGCGGTGCGCAACTTTGCGCAACAGCAGCAGCGCATGTCGGGCTTGACCATGTTCTCGAACGAGGATCAAGCGGCTGCGGCGCTGACAGAGTTCGGCCCCAAGAATGAGGACGGCACACCTCGCGCGCCGCAGAGCCAAGAGGAGTTCCAGAAGTTCACGCAAGACTTCTACTCGTCGCCGCAAGGCATCGAGAACATGGCCGACGACATCATGGGTTCGCTGCAACTATTGAGCGGCCTTGACCTCAGCGAACAGGTCGAAACAAAGCTAAAGTCTGTGCTTAAACAGACCGGCTTGAGCAACAACGGCTTGGTGCGCGGCAAGCTCAGAGAGGCTCTGCGCCAGCGAGTCGGTGACCTTGGCGACAACGCCATCACCACTAACACCGAAGCAGTGGGCGAGATCCACGGCTACGACTACGGACTCTCTGATCGGATTCAGTCCACTGCTCTAAGTTCTAGCCTCGACTTGCTGGACCCTGACGAGCGAGACAGGTTTGAAGAAAACTACGCGACCAGTGTTCTTGGTGAAGTCATCGACACGCAAGATCGCGCGGAAGTGATTAAACAGTTCATCGCCGAGACTAGAGCGGCTTACCCAGGCTACAGGCAAACCGCCCCCGGCTTCTTCGATAGCCCAGCAGTTGGCGGCCAAGCGGAACTGCTCACTGACGTGGGCGAGCAGCAGCGTCTTAAGCTCAGGCCGGAGGACGCGAACACCCTGACAGACTCGGCTTCGTTTGCCGACCTGCACCAGTTGTTTATGCGCGTAGACCCGCAATACGCGCAAGCTATGGCCGATCCGGGCTTGCTCACTAACCGCGAAGACACGCGGCGAGTGTTGGCACGCCAAGAAGGTCCGGGCCTGAAAAGGCAATACGAGCAGTCAGTCGGCTACAAGAAGGGCGACCAATACACCGTTAACGTCTTCGACAAGCTGGACTACATGCGGTCAGTCAACGTGGCCGCAATCGAAGGCACTAGCGCGGCAGAGCGCGACATGCTTGGCGGCGTCCAGAAATACTTGCAAAGCCTTACGGTGCCGCAAGCGCTCGCAGCTATTGCGTCGCCGGGCAACAGGCGAACGCCGACCGGCTTTAAGTTCGCCGACATGGGCGTTGTGCTCCCTGACCCAACGCTGCAAGAAGACGCCGCGCAAGCAAAGCTGCCGACCGACCCCTTGGCCCTAATCGACTACGAAGCAGAAAAGCGCGCCATCAGCCAAGCGCTGACTGAGCTTGAGGAAGCTCAGATTTCGCCGCTGGTCATGTATGACCTCGACCCGAGGCGCGGCGAATCCTTCGGTATCCTCTCAGATACGATGATTACAGAAGAAAAGAACCAGCTTATGCTGGCACAGACGGCGCTTGAAGGTATGCGCCTTGCGAGGTCGTCCGAGGTTCGCCAAAGTGTTCGCAGTCGCATGAGTCAATACGTCGGTAAGGGCGACTTTGCCAGCATGAAGACGATGGCCGCGCGTCTTGGCTCGCAGTTGCCGCTTATTCTAGGCGAGAGCCAAGACATGGTTGCGCTGGAAGTCACGCCTGCCAAGCAACTTGTTGCGCAGATGGAAGCCGCTGAAACTAACTCAGCAGGTCTTGGCGCGATGATGAAACTTCTAACAGTAAGCACAGCTAGCGCGGTCCAGAGCGAGCTTGGCTTGACGATGGCTAGCGCGACTGAAAAGGACACCATCAACAGCGTGCTTAAAGCCATCCGCTTGGACTTCGGCTCTATGGAGGACGAGATCCACATGCTCAACGCGCACTTAGGTAAGCTCGCTGAATCGCGCGGCGGCCTTCAATACGAGGTGTTGCCCGAAAGGCTGCGCAACCAAATCGACAAGGGCGAGTTCGACATGCTCGCGGTGGGCAAAGAGCGCGACTACGATCAGCGCCTTATGCTGGCTTTCCGCCTGTGGACTGCTAATCGAAACGCGCGATGAGCGAAAGACTACAAGCAGGCTTCCTTGATCGAGTGTTTAACTCGACCATCGGGTTGCCACAGCAGTTGATCTGGCGCATCTGGCGTGCGCTTGAAGACGACGAAATCGACCTGTTCTCCGAGAAGGGACTGTTCGATGCGGCGCTCCTTCCTGTCGTCGGCGTGTTCGACGACCACAAGGAGGACGTCATGCCGGACTACATGGCGGAACAGCTTAAGTTTGCCGCCAAGAACGAGTCGGGCTTCGGTTCGCAGATCACCGCCGCCATCCTGTCCGACCCACTGACCTACATGACCGGCGGCTTGTCCGCGCTAGGCAAGCTGGGCAAGGCAGCGTCTACATCGACCCGCGTGCCCGCGCTCAAGGAAGTGCTGCGCGAGACAGCTATAGCGAACAAGACGAACTTGGACGGACTGTTTAAAAGCATGTCGCCCGAGGACTTCGTGTCGCACATCGACACGGCGGCGCAGCGCGTTTCGGGCAAGCTCGACAGGCAGGCAGTGCGCCAGCACAAGCAACTGCGCAAGATGAAGCAGCAGATCGTCGGCAACGTGGCCGACGCACAAGCGCGCCACCAGCGCGCCGTGCTGCGCTCAGGCGCCACCGGCCCGGCAGCCCCGATGACGGTCGCAGACGCCTTGACCTACACGCGCGACCGCCAAGTCTCGCTGGGCTTGCCCATCCTGCACCGCTGGGGTGCGAAGTGGGACATCCCCACCGACCACCAAAGCTGGTGGAAGCTGTTTAAAGAGGGAAGCAACCGAGGCGGCACAGCGCTGGCACGGGCGACGATGCTCAACAAGATGTCGGGCATCCCCGGCGTTGGGACGCACCTCAAAGGTCTTGTCGCGCCGATTCAAAACTTGCGCGTCGGGTGGAAGGTTGGCGGCGAGTCGCGCTGGGGAATGCAGCGCGGCCAGGAACTCGACCCCGAAGTGTTGGAACAGTATGGCCGATGGCTCAGCCCCGACGGCGCGGCGCCCATTGCTCGCTCAGTAGCCAAGGCGATCGAGAAGCAGGGCGGCGACGTAGACAAAGTCATCCAGCGGATGCAGGCTATCTACGAAAGAAGCATCACCATGCGAAACATGTCGCACGAGGACGCGCTCAAGGCTGCGTTCCGCGACATCAAGGCTGGCTACAAAAGCGAAAGCGGCACTGCACTCTACGGTCGCCTGACTGGGCGAAACGCAGACAACGAGTTCTTCCCCAACTTCGGCCCCGGCGCGTCGAAGGGAAAAGCCGCCATCCCTGGCTTGGTCAACAAGCTGATGGCCGAGCACGCCAAGGCCAGCAAGCTACACCAGCAAGGGCTGACGACGGTTGCGCCTATCCAGACCGAGCTAGGCAAGCTCGACAAGGCGTTCGAGCTAAGCCGCGCCGAACTTAAGCCCGTCTACGAGATGGTTGCGGGCGCGGCCTACGAGACAGGCAAAGCGTTTAAGAAGGTGGTCAACACCATCTTCCGCACGGGCCAGTCTAGCTCGCTAGGCGAGCGCGAATACGCCAAGTTCCTGACCAACGTGGCGCGCGACAACGCGCACGTAGAGGCGCTGGCCAAGTCGCTTTACACCAAGCTGCGCAAGCTGTCGGACAACCCGAACTTCTCGCTCTCGCAGAAGGACGTCACTAAGCTAGTCGCAAAGCTCACCGAGCTAGACGCTTTGCCCGGAGAAATCTCCGCGTCGTTCCGCGCCGCTGAACTCAACCCCGAGAACTCGGCCCGCATCATGCGGTCGATGGACAACTTCTTTAAGCGACAGCGATCTACGCTTGTCATGTTTGAGAAGATGCTCAAGCAGGGCGGCATCACTGACGGCCCAATGCGGCAAAAGTTAGTGGACGCGATGGACCAAGAAATCTTCCCGTTCATCGAGAAGATCAACGCGAAGCAGTCCTACTTGGCGCGGTTCAACCGGCGCATCGCCAACCAGTCCGAGGTTGTCGATGTGTTTACACCGCAGCAGCAGTTGCTCATGCGCCGTGCCAACAACGCTCACCGGCTTGTCGGCGTTGATTTGCCGCTGACCCCTGGGCAAGTGGCCGCCAGCAAGGTAGTTGGCCCCGATGCGTTCACTGCCCTCGGTGAAGCGCAGCGCGGCGCTCCCGAAGCGGCGATGCTGCGCGCACAAAAGCTAGCGGCAGGCGACCTGTTTAAACCGCTCGAGGACGTCGGCGACCTCACGCACCGCCTGACCGAAGACCTTGCCACTGGCGGCTACAACGCCGTCAAAGAGAAGCTCAAGCGCTCGCTGCGCAACTTGAGGCATCCAGGCTTCAAGGCGCAGGCGATGAACTTCGACGTCATCAACAACGCACGCGCAGCAGGTGTCGATGCCAACGACTACCTCAAGCAACTACAGGCGTCGATGGGCCAATACGCCGACGCTCACGCTGCCCTACCCGTTTACAACGAAGCACAAGAACTAGCGCGCGATGCTGCGGTAGCCTTGGGTCGGCAGCAGTTTGACACTGCAATCAAGAAGCTGGAGAAGCTACAGAGGGAGATCGACAAGGGCGCTGACTCGTGGGCCAAGTTCACGCGCAAGAACTTGTCCGAGACAGGGCCAATGAACGTGCAGCCCAAGGTCATGTTCAGCCGTTTTGACGGCAGGCAGTTGGGCACCCTGACCAACGACGAACTGGACTCGGCCCTCGCCGAGATCGAACGCGCAGGGATGCGCGACATGACGCCAGCCGAAATCGCCAAGGCAGCCGAAGAGATGCCCGCGATTCAGGACATGCTGCAACAGCAGCGCAATCTCGGCAACGACCTGACTGCGGCGGAACTGATAGCGGTCCTTGGCCGCTCAGGTAAGGGCAACCGCATAGTTAGCAAAGAGGTCACTACTCGCGTTCCGCTTTGGGCAAAGACTGACAACCGATGGACGCTTAAACAAGCGCAACGATTGGCAGAGCGCTGGGGCTACGACATCGTAATGACCCCCGTGTTTTCTGTGGGAGCGGGTGTCTTGTCCAAGAGGATGCAGAACCTCAAGACGTTCCGCGCAGTGTCTCGTCACTCAGGCGCGCCGGTTGTCGAGGAGGCGTCTTCGCTAGGCGGGATAATGGATCTGCTTCGACGCAAGCTAAACACATCGCCCGAGTATTCAAAGAAGTATGGCCCCGGCTTGCCGCGCGCGTCCGAAGTCAAAACGGCGAACAAGAACATCAAGATTGCGGGCGACGACATCGAGCGCGCACGCAAGCTGTTAACCGCAGAAGAACGCAAGGTGCTGGCGGGCAAGCAGCAGATGTTTGACGACGCTGTCTTGCCGGAAGGCGCCGCCCTGCACAACAGCCGCCTGACTGAGCTACGTCGCCGACGCGGACTCAAGAGCGACGACCCGTTGTTCGAGCAAGCCATCATCCCGACAAAGCGCAAGATCACCAAGGCAGTGGCGCCGCCGCGCACTTCTGACGAGTTTAAAGTGTTCTTGGAGCGCGCTGGCCTACAGCTTGACGAGGGGCAACTCAGCGATTTTGCGATCAACTACGCGCGCGGACGCATCCTGCTTGGCGAAGTCGCCGCTGCGGCCAAGCGTTACCAGCGCGCCGGAAAGCCGCTCGAAGTTGACCCGACGATCCTCAAGGATTTGGAGGCGCATGTTGCCGCTTCGGGTGCCGCCATCCGTGGCGTCGTAGAGGCACACCTGCCCGGCGAGTTCGTGGAGATCATGGACACTGCGCGCCAGATTAGTGGCGCGTCGTTCGAGGCAGCCAAGGCTAGCGGTGTGTGGGCGCCGGGCTCCCCCATTGCCTACCTGCCGCGCTTCTTCAACAAGAACGCTCGTGCGCGCATCGCGCGAATCGTGGACGACGTCGATCAAACCGACGGCGCCATCCTTGCCCGTCTCGGCGTGAGCCAGTCGCAATACTACAAGCGACACATGGACGAGATGACCGTAGACGATCTAAACGATTTCTACGGTGAGCTAAGCGTGGCGATGAACGAGCTTGGCGCTAGCCCCAAGCTGCGCGTCTTCCACAAGCAACTCGACAAAGAGATGGAAGCGGCGGGCATCGGCATCGGCGGCGTTGCCAAAAAGCTGCCGTTCGTCAAAGGCGAGCGCATCGAGACTGACCCGTTCTTGTCCCTTGTCCAGCGGTGGGGCGTTGCGCAGCAGGACAGCAACCTACAGCACTACTTCGACTCGATGCTGTCGGCCAGCACAGGCAAGAACGGCGAGTCACTGATGATGGGCGGGCGCATCATCGGCATCGTAGACGACACCGGCAACGTGCAGCAGGTCAACCGCCTGACCACGAAGCTCAAGTCAGTTAAACGCGGCAAGGACGTCGAGGACAAGGCGCTGCAAGAGGTCGTCGAGACCACCGACTACACGCCCAAGTCGTTCATCATCGAGCTTGACGACGGCACGCGCCAGACCATCGACAACTCGATGCTGAACGAAACCGGCTTCGGTATGCTGGCGCTAGGTCACGCGCCAGAAACCTTGGCCGAAGGCGTCAAGATGACGACGGGCAAGCTGTTTACGCGCGCGAGCCTACGTTCCGACCTACACAACAGCCTGTTCAAAGCGCCGCTAGGCACGCGCGAAGCGGCCGACATGCTGGGCAAGCACGTTGTGTTTGGCCACGGCCACAACATCACCGGCTTGGTCAAGTCGGCGGCGCAAGTCCACAAGGTCACGCCGCCAGCGCTGCGGATGTTTGACGCGCTGAACTACGGGATCAAGTCGTTTCAAACGATCTTCCGCATTCCGTTCCACGTTGCCAACCTGTCGTCTGGTGTGTTCCAAGCGCACCTTGCAGGCGCGTCGCCCAAGAACTTGATGGCGTCCTACATGGACACGATGCGCTTCATGTTCGGGAATCAAGAGTTCTCGAAGCATGTGTCGATGGCGACCGACATGATGGATGTCAGCGGTGACACCGTGTCGCGCGGCTTCCGCAACTTGCTGAGAGGCGAGCGCACTGCCATTCAGCAGGCAACGCAGCAGCACGGGGACGGGGCTTTGGCCGCGTTCCTGGGCAAGCAAGACCCGGTCAAGGCAGCGCAGCTTGACCAGTTCGAGGACTTGACGATCAAGCTGCAAGACGGCACCGAGATCGACATGGCCGAGTTTGTGCAGGTCGCGGGCGAGATGCAACTCTACGGCACCTTCGCCAGCAGCCTGACGCGCGGCTCGCGCGGCGTCGCGGACAACTTGATGCGCATCAAGATGAACGCGATGGAACCTAGCTACGGCGGCTTGTTCAAGGCGGGTCGCAAGCTGATGGAGAAGGGCGCCAACGTCGCCGAGACGTCGGAGGTGCTTAACCGCACGGCAACCGCCCTTGCCCTAGTTCGTGAAGGGCACCCGATAAAGCGGGCCATCGAGATCGCCAAGGAAGCGCACGTTCCCTACGAGAAGCTGACGCCGTTCGAGAAGAACGTGATGAAGCGCTTCTCGGTCTACTACACCTTCCCGCGCCACTACATGCCTTGGGCTTGGTCGCGCTTTATGGAAGACCCGGCCAAGCTGGCGTCGCTGACGCACTTCATTCGAGACCAGAAGCTAGTCACTACTCAAGAAGGCAAGCCCAACCTAGTCGCGGGCCAGTATCGCTTTGACTTGTCGCGTCTAAACGCCAACCTTGAAGCGGCTGGCCTTGTTGCGGCGTTCGCTGACCGAATGCTCATGCCGCTGGCAGAGCAGGTCCCCGGCATTGACGCTATGGACGAGCGCCGGATGCGCGCCATGTATAGCGAGGCAGGTATCTCGGCTATTGGGGGCTTGGCCAGCGTCATGCTACCCGGCACCGACTACTTCTTTGGTGATCCATCGCGCGGCATCCCAGGTCGGGGCGCGTTTGAAGAGGCCGCTGACCTTGTCTGGCCGCTCAAGTATCTGAACATGATGCTGGGCAGGCGGCCTATGCCGAACGAGGAGAGTCCATTCGTGGACTACACTCCGATGGAGTCGCTCATTACCAGCAACGTGTTCGGCCCCGGCGTCCGCAAGGTCCGCGAAAAGCACGAAGTCGTGCGCGCCAACCTTGCGTATCGCAGGATGATTAAACAGCTACAGCTTCGCGCTGCGGCTACCGAAGACCGGAGCAAGCGGCAACGGCTTATCGACCGCGCGCAGGATTTGTCTAACGGCTTGCGGCAGCTTGTCGGCGAGTCCCAACAAAAGATGTTCCAGTAATGCCCGACACACCAAGCGACGTTCTGCTCGCCCTTGGGCGTTTAGAGGGCAAGGTCGATGCGTTGATCGCACAAGAAGTGCGCACGCAAGAAGACATCAGCCAGCTAGACCAGCGGGTCAGGCTTCTCGAAGGATCAAAAGCCCTGCTGTTCGGCGCTTGCACCGCGCTGGGCGCCGTCGCCTCTTACCTAGTCAGTCTTGTAGCATGAGAAAGTATCTCCGTTGGGCGGCCTTGGCCGCAGTTCCCTTGGCCTTCTGTTCGTGCGGCATCCTCAACGGCGCGGAACTCGCAGCGGCGCTGCAAGCGATTGCGCAGATGGAGGCCGACGGCGTCGTCACTACTGAGCAAGCCGAAGCTCTGCGCCAAGCGCTGGAGATGAACACGGGCGAGCCTTGGTATCTACAAGTCGGCCGCGTCGTGGGCGAAGTCGCGCTTGCCCTCATCGGCGTGCGTCTTTGGCGAGGCCCAGCCGCCACACTCGCAGAGCGCGTCGCGCGCGTTGCTGCCGCCAAGAAAACGTGACGCTTGAAGCAGGCCACAAAGGATACGTAGCGGGTGTGCTGGACTGTGACGGTGCCATTTGGATCAGCGCCGACAAATCCAGGCAATCGCCCCGCTACATGATGCGCGTGTCCGTGTCGAACACGCGCCGTGGCCTGCTGGACTTCTTCGCAAAACACTTCGGCGGGCGAGTCAGCCGCTACAGGAAGCACAGCGACAAGTGGAAGGACGAGTATCGCTGGGGCGTCAACGGCTTGCCCGCAGCAGAAATCCTCTACGCCTGCTTGCCTTATTTGGTGATTAAACGCCCACAAGCTATGTTGGCGGTAGAGTTTGCAAGCACCATACAGCCAAAGCAGAACCGCATTCCCGAGTCCTTTCGCCAGATACGCGAAAGGATCTACAACGAGATGCTGGAGCTAAACAAGAGGGGGCCGACGTGATCGTTCTTGGCGTAGACCCCGGCTACCGCAACCTCGGCTTGTCCATCGTGCGCGTCACGGCCAACGGCAAAGCAGCCAAGGTGCTGCACTCGGAGAACATGTCGGTCGGTAAGGCCACCGCACCGATGGCGTTCACCAAGTTTCTCTGGCCTAAGCTAGAGAGTTTAAACGCAGAGCACGGCCCAATCGAGGCAGTAGCTAGCGAGACGCCGCCGTTCATCATGGGGCAGATCAAGACGACGGCGTTTTTGTGGGCCGTGTCTTCGATCATCGTGGCGTGGTCACACGCCCACAACATCACTTTCCGACACGCTTCGCCGCTGTCGCTTAAGAGGGCGGTGTGCCGCGCGGCAGGGCGCGAATGGAGCCGCAAGTTCATCCCAAAGAAGAGCGAGGTGAAGCAGGTCGTGCAATCCATCACGGCTGACACAGGCCAGACTTCGCACGAAAACGACGCTACACTGGCAGCGTTGCTCATGTTCAGCAAGACTATCCCTGATGGCTAAACTACACCTAGCCAGCCGAGCCAGCCGCCTGCGCTTCCCCGGCGTCGGCATCAACTCGTTCGAGGTCAGGCTCATGCCACTCGACGAACTGCACTGCCCGGTGCGGGACGTCCCGACGTTTGCAGACGGTGTGGCTGAGTCGATTAAACAGCAAGGCTTGGCCAACCCGGTCATCGTGGTGCGTGGGCCGCGCGAGGATCTCATGCGCGAGTTGCGCGAGACGACCGAGCATCCCCGCTTGCCCAACAAGCCGGTCGTCAACATCGTCTTCGGTGGAACGAACCGCGTCACCGCTGCGCGCAAGCTCGGTTACACGCACATCGACTGCGTGCTTCTCCCGACGTTCGAGTTGGGTATGCGCGTGCAGGACATCCAGAGAGAGAGCTACAATGGAACAACCGCAGAAGAAGTCGGCAGGTAGCTTCGAGAAGCT
>Ga0181577_10002903_pt1 | contig 13309 bp, 19 predicted proteins | sample 101ome_21_FD_132468 | JGI IMG/M metagenome (GOLD analysis project Ga0181577, IMG submission 132468) | Coastal salt marsh microbial communities from the Groves Creek Marsh, Skidaway Island, Georgia - 101413BT metaG (megahit assembly) | ecosystem: Environmental > Aquatic > Marine > Intertidal...
AGTTAAACCTGCTTCTTTATTTTCAAGCTCGTCATTTCTAAGCTCTTGAAGTATATCTTTTAATTGTTCATCTACTTTGCTCATATCTTTACCTTATTTTTGGTTTTAGAATGATACGTTTATTTTTTACATCTCTTAATATATCTAATATATTAGTTTTTAATGATTCATTATCTTTAACATTTTCTCCACCAAGCATATATTCGATATCATCTATAGAATAATTGTTTTCTAGGAAAAACTTTTCTAATCCGTCTTTTGTTGTTTTCTTTGGTAAGATAATTTTATATGTATCTGTCGCAAATTCATACTGCTTTGGTGTTTTTAGATAGGTTTTAATAACATTTTCTTTCAAACCTAAGATATTACCAACCTTTATTTCTTCTTGGTTTTGTGTATTGAGATTTGTAACGGCATTTTTAAATTGTGCATATGCCAAATCTCTAAAGGAACGTCGTGTTAAATCTGATAATATACCACCATTTTTAATATAGTTGGCTGTTTGAACTAAGAAATCTGCAGGCCCACCAACTTTTTTAGCAACCTCAAACTCACCTTCTCTAACAACAGAACGAGGGTCTAACATTTTCATAAAACTAAATATAAGAGCTAAATCGCCTGCTCCCGGTCTATCTAATTCATAGACTTGGTTATATGCTGTAAAGACATTATCCATATGACCCAATTTATCGTTATAATCTTTAACAAATTGTTTACTTTGGTATTTATCTTTTATTTTAACAAATTCTTCTTTTTGTTTTAGATTAAGAGGTTGGAAAACATTTTCTTCTGTTATCTTATCTTCTGTCTTATCGAAAATATTAACCTTTGAAGAACCTTTACCAATACTTGATTCTTCTTTTTCATCATAATTTATAAAATTACCACTATTATCTTCTACTCTTTTACCTTTATTCGGTCCTGTTTTGTAATAAAGGTTTCCATCAAATTGACCTACATATGTTTTTATTTCTGACTCTTTTGGTGGTGAATAGGTAACAATATTGCCTTTGACTGATGGGTCTAAATCATTTAATTCTTTCATCGTGAAAAATTTTGTATCGCCTTTTTTATACTCTACACCATCTATTGTTGTTGGTTTTGTAAAAGAATATAGCTTTTCTGTCTTTGGTTTACCTAATTGTGATGCCAAAGATATAGCAGTTGATGCTCTTGATAAATCGGCTTTTTCTTGGTCTCTTTTATCTTGAAGATATGTTTTGGCAACTGTACTTAATGCTTGACTACCTGCACCAAATGCTGTTGCTCCGGGTCTGCTTGCTTGTGCTCCCATTTCTGAAAAACCAATTAATGCTAATAATGCAGGGTCTATTGGTTCTCTTGCTGGTGCCAGTCTATCTATCAATCCGCCTAATGCACCACCTTGTAGGCTTTGTTGATTTGCCGCTCCTAATGCTTTTATTAGTTCTTCTGCGGTCATTCTTATCTCCTACTTAAAGCATAAAGACTTGCCAGTGAACCTAAGCCACCAAGTGTTTGACCATATATACTTGGTTGTTGCATATACTGGCTTCCAGTTGCAGTTGCTCTAGTAAGTGTTTCATAAGGGACACCTTGTAAAGCACCTAAGGCAAAATTCAACATTTCAAATGGATATTGTTTTTGAGCCAAATAATCTTGATATGCTAAATCTAATGCTCTTTGGTCTAATTCTCTTTCAGCCTGACCTGCGGTAATCATTCCTGATGCTGTTTGTTCTTGCAAACCTTGTGCTAATGGTGCCAATGCACTTAATGTTTCTGCTGCTCTCAGTCTACTAGCCTCGTCTGTTTCAAACCCTGCCAATCTTGCCTGTTCACCAGTTGTAAAACCAGCACGTCTTTCACCTTCACCTGCAAATCTGGCTTGCCTTTCAGCATCTGCTCTACTTGCACCAAAGGCTCTATCTGCCTCAAAATTTCTTCTATCTACATCAAATCGTCCTGCACCAAATGCCCTGTCTGTATCAAATCTTTGTGATGCAAATTGCAAAGCATCTCTACCTGCTTGCCTTCTTAAATCTGACCCTGCTCTGGCTATTTCTGCATCTGTCATCGCTTCTCGTATACCAAGACGAGAACCACCAAATGCTCCTGCCCTAATTGCATCTGAGGCATTTTGTCTTTGCCTTAATTCTCTTTGTCTATTTAATTCTTCTATCGCTGGGTCTATAGATGTTTGAAATACATCTTGATATTCTCTTGCTCTATCTGCATCAAAATCGCCAAAATTAAATTCTCTATCAAATGTTGGTGCATCAAATTCTTCACCAATTAAATTTTCTGCAGAGGTTGGTGTAAATGTACCTGCTTGAAATCCACCACCGAGTGTACCTGCTTTTGCTGATGCATCTTCTATAAGTTGTTGTGATAATTCACTGCCACTCCCTAATAAACCTAAACCTGCCCTTTCGGTTTCAGTCATTCTAAGGGGATTTCCCTCGGCATCTGTGCCATAAGTAGCTATTCTATCGCCTTGAAATTGTGGAAATGGTGATTTTGAAAGTTCTCTTGCCTGCTCATATAATTCTTTACCACCAGCGGCAACATATCCGGGTAAGGTTGTGCCTGTTACTGTTTCTTTATAGTCTGGTAATTGAATTGGTTGATTGGTACAAATTGAACCCATTTAGGCCTCCACATATATTGAGCCTGCATTAACAAAACCCAATCTTTTATACAAGTTATCTTTTCTTTCTATATCACCAGAAAAGATATGTCCTAATCTAAGTTTCATATTAGCATCTTTTGCTGTTTTAATATAGGTTTGTAATAATTTTTTTGCTACATCACTTTTTCTTTGGTCTTTAAATACATAAAACCAAACATCACCAATGTATTTTTCTTCACTCCACCAATCTGCACAGATTTGCCCTGCAATAGAACCTTGTATCTTATTATCTTTTACCGATACAAAAACCAACCCATTATGAACTAACTCGTTGATTTTATTTATCAGTTTCATAGAGTTAATTTTTGGCACTTTAATTTCTGTCTCCTTGTGCATTGTATCTAGCATTACAATTAATGCAGATATATCTAAAACTGTGGCTCGTCTTATCATGCAATATCTTTCAATGCTCCCATTGTTTCTTCTGGTGGCATTTCTTGTTTTGGTTCTTCCATTGTTGGCTCTTCGCCTTGTTTCATATCACCAATTTTTTCAATCAACATTCCGAGTTCTGGCAGAAATTTCATCAATACTTTCATAGCCTTAGGTGATATAGCTTCATCTAAAGCATTAAGTTCTTCTTCACTCATTTCTGCCAATCGCATCATCAATACAGTTTGCATTTCTTCTGATGGATTAAATATCATTTCTCTTGTTTCTTGGTTTGGTGGCTCAATGCCTACATCTTCTAATGCCATTTAAATCTCCTTTTTGTTATATAAGACAGACCAATCAGTTGTCTTACAAAATTTACCAAGTATAAAACAAATTGATTCGCCAATGTATCTATAAACTTTACCTAAATAATCTGGTTTATCTCTTTTACCAAGAATGTATTTAACTTCATTTAGTCTATGTTTTGCAATATGGTGCCATAATTTAACTGATTTACCTTGTCTCATTTTACGAACGACTGATACTGCCCATATGTGGTAACCATTAACATGAGTTGGTGTTAAATGTTTTTGTGTAAAATAATAATCAATTAAAATATCTTCTGATGTCATCAAGCCATGTCTTCTTAACTCATTACATATCACACGACCACCTAAAGATGCACCAACAGTAGCACCTATAGCACCTCCTATTGGACCACCAAGAACGGAACCAACATATGTACCAACAGCTGCTCCTCCACCTTTTTTGGCTGATTTCACTGGGTCTTTACCTTTTGTTAATAACAAATCTGTGAAAAATGTTGCCACACCTGCACCACCACTTGCTCCTAATGTTGATGTTGACGTTGCATCTGCCTTAACTCTATCCCAATAACCTGCTTTTTCTGGTAAAGTACTGCCTTTGTAGTTTTGAAAATTGCCTTCAATGTTGACTTGTGACTTTTTATCAACTCCTTTTATCATATCGCCATCTGATGTGTAAGCATAAATTGGCTCTTCGCCTTTTCCAGATATGTCGACTCTACTTGTTGAAGGTATCTTATTAAACAAATCTATATTATCTGTTGCTTTAGCAATATCTTCATTTGCCAATGCTTCATTATAAATAAGGTCTTTTGTTAACAACTTAGACCTTGCCGTTTTCCCTATCCTATCCGCACCAACATCTTTCAATAAGTCGCTAGTTAAGTTACCTACACCAAATGCAGATTTGATACCTTCAAATACTGGTTGTCCAGTAGCCAATGCCTCACCTGCACCTGCTCCAATGGTACTTGTAATACCAATTGCCGTATCCGCAATCATCTGTTTTTCAATTTCTTCTGGTGTCATAAAACCCGGAGGTGTGCCTAATCTTTTAAATTCATCAAGTTTGGCTCTGTCATCTGGGTTAGTTGGGTCGTATTTTCTTGTGCCTGTTTGTATCGTTTTAACCCATTCAAAAATAGGCATGGCACCTGTACCATAGGTTTTTTGCAAATCTTGTTGTGAAACATCTGGTTTTTGTGTCGCTAATTGATAAACACCGTATGTAAAATCATCTACACCTGTATCTTCCTTTTCGGTATCATCTAATGTGAGTATATCGCCAAATGCACCATATAGTGGTTCTTCTGCCATTAATTTACCTCCAAAAAGCTAACAATTATATGTAATCTATCTGCAGTTGTAGCCTGTGCCTTTAATATTTCACTTTCTTGCATTATAAGTGGTTGTTCTAATAATTCAACTGTTGTATTAGAAGCAACGGATTTTGCTTTAAAAAGACTGAACACATCTGAACCTGCAGTAAGTGTGATATCTAATGTATCTGAACTTCCACTATCATTACTAACTAGTATACTTTTGACGACTGTTTGTGTTGCAGTTGGGCAAGTATAAACAGTGGTATTATCTGTTGATGTTAAATCTGCTTTTGCATTTTTAAAATTATTAGCCAAAGAAAAATCCCTTTGCCGTTGCTTGATTTTCTGTTTCTTGGGTTTGTGCCTGCGTTGTTCTGTTTGTTTGTGTTTGTTGTATTTCTAATGCAGATACAAGATTTCTTGTAAAGTCAAACATAACCTTTGCTGAATCTAGGGCATTTAATCTATATACACTTGGTGGTTGAGGTAATCTAATCATCTCATTGAATCCTCTGTTGCATTTATTCTAAAATCACCTAATGACCATTCATCATTTGTACCTGTACTAGAATATTTAACTGCTATTTGTCTTCCTTTGGCTCTTGTGCTTACCTTTTCTGTTGACTGTGTAATTGTAAATGGTCCTTTTGTGATTTCAGAACCATTTGGAAATTTACGACATTTAAATTCTAGAAATAAATTTGTATCACTTGTTAATGTTGCATCTGGTACAATTCTATCTATTAGGTAGGTTCTATTACCAGTTTCGTCAATTTCAAGGTCTGAACTTTCTATAAAACAATTCATGGCATCACCATTTGCACTTGTTCCGCTCTCATGGTCATAAAGTTTACCATCGGCGTCAAATGCAAAAGGTACATTTCTAAAACCTTGTGCATCAAGCCAAACATTTCTATCTAATGTACCAACAGACCATACATTCTCTGCATAATTATATGTCACATAACTATCTGGCTCTGGGTTATCTGTACCTGCTGTATTATCTTCACTTACATAAAACCAAGTAATTTCATTAAATTTTTTATTCTGTCCTACATATGTCTTATCAATGTATTGTGTTTGTATTCTATTAAAAACAAAGAATTTAACAGTACACGGTAATTCTTGCACTGCTCCATTATAAACAAAGAAATTACTTTTACCTATCCAATAAACATTACCATCAATACTAATTGAGCCATTTAATGCCACTGCTCCACAATTTGTTGCCAACAATCTAAATGCAAATGTAAATGGTGGCCCAACAAATGTCATTCCATATACTGCCTCATCAGTATTTATAAATGTTTCATCTTTTGTTGGTATAATAGATACAATCTTATTACCAACCTCAAGTCTCTGGTCTCCTGCAGTATTTGTTGCAGTTGGTGTGAATTTAGTAAAGTCTTCTTGGTCTGAAAATCTAATCAACATTGGGTCTAAGTCTGTTGTACCAACAGACGTCGTTCCTCCAACGATTAAATGCCTATCTGGAAACGATATTGCTATTGTTCTATTTTTTGTAGGTACATCTGTAGCACCTGATATACTTGATGCTAATACTGCCCTTGCTGATTCACCACCTGATAAATCCCAATAATATATTTGACCATTTCTATTATTCGCCAATAAATCCTCGCCCCATAACTGCAAAGACCATTGTGTTGCTTCTAGTGCAACTGTATCACTTGTAATATCTCTTGCTGTTCCCCAAGTATCTTCGCCCCAAGTACCAACACCCCAACCAGTCGCAGTATCTGCACTTTGAACATTCATTTTATCATCACGACCAATTAGATATTTTACATCTAAACCTGTTCCACCTCCAGTTGCAGAACTTGTTGCCTGTGTTGGTGATTCTATTGTGTAACTATCAGCATCTACGACTGTAATAGAATATCCCTCAATTCTGTTTAATGTATCGGCATCAATACCACCAACTGCAGTCGCTTGTTCTATAACTATAAAATCTCCGTCTTTAGCACCGTGTGCTGTATCTGCGACTGTAATCGTTGTAGAATTATTGGTTGTTGTCAATGGGTTAGAAAGATTTAATGATGTCTTTCTTAAAGGTGTAATATCATATAGAACTCCACTATTTATAATATATAAATGGTTATGTGTGCCAAGCGCAATTCTATCTATACCATCTGTATCTGCTCGCCAAAATATTGCATTTTTAGGTTTGCCTTGTGCTAATATTTCATCTTCTGTATTTACATTATTATAATATACCTCTTGTTCCCAACCACCAATTTTTGTAGGGTAACCATTTCTAAATCTAATTAAATTACTATCAACATAGAATGGTCCATTTTTACCTGCTGAATATTCGGTAATATCTTTTACAATACCTGCATTTAATTTTAAAAGTCTGTAACTCAAACTGTTATATTCCCCATTCTAGTACATAATCTTTCTGCCCTATTGGGAACCTGACGATACCACTTCGAGTTTCGCATCTCGTTTTCTGCACCTTTCCAATCATGGTTTATTACATTTTCTTTCATACGAATAAATTTAGATAAACGAGGTCGCCCAAGATTGAACATCATATTGGCAATTATTAATTGTGCCTCATCTGGTAAAGTATAAAACTCATCATAAAGAATGGTGCAATCTTCAAGTACCTTTTCAACGTCTTTTAAGAAAGCCTCATTAACCCTTTCTTCGCTAACCTCTGTACCTACCTCATAATCGTTTTCTGGGTCTGTAGCCCTACATAAATGCCCAATACCAAAAGTTTTATAGCCAAGATGGTCTAAATATACTTCGTATTTCACACCTTCGTCTTCAATTAACTCTGTTTTTAGTTGTTCAATATCCATCTAAACCTCTTTTAAAACATCTAATGCCGACCATGCTGAATATTTAGAGCCACTCAAATCAGTTTCATCTTCTTCTTGTAACTGACAAGTAGGGCATATATATCTTATTGTTTGTATAACATCTTCTTTAACAAGAATTTGTTTCTGCATATTTGTTTTGCAACTATAACAAAATTTATTTTTACTCATTTGGTTAATCCCTTTTGCTTTTCATATGTCCTAAGTCCACCAATTCCAAGCATACCACCGAGAACAGTTAAAAGTGTGCCCATATCAAATTCTGGCAATTCTGGTAGTTCTGCACCTGCAAAAGTGGCACCAAATATAATTAAATCTTTTATGATAAAATGATATGCAAAAGCAATCGCACATACCCAACCAACTGCAGGTCGCCAACCACCTTTGAATAAAGAACCAGATTGTGCTTCAGCTTTATTAATTTCTAACTGAGCAAGCAAAGCCTCTTGGGCGTGTTTTTCAGACATAGTGGCTATCTCGTGGGCGAGTTTGGCCTTTTGGTCGGCATCTGGTATAAATTTATCTAATAAACCTGTGACTGGTCCTATAAGTGCCTGTAACATATAACCCCACTAACTTCCACATCTTGGACATTTTTTTCTATCAAACTTATTGTCTATCCATACCTTACCATAATACAGTATAAATAACCAAAAAGTAAATAAAACTCCCTCAATATAACTTAAATCATTCCAAGCATCTAAAACCATATTTTCCATTGCAACCTCCCTATAGGTAATTCTTTGCAAGAATATTTGACAGGTTTCCATGCTGGGTAATATTTATAAACCTGTCTACTTATTTCTAATGCTCTTTGTTTACATTCTTCGTTTGTTTCGTAGGGTCCCCTTGTGTCTTCAAGTATCTGGCAATTTTGAGGCATTGATATTATACAAATCGTAACAAATGCCTTAAACATTATTTTTTATTCATAAAAGCAGATGCACCCATATATGCACCCACAATACCAGCACCGCTGATATAAAATAAATTTGAAATATCCGATAAAGCCTTAACTCTATCAATATCAACAAAAAACATTGCCAAAGTAAAACCACCCATAGCAATCAAACTGGCTGTAGCCATTCTTCTTTGTGCTCTTTGCTTTCGCAAATCATGTTCTAATTTTTTTATTTCTGTAACATGAGCTAATTCTTCGTCTGATACAATACCATCACCATCTGTATCATATTCATTATATTTACTGTTTGTTTGTAATTTTTTTGATTTCATTTTATATAATATTATTTAAAAGGTTCGCCACAAAACCAAGTGACCAAAGAATATCTTGTGCCTTTAGTAACTGGTTTAACTCTATGCATAATATAAGATGGAAACACAATTACAGTTCCTCTCTTGGTACTAATTGTATCACTATCAAAAAAATCAAATTCGCCACCTTCAAAATCATCATTAAGTATTATTGACATAGATAATTTTCTTGTTTTGCCATGTGTGTGTGGATTGCCATTATCAAATCTAGTAAATCCATTTCCATCTTTATGAAATTTAAAATGTCCATCTTTACTATATTTTCCTATTTGCATAGTCTCACATGAATCAATTTTAAAATTCCAATTTGAATTTTTGTTGGCTGTGTGTAAATAATGCCAAACTAACTCGTAGACCCATTGTTCGTCACACCAAGCAATATCTGTTATTCTTTGGTTTTTAGAAGTTATCCCTTTTTGATTTAAATTTGCAATTACCTCTGCTGGTTGCCAATCATTTGCCAACTTTATTATTTCATTACAGGTTTTTTCATCTATTTCTTGTTCAAAAAACCAATATTCACTATTAGCATTATTAGATATTGTAAATCCGTCCACAATATTAATACCCTACCATAAATAACTATACCAACCAGTAACTATGGTTTTTTCGCTTGTTTGCGATATTTGACCAACATGAGTATGTGTCCAATCTGCAGGAAAAATAACTGTTTTTCCTTTTTGTGCCTTTACAATTCTATTTTGGTACACAAATTTTGTACCTCCATCTTCTACGTCATTTAAATATGTCATAAAAACCAAATTTCTTTTAGCAGTTATATTTAAACCTCCATCTTTTTCAGAATGTTCTACTTTAAATCCACCGCCTATAGGGTAACGTTGTATATTATAATTTTCAGTAATATCAAACCTGTTAAGGTCATTTATATGAGGGTAAGTTATTGCATAATCATCTAAGCATTTTTGTAATTCAATGCGATAATCTAAAAAAGGTTGTTCCATAAATTGTGGATTTATAGATATATCAAAAGACTCTTTAACGTTTTTATCAACAGTTCCACCTACCCCAACATAGATTGTAGCACCCGGCGAATGATGCTCTTTGTTTCTATCAAAATATTCTAAGATTGCATCACATAGACCCTCTGGAATATGCCACGTTTGAATAAAGTCTTCATTTTTTGTATAGACTCGATTATACTGTTTTATATTAGTGATTGCCATGCACAATAATCCAACCAGTAGTATTATCTTCGTTGTATGCTTCTTCACTCCACTCATATACGTTACCATCATCAGGGAAATTGCCTATTGGGCTTTGCCATGTCCATGTTGTTTCATCTAAAGTCCAACTTGGATAAGGTTGTTGTCTATAAAATACGTCATTTTCACTATCATATATGTGACCAATGCCTGCGTAGTTACCTCGTAAAGCTACACCTCCATCTGGTTCTCCTGTCTCTGGGTCAACATGAACTCCACCTACTGTATTATAAGATGTTTGTATCCATGTTTCATTATCTGGTAATGTATCAATGAAATCCTGTTCTGCAACTATTACATCTGTTACAATACCGTTTTCTATTTTTGCAAAATGAGCCATCTTTTATGCCTGATATTGATATTTAAGTACAACTATACCTGAGCCACCATTTCCACCTCTAGGACTTGGGTCGGAACCGCCTCCGCCTCCTCCGCCTCCAGTATTAGTGCCTCCAGTACCACCAATATTGCCACTTCCAGCAGAACCATTATTTAGACCACCAGAGCCTCCACTACCTTGAGGGCCATTTTGAGCAGCTCCACCAGCGCCTCCGCCTGTACCACCGGGGCCTCCACTAGCACCTCCTGCGGCTCCACCTCCACCACCTCCAGCGAAAGTATAAGATGTGCCTAAAATACTAGATGAACCACCTGAACCTGCAGTAACCCCTCCACTATTTCCATTTGTATTAGGTGGTTGTGAACCTTTACCTCCTCCGGGTGCTGACCCTACAGCACCATAGTTATTACTTCTACTTACAACATAACCCCCGGGATTACCTTGCCCAGAAATACCTGCTCCACCATTTGCTGCGGTATTAGCACCACCTGCACCTGCTCCTCCTCCAGAACCTCCAGAGCCTTCAGATGCTGAAGGAGCTCCTTGCAAGAAACCTTTTCCCCAACCACCACCTGTTGAGGTTATATTAGAAAATGTACTATTTCCACCTTGACTACCATTGACACCGTTTACGGAACCACCTGAGCCGTATGCTCCACCTCCACCAACTGTGATACTATAGTTTGTGGCATTAACAGTAAGGTTGCCTGTTCGCATACCTCCACCTCCGCCTCCTCCAGCGATTTGACCTCCTCCGCCTCCGCCACCTGCGACAACAAGGTACTCAACGGTATTAGAGCCTCCAGCATTTCCTGCATCATTAACGGTAAAGTTTGAAGATGAATTAAATCTATGTATTCTGAAGTTTCCAGAAGTGTTAACTGTGCCACCATTTGCAAATACATAAGCAGCATCTGCAGTTCCATAAAAATCTGCAGCTAATTCAATTTGCCCTGTGTTAGGAGCGTTTCCTTTCCCACGATATTCTGATAATGCGATTGGGTTAGAGCCACCAAATTCACCTTGTATATCGCTTAAACTGAGAGGACCAGAATTAGGAAGAGCCATTTACTATACTCCTTTTAAATCATTTATTTCTTGCTTAAGTTCTTTGATTGATTCAATTAAAAGACCTATGATTTGGTCGTACTGTACAGTTTTATATGCCACACCATCATCTGTCTTTAATGGCAACTCTTTCTCACTTACTGCACTTGGTAGAACCTTTTCTACTTCTTGTGCAATAACACCTGCTGATTTCTTACCATCTGCTTTGTATGTGAATGTGTAACCATTTAGCTGACTTACTTTGTCTGTAGCATTTTCTATCTTCTCAATGTCTGTCTTCAGTCTTTCGTCTGATACAGTTGTTGAGAAAGCAATTACATCAGCATCTGCATGGAAGTCACCATCTGCTTCAAATCTAAATTCGTTGTTTCCATTTATCCAAACATTCATATAGGAATTGTTTGCAAAAGCTATATGGTCATTACTATCTAAACCTATGTTAGAACTAGCATACAAAGAACCTGTTACAGAGACACCATCTGTAGTTGTGGTTAATTTAGTGCTTGAATTATGTTTAAGCTCTACTGTTCCACCAGTACCATTATCTGTACATACTATATAATCGTTACCAGCAGAATCTTCCAATACTAAATTAGTACCACGAATAAATAAATTGCCAGTTCCATTGTCTGCGACATAACTATTATTGCCATCGTGATATAAAATAAGGTCTTGACCAGTGCCTAAATACAGAAAATCATTATCTTGTAGGTTTATGTTTCCACCCATTGTGAGTGTACCACTAATATCAGCATTGCCATCAACATCAAGAGTATCACACTGTAACTCTCCAGTAATATCAACACCATCTGATTTGGTGGCTATTTTAGCTGAGTTGTCATAGTAGAGTGTTACTGCACCATCGGCTGTAAAATTAGCTAATGATTCTTCTGTTGCTGACTGAATAACTAAGTTTGTAGCTCTAAGTCTTAAATCGCCAGTTCCAGTTTCTGTTATGTAACTGTTTGAGCCATCGTGAAATAACTGTAAATCGTTTCCAGTACCTAGACGTATTTTGGCATTATCAAGAAAGTTAACTTGGCTACTACTGTCAGCAGTCACTGTCTTTGATGCTTGTACTTGACCTAATGTAGAAATGTCATTGTAGTTTAGCTCTGTAGCAGTAGCAGTAATAGATGTGCCACCTATTTGTAAGGTTGTGGCGTCTAATGCTCTAACATTTAAATCAGCAAAAGCATCTGTTACCGCTGCGGTAGCTCCACCTCCATCAAGATAAACTGCTTTTGTAGCTCCAGTAGGAATAGTTACGTTTCCACCAGAACCTTGAGATATATTGATGCTTTGTGAACCTGTTGTCGCATTTTCTATAAACTGTAGCCTTGAAACAGTATTTGGTGCGATTGTTAATGTTCTTGTTGCAGTTAATGTTGCAGAAGATGTAACCTTGAAATACATCGCCCTAGCAGGGTCTGAAGCACCATCTGCTACTGTTGTTGTGGCATCTGCATCTGTTGTGAAACAATCTTGGGTGGCATAACTTAATCCCTCACCTATCAATTCTAAATTGAGGTTTGTTATAGTTCCCCAAGTACCACTAGCATCGCCAGTGCCAAGTTCGTTTAATCTTAAATCATTAACATAGGTACTAGCCATTTATACCTCCTAAGCTATTGTAACTATAGCATTTGCTCCTGCCGCTGGAAACACTATTCTAAATGTACCAGAAGAAACAGTAAAATCACCGCCAAAATTTAAAATTGCTATGGCCTTATCTGAATTGGTACTATTATAGATTAATGCACCTCTAGCAGTAAAACTAGCACTTGTCCATGTTGGGTCATCAGCATCAAAATATGCAGTAGTTCCTGATGTAGCAACTGTTTGATTTGTTAAAGTTACACCACCA
>Ga0181577_10002921_pt1 | contig 13256 bp, 12 predicted proteins | sample 101ome_21_FD_132468 | JGI IMG/M metagenome (GOLD analysis project Ga0181577, IMG submission 132468) | Coastal salt marsh microbial communities from the Groves Creek Marsh, Skidaway Island, Georgia - 101413BT metaG (megahit assembly) | ecosystem: Environmental > Aquatic > Marine > Intertidal...
TCAAAGGCGGCACTAACGAAAATGTAATGATTGTGGATGCCACAGGCACTGCGGCAAATTACATCTTTGATGTGCGAGATGACGGAACGTCTAAATTTAGAGTGGACAGCAGCGGCAACGTGGGCATCGGGACTACAAGTCCTGCACCTGCATCAGGTTCAGATACTACTTTAGAAATTGCAGGTAGTGCTGGGCCAAGTCTTACAATAAATGATACAGGGCAAGCAGAAAAATATAGTTTGTTAGCTAATTCAAATGACTTGAAAATTTATTATGGGTCTACACCTATGGTTAGTTTTCAAAATGATGGCAATGTCGGTATTGGTGCTACCACACCAGCAGGTTTATTTAATGTTCATAATGCTAGTGGTGATAGTAATGTTTACATAACTACTGGAAATACAGGTGCTTCAAGTAACCTTTTCTTTGGAGATACTGATAGTACCTCTATTGGAAGAATACAGTATGACCATAGTGGTAACTTTATGCGAATTCGTACTAATGGCTCAGAACGTATGCGTATAGACAGCAGTGGTCGTGTTGCAATCGGAACAACCACAGCCCACACCACCGACAGTTTGCTAACACTGCAAAACAGCAGTGGTTCTGCTGAGTTAAATATTACTAGCGGCACCAGTGGCGGCTCTGTTTTGAATATGGGTGATACTGGTGATTATAATATTGGTCGAATTAAATATGACCAAACAACAGACAGTATGCAGTTCAATACAAACAACTCAGAACGTATGCGTATAGACAGCAGTGGTAGAACAATACTTGGAACAACTGGACCAATAGCTTCTTCAAATGCTGTTTTACATATAAATGCTGATGGAATTTCAAGTGGTGCAGGTTCTTTGATATCTCAAACAACTCTAACGTCATTAGTATATCATGTACACTTTAGAAATGGTAATGGTGGTGTTGGTGGTATTAGCACAAATGGTACTTCAACAGCTTATGCCACTTCATCAGACCACAGACTAAAAGAAAATGTAACAGCAGATTGGGATGCAACAACTAGACTAAAACAACTTAATCCAGTACGTTTTAACTTCATAGCAGATGCAGATACAACAGTTGATGGTTTCTTAGCACATGAAGTGCAATCAGTTGTACCAGAAGCTATTACTGGCACACATAATGAAGTAGATGATGATGGCAACCCTGTCTATCAAGGTATAGACCAAAGCAAACTTGTACCTTTACTCGTGAAGACAATACAAGAATTAGAAGCTCGTATCACAGCTTTGGAGGCTAACTAATGGAAATGACAAGTCTCATAGATAGCTTGATTGGTATTTTAGTTGCGGCTGGAGCATGGTGGGCTAACTCCATATCTCGTGAACAAAAGAGACTTGAGATATTACTTAACAAAACACGTGAAGATTATGCAACTCGTAATGAGTTACGTGATGATATGCGACAGGTAATGGAAGCACTACATCGTGTAGAAGATAAATTAGATAAAGTATTGAGTAGGGATTAAATATGGCAATGTTCAAGGCATTCAAACCCGAAGCGATGAACAAAATCGCCAAAGCTATGGGCTATACAGGCAATATGGGACAGTTTCAAAGTTATATTGAACAAGACCCAATGCGCCAACAACAGATGCAAAGGTATACTAATGCTGCTATGCAGATGGCAAAGGGTGGTGTTGTACGTAAGATGCAAGCAGGTGGCTTAACACAAGCATATGTACCTACACAACAATACACAGAGGTAGAGAAACCTAAGATGGATACTAACCAGTATCTAGCAGATGGTTCTACACCTAATCCTAATTACATGCGTCCTATGACAGACCCAGATGGTAATGTCATTACAGAAATGCAAGCACCTGACATCACCGATATGACAGCCCAGCGTATGCAACAGCCGGGACTGCCAACAGGTGGTGCTGTCACTGCACAGGGTGTAGCACTTGACCCATCACAACAAATTGCCGCTGGTACTGGACAAGTATCTGGTGCAGTTGCTATTCCTACAGAACAAGCCGCTACAACATTTGCTCAAGCACCTATCGAAAGTCAAGCTAATGTGATGCAAGCGACTACTGCTTCAGGTGCAGTAAACACAGCACTGGATGCAGTACAAGCTGCACAAACTACTGTAGACCCACAAGCAGAAGTTATTGCCGCACAACAAACAGCAACCTCTGTAGGAAATGTTTCAGCTGCACAGGGTAATGCTACCCTAATGAATAATCCTACACAGCGTCAAATACAACAAGGTGAACTTGTAAGTGGTGTTGCTGATGCACAGAAAGCTGCTCAGTTTACAGAACAGATTCAAGCTGCACAAGCTACACCATCACAGCAAGCTACGGTACAAGGTCAGCTAGACAATCTTATGACACAGTTCCAAGGTGGCGCAACACCAGCGTGGGCTGCAGGTGCTATGAGAGCAGCGACAAGTGCTATGGCGGCACGTGGTCTTGGTGCATCTAGTCTCGCAGGACAAGCTATTGTTCAAGCTGCTATGGAAAGTGCATTGCCTATTGCACAAGCAGATGCTCAGATTATCTCTAGTTTTGAAGCACAGAACTTGTCAAACAGACAACAACGTGCTATGCTTGCAGCACAGCAACGTGCAACATTTCTAGGTCAAGAGTTTGACCAAGCATTCCAAGCACGAGTACAAAATGCAAGTAGGATTGCTGATGTAGCTAACATGAACTTTACTGCTGAACAGCAGGTTGCTCTTGAGAACAGCCGTATTGCTAACAGCATGAACCTTGCCAATCTATCTAATAAGCAAGCTGTCGTAATGGCAGAGGCTGCTGCCCTATCACAAATGGATATGGCAAACCTGTCTAATCGTCAGCAAGCAGCCGTAATGAACGCACAAAACTTTATGCAGGTTGATTTGGCTAATCTGTCTAATCGTCAACAGACTGAAATCTTTACTGCTCAACAGAGAATACAATCATTGTTTACTGACCAAGCGGCTACAAATGCAGCTGCTCAGTTTAATGCCTCTTCACAAAATCAAGTTGACCAATTTTTTGCTAATCTGTCAAACAACGTATCACAGTTTAATGCAACACAAGCTAATGCACAATCACAATACAATGCAGGTCAGCGTAACGTGGTTGAAAGATTTAATGCAGAGTTGAATAATCAACGTGACCAATTCAATGCACAGAACCAAATGGTTATTGCTCAGAGTAATGCGCAGTGGCGTAGAGAAGTTGCCACTATGGAAACTGCCGCTGTCAATCGTGCAAACGAAATCAATGCACAGAATGTATTGAATGTATCTAACCAAGCCTATGCTAACCTATGGCAGTTTTATGGAGATAGCATGGAGTGGGCATGGACATCAGCTGAAAATGCACAAGACCGTATTAGTGCAATGGCTATTGCAGAACTTGATGCAGATGCACGTGAGAAAATTGCACAGGAACAAGCATCAGGTGCGGCAGGTAGTGCTATCGGTAGCTTGATTGGTACTCTTGGTAGTGCATGGATTCTGTCTTGCTGGGTTGCACGTGAAGTGTATGGCAAGCGAAACATTGAATGGTATATATTCCGTACTTGGCTTGAGTTTGACTCACCTAAATGGTTTAAAGATTTGTATATCAAACATGGTGAAGCATATGCCAAGTTTATTAGTAACAAGCCTGTATTTAAATGGCTTACCAAGAAAGTCTTGGACGGTATTGTAGAATCAAAAAGGAAAGCGTGTAATGTACGGACGGTATAATCCAGCAGTAGCTGCTTATAAAAATATGGATATTGAAAACATGCCACAGGATACTCCTGTAGAAGACACTGGTCTACTACGGCGTAAGTCAAAGAGTAGTAATGGTGGACTTGATTACGGTAATCCTGCAGTCCGTGTAGCAAAGCAGCTTGAAATTATTAGAAAACATAGGAATGAAATCAATGGCTCGTCTGTCTAAAGAACCAAGTTTTGACCGCCCTATTCCGGGCATGTCTCTCACAGCAGAACTGGGTGGCAGACCTTGGCAAAATCCACCTCAATATGCAACTGTTGATGAGGTAATTGAATTTTACATGGAGCGTATGTCTTCAGAAGAGTTCATGGTTCAGACAGTAGATGTACTTGAGATGGGTGTACCTGTAACGACACTTGCTAACACCATGCAGATGTCAAACGTAATGAATGGTGTGCATACTATTGATACAGGTATGCTTGTATTGCCAGTCATTATGGAAATGATTATGTTGCTTGGCGACAGTGCTGGTGTTGAATATGATTCAGGACTTGAAGACCCCAATAAGATTAGCACAACTAATAAGACACGTGAATCTCTGCTTGCTAAAGCAGCGATGGAATATAAAGGTGTCCTTGAAGAAGCAGATTTGGAAGCAATTGCCGAAGAAGAAGTTGAAGAGGAAGAAGAGACTCAGCCTTCTGGTCTGATGGCAAGGAGAAACTAATGGGATTGTTTAGTGGTTCATTTGGAACAGGTCTAATAACTGGACTTGCTAGTAGCATTGACAAGTCTTTGCAAACAGCTATGGATAAACGTGATAAAGAGATGTCACGTGCAAGGAGTTTTTGGGAGACACGTCAGGCACAGAAGATGGACTTGGCTGATGCCCATGATAGACGTGCTAAGAAAGCCCTAGACAGATTGATTGATGAGTTTGACGGTGATGTTGCCTCTGGCCTCGCTGCCTATAAAGCTATTGGTGGTAGTGTAGACAGTGTTGAAGGTTACATTACTGAACTTGATGAGACACGTAAAGCTGGTATTACTTACGATATTAAACAGAAGTTTAAGTTTGATAACATTGACATGAATGAGTTTAAAGAACTGTCTCGTGAAGATGCCCTTGGTTCTGTACGTATGGAAGTTCCTACGCTTGATATTAAGATGTCTGACACAAGTGGTCTTAGCAAGATTGGTCTTGGCTTGAAAGATGTAGGTAAAGGTATCTCTGAGAAAGTTAATGAGATGATACCGCCTCGTACCTATCAGGCTGTAGAAGGACTAGAGGTTGCTACCTTTGACCCATCAGGTTTGAAGACAGGCGTTGAGTTTGACATGAAGAAGCAACAGTTTGAGGCTTCAATGAAAGCTAACAGCCTTGATATTAAGAACCAGATTAAATACAACATCATGGAGATTAACAAACTTGGTGACGGTCCAGAAGATGAAGCAAACCGTATTAAACTAACGAAAGAAAATGAAGCATTGTTTACTGTCTATGATAGATTTGCTGCCATTGATAATCGTAACAAGGGTGGCTTGACAGTCTCTGGCATGTCTAGCTTGTACACGTCACGTATGGACCAGCTTCGTGAAGACAATCAATATGGTACAGTTGGTAATGTGGCAAGAATTACAGTTGATGGACAAACCTTAACAGGTACTGAGGCTACCAATAAGTGGAATGAAATTAAACTTGAAGAACAATCTAAGTATGTCGAAGGTGTATTGCTTGATGACCAAGGAAATTATCGTGGCTCAAAAGCAGAAGACATGATGTCCTTTATGTCCATTCCACAAAAAGCATTTGAGATGGCACAGGCACGTATCAACAAACGTACTAAGAAACCTGAAGAGGGTGACGGTGCTGTAGTTACAGATACAGGTGAAGGTGTAGTTGTAGGTGACGGTACAGATACAGGTGATGGTGCTGTAGTTACAGATACAGGTGCAGATGATAAACCAACAGCTGACCAGACAAAGTTCGTAGTAGGTACAAATGACACTGAAGTTGTAGGTGCAAAAGCCTTGTATAATTTTATTGCGTCAGACCCAGAAGATTACATTCAAGGTGTAAAAGATAACTTTGGTGAAGAGTTCCTTGCTGAGAACATGGAAAACTATAAGGCTATTCTTGAATCAGCTAAATCAAATGTTCCTGAAGCAAACCAAGAAGATTATCAGGCTAAGATTGATAGTATTATCTCAGGCATGTCTAAACTAAAGACTAGTATAGCAAGCCGTATGTCTAATGTGCAGGGAGCAGGTGCGCCTATTGTACTAACTCTTCCTGAGTCATTTAAGCCAACTAAGGTAACAAAACTTACTACAGATGAAGGAGAATTTGCAGGACAATACTTGTATCAAGATGAACAAGGCGGTAAATATATCTCGCCTGTACGTCCTGAAACTGTAGGCTTGACAGAGTAAGTAAGCATTATGGCTGACAACTTTGACCCATTTCTTGGACTTAAGAAAAAAGAAGAAGAGGTAACAGAACCTGTTGTCTCTTCTATACCTATGGCTAAACCTGAAGCAGACTATGTAATTCCCCCAGAGCATGAAACTGATAATGCTCCAATTCCCCCTGAATTTGAACCTATAAAAAAGAAAGAGTTTGATACTGCTGAAGCAGCAGAGATGGATGAAAACTTGTCCTTCTCTGAATTGTCTCGTGATGAAGATTACATGGACATGCTCCGTGATTACAACGAGAAACGCTTTGGTAAAGACGGCGCACAAAAAGAAGATGAATCAGATGAAGAATATCTGAAGCGTTTTCTTAGTCATGCCCGTGAGTTTGAGTTTAATAGTATTGACCTTGCCCGTCAACTTGACTGGGTGCGTAATGCTGACCAAGAAGACCGTATCAAATTCGGTTATCTATATAGCCAACTAGAACGCTTGCCTTCATTCTATGAAGAAGGTGGCACTGGTTATCTGTCTGCTGTTCGTGACTTTGGTAAATCACTTGTAACAGACCCACTTAACTACCTTGGCTTTGGTGCTGGTGCAGTAGCCAATAAGGTTGCTACACGTGCTGTCATTGAGGCTTTGAAAACAGGCGGTAAGAAAGCCGCACTTGAAGCTGCTGCCAAATACTCTGGCAAGAAAATGTTTCGTAGTAAAGCAGGTAAGATTGTTGGTGCAGGTATCGTAGCTGAAGCTGGTGTCGGTGCTGCACAAGACTTGAAACTGCAAGAACTTGAAATGCTTTCAGAAAAGTATGGAGAGTTTACAGAGGATGAATATAGTTATACACGTGCAGGTATTGCAGGTGGTCTTAATCTAGCATTAGGTTATGGCGGTGCTAAACTGTCAGGTGGTCTTGGTACAGACAGAATATTTAATAACGCTAGTGAATATGTAGCAAAGAAAGAAGCAATCGCTGCTGGTCTTAAAGCACGTGATGAAGGTGCTATTGAAGGTGCTGTTAATCGTGCTTCAGAGGCTACTTCTCAAACAGCCACAGGTATCTTTGACCTGAATGATGGCAGACAGACGCTTGAATCACTTGGTGATATTGCACCAGAAGCTGATGCAATGGCACAAGTAGAGTTTAATACTGAACTTATGAAGCGTGTGGGTAAGGTTGTTACCGAAACTGTTGATGAACTTGCTACTAATGGCAAGCTGGGTTCAATGGTTGATGAGGATACCAAAGCCAGTGAAGTCATTGGTCGTGTAATTACAGACAGGCTTGCTACACTGAAAGACAGACCTGCTGAAGAGATACGTGAGCAGACAACACGTATGCTTGTTGGTGGTGATGGTGAAGTAGGTATTCTTGACAAGCTGAACATTGAAGATGAATCATTTGATGATGCATTGCAAGCCGCTATCTCTCGTGCTGGTTTGACTACAGAACAGTTTGTAAATGCAATGGGTGCATCATACAGCAATGCTGGTAAATTCTTAAATACAGCAAGCCAAGTCGGTAAGATTATGAAACGGCTTGGTAAACTTGACCCTGAACTTGAAACCATTCTTAAGACATATTCAAGTGCAGAGAAGGTTGCTAATCCACTTAGTCGTGTCACAGACTTTGGTCGTAGGCTTGACCGTGAACGCCGTGCATTGATGGTTACACAGATTGCCACCACTGTGCGTAACGTGGCTACAGGTGTGGCTCGTGTGGGCGTAGAGACTGCAGCAGATGCATTGGAATCCGCACTGTATCAGTTTGGTCGTGGCACAGAGGCTGCTATGACAGGTAACCAAGCACTTGGTAATGGTAGTGTTAAGGATGTATTCCGTGATGCCTTTGGTAGACTGAACAGACTTGCTCGTGTAACTGATTCTACTATGCTATCAGACGCACTGTTGAAGCATAACAGACGCTTGGCGGGTAAGATGGACAGGACACTGCAAGAAGTGTCAGATGATGAGACACTCAGTTCCTTTGCTCGTACCATGAACTTGCTTAACACAGCACAAGACCAGTTCTTCAGACGTGGTATCTTTATCAATAGCATTGACAAGAAGCTAAGACGTGCTGGTGTTATCGTAGATAATCCGACTAAGGCTGGTCAATACAAGAACCTTGATGAGTTTGTTGCATCAGGTAAGACGCTTCCTGCATCTGTATTGTCGGATTCAATTGATGAAGCACTAGAGTTTACATTCTCTAAGATGCCTGATGGCAATACCATTGGTGGTCAGTTTGTACGCTTTACAGAGAAGGTTGGTCCATTACCGCTTGGTCCTCTTCCTAACACAGCCATGTTTCCATTCGCAAGGTTCATGGTAAATGCACTTAAGTTCCAATATGATTTCTCTCCTGCATCTACACTTAGTTACCTATCACGCCGACACACAGCCAAGCAATACGAGAAGATGGCTAAAGCGGCAAAGAGTATGGAAGAAAAGACAAAGCTGGGCAGACAGGCTGCTGCACAGATGCAAGAGGCACGTACCGCACTGTCTAAATCAGTCGTAGGTACAGCAGCATTTGGTGCAGCTATCATGCACCGTGCTAATAACCAAGATGTAAAGTTTTGGGAGTATAGAACAGAGGATGGCAGGACTGCTGACTTGCGTCCATACTTCCCATTGACGCCTTACCTTGCTATCGCTGACCTGATTGTCAAGGCAGCAAACAATGACTTGGATAAAGCTAATCCTCGTGAAGTTCTTGAAGCATTCACAGGCGCACAGTTCCGTACTGGTGCAAGTTCGTATGTGATTGAGAACTTCGGTGAAGCATTTATTAATCCCCTGTTCTCTGCAGGGCAAGACACACCTAGTTCAGAACGTATGGGTGAACTGATTGGCGGTTTCGTTGCGGAAATGTCAGGCGGCTACCTCACACCTCTGCGTATTGTTCGTGATGTACAGGCTTCGTTTGATACAGAGGCTGCTACACTACGTGATGCAAAGCAATCATCTGGCATTGGCATGGATGAGCGTTTCTATTCGGCACTGAAGAATGGCATATACAAAGACTTGCCTGAATTATCTAAAGAGTTGCCTGTGCTTGAAAGCCCCACACGTAAGGGTGATGTGTATAGACAACAGCCTTTGCTTGGACAACTTGGCGCACCTCGTTTAGAACCACAGCGTAATGCTGCAGAAGAAGAGTTAACACGCCTTGGCATTGAACGCTACACTGTAGGCTCACGTACTGGTGACAAGGCTGCTGATGCCTTTGTTAATAAGTATCTTGGTGAGTTTATGGAAGATAATGTCTCTGCTCTTGTGCAGTCCGAAGAATATCTGTCAATGACTGATGCAGAGAAACGAGCAGCGTTGAATAACGAAATGAAACGTATGCGTAAGTTCGCTAAAGAACTTGGTAAATATGAATCTGAATCTAAGATGATAGCAGAAGGTAAGACGTTTACACCGTTTGACCGTGCGCAATATGGTAGGTTGACAGATATACAAACCCGCCTTGCCGATGAATACTATCAAGAGAAGTACGGCAAGACGGTGCTTGAAATGGTTGAGTCTGAACCTGATGTCAATCACTATAAGATAGCAACAGACTTAGGTCGTTTGTTAGAGAAGAACCAGTAAGTCAGCTATCGCTTATCACCTGAACCACCTAGAGTGCCTCGTTCTTTACGTGCCTCTAGCTTCTCTTTGTTCTGTGCGGCAATCTGTGCCAGCGGAATGTTCAGGTCATGTGCAAGTGCAGCACAATACCAAAGCACATCCCCAATCTCACTAGCAATTTGATGTCGCCAATCATCTGGCAAGTTAGCCGTACCATCACGGACTAGCTTCTTTACCTTGTTGGCAACTTCCCCTGCCTCACCAGCCATACCCAACGCAGGATATAGAATCCTGTGTGTCGATGGGTAAATGGCTGTCTCAATAGCGGCTTCTTCATACTCTGAAAACTTCATTCCTTTGTATCTCCTTTCCAGCCATTCGTCTAGTTCACGTTGTAAGTCCATTATTTAGTTTCTCCAAGTTCTTAAAGTAGGCAGCATTGAAACCACGCTGCCACTCACGGTATGGAGTAGTGTTTGGACGGTTGGGATTACCCGACACGAAAGCATGTCTACCAGACGTGTCTGGCTTTGAGAATGCTTCGTATCCCATCTTATAATTGTCACGCCTTTGCGGTTGCTTTTTCTGTCTCTGTCTCATTATCTTTCTCCTTGAATGCTTTGATTACGTCAGATGAAAACAGTTTCTGTAGGTTCAACAAATACATTCGTGATGCATTGTTATCTCCACCAGATACACTACGCTTGTAATCTAGGTTGTTGATAATGCGCTTGAGGCTAGTAGTATCAAACACAATCGTTGCAAATATGTCCTCTCCTATACACAGATTATGAAACCAATAGTCTGACTCTGTGGCATTGATACCACTTGGCTTACCATATGATTCGTACTCAATCGCAATGTTGCCAGTCTTCTGCCATACATCACGCTCAGATTTAACTTCAATCTTCTTGTCTTGTAACATGTCTGCTACAAGCTGTTCACGTACCTTTCCATATTCTAAGTCAATGTCAAACTTCTTGCGGTCTTCTACGCTTGGTTCAAGATTCTTCATTGGATTCTTCCTTTTGTGATTTTACGGAAGAAACGAGTTGATTGCTAAACTGGCTTTCGGCAGCAGCAAGTTGGTCAAGATTGAACCGTGCTTCAGCAATTCGCTGACGCAAGTTTCGTACTTGATTAAGATAATACTTCTGCGTATCATCCATATCGTCAATGGCATACTCCTCATTATCAATAAGGATGTTGTTACTTTCTTCAGACATTAATTGTCTCCTTTCATTAGTGCGCTCCAACTGTGTCGGAACAGGGTCAAACAATGTGCCGACAACTGTCGTGCTACTTCTTGTACCTCAACTTGGGCTGTACTGTCAAGTCTTAATTGACAAACACGAGCAAAAGCATAGAGGCTTCCTGACCAGTACCATTCTGTCATCATGTTTTGAGGCAGAACCATACGTGCCATCTCTGGTGCGACACCCTCTTTAAGTAGGTTGTCGTATGTTTGTTGAACATATTGCATGGTAGATGTGACGCTATATTCTATTTCTTCACTACTACTACCTTGCTTTATGTTGTCTGCTCTTAGTCGCCATTTACTAGGCACATAGAACTCAGGCTCGTAGTCTACATATCTACGTGATATTTCATTCCACGATAAACCAACCTGATGCTTGCCTAACTGACGTGCTACGAATATAGGTGCTTTGATGCGGAATTGCAAGAAGGCATGACTAAATGGTGACCAGTGTTGATGCTTGGCAAGGAAGTATATCAGTTTAATATCTGCATGTGACAACTCTGTAGATGTCTTATCAAACGATACCCTTGCTGCATTTACAACAGTAAGGTCATTACCCATATGGTCAATCAAATCAACTTGCATTTCACTCATCTAGTTCTAACTCCAACTGGTCTTTGTTTGTGTGCCATTCATAATCTTCGTGATGTTTGTCTACTGCCTTTGTAAGTAGGGACAGTAGCCCTTCATTGATTAGTGCTTTCTTTGCCTCATCATCACACTCAAACACAATTCTAGCTGAACCGTCTTCATGTTCCTCAACTTCCTGTACATCAATGATACCTGCCATTGTTACTCCTTCTTAAACTTACGTCCTCTAAAGAAGACAATTAAATTGACTACTGTGTTAATTGTGATGGCAGATAGAATCCACCACTGCCACCACAACAGGTCTAATCCACTGCATTCTATCATTACGCAGCATTCAAGTCAACTACCTCACAAACGCCAGCCGTACATGCCAACTCACGTCCACCTGATGTAGTGTCTTCTTTCTCAAACTCCTGCAACTTGCTCCAATCAATTGACTTAGGCATTTGATTAAGCATTTCTTGATACTCTTCTTCTGTACAGTCCTGATAAGGTGCTTGCTTGTATGTATGCTCACTGAAGGGCAGGAAACTAATGCCTGACACTTCATCAAAGTGTTTATACACCCATGCTCCTACTTCCATCCATTCGTCTTCCTTTACGCTGATAGTAACAGATGGCTTGTGTTCACACCAGTGACGCTGGTATGTCAGCCACAGTTCCAACTGCTCAATAGCACTCATATCAGTACGACAAACAGCACTATTAGGTGACTGCATTGGGAAGCTAAAGACAGTCGTGCTATCGGGCTTCATTACATCTGGTTCAGCAGGAATACCTGCATCAACAAGGAACTGCGTCAGTGGGTCTTTGTTATCACCACGCACTGTCCTAATGTAATATGGATTGTGTCTTGCATGAATACCTGATGCAGCATCAGTCAACTGTGATACCGTGCCAGATGGTTTAATACAAGTAATAGCAGTAGACTGCGGAATACCAAGAGATTTAGCTAGAGAAGCGTTTGTGTTTACAGCGACATCCTTTAGTGCCTCAAGTGTACTACCAATATTATTACCTAGATGTGCAGATTTACCTGACATCAGTGCATTGTCCATAATGCCAGTCAATGATACACCAAGTAGACGTTCTTCCTCTGTGTTTGTTTTCCATACCTTACGTAGGTATTTAAATTCAGTCAATGTAGACTGGAACGTACCAAGAATAGTCGCTAATCTAACTTTCTCTGTCAATGTCTGCTGTGTATCTGTAGAACGAACTACAACTTCACTAAGATTACAAAACTGATAAGGGCGTAGAATAATTTCACTGCATGGGTTGCAGCCGAAGTCATACTCAGTATCCCGCCTACCATTCTTCGATGCTTGTATTTTTGCAGATTGCCTGTTAAATATGCCACGTTCCCCTGACTTACTATCATAAAGAGATAACCATTCACGCATGAATGTACCCATCTGTGGCTTCTCTTTGTAGGCAACGCTGTTGTTAGCCAGCGCACGTTGCCCTTCATTTTCCCACCATTGCCCTGCTTTCGCATGACGCATCTGGTCATCGTTGAGGTTTGATAGGCTGATAAGTGCGCTTCGGCGTACACCACCGACTACAACAACTTCACCAATCTTGCACATCAAGTCATGACATTCAATAGGATAAAGCCTACGTCCTGACGCTTTCCTAAACACTTCCACACAGAACTCAAACAATTCAACAAGTGGCTGTGGTCCTGATGCACGTCCGCCGAATGTCTTAAGTCTTGCA
>Ga0181577_10002923_pt1 | contig 13242 bp, 11 predicted proteins | sample 101ome_21_FD_132468 | JGI IMG/M metagenome (GOLD analysis project Ga0181577, IMG submission 132468) | Coastal salt marsh microbial communities from the Groves Creek Marsh, Skidaway Island, Georgia - 101413BT metaG (megahit assembly) | ecosystem: Environmental > Aquatic > Marine > Intertidal...
GACAATAATCCAGATCTGTTCAATCCGAAAAGTAAAGGCGAAGAGTGGGGAGTTCCTTTGAATATGTACGGTGAGGCAGATCCTCACGGTGGTGAGGGATATGCCGGAGTTGTCATGTATTCATACAAGGACACCGACCCACGTACCTACTTGCAAGTGAAATTGTATTCTCCCTTGGAAGAGGAGAAGGTTTACTGTGTGAAGATGCACGTTATGCTGGCCATGTTGTCAAAGTACGCATCCAATAACTTGGGTATCTACATCAGCGAAAAGCCGGTCGATGAAGAGGCTCTTGAGGCTTACGCCATCACTCCTCAGATCCAGCATTCTCAGAATCGCGTTTTCGAAGAACAGTTCGCTTGGGAAGAGATTTGCCAATCCTTCATCGCTAAAGGTGGTGAACGATATGTGACCATTGGAAACTTCGCTCCTACCGAAGAGACGCAGTATGAGAAGATCAAAAAGCCACGTGGCGTTACCGGTCAGCAAACTCGAACTGCCTATTACTACATCGATGATGTTTCTGTGATCAACATGGCAGGACTCGATCAGTGTGATTGCGAAGTAGATGCCTCAGGAAGCGCCCTTAAAGTGCAATACTCTAAGGAAGTGAGCTCCGACATGGAAATGGATGTTACTCAAGACATTGAGATGTCGCGCGTATATTTCGAAGAAATGTCTTCAGAGATCGATGAAGATAACATGGCTGCAGTGAAGAAAGTAGCTAAGTTGCTTCAGGAGCATCCTAAGTACAAAGTGAAGATCACAGGTCATACAGATCCTGTTGAAGAGGCTAAGGTTACAGGAGACGTTTCAGCTCAGCGCGCTCAAGCAGTGAAGGACAAGCTTGTTGAGTTGGGTGCTTATCCTAATAAGATCCTAACAGTGGGTGTTCAAGACTTTGATCCTGCTACTACGGATGTGACTCCTGCCGGTCAGGCTCAAAACCGTAGAGTGGTATTCGAAGTGATCAGTAAAGAATAACACTGACTTTTCCTCAAAAATAGAAAGGCTCCGAAATCGGGGCCTTTTTTATTTTCGTTCAACTGCATGATCAAGAGAAACGATCCAACTACCGTCCGAGCGTGGGCATTCTATGACTGGGCGAACTCCGTTTATCCTCTTGTCATTACCACGGCCATTTTCCCGATCTTCTATCAAGGCCATACGTCCAAGGTTTTAGAGGACGGGTCCACCTTGGACCGAGTGCGTTTCTTTGGGGTTGAATTCATAAATACGGAGTTGTACAGCTATGTGCTTTCCCTATCGTTCTTGATCGTGAGTGCGCTGTCGCCCCTATTGTCAGGGGTCGCGGATTATTCTGGGCAGAAGAAGTCCTTCCTGAAAGCATTCTGTTACCTGGGAGCCATGGGCTGTGCCTTGCTGTTCTTCTTTGATGAGGACCACCTTGAGTTGTCCATGCTCTTCGTGATGATGGCCAGTATTGGCTTTTGGGGAAGCCTTGTTTTTTACAATGCTTTTCTGCCGGAGATTGCTGAACCATCCTTGCACGATCGCGTCAGTGCCCAAGGTTTTGCCTTTGGCTATCTCGGAAGTTCGTTGCTCTTGATCGCCATCCTCATTCTTCTTCAAACGGTAGGCAACCACATTGCGAAGTTTGCCTTTCCCCTAGTTGGACTCTGGTGGGCGGGCTTTGGCCAAGTAACGCATCACTATCTGCCTGACAATGTCTATGATCGCAAGCCGGTAAAGCGACACATGATAGCCAAGGGCTATGAAGAACTACGTAAAGTCTGGAATGAGTTGCCAACGCAGTTCAACCTGAAAGCTTTCTTGCGATCCTTCTTCGTGTATAGCATGGGTGTACAGACCGTGATGCTCATGGCTGTGCTCTTTGCCAAGAAGGAGATTGAATGGGGGGATCAAGGTGATGCGGGATTGATCGTCAGTATACTGATCATTCAATTTGTCGCTATCCTCGGCGCATTCCTGTTTGCACGAATGAGCAAGAAGGTGGGTAATGTGAAAGTGTTAGGTGCGGCACTAATGATCTGGGTGCTGGTTTGTTTAGCTGCCTTCTTCATCCAAACACCACTGCACTTTTACATCCTTGCGGCCGTGGTTGGCTTGGTCATGGGAGGCATCCAAGCCTTATCTCGCTCCACCTATTCAAAGCTTTTGCCTGACACGAAGGATCATGCATCTTACTTCAGCTTCTATGATGTCCTTGAAAAGCTCGGTATTGTGATCGGCACTTTGTTATTCGGCGTTATAGAAGGAGTGACTTCGAGCATGAGAAATTCAGCTTTGGTCTTAATGCTTTTCTTTTTAGTCGGATTTCTGTTGCTAATGACTATGAAGAAAGACGATAGGATCGCACCTTTGAAGTCGTAAACCAAATGGGTAGAAGTGATAGCACGATTTGATATAGCAGTAGTTGGAGGGGGGATTGTTGGCGTGGCTACCGCCTACAAGTTGCAACAAGCTTATCCAGACAAGACCATCGCGGTCATCGAAAAAGAGAAGCGATTGGCCGATCATCAGACAGGGAACAATTCTGGCGTGATCCACTCGGGTATCTATTATAAGCCAGGTTCGTACAAAGCGAGGCTATGTGTGAATGGTCGACGTGAACTCGTGGATTTTGCCAAAGAACACAACATTGCCCATGACATCTGTGGAAAGGTCGTGGTGGCGACTGACCGTAGTGAGTTAAAGCATCTGGATACCATCTACCAACGCGCCCAGGAGAATGGGGTGGAGGATGTGCGCCGTATCAATGCTGAGGAGATCAAATAGATCGAACCCTTTTGTGCTGGAATTGCAGGTATTCATGTAGGATGCACCGGAATCATCGATTATCGAGCTACAACGGAGAAACTTGCGACGCTCATGGAGCAGTTGCAAGCACAAAGTCGTGTCTTTTTAGATCATGAAGTGACCGATGTGATCCATGGGGATGGATCTACTACGCTTCGAACCAAACGTGGTGACATTGAAGCGAAATACATTGTCTTTTGCGGCGGACTTCAAGCGGATCGACTTGCCATGAAGGATAAGGTGAAGTTGGATATGAGGGTGCTTGGTTTCAGAGGTGACTACTATGTGCTCTCAGAGAAGGGTCGACACAAAGTGAAGCACCTGATCTATCCGGTGCCAAACCCAAAGTTTCCGTTTTTAGGGGTACACTTTACCAGGATGACGGATGGAGAGGTGGAGTGCGGTCCAAATGCGGTCTTTGTTTTCAAACGCGAAGGTTACTCCAAAACGGATTTTGATTTGAAGGATACGTTGGATGCTCTGTTCTATGCCGCCACTTGGAAATTCTTCTCGAAGCACTGGCGATTCGGAATCGAAGAATACCGCAGGGCCTTCTCGAAGCGACTTTTCTTGAATACCTTGAGAAAGCTGATTCCATCACTAGAAATGGAGGATCTTGCTGAAGAGCGTGCCGGTGTCCGAGCTATGGCTTTGGCGGATGACGGAAACATGATCGATGACTTCAAGATCGAATTCAACGGCAACTGTATACATGTGCTGAATGCTCCGAGTCCGGCGGCAACGGCATGTTTGGCAATTGGTGAGGAAGTGAGAAAGATGGCTTCGAACTACTTCAAGCTGGATTGACCTAGTCTTCTACGACCCGATACTTTTCCTTTAGCTCTTGCCAGTCGAATACGAACTGGTTGATGATTTCGTCCAATCTTTTCAAGAAGATGGGATTGGGCGTATTCATGTTGCGGAAGTAGTCGGTTTGGTACTGGTTGAGATCGTACTTGAAGAACACGCCTTTCGACATGGCATAACGAGTGTTCTTTGACGGGTGGTTGATCCGTCCCATCCAAGACTGATACTTGGCGATCGTTTCCTTAAGAACCATGGGGTCAACACTTAACGCTACGGCAAACTTGCGGTAGATCTTTTCGGTGATGCGAACATCTCGAACCGAATCGAAATGGGCGCCCATGAGCTTCATGTTGCCAGCAATGACCACAAGGAGGAACTTGTCGAAATCTCCTTTGTCGATCGCCGGGCTCTTCAAGAACTCTGGATCATTGTTGATGATCTCGGCCACATCGGAAAAACCTTCTTCCACGAGTCTTAGGATCGAGTTCACGAAGAAGTTGGCCAATTGGTCTTCTGAAAGCTTTTTCTTTTTGAAAATGGTAAACATCCAGTCCTAACAGTACTTGGGGTCAGTGTTGTTTTCAAAGGTATGCCCATAAATAGGGGGCTTTCGGGTGGGGGTGTATATCCTTATCAACAGAGTTTTCAACGGGTGCTGAGGGTTAGAATGTTACGGATTTGTGCTCCCAATCTTAGGCTTTGATTAAGTCTTAACAGGAATTGCTATGTCGGCTGTGACTCACGGCTTACCTTCGTTGTAGAACATTCAGGATGGCGAGAAAAGACAAGATCATAAACCGGGAGATCAGCTGGTTGGCATTCAATGACCGAGTATTGAATGAGGCGGCAGATCCGAGTGTGCCGCTTCTCGAGCGATTGAAATTTCTCGGTATTTTTTCGAATAATCGAGATGAATTCTTTCGCGTTCGGGTAGCGTCCGTTAAGCGGTGGGCCGCCTTGAATGAAAAGATCGAGGAGACGGAAGATGATCCTCGCGATATCTTGGCTCAAATTCAAAGAGTCACGATTCGTCAGCAACAGAAGTACGAGCAGATCTATCATGACATTCTACACGAGCTTCAGAAGAGGGACGTCTTTATCTTGAGCGAAAAGGAACTTAACGAGAGACACCGTTCTTGGGTTGAAGGGTATTACAACGATAAGGTTGATCCGGTCATTTCACCGATTATGTTGGATCAAGTAAAGCAGTTTCCTCATTTGCGGGATAAGGCGATTTATTTGGCAGCTCATCTTATTCTGGAGAGAGGAAAGAAGTCAACCGATCAGTATGCTTTGGTTGAGGTTCCTAGTTCTTTACCGCGCTTCGTCATGTTGCCTGAGGAAGACGGGAAGAAGTATATCATGATCTTGGATGACATCATTCGATATAACCTGAAGTCGGTGTTCGATGTATTCAAACCGACGGAAGTTGATGCATACACCTTTAAGATTACCCGCGACGCCGAGCTAGATCTCGATAACGATATTTCCAAGAGCTTCTTGGAGAAGATGAAGAAGAGTTTGAAGCAGCGCAGACGTGGGGCTCCGGTGCGATTTGTATTCGACTCTACCATGCCGAAGGAGATGCAGCGATATCTCGCTAAGAAGATGTCTTTGACCACAGATGAGGATGCTTTTATCCCTGGCGGTCGCTATCACAATCTCAAGGACCTGATGGGGTTCCCGAGGGTGAATTTGAAGAAGGCTTACTACGAATCCTTGCCGGCCAACCCTCATCCTCACTTCGATAAGTACGATTCCTACTTCTCCGCCATTAAGAAGAAGGATGTGCTGCTTCATTATCCTTATCAGAGTTTCAATCACGTCATTGATCTTCTGAAGGAGGCAGCGTTGGACCCGAAGGTTAAGTCGATCAGGATCTGCCTCTATCGAGTAGCTTCTCGAAGTAAGATTATCAATGCATTGATCAATGCTGCTCGGAATGGAAAGAAGGTTATTGTGGTCTTTGAGCTACAGGCTCGTTTTGATGAGGAAAACAACATCTATTGGTCCAATATTCTAGAGGATGAAGGTGTCAAGGTGTACTTCGGATTCCCTGGGATGAAGGTGCACGGTAAGATCCTATTGATCACTCGCAAGGAGAATGGACAAAACGAATACTACGCGAAGTTGGGTACCGGTAACTTCCATGAAGGCACGGCTAAACTCTACGGCGATCTTTCGCTCATGACCGCTAGAAAAGAGATCACGTCAGAAGTGCACAAGGTCTTCGACCTCTTCGAGAATGCGATCTGGCCGAACTACCGCTTCAAGCATCTCGTGCTTTCGCCATTTTACCTGCGCAACCGTCTTGTTCGATTGATCAACAAAGAGATCAAGAATGCGAAAGCGGGAAAGGAAGCGTACATCATCTTGAAACTGAATAGTCTGGTAGATAAGAACTTTATCCTGAAACTCTATCAAGCAAGCAAGGCTGGGGTGAAGGTCCGCTTGATCATTCGGGGTATTTGTTCTCTGGTGCCAGGAGTGAAGGGAATGAGTGAGAATATCGAAGTGATCAGCATCATCGATCGCTTTTTGGAGCACGCTCGATGCTATGTTTTCTGTAATGATGGAGATCCTCTTTACTTTATTAGCAGTGCGGACTGGATGGTCAGAAACCTCGATCGCAGGATCGAAGTGACGTGCCCGATCTATGCTCCTGAGCTAAAGCGAGAGATCGATGATATGCTCAATATTCAGTTTTCTGACAACGTCAAAGCGCGATCTCTACAGCCCGACGGTCAATATATTGTTGTCAAAGACGATAAGAAAAAGGATATTCGCTCACAGTACGCCCTTTACGAATACTACAAGAATAAGAGCAAGACAGAATGAGAGCCCACCGATTCGCAGCGATAGATATAGGATCTAATGCTGTGAGGTTGTTGGTGAGCAACGTTTTCGAGAACGGCCCGAGAGTCACGTTCAAGAAGCAATCCTTGGTGCGTATTCCTATTCGACTGGGGGCCGATGCCTTCCTCAATCACCATCTTCCTAAAGAAAAAGTGACCGACTTGCTGAATGGCATGCATGCATTCAAGCATTTGCTCGAGGTGTACAAGCCGATCAAGATGCGAGCACTAGCTACCTCTGCCTTTCGTGAAGCTGATAATGGGCCAGAAGTGGTGGATCAAGTCTTCCGGGAAACCGGGATCAAGATCGAGGTGATCTCAGGGAAAGAGGAAGCCGAAGTGGTCTACGCCAATGGAATTCGTGAGAATATGGATGCCGACAAGACCTATCTCTACATGGATGTGGGAGGAGGTAGTACGGAATTGACCTTATTCAACAATCACGAAGCCGTGACGTCGAAGTCGTTCAACATCGGTTCGATCCGATTGCTTATGGGAATGGTGAAGGATGAAGAGTGGGATGAAATGAAGCAATGGGTCAAAGACGTAAGTAGTTCGGTCAATAAAGAAATTGCCTTGATCGGTTCGGGAGGTAACATCAATAAGTATTGCAAGCTCTTGATGAAGGACTACGGAGAAGCCTTGACCTATGAAGAGGTTCATACCCTGTACAAGCGATTGAAAGGAATGTCCACGGATGAACGTATCGAGGAGCTCTACCTTAATCCTGATCGCGCTGACGTGATCGTTCCGGCGGGAAAGATCTTCACCTCCATCATGCGTTGGGGAAGATGTGAGGTAGCCTATGTTCCCAAATTCGGAGTTTCTGATGGTGTCATCAAGATGCTTTTTCAAGAGTTTCGACTGGAGAACGCATTTCTGTAATGGCGAAAGAAGCGCATATCGCCGTCGTCGGTTCCAACGAAGCGGACATGATGGTTTTAGCCAATTTGCTTGAAGACAATCTGGAACATTATCGCGTGGATGTTGCTACGACTGCAGAAGGCGCTATCGGATTGATGAGGAAGGAGAAAAGTATCGTTCTAGTGTTGGCAGTTGAGCAGCAAATGGGTTTGACCACAACGTCTTTGTTGAAGGGCTTTCCAGAAAAGTACAGGCCTCGTAGCATTGCTCTCTTGACGGCAGGGGAACAGGATCAGTCAGCTGATCGTATGGTCAATAGGGATGAGCCGAGGTATTATGAACTGGTACAGACCATTGTTCAGGAGTCTGAGCACTGGAAAGTTGAGCAAGAAGAGCAGCGGCCTTACTTGTCGATCAACGCGCGGATCGGGTTGATCGCTATTGCATTGATGATATTGCTTTGTGTCTACCTTCTTTTGATCTGATCAACTTCCAAAGGGGTCGATCTCTTTATTTCTGATCTTCTTTCTTCCGTCGTCTTTGTCAAACAACGTAGTTATCTCGTATCCGATGCCGATGCAAGGCCGAAGGTAGAAGGGAAAGAAATCGGGATGTCTGTCTGCCTGTATCAAGCTGTACTTCGAGGCCATCGCAACATCAAAGTTGAAGACCAATCCTTCGACGGTGAAGAACTGCGCGCCCAGGTGAAGACTCACTCCCTTTGCGGATTGCTCGTAGTCTTTCAGGTTCAGGTCTGCGTTGTAATAATTCGCGATCCAGCCATAACCGATTCCTACTCGCGGAAAAAATTGATCGCTGCCGACATCGAAATAATACCTCACTCCAAAATGATAATTGATACTCGAAGCGATTGTGGTAGTGTCAATAGTGCGCTCAGTAGCGTATCCTAGTGCTCCGAAACCGGCTAAATGCCCCATACCAGCTTCGACGTTTCCTCCAAAACCACCATAGAGAAGGCCGAAGCCTCCGTTCACGTTCGTGTAAAACTGGGGGTCTGCCTTGCCTTCATCGTTACTCGACTGAGCGAAGCTGGTTCGAGGGATCAATACTCCGACCAAGATCGCGATTGCCATGAGGCTAGCGCGCTTGCCAGGATCAATCCTGATAGATCTTGTCGACGAGGTGCGCATATTTCTGGAGAATGACCTTCCGTTTTAGTTTCAGCGAAGGTGTCAATTCTCCCGTATCGATCGCCCAAGGCTTTTCACAAAGCTCGATCTTCTTGACCTGCTCGAACTTACCGAACTGCTGATTGAACCCGTCGATCTCTTCCCAGATTCGATCCTTCAATTTCTGATTCGTAGACATTCCTGCCAAGTCTGTACAATGATCTCCGTGTCGTTCGCACCACTCCTTGCAAAATTCAAAGTCAGGGACGATCAGCGCAGCAGGATGCTTTTTATTCTCACCGATCACCATAATCTGGTCAATGAAACGAGACGCTTTAAAGACATTCTCCATGGGTTGCGGTGCAACGTATTTACCGCCTGAAGTCTTGAAGATCTCCTTCTTTCGATCCGTGATCTTCACGTATTCACCATTGGCAAGCTCTCCGATATCACCGGTATGGAACCAGCCCTCTGAGTCAATGACCTCATCAGTGAGGTCTTGTCGCTTGTAGTATCCCATCATTACATTCGGGCCTTTGACCAAGATCTCTCCATCCTCTGCGATCTTCACCGTGACGTCCTTTAGGACTCGCCCGGTTGTTCCGATCATGAATCCTTTGTTATCGAAGGAGTTTACCGAAACTACAGGTGATGTTTCTGTTAGTCCATAACCCTCAAGCACGGGAATACCTGCCGCATTAAAGATGCGAGCGAGTCTAGGCTGAAGCGCAGCACTACCGCTAGCGACTGCCTTTACGTTGCCACCAAGGGCCTCTCTCCATTTGCTGAAGATAATCTTATTGGCAATGCTCAATTGGAACTCATAGAAGGCTCCGTTTTGTCCGTATGGCTCCCACTTCTCACCCAATCGTACAGCCCAGAAGAACAATGCTTTCTTGATGCCGGTGAGCTCGGATCCTTTGGCCATGATCTTGTCGAACACCTTTTCAAGGAGTCTTGGAACTGCAGTGAACACTTGAGGCTGCACTTCTCGGATGTTGTCACCGATCGTATCCATGGATTCGGCGTAATAGATGGAAACACCCGTATACATGAATAGATACAGTACCATTCTCTCATAGATGTGACAAAGAGGGAGGAAGCTTACTGCTTTGGAATGCTCGTCTACAGGGAGTCGCTCTCTTGATCCGTGGACATTCGAAACAATGTTGTTGTGAGAAAGCATTACCCCTTTAGGATTGCCTGTGGTGCCGCTGGTATAGATCAGGGTAGCTAGGTCACCTCCTTTGATTTTGGCCTTTCGCTTTTCGATCTCGTCGGTCGGAACATTTTCTCCGCGCTGTTTGAACTCGTCAAAGTGCTCGACACCATCGAGGTGCTCAAAGGAGACGATGTGCTTCATGAAAGGAACATGGTCTTTGATCTCATTGACCTTTCCCATCAGTTCGGCGTCACTTACGAAGCAAACCTTGACCTCAGAGTCTTTGAAGATGAATTCGTAATCACTGGGCGAAATGGTGGGGTAGATCGGAACGTTGATAGCGCCGGCCATCAGGATGCCCAGATCCGTGATGTTCCACTCCGGACGGTTATTCGAGATCATGGCAACGCGATCTCCGGGTTCTATACCCAAGCTCACTAGAGCCTTGGCCACCATCATTCCCTGATCTATGAATGATTTTGTCGAGGTCGGAATCCACTTTCCATCACTCTTCGCCGCTAGGGAGTCGGACTTTGGAAACTTCGAGAGTTGATAGTAAGGTATATCGAATAAGCGTGTTACTTCCATGATTTCTGGGTTGGGTGTGCTCTCAAATTTACTTTTCTGAGCGCTGCGAGCAAGAATTATTTGCTCCTCGTCCCGAAATCCTGAACGCAATTGAATCGCCATCTGCGGTGTGGCTCGATGGCGACCCCCACTAGTTCCATTTCAGGATTGAGAATATTCTTGCGGTGACCGAGGTTGGGAACATTGCGGTCGATAAGAAGGTCGATGACGGCATCTATGCCTTTATCGTTTCCATAGTTGCAATTCTCATTGATTGCCGTGAACCTCTGAGTGAGCGGTTCGATCCTCGTCCTGAACGAAGTGCCGTCTGACGAGCTATGCCCTGTTCTGCCGGTTTCGCCCATGTCCTTGGCGTGGGTCCGTGCAAAGTCAGTGAGCGCTTGGTAGGGTTGAAGGATCTCCATTTTTTGCGTCTCTTCCAATTCCTTGATCAAACCCTTTACTTCCTTGTCCTTCTTGAGGTCATTCTTCTTGAGGTAATCCGTCAAAAAGGTTTCCGCGAAGAGGGGAGGGTTGATCCTTACTAGATTCATGTAGTAGACAGCCTCCTTTTCTTCGAGACTCATATAGTCGACATCCAGAGCTGAGTTGGCTTTTGAAAGGATGGTATCAGACCAAAGAGCAAAGAAATCATCTTGGGCTTTGAGGGGCAGGGACATTACCCCGATGATCAGGGCGATCATCCAATTCTTATTTCTCGTAAACCAATTCACCTCCAAGCCAAGTTTTCAAAACTTCTGTTTCCAGAATCTCACTTTCTTCACAAGATATCAAATCTCGGTTCACCATCACCAGATCTGCAAATTTGCCTGGTTCAAGACTTCCCCGTGTTTCTTCCTCAAATTTAGCAAGAGCAGCCCAAATTGTCATCCCTCTCATGGCTTCTTCTCGTGATAAGGATTCTTCTGGTCCAAATCCGCCTGGCGGATAACCTTCTGCATCTTTTCTGGCCGTAGCGGCATAGAAAGTAGCCAAGGGGTCAATACCCTCAACAGGAAAGTCTGTGCCCAAGGGGATGAGGCCGTTCTCTTTCATCAGACTACGCAGACAATAAGCGTAATGAATCCGATGATCTCCAAGTCTTTCTTCGGCCCAGTACATGTCTGATGTGGTGTGGGTAGGCTGCATGGACGGTAGAATGTTGAATCGTCCAAACTTCTCTCGGTCTTCAGGGTGAACTACCTGAGCGTGTTCTATTCTCCACCGTCTGTCGTTGGTTCCATTCAGTACTTGACCCATAGCATCTAATACCATCCGGTTCGCACCGTCTCCTATACAATGAACATTCAACTGAAAATTTGCTTTGTAGCAAGCCTCAGCCCACTGGCTCACGGAGTCTTGCGGTGTGATCACTAAACCTAGATTATTGGTATCGTCTGCATAGGGCTCCAACAACCTAGCACCTCTTGAACCTAGTGCTCCATCTGCATAGACCTTGATGGATCGTGCGGTTAGTTTGTCTGTCATGATCTCATATGAGATCATATTGGTCATGAGTTCCTTCGATGCTGAATACATGGCGTAGACTCGAACCTTCAGGTCACCCGAACGGTGTAGGCTATCGATCAAGGCCACTTCATTGGTCTTCAGACCAGCATCGCAGACCGAGGTCAATCCATGCTCGAAGAGGGAAGCCTGTGCGTTGATCATCGCATTAGCCTTGGTGCTGAGCTCTTGGTCTGGAATGATCTCGTCAATCGCATCGGCCGCGGCATCAATCAAAACCCCGGTGGGTTGATCATCTTTCATTAAGACCTTTCCTCCTGAAATTATCGTGCTGGCATCAATTTCTGCGAGTTCCAATACGTTGTCCGTGACTAAAATGGCGTGACCATCCACTCGCTTAAGGGCGATGAAGTGGTTAGGGAAGAGCTTATTCAAGGTATCGTTCGTTGGAAATTCCTTTTGCTCCCAGTCGTTCTGATCCCATCCTCTGCCGAGTACCCATTTCGAGTCATGAGATTCAATGTATGCTTGGATCCGTTGTACTACCTCGTCATAACTAGCTGTGCCTATGAGGTCGACCCGATCTTGTTGTAGTGCATAACCCAAGAAATGCGAATGCGCATCGATCCAACCGGGAAAGACCACGGCCTGTCGAGCATCGACCTTTTCTTTTGCTGCGTAAGCATTCAAAATCTGATGTTCGGCTCCAACCTCGGCGACCTTTCCATCCTTGATCGCGATGGCTTCGGCGGTGGAGAAGGCATCATCCAGGGTGTAGATGATCGCATTGTGAATCACCAGATCGGCTTGCTTGGTTTGTGTGCATCCGAAAAGAAAGAAGGAGGCGAGTGCGAGTAGGAGGGTTTGTCTCATTAGGGACGTTTAAGGAGTGTCATTACCGATGCCCGAATATACGGTGAGAGAGCGATTAGTAGGACAAGAATCGCAGGTGCTCTATATCGCATTATGGCACCGAATACAGGTGTAACCAGTCCGATTAGGGTAAGAAAGGGAACCAAGAAGAGAAGCACCCAAAGGATGGTTCGCCAGTCGCCTTTCGTTTTGATCATTCCACTCAACCCTAAGCCGATCATGATCCAAAGCAAAGCATTCTCCGCCCCAAGCAATAGCTCTGGCATCGAACTGATCTCCCATGGCCAAGGTCGAAGAAGCGTATTCATCCACGACTGAGGAATGGACGTTAGGATGGAGGTGTAGCCGTGGGACATGCGCTCCATGGCGAAACCGCTGCCTGCATTCAGTTCTTGTACCACATTGATGAACTCATGTTGCTTTCGGATCAGGTATTCATCCAATGGGATGTGCAGAAGGTGTGTAACTGAGATAACCAGTAGCCCGAGATCTATCCACGATATGACGACCCAGATCGGCTTCCATTGTTTTTTCCTGCGGATGAGTTCGAGGGCAACGGCCGGAATGAGGAAGGCAGCTACATAGAGTTTTAGATTAAGAAGGATGACGAGAGCGATAAACAAATAGAGGATACGCTGCCTCAGTGTCAAAGAAGAGTGAAGGCTAGCTTTGATAATCGCTCCAATTCCGCAGAGAAGAATGGCCTCTTTGAGTCCTCCCGAAAGCCAAATCAAAC
>Ga0181577_10002927_pt1 | contig 13232 bp, 12 predicted proteins | sample 101ome_21_FD_132468 | JGI IMG/M metagenome (GOLD analysis project Ga0181577, IMG submission 132468) | Coastal salt marsh microbial communities from the Groves Creek Marsh, Skidaway Island, Georgia - 101413BT metaG (megahit assembly) | ecosystem: Environmental > Aquatic > Marine > Intertidal...
CCTCGACAAAACAGGAGTCAGGATATTCTTCTAGTGCCGGCAGCACTGTGACTTCAAGACCGCAGCGGCGAAGAGCATCAATATATCCGTGGTGTTGTTCGAGGGCGAGATCGTAATCTGGAGTACCCAAGTTGGCCTCGGTGAGTCCATTGATCAGGGCTTTGCAGGGTGTTCGCACAATGGCGTGCTGAAACATGGATTGCCTCACTTATAACTCAAGCGCTACTGCCCCAGCGATGGCCAATACCGAAAAGATAGTGGCCAAAAGGGCAATGAAAATTTGGATGGGATAAAGTAATTCCCCGCTTTTATGGCTTCGCCATTGCAGGGCTAGACTGGCTAACCCCGTGGCTAAATATACCATGAGTACGCCAAAGGTGGAGAGTATCATCATGATTTCAAAGCCTTTCAATAGTGAATCATGGGTATTAAAAAGCACCATAATAATACTCACTATTCCTGAACATAAAAGAGCAGCCACAGGGGTGCCACGAGCGTCTTGTTTATTAATCCAGCGGGGTAACAGCCCATCGCGTGAACCAGCCAGTAAAATAGTGCCGCTCATCATAAGGCAGACGTTGAGCGTGCCGCCTATCGCGAACAATGCCCCAACCGTCACTATGGCTTCTCCACCACCACCAAAAAGGCGCTGTGCTGCATCAGCGAAAGGTGATGACGAAGTCTTCAACAGCTCCAATGGCATGACCGACATCAATCCCCAGGCGGCGATAACATATACCGCGGTGGTGGAAAGTGTGCCTAATATAGAAGCACGAGGAATCGTTTTTTCCGGACTGATGGTGTCTTCACTGGGAAGCGTGGCTGATTCTACGCCAATGAACGCCCACATAATAAGTAAGCACAAAGAGCTAATCATGGTAAGCGTTGATGCGTTGCCGGGATTGACCGCTGGAATAGCATCAATATCTCCCATGACTAAGCCCATGACACCAATCAGTAATAACGGGATAATCTTGGCTATGGTGGTCATCAATTGCACGGCAGCGGCTTCACGAATGCCGCGGATATTAATCAACAGGAATACCACCACGACTGAGACCGCGAAGCCGGCACTGTGCAGACTCGATTGATGGATCCAGGGTAGGTAGGTTTTACTATAACCGGCAAACGAAAAAGCTAACGCGGCTACGGCTGAGACTAGTGAAAACCAGTACCCCAGGGCAATCAGGGACGCCCATCCGGCACCAAAGGCTTGCTGGACATAAAAATAGGGACCACCTAGGCCTGATTGTCTAGAAGACAAATAGGCATAGGTTAGTGCTAGGCAAAGTGCACCAAAGGCGGTAACCCCCCAGCCTATAAAGCTGTTGCTGCCATAGGCGGCCAGAAGACTGGGCAGGGTGTATATGCCTGACCCAATCATCATACCCGCAACAAGTGCCCATGAGCGCCAAAGGCCTATAGAGGGTTTTGCCACGCTCACCTTGCTTATTCTTCAGTGGCTGGCAGATCGTTGTACTTATCGAACCAATGAAGAATATATCCCACTTTTCTAGCAAGATTGGACGGCCTGGCAGCAATGCCGTGATAGGCCCCTTGAATTCTTACCAAGGCGCTTTCGACACCTTGTAGGCGAAGTGCACCGTAGTACTGTTCGCTCTCTGCCATCGGCGTTCTCACATCTAACTCACCGGTCAGAACCATAGTGGGGGTTTTAACATTCCCCACCAGTGATAAAGGCGATCGACGCCAGTACTGGTCTACATCGTTCCATGGCAGGTCGGTAAACCAATAGCGTGCCATGAAAGTGTAAATATCTGAGGTGCCAATCATACTAATCCAATTGATCACGGGTTTGGCAACGACAGCTGCCCTGAAACGATCAGTGTTTCCAATGATCCATGCGGTAAGCACACCGCCGCCTGAGCCGCCGGTAACAAACAGACGTGAATCATCGACATACCCTTCGCTAATGAGGCCGTCGACCATGTCCATTAGGTCGTTGTAATCCTGAGAGGGGTAGTTTTTATCAATTAAGTTAGCAAACTCACTGCCTTGAGAGGTTGAACCACGTGGATTGCCGTATAGCACCACATAACCTGCCGCTGCAAACAACTGAACTTCAGCAGAAAAGCCTGGGCCATATGCGGTGTGCGGGCCGCCGTGAATTTCTAAAATCATGGGGTACTTTTTATTGGGGTCAAAATCTGGAGGAGTCACTACCCAGGCTTGAAGCTCGCGGCCATCCACCGAACTTTTGACCGTCATTAAGCGGGGCTTGGGCAAGGTCTTGTGTGCTAACACATCGCTGTTTAAATCAGTGAGCAAGTTCGGTTTGCCGCGTTTGCTTAACACCGCTAGGTCAGCCGGCTGATTTTGGTGGGAATGAGTATAAACAACCGTGCCATTTTCGGTCACCGTGAAATCACCTGAAGTATATGGGCGACCGAGGGTAGTGCCACCGAGATTATCCGTTAGCGAAGTCATTTTGCCCTTGGTGGTGACATAAGCAACGTGTTTTTTACCATTATTGTCATAGCTAAAATACAGGCCCTGGCCGTTTTTGTCCCAGTGCGGATCACCTACACTGCGGTCTAATTGGGGCGTCAGGTTGACGATATTGCTGCCATCTAGATCCATCACATAGAGTTGGTTGTTCTGGTGTGACCTGCCGTTGTCTTCAAAACCTAGGAAGGCAATGTGCTGGCCTTTGGGGCTAACGCGGGGGTTGGATTCGGGGCCACTCGCCATGGTCAGTGTGCTCATATTTCCTGTGACCACGTCTATAACGTGCAAGTCGCTATTGAACACATCAAAGTCAAAGTCGGCATGGGTGTTGGCAGAAACGATGAGTTTATTACTGTCTTTTGTCCATGCAATACCCCCGTTAAAGTCGTGAGGGCCTGTCGTCAATTGCCGGGGGGTGCCGCCAATACTCGGGACAACATATACATGGGTATTGCCCGGCTTTTTCATGCCGCGGCCATCATTTTGGAATAGTGTTTGATCAATATAGTGGGGTTCGTCAGCCCACTCAGCACCTTTAGGTTTGAAGGACAGGTTAAACTTAGGTTTGTCTGGTGTGGGAGTAAACATAACAAACGCGAGCTGGCTTCCATCGGGGGAAAAAGTCAGGCCGTTAGGGCTAGTTTCAACGTCAGTGACGCGGGCCGTTAGACCGCTTGCCATATCGCGAACGTAAATTTGTACTTTGCCCTCGGCGCTTGAAAGGTAGGCCATTTTACTGCCGTCGTTATTAAAAACAGCGCCGTAGTGATTATGGGTGTCAGAAAGCAATGGTAAGTGCTTACTTCCGTCGGTAGCTATCATCCACAGGTTGCGTCGTGTTTTATCTTGCATGATGTCTAAGCTGCGACGCTCGTAAACGACGTTGTTGGTGCCGGGCATGGCAACAGGGTTACCCGCATATTCCAGATTAAAAATATCCTGATACGAAAAATGTGAAGCAGCATCTTTTGCCGAATTATTCGTCGCGGCAATGGATTGTGGAATAACAAGCGCGCTAGCAAGTGTGAGACTTGCGGCTTTTAAAACACGAGATCTAAGCATGGGGTTGCCTCAAAGGGTAATGTGTAATGTTGAATTCAAGATAATGTAAGGGGCAAAGCGATTCAAATAAAGGCCCCATATCAGAGCCTTTTTGGCACGATGCGACAGCAATGTTATTGACTAGATGCGGCCGAGAGCTTGCAGTACATCACGGCTAAAGTCGTGCACGTTAAATCCTTTTTGTCCCGCGAGATCATAGCCTCGACGAACAATGACCAGTGCCTCGCTAGGAATGATCACCAAATATTGGCCGCGATTGCCTCTGGCGGCTATGGTGTCATCGGGAAGCTCAGGGAATCTTCCATTGTAGAGCCACCACTGCGCTCCATACCCCGGGCTATTCTCCGGTGGCTGAGCCGAGCCGGGAGTGCTAATGAATGCGAGCCAATTTTCGGGCAAAATCTGTTCACCTTGCCATTGGCCATTGTTTAGATGCAGTAAACCTAGTCGAGCCATGTCGCGAGATGTTGTCCATACCTGTGACGAAAGAATGAAATCGCCATGCCAATCAGTTTCTAGGTGGGTATGTTGCATCCCTATTTTATCGAGCAGTGCGTCAAACACAAATCGTTGGTATTGCTCTAGCGAAGGCATATTCTCTCGCAAGGTGCGCATGGCTAAGAGGGTGTCGTTGTTAGCGTACTTCCAGCGCTTGCCGGGGGAAACATCCACGGCTGAGACCATTGCTGTGTCGCGAATTAGCCCTCCGCCCATGTAAACACTATCGGTGCGACTACCCGTGACATTACTGTCTAGGCCAGAGGACATGTGTAGTAAGTGTTTGAGGGTGATGTGCTGTCGCGGGTCGAGAGGATGTGACCAGGAGGTAAGCCCTGTGGCTTGATCGATGTCTACTACACCCTGTTGCACCGCGGCCCCAATCACAGTGGCAGCAATGCTTTTCGCTACGGACCACGTTCGCTGGGAGGTCTCTGGACCCGCACCCGATGGATAGTGTTCTGAAATAATGGCTTCCGGGGTGGCGATAAGGATGGCAGAGGTCCTTGATCCCTCGCCGTAATGTTTACTAAACGCGCGCTGAATGGTTGTATCCAGTGCGTCATTGCCTGAAGGTGCATTGATAGGGGCGTGTTGTTGCCAGGGTTGGCCACTATCCTTTTGAGGGCTGTGCTTCTTGCCAAAAGGGCTTTCCACACGTTCAATATCGCTGCGTTTGGCGCCTATGGGCAGATCGACACAGCCCAGCTTAGCACGCCATACTGAATAGCGGGTCCCGTCGGCATAATCAACCGCTACCCATTTTTCTTGGTGGTTAATAGCCGCGGTTAGGGGTTTGATTCGCTCAGCAATAAGGGGATAAATTCCTGTTAGCTCGTCCTCTTCAATATCGCTGAGGTTTTTGCCGCCATTAAACACTGCGCTACAAGTAAAGTTAGCGCGGTAGCCAGCGGCGTAGGCATCGAGTGTGGTATCCGTTTTTTCGGCGATGGCAGATGCGCTCAGGCAGCACGCCATTATACTCAGTAGTCGTTTCATCATTTACCCCGCATCATTTATAGCGACAGCATACTCAACACTGCGCGAAATAATCTATATCACAAATGGCTAGTGTGGTGGAGGTGGGTGTCGGTTCTTGTCATCCTTATCGTGTTTGTCGGGCCAGGCGGTTGTGAGTGATAAATATGTTTTAGAATGTGGGTTCACTAGCGAGTTTAATAAATTATGAAAAAATTAATCATTGTTGCACTAGGAGTGCTTATGTTTAGTGCCTCAAGTCAGGCTGAAGAATTAACACTGCAGCGTATTTTTGATTCTCCTTCGCTGGATGGTTCCGCGCCTATGAGCCTAAAAGTGGCTCCCGACGGCCAGCGTGTGACGTTCTTAAAAGGTAAAGAAGAAGACTACGATCAATTGGATTTGTGGGAATACCACATTGAGTCGGGTGAGACTCGAATGTTGTTTGACTCCAATGACTTGGGGGCAGGCGATGTTGCGTTATCCGACGAAGAAAAAGCTCGTCGCGAGCGAATGCGTTTACGAGGTACGGGGATTGTCAGTTATCAATGGGCCAAAGACGGAAAGGCGCTGTTGTTCCCCATTGCTGGAGATGTTTACTACCACAAGATAGGTAGCCAAGGTGCGCAACGTTTATTGTCTACCGAGACGTTTGAAACCGATATTAAACTATCGCCAAAGGGTAATTACATTTCGTTTGTACGACATCAAAATTTATACATTAAGCATATTGCTAGTGGCAAAGAAACGGCGATTACCCATGAAGGCGGTGGTGACATCAAATACGCTATGGCGGAGTTTGTGGCGCAGGAAGAAATGAGCCGTATGACCGGTTATTGGTGGTCGCCCGACGAGCGCTTTATTGCATTTACCCGAGTCGACGAGTCACCTGTAGAAACCATTACGCGCGCTGAGATTTATGCTGACAATATCAAAATGGTTAGCCAAAAATATCCCTATGCCGGTACTGATAATGTAGAGATTAGTCTTGCGGTGCAGCAGATCGATAGCGGGGAGCGTCGCTGGATCGACCTAGGAGATAACAAAGATATTTATATTGCTCGTGGTCAGTGGCTACCCTCCTCTGACGCTTTTACTTATCAGTGGCAGAGTCGCAATCAACAACAACTAGAATTGCGTCGCTGGAATGTGGCGGATGCAACTCAGCAGACCTTGCTGACCGAAACCAGTCATACGTGGGTTAATCTCAATAATGACCTCAGTTTTATAAAAGGTCGCAATCAGTTTGTGTGGGCCTCGGAACGCGATGGTTTTAAGCATCTCTACCTGTACAGTAACGAGGGTGCGTTGGTCAGACAGTTAACCGCAGGTGAGTGGGTGGTTAATGATGTCGTTGCCATCGACGAGCCAAACGCGAGGGTATTTTTTACTGGGCGCAAAGACACGGTACTAGAAAGCCATCTTTACAGTGTGTCTCTAGACGGTGGTGAAATACAGCGTATTACTCAACGTGCTGGTAGTCATAGTATCAGTTTTGCCGATGACGCATCTATTTACATCGATACGTTCTCTACCATTAACAGTCCGCCACAAGTCAGTCTGCATAGTGCTAGTGGGGAGCAATTAACATGGTTGGAAGAGAACTCTCTGGATTCTGAACATCCTTTGACGCCCTATCTTAAGCAGTGGGTTGAACCTGAGTTTGGCAGCTTTAAAGCCGATGACGGTACCGAGCTTTACTACCGTATGTATAAGCCAGCGGTAATGAAGGCGAAAAACCCCGCCATTGTCTATCTCTATGGCGGCCCGCACGTTCAAGTAGTGGCCAACAGTTGGTGGGGGCAGCGAGGTCTGTTAATGCAATATTGGGCCAGCCAAGGCTATGTCGTTTTCAGTATCGACAATCGAGGTTCCGATAATCGTGGTAAAGGGTTTGAAGAGCCTATCTACAAAAAAATGGGCAGTATTGAAGTACAAGACCAAGTGGCGGGCGCTAAGTTTCTTGCCTCAATGCCCTTTGTCGACGCTGACCGCATAGGTGTTCACGGCCATAGTTATGGCGGTTATATGACACTGATGAGTATGTTTAAAGCAGGTGACGTTTTTGCCGCCGGCGCTGCGGGTGCTCCGGTAACAGAGTGGCGGTTGTACGACACTCACTATACCGAGCGTTACATGGGTGATCCCCGTGTTGATGGAGACGCCTATGATGCTTCTTCGGTATTTCCCTACGCTGATGGCTTGCAGGGGCCGTTATTGGTAGTGCACGGTATGGCCGATGACAATGTATTGTTTAGTCATAGCACGCGCTTATACCGCCATTTACAAGAGATGGGTAAGCCCTTTGAAGTGATGGACTACCCGGGCGAAAAACACGGTATCTCGAGCAGTAAGTCGATTCGTGTTCACTACGCTCAAACCGTGATGGATTTCTTTAATCGTCACTTAAAAGACTAACTAATTGGCTGCTGGTGTAGAGGCTTCCAACGCCAGCAGCTTTTTATAAACGGCGTCAACGTGGGGGTCGTGTACTTTGTATTCGGCAAGTGCCTGCACCAGTTTTTCCAAATAGTCGCGGTTGCTACCGCTTGGACCCACGCTTCGCAAAATTTGTGCGGCAATGACCTCTTCGCTGGCCTCTCCCAAAAAGGCCGGGCTGTTTTTTAGGCCAATATAGACGAGTCCTTGTCGAATATCGTGGGGGCCAAATTGTAGTGCCACAACGAGCCGTCGATAGCCATTTTTTTCTCGGTGGTCCAAGTGGTCAAACACATCGGCCTCGACGCGATAGGCGAGACCAAAACAACGTTCACCGTGGGCCTCTACCAGTGTAACCACTCGTCCTGGCGCGTCTGGCGTGCCGCGATGATCATGGCTACCTTGCCAAAAACGTCTCTGCCAGCCATTTAGATAGACCGGCTGCACTTCAAGGTAGGGAAAGTCGACTTTGTAAATTAACGACCCATAGCCAAATAACCAAATGTCATCAAGTGAATCGATATCGCTGCGATCGCTATTGAGTGAACGGGTATCGTGCGGCATAACTGGGTGGCTAACCTTTATCGTTGGTCGGTGAATGATAGTAGCATTCCACAAGGCCAATGCCACGTTTGTACCGTAAAACTTAGCACCACAATGGAGGTTCTATGTTTTCTTTTTTTAAGTCTGACCCAGTTAAAAAGCTCGAAAAGCAGCATTCGGCACTGTTGGAAAAAGCTATGCATGCTCAGCGTAATGGCGATATACGTAGCTATTCTATGATCACGCAAGAAGCCGATGATCTTTCCAAAAAAATAGAGGCGCTAAAAGCCGAGGCAAACTAGTCAATCTACAAAAATTTTACTTGCTCTACCTGGCGGCTAAGCGGAATAATCAACCGTCTTAACAACAATAAAAATGTTTCTTTGAGGTGTGTCTATGGAAATTAGGCCTGCTGAAGTTCAGCGTAGAATAAACCCTGCTGTTCGCCCGTCGCGACAGTTGAGGCCCGATGGTTCGCCCGATGATAACGATCGAGTGGAAATCGGCCCAACCGCTCTCGCCTTTTCGGAATGGGCGGCACTGGGTTTAGAAGCTCCGAATCTTGAAGCCATGCGCGAATATCGTTTGCAACGTATCGTGCAGCAGTTACAAGCCCACAACTTGGCGGGCATCTTGTTATTTGACCCACTCAATATTCGCTATGCCACCGACACAACGAATATGCAGGTTTGGATTGCCCACAACCACGCGCGGGCTTGTTTTATTTCCGCCGCTGGATACGTCGTCCTTTGGGATTTTCATAACTGCGATCATTTGTCTGCGCATCTTCCGTTAGTGAGCGAGTTGCGCTCTGGTGCATCGTTTTTTTACTTCGAAACAGGTGATCAGACGACGGCACATGCTGAGCATTTTGCTCATGAAGTCGTCGAGCTTATGCAGCGCCACGCTGGAGATAATCGTCGCTTAGCCATTGATAAAATTGAGATGGCAGGACTGTGGGCCATTCAATCGCTAGGCATTGACGTGAGTGATGGTCAGCAGGTGATGGAGCATGCCCGAGTCATCAAGAGTATCGACGAGGTGAGGGCTATGCGTTGTGCTATAGCCTCCACTGAGGCAGCAATGCATAAAATGCGGGAAATGAGCGTACCGGGGGTGACGGAAAATGATATTTGGGCGGTGTTGCATGCCGAAAATATCCGTCGCGGTGGCGAGTGGATCGAGTGCCGATTATTATCTTCTGGACCAAGGACCAATCCTTGGTTTCAGGAATCTGGACCGCGAGTCGTTGCCGCAGGAGATATGTTGGCCTTGGATACTGACCTCATTGGCCCCTATGGTATGTGTGCCGACCTATCTAGGTCCTGGATTATCGGCGGTGTGACGCCAACCCAAGAGCAACGTACGCTTTATCGCATTGCCTATGAGCATATACAAACGAATATCAGCATTCTTAAACCAGGAATGACCCTGGCCGAGGTCACCGCTAAAGCTCACCGGTTACCTGAGATTTATCGGGCACAACGCTATGGTGTCATTATGCACGGTGTGGGATTGTGCGATGAATACCCCTGTGTTCGTTATCCTGAAGATGTTGAAGGGCACGGTTATCATGGTGTCATTGAGCCGGGCATGACACTCTGCGTGGAAGCCTACATTGGTGCGGTAGGAGGTAGAGAGGGGGTAAAACTTGAAGATCAAGTTCTCATCACCGAGACCGGCGTTGAAAACCTAACCCGCTTCCCGTTCGAAGCGGATTTGTTGGCCGGTGGCTAAGGGCTAAGTAGCGCTCCCTTCTGGCGGGTTACACATCTGTGGTGCGGTGAAAGGCTTACTGCCTAGGCCCTCTGCCATGATGGCGGCGTGGGTGGCTGGGCGAGTCTCGAGCCGCTCTGCAATGGCAGCGAGATGGGGGTAGTTGGCTAGTGTAAACCAATGGTGATCGTCAGCAGGATATAATCCGCACCAACGCAGGCAGCAGGCGAGGTAATAATCCAATACTGAGACCTGCGGTGCGCCAAGCCAAGAAGGACCTTCAGAGGCGACCTGATCTAAGAGTGTGAGCGAAGTATGTATTTCGCGCCGTATCTGTTGCCGAATACTGTTTTGTGCCAACTCACCTTCAGCAAATTTCGAGGGGTAAAAGTTAATCCGCAAATTGGCATGAAAAGTATTTGAGGTATAAAACAGCCACTTAAGAAAAGCACCCCGTTCAGTGACCGCCGTACTCGGTGCCATATTCTGATGGGTGTCCGCCAGCCATAATAAAATAGCGGCGGTTTCTGATATCACCCCTTGGGGGGTGACCAAGCACGGAATGCTACCGGCCGGATTTAAGGCTAGGTATTCAGGTGAGCGCTGCTCACAGATGCGACGATCCACTAGCTGTGTCGTATAGGGAAGCCCCATTTCTTCAAGTACTAAGCGAATAATTAGCGAAGCGTTGTCAGGTGCGTAGTAAAGTGTGTAGGGCGAGTGTGTCATAGTGTTTTAAGCCAATAGGTGAGAGTGTGTAGTGATGCTTGTGTGTGGTTGGTGTCACGCCACCAGTAACTGGCTTTGAGTTGAGGCTGAATTTGGTAGCCAAACTTGCGCCACACGGTATCTAGAGGTACGTATTCTGGAGGGCGAAGTGGGTGGTCGCCAGCTCTGTCGACCGCGCAAAAAGTGAGCTGACGCATACCGAGTTGACGGGCGTACTGCTCACGTCTTTCGATAAAATGGCGATAGACACCTTGGCCTCGAAATTCAGGATTTAACAGTGACTCACCACCGTAAAATAATCGGCTGATATCTTTCCCCGCGTCCGTGAAAGGGCGAGTAAAATCCTCGGTTTCTGCCATCATAGGTAGTCCGGTGGACACTCCCACCACACGCCTCTTGTTAAGCAATAGAATAGCCAAGGCGTCGGGGCACTGTGTGTAGGTTTGCAGGTAGTCCTTTTCGTCGTCGAAAGAGCCTTCATAAAGGTAGGGAAAATCTCTAAAAATACGCAGGCGCAGTTCAGCAATGGGTTCTAGCCATTGATTGATATCAACGCCTGTGACCTGTAGGAATGTTAATCCTTCCATAACCATTAACCGCCGACTTGTGCGATCCAATCCTGAAGATTGTAGTAGTTGGTGACTCGGCAAATTTTTCCGTTATGGATGTCAAAAAATGCCCCTGCAGGCAGTTTATATGTCTGTCCGTGGGCCTCGGGTAAGCCTTCGTCTGTCGCGATATACTCGCCGTGCACTATGAATTCTGCAGCAGCGCGCGTGCCGTCATCAGATGCCATGATGACCATGTCAGTCAGCGTTTCACGGTAACAGTGGTTCATGTGTTGCATGAACGCTGAGAACGCTTGAATGCCCACTTGCTCCTCGCCTTGATTTATATGATGAACAACTGCGTCGTCCAATAGGGACAGGAACGTTGTCATATCACCATCGTTGAAGCTCTGATAGTAGCGCTGGATAAGGGTTGTTACAGACATAGCCGCCTCGTGAATTAGTATTATTGGCGATTCAATATAGGGAACCTACTACATGATGTCTAGCCATAGGCGCGGTACTACGTTGCGGAGATCGAACACCTCATTAGGGGAGCTTTTGTAAAATAAACTTTACTTTATGAGGCTTGGTAGTATAGTTATGTAAAGCTTGTTTTACTTTTTGGAAGGTTTAATTGATTTTAGGAGTTCATGATGAAACTTACACAGTGCTTTAAAGACGGTAAACTCAAGGTCTTGCTCGCGCTTTATTTTGCGGCGAGTATGTTGATTTTGGCATGGGTGTTTCGTGGCCAGGGACACCGTGAAGTGATCTTTATGCTGATGGTTGGCGGCTATTTTGTCGCCACCTCCTTAATCGAGCGTAAAATTAAAGAACTTCCCCATGGCCATGATTAACATTACAGCCGATACAGCCTGACGTTGTCACCCTGGTTAACCTGCAGATGAGAGGCCGCCGAGGCCGAAATGTGCACCTGATTGTCAGCATCGATACTCACTACATCTTGTATGACCCTAAAATGGGCCAGTGATGTGTTGCACAGAAGTGCACTAAAGCCTTCAGTGTTAGTATCGGTGATGGCCACTGGATGCAGTTGGCTATTAGCAACGGTGTGAATGTCCTCAACACGAGTATGGACGGTGGGTCCGGCATCAAAAATGTCGACGCAGTTCTCCCACCGAAAACCCTCTTGCAACAGCATATTAAAAGCGGGTCGGCCGTCATTATGAGGTTTGCCGATGACGTCTTGCGCTTCTTTTGGGAGCAATTCGACATATATTGGGTATTCCGGCATTAGATCGGCAATAAATTGGTTGTTGGTGGTGGCGCTCATGTAGTCAGCTTCCTTGAACGACAGCCCAGGGAAAAAGATCTTGCCAACATGTTCCCAGAACGGTGATTGGTGATCCTCATTGAGCCAACCGCGAAGTTCAGCAATGACTCGGGCGCCAAAGCGTTCGCGAAACTGGGCGAGTAATAAATATCGACATTTCGTCAGCAGCTTACCCAAGCCGCGACCGCGCGCATCGGGATGTAAAATCAGAGTACCCACTTCACAATCGCCGGTGTACTCGTTGACTAAGTGTAGCGTTTTGCTGGTGGACCTAAGGTTGTATTCAAAGCAATGCTGGGTGCGTGTCAGCATGACAAACGAGTAAAATGGTGCATCGATGCCAATATCGGAATACACCGCCGACGTGCCCAACAACTGCCCCGTTGCGGTATCTTCCATTACCATCAAATAGCTATCACCGTCGCCAGCAAAAGCCGCTTGAGCGGCTTCCAACTTGCGCGATAATACCTCATGGTTGGGAGGGAAGGTGGTCATACCTGGACCAGCGCGTTCAGCTAAATCATAAAGCTGGTCAAGGTCTTTAGCCACCGCAGGGCGGATAATAATCATGGGGCTTGCTCCAAAAAGTTGGCTGAAACATGAGCGCTCATGCGCCTCAAAACAAGATGATCAATATCTATTTTGGGACACTAATGCTTGATTGTCGCGGTCATAAATACACATTTAGCGTTTCAGTTGTTTGTTCAGATGGCCAACAATAATCAAATAGAACTCAGATGGTGATCGATTGCCGGGAGCAATCGCCGCGAAGCGCGAGCGCAACGAAACAAGCAATATTACATCTTGCGCCAGTTCAGTAAGCGATATGAATGAAGGACAGGATGTCCGCAATGAATAGTAGGTAAATGGTGTAGAGCCGGAACGTGACCGTTGCGAAGCAACGCAGCTCGTGGAGCGACGAGCGTAGTGAGGCCTGATGACCAACAATAATC
>Ga0181577_10002928_pt1 | contig 13227 bp, 17 predicted proteins | sample 101ome_21_FD_132468 | JGI IMG/M metagenome (GOLD analysis project Ga0181577, IMG submission 132468) | Coastal salt marsh microbial communities from the Groves Creek Marsh, Skidaway Island, Georgia - 101413BT metaG (megahit assembly) | ecosystem: Environmental > Aquatic > Marine > Intertidal...
ACAATGTATGGTCTGTTTTTCATTACAGCACCACCTGCTTGTTTGCCAAAAATACCACCAAAGAATGAACCAGCAAAGTTCATGCCTGTTACTGCACCACCTGTACCAAATTGTAAACCAAACAATGATGTCAATATTGGTTGTATAACTTGTAATCTTATAACGTCTGCAATAATTTGTGTTACAATTTTCTTAAAGAAGCTCTTAAATGAATCCAATGCACTTTGTCCTTCAAGCAATGCTGTAGCAAGGTCTGTACTCAATGCTTTTTGTGCTGTGCCTACAGTATCAAGGAATGAATTCATTGCTTCATTTTCTCCAAACACTTCATCAAGTTGACGTTTCAATTGAATATATGTTTGTAGTGAAATTGCACTGGTTTTGTACATTTCATCTAACTGTTCTAACAATGCAGTGTATTCTTCTGTGGTACCTCTTGCAGTAGCCAAATCATCATTGAACTGTTGCATCAATGTTTTGACAGGTTCTGCTTTTTCTTTGGTAATACCTAAGATACTGTTAAGCCTTTCTAACATTTCATTGTATTCTTCAACGCCTAAAGTACCATCTTCGAATTGTTGTGTAATTTCTTCTATTGCTTGTTTTGCAAATGCTTGTGTTTGTATGAATGCACCTACGTTGTCTTTGAGGTCTTCCATAAATGAAGCATAGGTTTCTATTTCATCGCCTGTGTCTACAAGACTGTCATTATAATCTTGTTGTGCTTGTAGTGCGGCGGCTAATTCTGCATTTGCGGCAGCCATTAAGGTTTCATAGTCTCTTATTGCGCCGTTTGTTTCTTCTTGTGCTTTTTTCAGTCCTTCAACAACTTTTGTTGCTTCTGCTACTCTGTCAGTGATTTTTTCTTGTTCAGACCTATAATCATTTTTACTAAATGCTTCAGCAAGATCAATATATTGTTTGAAAGGTTTAATTAATTCTCTATATGCTTCTTCTTGTTCTTTTCTTATTCTTTCGTCTTCTTTGGCTTGTTGAATAATTTTATCGTTTGCATCAATTTGTGCTTGTAACGTGTCAATATAGGCTTGAATGATTGCTCTGCCTTCTTCATATTGTTCTTTGTTAGCATTACCAAAACCGCTTACTTCAACACCTAATTCTCTCAATAAGTTAAGTGCTTCTGAATAGTTACCTGTGCCTAAGAATGGTGATAAGAAATTAGCAGACTGGCCTTTTGACAAGTCTTCCATTTTACGATTTAATTCTTCAAGAGCAGTAACAGCACCTACAGAACCTTCTTCAACATTTGTCATTATTTCTTCAACATTCATGTTGACCAATGCACCATCTGCTCCAGATAATCTATCTAACTCTCTGGTCATGGCTTTTAGTACTGCTGTAAATGCGTCTGATACACCTAATGCTTCATCAATTGATATCAAGAAACGATCAAATGCATCATCAAATTGTGTTTTAACCTGTTCAATTGTTGGTGCCATTTGTTCGAATGATTGTCTAAGTGCATTACTGCTTTGTAACATTTCAAACATTACTTCAGCACTTAGCTCACCGGCTCTACTCATTTCACGTAATTGACCAACGTTAATGCCTGTTTCTCTGGCCATAATAGAAAGAGCAGGTCCAAGTCCTTCTACCAGACTGTTGAATTCGTCACCACGTACTGTACCGGACGCCATGGCTTGTCCGAACTGTCTAATAACTGAATTTGTTGTGGCGGCGTCAGCACCAGCAACCTGTAGTGCTTGTGATAATGAAGTTGTTACGTCAATAACATCTTGTTCGCTAACACCTAATTCTTCTGTGGCAACTCTTAATTTTGTGAATAGTTCTGTTGTGGCTTCAAATGATGTTCTGTTTGCAACAGCAGTCTGTGTTAACAAACCCATTACTCTGTTTAAATCATCTGTGCCATTTGTAACCAATGTTAATTGGTTTCTGAGACTTTGATACTTTGTTTGTACGTCAATTATTTGTCGGCCAAAGTTAACAAGCACACCAACACTGAATGCACCTGCAATGGCAGGGCCTAATCGACCAAATCCTGCAAGTAAAGTACTGTTTGTGCCACCAACATTTTTTAATTCTTTATTTGCACTTTTTAATTTACGTTGATATTGACTGTCGTCTAACGTTAGTGTAACTTTTATATTCTTAGCCATTATAGTCTCTTGATTTCTTTTTCAATCTCTTCATCAATGATATCGATTGTGGGATCACTCATGCCATCTGGTGCTTGTCTACTCCAGCCTTCATCAAGTCTACCTGCATAACCATAATTTGCAGTTATTTTTGTACCACGTGTGCTGGTTTTTGATCTTGCATTACCAGATTTCACAGGAGTTACGCCTTTAAAATATTTGCCACTGACTCTCATGACCTCTTTAGGTATATCTTGCATGTCAGCAAACAATTTTTCAACTTCACGTGTGTACACTTTTGCCACGTCTTTTCTCCATCATCTCTTTCAGCTCATCTTGAGTGAAATCATCTGTTTTGACAGCAGGCTCACCATTTGCTTTTGCTTGTATGTGTTGTCTATAACTCATACTTGCATCAAATATAAGCAAATCCATAGTGTTGCCTTTATGCAAAACATCACTTGGCAACATACCGTATCTTTCTGCCATTGCATCGATCATCATAATCAATGTCAATAGTGGATCTTTTTCTTCGAAAGAAACGTTTCCTACTTTCCCAACGTTGAGATCACTAAGTTAAAAGCCTTCATTGCTACATCAGGTGGTAAAACCTGATCATCTTCCATGACTGGCTTGCCTTCTTCATCCAATATCATGCTTTTAGCAATATTTAACACCGCATTCATGTCATCTCCACCTGAAGCCATCTTAAAATAGTAATCAAGTGGTTGTCTATCCCATGCCCAGAAGTCAACTTCATCACCATACTTTGTGGTAATTTCTTCATCTGACAAGGTAAATTTTATTAATTTGGGGGTTGCGGTTAATTCTGTAATTTTCATATCGTTATTCCTTTATATCTCTATCATGTAAGTTGTGTAAAGCACTTAAACAAAATGCAATACGTTTTTGTGCTTTAAGGATATCACCTTGAGCACAACGAATCTCATTCTGAGCCTTCGCTATCTCCATCTCCATCGATTTCAGAATCTCCTGAATCGAGTGGTTCTTCCAAATCTGCATAATCTTCGTCCTTCACTATATCTATATTTATCGGTTTAAAATCTTTTGGTTTTGAATACAATTCAATATCGTATGTTTTGCATAGATCTCTGATATCATATGTTTTGCCATCTATTTTGACGTCAAATGATTCACGTGTCCACACACCATCTACAATATTTCTTCTTGCAATTTTTCTAACTTTTTGTTCCATATATCTCTCCTAAGTAGATAGCCCCCAAAAAGGAGGCTATCAAATTGGTTCTTTAAGATACCTGAGCCTTAGATAAGTCTCCGTTTACAATGATAGAACCTGGTGAAATCCACACAGCCTGATCAATTGAGGCACTTGGTGCTAAACCACCAATAAAGCCTTGACCGCTGAAGTAGTAATCATCAGTGTCAGTACCTTCAAATGCCACAGAGAAGAAAATCTCTGTTTTGCTGTTTGAAGTCGTCCATAGACCATCATTTGCTACGGAGTTAGTTGTATTAGACAAACCAAAGAACGTATTATCATCTACAAGCATGTTAAATGATACTTCATTTTCCATAACAGTTGTGAAAGCACTTGAACTTGTTGCGTCTAAAGTACTATATCTAACTGTGCCTGGTGTTGTAGAAATTGTTACGTCTTGCATTAGAGGGACAGAAAGACTTCCTGCCGCTCCTGGTATTGCTAACGCACTTGTGTTACCTAACGTAAGGATTGCTTGAGAACCTGCTGTTACATTAATAACTGCCATCTTTTATCTCCTATGATAATTTAGTTATATTATACTCGAAAGTATAAGTTATATAATCATCCTCAATTTCGCTCTCCACAGAACTTTCGTTGATCTGTGTGCCTGTTATAGCGTCACGAGCACTGAGGATACTTGCTATAACTGTATCTATATCACTTGGTTGATTTTTAGCATCGACAACAAGATATGCATTCACTATTGTATCTGTTTGATACACTTCACCTTGGTCAAGTGTGCGATACAACTGTATTTTGCTTTCTATATCGTCATCTACATAAACGGTTTTCATGTTCTTTTCATAAAGTGGGATGCCGTTCGAATCAAACGGCAACTCACTTGACACTTTGAAAGCCGTGTTGGAGGCTATGTTAGTGGTTATTTTAGAACGTATGTCGTCTGCAATAGCCATTAATTAACCTTTACAACACTGCTTCTTCTGCGTGTTCTTCGAACTGTAGCATAAGTGTATGCTTTTTCACCATCTTCAACTGTGCCGTCACCATCAGCATCATACCAATCAGCCATTGCCAATAATTCATTGAATAAACCATTGAACTTGGTTTCATAGTACTGTATTTTTTGCAGTTCAGGTGAATCTTCACTTGAGAAATCTGCAATCAACGGCAACAAATAGTAGTACATACAATAAAACACACATAAATCTGTGAAATCTTGTTTACGAGTCTTAATCCTATTTGGATTGAAATCCGGTACTAATGCTGGATTGCTAACATTTGTGGTATTTGTGTACCTCAAATAGCCTTGCCACCAACTACTTGCTTTGATTTTGATGTTTATACGGTCTGTTGACTTGGTTAACAGATCTTCCACAAAGTCGGATGTATCAGTAAAGCCTGATTCAGTAGGAACTACCAGTTCATTACTTTCAAGCAAACGTTGATCCTTTTGTACAAGATCTGTAAATTCAGCGTAACTTGTTACACTACCACCAACCGTTATAAATGCCATAATCTATCCTTATGCGTTTGGTAAGTTATTGCTTCTAAAGAAAACACAACCAGCGGCTTGACCTACAAGACCGTTTAGTAATGCTCTGTTACCAATATCAGAAAGTGAACTGATTGTGGTACCACCTGCTAAAGCGATTTGCTCTTGAATAGCAAATTCAAATGCAGGATCAATAACAGCAATGTATGAACCATTTGCTCCAACTGGTGCGTTCACACTTCTTAAGTTAGAAACACCTTTTGAAATAGCAACTAAGTTAGCAGTTGCAGATCCAATTGTTTTGTTTGCTGTAATTCTTTGACCAAAGTTACTTCTTAATGTAGCAAAACCATTTCTGACTGTACCACGTACAACGTGCTTGTCAAAGTCTGGATCGTACCACATCTTCACTGATGGTTCTCTTTTTGTAGCATAAGCCATTGCTTCAGGTGACATAACAAAAGACACTCTGTGAGTAGTTGCGTTTGCACTACCTTCACCAGTATCTGCATGAACTGTCATTGAGCTGTTTGCATTTAAGAAACCTGCTTCGTCTGTTGCTTCTGCAAGACCGCCACTTAAACGAGTAAGTACTGCGTTCTCAACAAGAGCAAGACCACCGTCTTCTAATGCTTCTGCGTTGATATCTGTACCGATACCTCTTTTCTGTACAGTAATGTTTGCACTTGTTGGCGCAAAGTCACTTGCTGTAGAGATTTGTCCACCTTCAGCAACATCTACTGCTTTGGTGTATGAGTTCGTTAAAGGAAAACGAACTGTATCGCCGGCTGAGCCGGATATGTTTACGGAATTCAAGATAATTGCTTGGTTAGGTAGTAACACCGCGTCCATGTAATATGGGACAAGGTCTGCAACCACTGATTCATACAACTGCTGAATTCCACTACTTGATGTAGCCATTATAATTCTCCTTGTTGAATTTAATTAACATTTTAAACAAATTGTTTCCTGCTTTTTTCCATTTGTTTCTTAACCATACCATCGGTTATGTTGTCCCTGGATAAAGAAGGGTTATATTGACGCACATTCATGTACGCCGCTCTGTATTCAGCATCACTATTTACTCTACCATGGTCAACTGCTTTTGCTTTGTTTGCAGTTGAATCAGTAGAACTTTCGCCATACTGTAAATTTTCAACACCTTTTTTGCCAAAGTTAAGACCTAATGATTTGCCAACCATTTCAACAGCAGTACCATAGTCTGGTGTTTCACCATCTGTGGTTAAGAAGTCTCCACCATTGCGTATTGCAAAAGTATCACCTTCTACTGCCAGCATGTTTCTGGCTTTCATTAAATCAACTACTGCTGACTTTTGGTCTGCATTCCAATTGCTTGGCATTGCATTTTGTAGTTGACCTAAATGGTCTTTCAATAACAAGTCAGTCTTAAGGCTGTTTACTTGTGCTTTCAATTCTTCTACAGTTGCTTCACGCTTTTTAACCGCGTCTCTTAAGGCGTTAACGTTCAATGAACTACCTTCTAAATCGCTGGTAGGCGTTGTTTCCTGTAGTGTCTTAACAACACTTTTAACACTGTCAATGCTGTCAACGTTAAGCTCATTTAAGAAATTGCTTTCTGCTTCACGTCTTGCATTTGCGGCAATCTTGTTAGTGTCATCACGTGTGTAAACACGAGTGCCATCAACATATAATTTGCCTTCTTTCACCTCAACACTTGGTGTTGTAACTGATTCAGATTTTGTTTCTGTTTGTTCAACAGGTTGTACGGAATCTGTAACCGGTGCAACGTTATCGGTTTGCACTGCCGGATTGTGGACTTCTTGTTCCATTAATTTCTCCTATTAATCGCTGAAGTATGCGTATTTTGAGCAACTTCACTGCTCCTACCTAACAGCCTTACAGGCTATTATTTGTGTATGAACCCTCAATCAATTGATCAAGGCGTTCACGTAATTTGTCTCGTAAATCTTCTTTAAAATTGCCTTCTTCTGCATCTACACCTGAACGCATTTCCATACGCATTTCAAGTTCTTGATGTGTTGCAAAAGGCATGTATGTGATTAATCCATCTTCACGTTCATGTGTGTGGAAACCACTACCGCCGAGTCTTTGTGCTTCTGCTTCGGCTTCTTCTTGCGTTTCATAATCTCTCACTGTATATTCAAGTTCTGGATCAAACGCTTCTGTGTATCTTTCATATGCTGATATCAACATATCCATTTCACGTAATTCGTTTTCTAAACCTTTTTGTGAATACAATCTATTGTAACTCACAGATAAATCTTCTGGTACTGCTTTGCCTTGCCAATCAAACCACATTGGCCATAGCGAATGTGCTTCAAGGTTTTCAAGACTGACTGCTTTCTTTCTAATAAATGCTTCTAATTTTGAATCATAGAATTCAATTTGTACACCTGATCTACTTGCTTTGATTAATTCATCACTACGCACCATTGCAACTTGATTCATTTTTTCGATCTTTTGATCTACAAGTTCTCTCAACTGTTCTATACTGTCAAGTGGTGGAGCTCTGAACTCAAACACATAATTAGGTTGCCCGTTGAGACTGTTCTGTACATTAATCACAGAGCCAGGCTCCGCACCAACGTTAAAGTTGTTTTGATTCAGTGTTTGTTCATCTACAAGTGTGACAGGATGAGCACCGTACGATATGCTACTGTATATTTCTCCATAGTCACCGTATATTGAACGCTGAATCTGTGCGATATCAAAGATTGGTGTGTGACCTATTCCATTATAGATCTTGCTACTTTGATAAACGGGTCTTACAGGAATGTAGCCCAATTCATTTTCTTGGACAATTCGGTAAAACCCTTTGGTATCTTCTGTTATTGACGGTTCAATGAATTCTGCACCTTCTGGTACATCAATTTCAGTATCTTCGTCATATGGTATAAAAATTGTTTCTATTGTGTCTTTTGTGAAATATTGGAATATTTCTACTTCTGGCTCTGTTGTTACTCTCACAACGAGCTTGGTTAATTCGAGGTCACCGTCTGCATTGTAACCATACTGCCAGTTAGTTACATCAAGTGGAGAATGCCATCTCCAACGTGGATATTGTGCTCCTGCAGGTTTGATACAACTTACCCACACAATGCCGTACACTGTGGTAAACGTATCTACTTGGCTCATGAACTCATTTATTGAATTGTGTTCGCCATCTGCGTTTTGAGTAAATGCTTCTACTTCCGGATCTTCTGGTAATTCTCTCACAGGAGGAGTTCTAAAAAGAATAGCATTGTATTCACTTACATACAGTCTGGTATATGGCAATACAGGTACGTTAAGCAATTTCTCTTGATAAAAGTTACTTGCGTATTGTGTACCGCTGTTGGCTTCAGCACTGGAGTTGACAGGTTGAACAGTGGCTTTATACTTTGCAACTTGCTGTCCATCCTCATTCATTTCGTATGTGTTGATCACATCACTTTGCGTGGAGTAGTCGATATCATATGCTTTGAGATAATTGCCATTGCGATATTCTACACCGCCATAATAACTTTTGACGGCTAATTTCCAATCATCTACGTATCTTTGATATAGGTCATGTGACCCGGTAATGAAATCGATATAATCGAATTTTTTTGCCATATTAAGATCTCGAATAATTATTCTAATTGTTGCGCCAATATATTTATCAAAAAAATTAAAAATAGGAAATTTATTGACCAAAAAGGTTGACAATATTGCAGTATTGTGTATAATTATATACACAGGCACATAACTTTAATGGGCACAAAGAGAGGAAATTCCTTAACCCAAGCCCAGGAGAGTAAAAAATTGTTTACAAAAGTCCTGCACAACACTGCCTGTTTGTGTAGGCAATTCTAAGAGCCCCCGATCAACCATGCTCACTCAGAAAAGGGGCTCTTTTTTTATGATCAAAAAAAAGCGCCGTTTCCGACGCTTTTTAACTTTTCCTATAGGTAGGTAAGTTAGGACACTGTTACAACTTCAATTCAGTTGTGTCTGCAATTGGTGCTTTTGGTGGGATTGGTCCCATTGGATCAATTGTATCATGTGTTTCAATATCGATACCACCTCTTTTCAATAACGCAATCATTTTTGGCATATCATGAATAGATATTTTCCAACCATGACTTTGTGCTATTCTTCTTGCACCTTCTTTACTGTGCGGATTATACTTGTGTATTGCTTTCATTTTTACTCCTGTACTACTCTCAACATGCCTGTTTGCATCATGTAGTATTTTATTTGGTTTTCAAGATCTTGTGTTGTTGTGCCACGAAACGTTTTCACTTTGTGTACAACTTCTCCAGGTTTATTTCTTGGATCTACATAATATTCAAATTTTCTTACAGCAGTCAAATCACTTGGCACATAAGGACGTCCTTGTTCTGCGTTTGCTAAGTCTACCAATTTACTGTGTGTTTCTTCTTGCAACTTTGCACCTTGTACAGCCAAGTATTCATCACTATTAGTCATGATGTGTGTGCTTTGTTCTACATCATCGAGAGCATTCCAAGCATCAAGCACACCACGCCAATTGTGATTAACTCTGTGTGTCAGTATTTCACTTGTTGCCATTTAACAATTCCTTAAACCATTCTATTGTGCATGCCATGCCTTTTTCAAGTGGCATCAAATCTGCTTGTGTCATGCCGACATATCCCAACGTAGATGTATCGGCACACACTTTTGCACCTTCTATTTCACCCGGTCGCATAGGTAGTGTTTTTATTTCACTTGTGGAATTGGTTAAACGTTTGATAAGTTCTGCAACTTCTTTAACTGTGGAATTGTGTTCAGGTCCAACTTCAACAGCACATGGAAACACTTGATTATCTGCGGCTCTTTCGAGTCCTACAACAAGTGCGTGTGCAACATCGCCTACCCAACACATGTCAGATACTTGTGAACCATCACCATATATTTCTATGTCTTGTCCTTCCAGTGCTCTACACACAAATGAAGGTGTGATCTTTCTTACTTTGCTGTCGCCCCATGGTGGTACAGGTCTCTGTCTTGGTCCATATGCATTCATTGCTCTCACAATGTTTACTCGTGTACCTCTGTCTTTGTTGTACATGCTGATAAAACGTTCTATCATGGTTTTGGTAATTGAATAAGGATTGTTCATCCAGTGATTACCTACGCCAATGTAACAACCTGGCAAATCATATTGAACAGCGGCTTCAAGCATGTTGAGTCCACCCATTAAATTACTGAGTGCGGCTGGTCTTGGATTGTTGATTGTTTCTTGTGTGCCGAGAACTGCGGCAAGATGTATCCAACCATCTACGTGTGCCATTGCTTCAGTAACTGCTACTTCATCTCTGACGTCACCGAGTATGACTGGACATGGATATTGTTCTTGTCTGTTGTAATGATCAAAAATAACTGGCTTGTGGCCTCTTTCGATCAATTTTTCTACTACATAACTGCCTATAAAACCGGCTCCGCCTGTTACGAGTACCTTCATATCTTTCTCCTATATTGTTTCAGGCCAATACAGTTCTATATATTTTTGAAATGCTTTGTGGCCTCTGCTTATTTGATCTTGATTCATTATTGTCTTGTAATAGTACTTATCAGCCTTGGCAAAAAATGAATACTTTTTATCGTCTACTCTTCCTATGTCTTTGGTGTGTTCTCTGTTGCGACATGCTTCTACACTGTATTTTGTTATGCTTTCTTGTACTGGTTTGTCGCCTACTATGCTTTTCAACATCAGTTCTGTGTGATCAAGTAAATCTTCATAACGTAATTGTATTGGTGCTCGACTACCATAATTCATGAATTTATCATAATTTTCACTGCTAACACCGTTTTTGCTAAATGATTTATTCTCTATGAATTTATCGATAAAAGCCGTTTGTTCTTCTGGTTTTCCTCTTTTGGTTAACAACACATAGTTCCATGCACTACATGCAATATCAAGAGGATGTCTTATCATATGTACACTTGGCGTTTTTGATATAGAACGTTCTGTTTTGCGAATCAACTTATCCAATATGGGTTTGCTGACTTGATCACAATAAAAGTCTGGTTGATACAGTATATCAATCAATTGCCACACAAGCCAACTACCACCGCTTTTGGGATAACAAGCAATTAACACCAATGCTCCTTCATCCACTGTTCTCCAACTTCATGTGGCATTGGTTTGCCATGAAAGAACACCATTTTTACACCTTCTGGTAATGATTGTTTGCCTGCCAATCCTTGTGCTTTGTAACTCACACATGCTCCAGGAAATTCTGTTTGCAATCTCACAACAGGAGGACAATCTGGCAATGCTGGTTTTGGATTTTTGTTTATTCTCACAACACCCATGCATTCTTCAAGGAACTGATTGGTACCACCCCAACGTGTGTAATCACAATCAAGATTAGGGTAATCTTTTGGCTGATACTTGCTGGTGAAGTGTTGCCACACTTTGTCTCTGGTTGCTCTATCCCACATAATCCATGCTGTTTGCAATCCTGCAGGCCAACCAAAGTCACTAATGGTTGCAAATGGTTTGTCCATGTTTAAGATATCATCGATGTTGCCTGTTATGATTGTGTCCAAATCCATGTAAACAACTTTTTCTGCATGATCATGTTGTGGATTTGTCAATCCTATGATGTACCACCACACTGGCAAATCAACAAGAAAAGGTCTTGTTTCACATTCAATGCCTTCTGGTCTATCTGTGTAACATATGAATCTGTGTGGTACAGTGGTGTTACGTTTTACACTGTTATACAAATTGTTTACATATTCTGGTGGGAACTTAGGTCCCCAACTAAAGCATACTATGTCTATCATTGAAAGTATCTCCTTTGATGACCATGACGTGATGCTTTACAAATGTGATTCATTATCACATTGTGTTCATCTCTGCCACGTTCTTTGATTTCACACCATATTTCATTCAACAAGTCATCATGTTTTACAACTTTGTCTAATCTTTTCATCATGTTGTATACCATGTCGCCATTTGGTACATCTATACACTGCATACCGCCCCATGTAGGCGCTTTTATTTCATGTTGCAATTTGTTGCCATCGAGATCGCCGTTAACGGCGTTTACAAGCAGACTCATGTGTATGTTAGTGCCATTGATACACTGTACTATGTTCATTGCTATTGCACTTTGCACATGATTACCTACGTCTACAATGGTGTCAAGTATGCTTAACAACCAACGTACATCATATTCTTTGAGAAACACTGCTTTGTATTTGGTTAACAATGTCCAAAATTGTTGTCTGTGTTCCCAATCTTCCGGATTTCGACGCAAATGAATAATGTGGCTTACCAATCTATGGCATACTTCTGGTTTACCATAAAATTCTTTACGCACATTGGCAATGTTTTTGTGTATATCAGGTTGCCTGTTTAAATTGCTTACTGTTTTTTCGCCTGGTATGATTTCAAGTAGTGGATCATTCATCGTCTTTGTCTCGGTGGTTAACATTCTTTCTATCGCCGCCAAATATTCTATCCCAATTGTCACGCCATTGTTGACTTTGTGTGTTTACTCTTGGTGCAGAACCTTTACCGCCATGCCATTGTCCACTGCTGTTCTTGTAATGCTTTGCTGGCTTTTCAAGCCCTTGTTGTATGTCTCTGGCTTGTTTCAGTACAGGATTGCTATTGATTATTTTTTCGTTTTTCTTCCACTGTGAAGAACCTGTTTTAGGTATATCACCATTAGAATTGTCCATTTTGTGTCCTCTTTCTAACTTCACTGCCATATCCCGCGGCAAGGAAGAAAATTACACCTATGTTCCACCATGGTGAAATAAGCCCAAGCATAACACCCCAAAGTAGGCTTATGCCAGTTAATGTACATGTGTTCAACACATTGGTCATGTGAGAACTTTCTCGGTTCAAGTATTCAGGTAATTTCATATCTGTATATCTCCTTTTTGTTTATATATATCCGCCAGTGTTTCTTCTTATTGGTCCTCCTGGCGACCTTGTGTTCTGCTTGATTGGATATATGTTATTCACCATGTATCCAAGAGCATCATTAAAGTGATCGTATTGACCTTTTTCTGGTTGACGTGTGCCTTCTTTGTATGTGTGTTTTCTCAATCCATCTATCAATTTTTTACATTGTGGATCAACTGTTAATCTGCGGTTATCTTCTTTTAAAACACTGTTAACTGCACCTATCCTGTCTTTCACAGAAGGGTTTACTGAACCTACTCGCAAATCAAAGCCACAATTTTTCAGTATGAGATGATCTGTTACGCCTCCTGCACTTGTTCTACGTTGTGCTCCTGCGGCATCTGGATAACATATGATACGTCTGTTGGGATATCTACGTTGTATTTCATTTGCCATCTCTTGTGTGTTAGTGCCGAATATCTCCAGTTCATCAAATATGTGTATGCCAGATTGTGTTTGTAATCCTATCACAGCACAACCAGGATCAACGTTGAAGTCT
>Ga0181577_10002930_pt1 | contig 13223 bp, 11 predicted proteins | sample 101ome_21_FD_132468 | JGI IMG/M metagenome (GOLD analysis project Ga0181577, IMG submission 132468) | Coastal salt marsh microbial communities from the Groves Creek Marsh, Skidaway Island, Georgia - 101413BT metaG (megahit assembly) | ecosystem: Environmental > Aquatic > Marine > Intertidal...
ATCTTCCTGCAAAATTACTTTTGATGTCGCCGAAAATTTCTTTCGCACTCGAAACCCTTTCCTCAGTTTGCGAAATGGAATCTTTCATCGAGCGTTCCCTATTTTGAAAGCGAGAAACTAGATTATCAAACTGAGCTTTAAGTACGCCCTTGTCTTCTTTGGTAAGTTCTTTGGAGGAGATTTTCTTTTCGATCGAGGGAATCTGATTTTGAGAAGACAAATTTATTTCTTTGCGAAGATTCGCAATCAGCTCATCTCCTTTTTGGATCTTTGTATCGATCGAAGATGCAAGTTCATCCGCGGTTGCATTCTTGGCATTTGACTCTGTCTCAAGTTGACTAAAAGCAAGAGATCCCAAACCAAGAAAAAACAAAGGTAACCCAAACCATCCTTGTTTAAGGTAAGAAAGACAAGAATTTCTCATGTTGTTCACAATGGCATACCTGTAATCCAAAGCAAGAACAGATTTACTCCTTTAGCTTGCTTGAAACACCCTAACAAGTTTGCGGTCAAAACATTAGGGAATAAGTGCTCGAGGGGGGACTTGAACCCCCACGTCCAAAAGGACACCAGATCCTAAGTCTGATGCGTCTACCAATTCCGCCACCCGAGCATATGTACAACAAAAGGTAAAATGAAAGACAAATATTTAAAATGCATCGCCAAGGGGACCCTGCCAAATACCAAGAAGGATCGATGCAAAAAGAAGAGAAAGCAGGAGAGGTTTTATGAATCCCACTCTGTCGGCATCCTCCCAGGCATCATGCTTTGGATCATCATCTTCAAATGCAGGACGAGGATGAAAGCAAATTTCTCTTATCCATCCAAAGTAATAGTAAATAGAAATAACTACCCCAACAACCATTGCCAGGATCGAAAGATAAAGCTTCGCTTCCAATGCAACGCTGAAAAGGAGAAGCTTTCCAATAAAGCCGGCAAGAGGAGGAATCCCGGCTAAAGATCCTATTCCAATTATCAAAGTCAAGCCTGCCCAAGGTACTTTCCTCAAAAGCTCTTCATAATCTGTAAATTCGTGTTCAGAGTCGTTCTGAACTTTCGCAATGGTCATCACTCCGAAAACGGCGAAAGAAGCCAGAAGATAAGTGAACAGATAAAAGAAAAGGATCCATACCGCACGATCACTTGAACCCGGAAGAATCATGGATGCCATCACTGCAACCATAAGATAACCAGCATGAGCGACTCCCGAAAGACCTAACATCCTTTTGAGGTTCTTTTGTGTGCAAGCAGCTAAGTTACCAAAGAAAATGGTGAAGGTTGCGATGAAACCAAGGAGAGGTAGGAGAAATTCACTTAAACCCGAAAAAGGACCGTTCACAAGTGTAAGAAGAACAAAAAAACCGGCAGCTTTGGATGATACTGCCAAAAATGCAGTAATGGGCATAGGTGCTCCGTGGTAAACATCTGGAACCCAAATTTGAAATGGAGCAGCACCAACTTTGAACGCAATACCAGCAAGAATCAAAACCACCCCCGTACGGATGAGTGAATGGTCAGAATTTTCGGTAATCAATTGATAAACTGCATGAAATGAAAAAGCATCAGCATAGGATGTATTTGGTACGCTTGCACCCCAAGCCTCGGGGTTAACACCTACTCCATAGATTAAAACAATTCCAAGCAGAAGCAAAGCCGAGCTAAGTGCACCAAAGATCAGGTATTTCATTCCCGCTTCCAAAGACTTGGGCGATTCCCGGTCAAAGGCAACTAATGGGTAGAAACAAATCGCTACAGTCTCTAATGCAACGAACAAGACAATGAAATGCTGACTTTGGCAAAGAATCATCAAACCTGCAGTGGCAACCATCGTGAGGTGATGAAACTCGCCGATTCTTAGTTTTCTTGTATGAAGAAAAAATTGAGCCAATACGGAGACTAATAAAGAAGACAAAAGAAAGAAACTTCTGGTGATATCTTGATGAATTCCATGCTTAAGCATTCCCGAAAAGCTTTCACGATCAAAGGTGTGCCTAAGAAGCAAATAGTCTAAAAGATGAAAGACAAAAAGGATAGTTTGAAAAAGAATCGCAAATTGACCGGCTCTTTTCTTTCCATCGGAGGAATTTGCAAATAAATCAATAGCTAGAACAATTAGGGCACCTAGGCAAAGCGTTAGCTCGGGCCAGATTTCGCCCCATAAATTATCTTTGGCAAAATTCAAATAAGATTCCATACCAGACTCGACTAAGGGAGAAGTGTGTTCCCCTCTTCAGTACTTTCTTCGCTGTCCGGACAACAGGAAGGTTTAAAAGAAGAGGATTGAGATTGGAATTCAGCGTACCTTTGTCCAATTTCCAAATCAATTCTGTGAGAAATCGTTAAGGGCAAAATTCCGATTAGAAATAATGGGACGAGAATAAAAGTTGCCGGCAAAATTTCAGACTTACTTAAATCTGAAACCGAAGAGTAAGTAGTACTTTTTTGGAACTCCTGTGATTCACTTCCAAAAAATATTTTAGCCATTGCACGCAAACCAAAAACTGCAGAAATGATAATTCCTAATGCCGCCAGAATGAGAAATATAAAGTGTTCCTTATTCTCACCTAAGGAAAGAAATACACCAAACTCTCCCCAAAAATTCCCGAAACCAGGAAGTCCGATTGTGGCAAGAGTTGCCGCAAGGCAAAAACAAGAAAGCAGAGGGGTTTTAGCAGCTAACCCACCCATTTCTTTCATTTCAAATGTATTGGTTCTTCTTCTAACATAACTAGCCAAAAGAAACATGAGAGCAACCGAAAGACCGTGGGCACACATAAGCATAACGGCAGAACCCACACCTATCGTACTACAAACCCCAATACCAAGAAAGCAATACCCCATATGCATGACAGATCCATATGAAATCATCGCCTTAAAGCTCGTTTGGGCCATCGCTACAAAACCAACGATCAGAATGTTTCCTAAGGCAAGCCACATGATCCATGGACTCCAGCATTCTGCAGCTTGTGGCAGCAAAGGAACCGCAATCTGAATCAGGCCGTATAAACCAAACTTTTTGAGAACTCCTGCATGGAGCATAGATACAGAAGTTGGGGCCGCATCGTATCCCCGAGTTGCCCATGTATGAAAAGGAAAAAGGGCAACCAAGATTCCAAAGCCAAAAAGCAATAATCCAAATATGTTATAGGCAGACCGATCTGATAGTGAAACCTGTGTAAGCGCATCGGAGAGATGAGGAAAATCAAATTTCGGGGCATCAATCATCACATTTAGAGCAACAAGACCAGACAAAGATATCAATGCACCAAGAGTTAGATAAATAGTCATCTCCAAAGCAATACCTCTACGATCACGACCACCCCAAAGCCCAACCATAATGAAGGTTGGAATGAGGGCAAACTCGTGGAAAAGGTAGTAAAAGAATAAGTCCACACTCGCAAATAAACCCATCAAACCGGATAGCATGATTGAAAGGAGTGCAAGGTAGAGACGAAGGCGTTCGGCACCAGAGTGGATCGCACTTATTCCAGCGGCAAAACCGATGATGCCAGCCATAGCAAAAAGCGGACTCGAAACACCATTCAAACCAAGATGAAAAGTGATACCAAGCTCTTGTAAACCCATCCTTGAATAGAGGATTTCAAAGCAGTATTCCTGAGTAGGGTCAAAATTGAGGAATAGAAGGATTGAGGCAATGAAGGGAAACCCGAACACAAAGTAAGAGAGCTTCTTAATCGAACTATCCTCTTTCGGAAAACCACCAAAAAATAATAAAGACCCAACCGCGGGCACAATGATAGAACCGAGTAAAAGAATCGTATTTAGGTTCATAATTTAGAGATTACTCAAAAATCCCAGATGAGTAGATAATAAAACCCAGGGTACCTAGCATGAACCAAAATGCATAAGCATGAACTCTCCCGATATAACAGGCTTTTGCGAGCATCGCTAACAGTGCAGTCACACCTGCAGAACCACGAACCATTAGACCCGATATAAATAATAGCTCCATCACCTCCATAAAACGACAAAATGGATCCTGTATTTTATTCACATAAAAAGAGTAGATTTGATCGAAAAACAGCTTGCTTTGACAAATTTCAAAGAAGCCGGGTAATCTTTGGGAAAGAGGGTCCTCCTGATTCACCTGTGCGTATAATTTACGAGCAACCACCAAACCAATAATCCACGCCGATGTGCCCAAAACAACCATCCACATATGATGCGGAAGGAGGGCAGTCGCAGAAAGATCAGGAGCAAAGTAGGAACCTATATTAAATGGGTAAAGAATAACATATCCGCCTAAGACGGAAAGAAAAGCAAGCAAGACAAGAGGCAATGTCATGGGTAAACTATTTTCTTTCGCAGATTGGGAATGTTCAGAACGAGCTTCTCCTTCAAAAGCAATAAAATAGAGTCGAAACATGTAAGCAGCCGTTAAGAGTGCACCAGCATAAAGTAGCGTAAAAATCGGAAGATTAAAATTGTAAGCCCAAAGAAGAATGGCGTCTTTGCTGTAATATCCGGAAAGGAAATTGACTCCTGAAATAGCAAGAACCCCAATTAAAAAGGTCCCAGCTGTGACAGGCATCCTTTTCCTCAATCCACCATATTTAAAGATGTCCTGCTCATGGTGGCATGCATGAATAACCGAGCCTGACCCCAAAAACATAAGGGCTTTAAAAAAAGCATGGGTGGTCAGGTGAAATAGAGCTAAACCCGGAGCCCCTAATCCAAAAGCAGCGGCCATGTAACCAAGTTGGGAAAGGGTCGAATAAGCCAATATCTTTTTAATATCTCTTTGTACAAGGGCACAAAACCCAGCGTACAAACCCATGGCAGCTCCAAGAAATGCGATTAAACCCAAAACCTGTTCGGTAAAAAGAAAATCAATTCTGATCAGGAGATAGACCCCAGCGGCAACCATTGTTGCCGCATGAATCAGAGCGGAAACCGGAGTCGGACCGGCCATGGCATCAGGCAGCCATACATGCAAAGGAAATTGAGCAGATTTACCGATAAAACCACAAGCTAGGGCTAGGCATAGTCCAGTTGTGATCAGGCTTGGAGAAAAATCAGCTAGATCAGCAAGTTCACCAAGATTTACGGTTCCAAAAGTCCAATAAGTCAGAACAATTCCGATGAGAAAACCAAAATCCCCCACCCGATTGACAATAAATGCTTTCCTCGAAGCTTGAGATGCCTCATCCGTTTGAAAATAATGGGCAATCAATAGGTAAGAACTGAAACCAACCAACTCCCAAAAAACAAAAATCATTATCAGGTTATCCGCCAATGTAATGCCGATCATGGAAAACATGAAAATAGAAAGACCTCCAAAGTACCTTGGACGTGCAGGATCACTTTCCATGTAGCCAAGGCTGAAAATGTGAATCAACAATCCAACAAACGATACAATAAACAAAAGAAGCCTGGCTGGATCATCGAGTAAAATACCAAAACGAAGTTCCCACGAACCCATAGTAAACCAAGCTGTGTTCCAAACTAAGGAACTCTCCTGTGAATTAAATAAAAGTAATAGTGAAAGGATTAGAATACCAGCGGCGGTAAAAACAGAGACAAGCGAAGCAAGGTTTCCTTTTGCTCGTAGAAATAGCAATATGACCAATGCAGAAACGAAAGGTAAAAAAAGTAAGCTTAATGCCAAATTGATCATATCCTAATTAATTTTTAAGCAAAGCCATGTCGTCCGTGAAAACGCTCTTCCGTTTTTTATACAATGCCACAAGCAGAGCTAAGCCTACCGCAACTTCAGAAGCCGCAACCGTCATGATAAAAAAAACAAAAATTCCTCCGTCCAGGTTATTTCCAACACGAGAAAAGGTTACCAGAGCTACATTGATACCATTCAGCATCAATTCAAGAGACATCAGCATCAACAAAATGTTTCTTCGAATCAACAAACCTAAAAAACCAATGCCAAACAAAACAAAGGCTAGAATAAGGAAGTGGAGTGGAGTGACAGTGAGCATCAACAAAGAAAGAGAAAAAAACTAAGAATTTGAAGAAGGAGTACCAGATCTTTTACTCAAAATAATCACTCCAATCATAGCAGCTAGAAGTAAAAATCCGGATATTTGAACAGGAAGCATGTATTTGGTCATCAAAGCGTAGCCAAAAGCTGAAATATCCGTCGAAAAGACGAGAGCATCTACGGGTGCCGGAGCTGTGGAATTATTAATGACAGTCCAGGATTGGCCAATTGATAAAGTATCTTCATCAGGAGAAAGTAATGCACTCAAAAGAAAAATCAACAGGCATGAAGCACCAAATCCAATGAGACCAGTTTTCCAATTCGAAAAATTGATTTTGGAAGCTCCGGGACCCACATCTAGAAGCATAATTATAAACAAAAATAAAACCATAACTGCACCAGCATAGACGAGGACTTGCAGGACAGCTAAAAAGAATGATTCCAATAAAACGAAAAGAGCAGCCACGCCTACAAGAGAAATAATCATAAACATAGCTGCTGATACTGGGTGCCGAGATAAAACCATGGATAGTCCGCCACCCACAGAAAGAGTGGCAAAGATCCAAAATAAAATATCGACGGTATTCATTAAAGAAAAGGTACGAATAGAATATTAATGGCTATTCCCATGAACTTCAGCCTGTTTTTTCTTATCCCACTTGTAGTGGCGGTCAGGTAAAGTTCCGCCCAACTCGTAGAGCTTTTGTTTGTTATTAATCATTTCCTCACGACTGTAACCAGAGGAGGAATACTGATCCTGAAGAAAAATAGCCTCCTCAGGACACACCTCCTGGCAATATCCGCAATAAATACATCTAAGCATATTAATTTCAAACTCTTGTGGAGCTTTTTCCACATGCTCACGTTGCTCTTGGTCTGCGGGTACGCTTCCTGGTGTGATACGTATTGCCTTTGGCGGGCAGACAAACTCACAAAGCTGGCAGGATACGCATTTTTCTCTACCGTTTGGATCCTTAACTAAGGTCGGGACACCTCGGTAATTGTTTGGAATGTGCGGTTTTTCCTCAGGGTATTGAAGAGTTACCTTAGGCTTGAACATATTGGAAAAAGTAGTTTTCAGACCTGTCGCAATTTGAGGAAGATAAGTTCTCTCGGAGAAAGAGAGAGGTTTTCGTTCTAAAACAATTGTTTTGGCCATGATTTATCGAAAGTTAAATTTAAAAGCTTCCGTCAAGGATAGTAACAATGACGATGTAAACGATCAGATTCGCAAGGGCGATAGGTAATAATTTTGTCCAACCAAGGTGCATGACCTGATCGTAACGAAAACGGGGTAAGGTCCAACGAATCCAAATAAAAAAGAAGATAAGAAAAATGGTCTTACAAAGAAACCACCCCACTCCAATTAATGAACCAATCCAATTTTCCGGCCATGGATCATTCATAAAGGGGAGAAAATGCCAGCCTCCTAGAAACAAGAGCGTAAACAAGGCAGAACCGATCACGATATGTGCATATTCTGCTACAAAGAAAATACCAAATTTAAAACTTCCATACTCGGTATGAAACCCACCAACCAAATCAGTTTCTGATTCAGGCATATCGAAAGGCAAACGGTTGGTCTCGGCAAACAAAGCGATCAGAAATATGAGGGCGGATAAAGGTTGAACGATAAACAACCAAGCGGCTCCCTCTTGGGCATTGGCGATCCCTGAAATACTCAAACCAGAGGAAGATACCCCTGGTGCGGCAACCCATAAGAATACGGGAAGGAGTGAAAGCCCCATGGCTAATTCATAGGAAATCATTTGGGCTGAAGAACGAATTCCACCCAAGAAAGAGTATTTGTTATTGGAAGACCAACCTGCCAAGGCGATTCCATAAACACCTAATGATGAAACCGCAAAAACGAATAAAATACCGACTTCAAGATCGGCTAATGCAAGAGTAGTTACAGAACCATCTTCCCAATAAATCTGACCAAAAGGTAAGACAGTCATGGTTGTGAGGGCAGGAACGAGAGCAACCAAAGGAGCTAAGTAATAGTAAAACTTGTTCACATGCCCAGGTACGATTTCTTCTTTAAATAAAAATTTTAGCCCATCAGCGAGTGGTTGGAAAATACCAAGGCCTTTCAAAAATGGACCGAATAATGGAATCGATTCGACAAAAGGAAGAACCGTACGATTTGGACCGACACGACCTTGCATCCAAGCACTTACTTTGCGTTCTGCCAGTACCGAATAACCCGCCATAGTCATCACTGCACCAATCATCATGAGTGCATAGAAAACCTTCAGTAATACCGAAAACCAAAGCGTGTCAGGCATCCAGTCAAAAGTCATACCTGAACTCCCTTCACGGACTCGAAATTAAGTGCATTTTTCTCAACAAAATCTAGGTGAGACCATTTAGAACCATCGATTTGAAAGGGTGCTTTTATAAGACTTCGAAAGTCACAATCACCAATTAAATCCGATAATACTTCTCCCATGGATTTCCAAACCCCATCTAGCTTTGTATCTAATGGGTCCGAGTCTGCACGAAGGTGGTTTATAATTAGGGATAAGATTTCCACCTGCGAAGACAAGCCAACGGGTCCAGGTATGGCTTGCTCAAAGGCTTGTACAATAAATGACTTGTTGATAAAGGAACCTTCCTTCTCAAAAACGGTAAAACTAGGCAAGACCACACGAGCCATATTGGATGTGGCATGGGAGTGCGTACCTAAGAAGACGATATCTACATCTTTGAGATTTTCTTGGTCAACACCAGATACAAGAAGGTCTTCATCGATAACAAAAAGAGATTCCAATTCACCAGATGCTAGTGCTTCGTTAAGTCCATTCAAATGATCCTCTGGATAACTGTCTGTAAGCCCATTAATCAAAGCACCTCTTAAATTGGGTGTACGATCTGCAGAAAGCAAAATCCCATCATCTTCTCCAAAGTGTCCACGGATGTAAACTTGAGCGTTCGTGGCATCGATTACAAGTTTGGTCAAAAACTGCTCTTCTATAGTGGACTTACAACTTGCAACTACCCCAACCTTTCGATCCTTTAAAATACGAACCGCCGAAGAAATTCCCTCGGAAAGCGGGAGGTCTTTCCCATCCACAGAGGGCCTGAGAATACGGTTCTCGGCTTTTACCAATTTGTAAATTTCTCTACCCGAATCGGTCATCCACGTATCGTTCACTAAATCATTTCTACGGGGAGTAATTCTCTGAATCACTCCTTCCCTGCTGGAAATGATTGTATTACAACCGGTGCTACTCTCTGTACAAATACTTTTGGTTTCTTTCAAAAACCATACTCTCATTTTAAATCTGAAATCCGTGCTGGTTAGAGCACCCACCGGACAAATGTCTACGGTATTGAGAGAATAATTATTGGATAATTCCTTACCAGGGAAACAGGTAAGTGTAGAAAAGCTTCCACGATCAACGAAACCTAGGACATCATCCTTAGCCACCTCTTGGGAAAAGCGTATGCAACGAGAACACAAAATACACCTTTCGTCATCAAGGGTGACACGGGGTCCAAGGCGAGTCCGCTTAGGCTTCACATTTTTTCTCTCAATGTAACGGCTAAATCCCCTGCCATAATCCGTAGCAAACTCCTGAAGTCGACACTCACCTGCCTGATCGCAGATGGGGCAGTCCAGGGGATGGTTGACCAATAGAAACTCCATAATACCTTCGCGGCATTCAGTTACCAAGTCCGACTCCGTGCGTAGGTGCATTCCAGCAGACACATTCGTGGCACAACCAATCACAGGTTTGGGCACCCAACCAATCTTGGGAGATCCATCATCTTCAAGGATGGCTTCGCCTGTTGATCGATCCCTCATAGGAGTACCCATCTCAACAAGACACATCCTACAATTTCCGGCTACACTAAGCTTAGGATGATAGCAGTAATGAGGGACTTCTTTCCCATGCAGGGCAGCAGCTTCAACAGCATTGATTCCATTGGGAACTTCAACCTCAACCCCATTCAAGGTAATGGTTACCAAATCTTCTTTTGATGGAGAAATCATTAAAACTGGGAATTAAATGAGTTGAAGCTTCCGCGAGTTTTTCTCTTCCACAGTTTCGGAAGCCTTTTTAATAAAGTCATCTCTAAATTTGGTGACAAAACTTTGAGTGGGCCATGCTGCCGCTTCCCCAAATGCACATATTGTCCGCCCTTCAATTTGATTCGCCACAGAAAGAAGAAGGTCTGCGTCCTCTTCTCGGGCACCTCCAGAACACATTCTTTGAGTGATCTTACGCATCCATAGAGAACCCTCACGACAGGGTGTGCATTGCCCGCAGGATTCGTGGGCATAAAAGGCATTGATATTAGCCATGGCTTCGACGATATCTACGGTATCATCCATTACAATAATCCCTCCGGAACCAGACATACTTCCAACCGATGCAGGTCCGTCGAAATCAAGGGGAATATCTTCCAAGCCCCAATCAAACTCAGTACCATCTTTTAGTTTCCCACTAAACCTTTCGTCAGCTCTTAAGATTTTTGAGGAAGAACCGCCCGGAATAACTGCTTTTAGGCTGCGTCCAGGACGCAGTCCACCACAGACACCAAAAATCATCTCTCCTAGAGTAAGGGCACCGCACTCAAATTCATAATATCCAGGCTTCATGACCTGACCAGATACGCACCAGATGCGAGTACCGGTGTTGTTGGGCTTGCCAATTTTGGCAAACTCTTCTCCTCCCATTTCTATAATGTGACGAACATTACAGAGGGTCTCGACATTATTTACGATCGTTGGACACTGATAAAGGCCAAGGACGGCAGGGAAATAAGGAGGTTTAATTCTGGGGTTGGGGCGTTTTCCTTCTAAAGATTCAATTAAACCGGTTTCTTCTCCGCAAATATAGGCACCCGCTCCCCTGTGAACCACCAAATCACACGAGTATGAACTCCCAAGAATGTTGTCCCCACAGTACCCATTGTCTTTTGCTTCTTGTATGGCACGGTTAAGGATGCGTGCTCCTTCATGAAACTCGGCTCTGATGTAGATAAACGCTTGCTTCGCACCAATAGCGTAGGCTGCAATCATCATACCCTCAATGAGTTGATGAGGGTCTTTGTACATAATTTGGCGGTCCTTAAAAGTACCAGGTTCGGACTCATCTGCATTACAGATCAGGTAAATGGGTTTCCCAGATTTTCGATCCAGAAATTTCCACTTCATACCGGCAGGAAAACCTGCACCTCCGCGACCGCGAACTCCAGACTTGAGAACCTCTTCGCCCACTTCTTCAGGCTTCATCGCAAAGGCCTTTTTTAAGGTCTCATAACCACCCTCGCGAAGATAACAACCGATTAGATTGGAGTAAGACGGGTCATCGGCATGTTTAAGAATGATTCTTCTTTCTTGGAGATGTGCGTTCATCAGTTTGGTAGTCAAATTATTCTTCGGTTTTCTTCAGAAGGGCATCCTCATAGCTTTGAAATTCATCAGACTCATCGAGTTTTCCATCTAGGAGAAGGTCCGCAAACTTTTCGGCACGATCACCATCCACATTTTCGTAAGTTTTTTCATCGACTATAACCACTGGTCCTTGCCCGCAGTCAGCAAGGCATTCCATAAACTCAAGCGAGTATTCACCATCTTCTCGGACATGTCCTTCCTTAACACCCAATTTTTTCTCAAAAGATTTACAGGTTGCATAGGATCCACGTAAAGCACAGGGCAAAGTTCTGCAGACACGAACATGTTTTCTACCCCATGGCTTTTCTCTAAGCATGGGGTAGAAGGTAACGAGCTCTTTGATGTTTATAGGCTGCAAATCGAGTCGGTTCGCGATCCATTCGCATGCAAAGTCATTAACTGCACCTAGTTCATCCTGAACCAAATGAATCACCATAAGGGCTGCACTTCTTTTCTCAGGGTACTTGGGAACAACTTCGTCGATTTTCGACAAAGTGTTTTCGGACAGATTTAAGGGATTGGACATATTCACGGTCACATTCTCCCATAACAAAATCCAAGCTACCCAAAATAACAGTGATATCACTGAGCATGTGCCCAGGGACAAGCTTTTCCAGGATACTAAGATTACAAAAACTGGGCGCGCGAATTTTAAGTCGGTAAGGGACGCCACCACCTTTGGAGACTAGGTAAAAGCCAAGTGCACCTTTAGGATTTTCGGCTTCAAAATAGACTTCACCCGGAGGCACCTGAGGTCCCTCCGTAACAATCATGAAATTTTGGATCAATTCTTCCATGCTCGTCATAATTTTGTCTTTTGGGGGAGCAAATATCTTTTTGGCATCCTCAGCATACCACAAACCTTTGGGCATGCTGGCTATGACTTGTTTAATAATCAAAATACTTTGCCTCACTTCCTCGATCCGAACAAGGTAACGGTCGTAACAATCGCCCCGAGTACCAATAGGAACATCGAAATCGTATTTCTCATAACCGCTGTAAGGCTTATCCTTGCGAAGATCCAAATCTACTCCACTTGCCCGTAAGTTTGGGCCAGTTATACCAAATGCGATCGCGTCTTCTTTAGATATGGTTCCGATCCCTTCGGTTCGGTCGAGAAAAATCCGATTTCGGGTGAGCAATTTTTCAACTTCTTCAATCGCCTTTGGTAATTCATCGACAAACTTCTCTACCTTCGGAAGCCAGCCATCAGGAAGGTCCCTCGCTACTCCACCAATGCGTGTATAACTTGTAGTGAATCGAGCCCCAGTTAATTCTTCAAAAAGAGAATACAACTTTTCTCTTTCTGTAAAGGTGTACATGAATGGAGTCCATGCACCAGCATCCATTCCAAACACACCCATTCCGAGAAGATGACTCGATATACGGGCCATTTCACAAACCAAAACACGAATTGCTTCGCAACGCTCGGGCAATTCAATACCTGCAAGTTTTTCAACAGTAATTGCGTACGCAACATTGTTTGCAAGCGGAGCGAGGTAATCCAATCTGTCCGTGTAAGGAACAAATTGGTTGTAAGTCATATTTTCAGCGATCTTTTCATCTCCGCGATGAAGATATCCAAGGACGGGCTCGCAACGGGTGATCAAATCACCATCAAGCTCCATCATCAATCTAAGTACGCCATGAGTTGTAGGGTGGGACGGACCAACATTGAGAGTCATCTTACCCTCATCGGAATGCAAGGCTGCTTTGGCACCGACATCCCCGATTTGGACTTCTTTAACCGTAGTACTCATAAGGGCTTTTCAGAATCTTCTGTCCAACTTTCATCTTTGGCACGAGGTTCGGCTTGACTCAACCTCGAGCTACCGGACGAGACAAAAGGACCGCCCA
>Ga0181577_10002934_pt1 | contig 13207 bp, 14 predicted proteins | sample 101ome_21_FD_132468 | JGI IMG/M metagenome (GOLD analysis project Ga0181577, IMG submission 132468) | Coastal salt marsh microbial communities from the Groves Creek Marsh, Skidaway Island, Georgia - 101413BT metaG (megahit assembly) | ecosystem: Environmental > Aquatic > Marine > Intertidal...
ATTGCCGAACAATCGTGCGCCTGGTTCGCGTTCGAAATCGAGACAACCGACGACCTTGTCATTGTCGGGCACGAAGTCGAGTACACTATCGGCGCAACGCGCACAATAATGGGCAAGCGAGCATGAAGCATTGGACACAACGCGAAGTGCGGACGGGCGGCACAGTGTCGCCCGAATCGGTGCAAGCCGAGATGACGAGCTCGCAAGGGTCAATCGCGACCCTTGACCGGTCGCAGTTGCCAGCCGCTTGCATCGACGAGACGCGCTTGAAGTTGTACGCGACGCACCGCATGTATAGCGACGCGACGTTGAACACGACGGGCGAGCAAACCGCCGTCGATGACGCAACGACGCCACTGAACAACTGGAAAGCGTTCACCTATCAGGAATACTCGTCGGGATGGACGACGGTAGCGACGGCGACCTTGACCGGCTTCAAGGGCGGTTCGTTGTTCCTGGAATGGTCCGGCAATGCGTACGTGTATCCGGTCGGCACGCAAGTCTTGTTGGCGAATGTCGAGTGCGTGCCGCGATACGTGCGGCTTCGGGTGCTCGTTGCCGGCCGCGTACTTGTCGAGTGTCTCGGGCCGTCGCAGCACGAAGCCTTTCGCGTCTTCGGCACCGGCATCTTCGAGCAAGGCGACTTGCCGGTCTTGTTCCAGGTGCGGTTGACCGACACGACGTACGACGACATCGTCGAAGAACACACGACGGCCGACCCGTTGATGCAAGCGCACGTCTATTCGATGCGCTATCTCGCGCTCGGAAGGTGGCGGTAATGTCCAGAATCAACCGTGCCCGCATTGTCGACGGCGACGACACGACGGCCGCAAGTCTGAACGACCGCTTCGACGACTTCTCGCAAGCCGGTGCGCTCGACGTGTTCAACCTTCGGGACAGTGCCGTCGACTTGCCGCAGATTGCCAAGACCGGCTTTCAAGCGTCCTTCATGCAGGTTGACACGCTCGGCAAATCCGACTTGTTGCACTCGGCACCGGTGACGGCTTCGGCGAATGGCCTTTCACCGCCCGCAACGCCGCACGTGCTGCAAGACGGTGCCGCCAACCCGACCTTCGCAACGTACACGGGCGGGCTATCCGTCGGTGCCTTCGATGTCTTTCGGGTGTACTGGTCGTTGTCGGTTGCTGCCGAGCTGACCGGCACGCCTTGGAACGGCGGTTTTCAGTTCAACGAAGTGACCGGTACCGGTGCGGGCGGACATTTGCACGTCTCGACTTCGGCGGGTTGCTTCGTCGCCTGGTTGCAATGGGACATTACCGACGCGACCTTGACGCACTGGACAGAAGTACCCGGGCAAAGCGACTTCGAAGACGTCATTGCCGGGTACTATGGTGCCGAGCTTGCCGACTGCGGTGCGACGACGGTCATACCGTTGTGGTCGTACTGGTTGCGCAACCTGAACAACGGCGACGCATCGGCGGGCACGACGGAAGAGACGAACGCCGCAGGATGGCGCGGTATCTCGGGCGCTTGGCACTACACGGGGTCTTCGGTGACCGTGTACGGCCTTCGAGTTGTGCTTCGCGGCGTAATGCACCCGAGACGCGCTTCGGCCGGTGCCGCGAACGCGCTTGTAAACGATACGGCAGTCGCGGGCGGTGTATCGCTACAGTACACGGGCGGCCGCCTTGTCACCTTCGTTCACAAGGTGTCGTGATGGCATACACGAAGCCGAATACCTTCGCGGACGGTACGACGTTGGTTGCAGCCGACGTGCAAGGCAACGTCGACGCCTTGCGCGTCTACTTGCACAACAACGTCGTGCAAGCCGACCTTCTTGCGTCGAAGTGGGTTGATACTCGGCATATCCAACCGCCGACCTTCGAAGCAATCGGAGGCCTGCAACACGGCGTCACCGGCTACCAGGGCGGGCAATGGTCGGGCGCCCTTGTGAATCTTCAGTTTGTGACGTCGTACCTGAACGGTGCGGGTCGCAATTCTTCGACAAGCGAATGGCGACGGGTGCCCAACACGTCTTTCGAGCTCGACTTGCGACGGAACGCAAAGATTTTGTTGCACTGGTCGGTCGAGATGGAGGGCGGCCCCGATGACGTGCCGCAAGTGTCGGGCCGTACGCCCGCAATTGCCGACCGGTACGCCTACGTTGCGCCGTATATCGGCACGCTTGACGCCGCAGGCCGCAGTCCGCTCGACGCACAAGAAATCAAGAACAACGCCGACGGCTTTCGCAGCTCGCCACCGTACGGCCCGTCGCGACCTTACACGGTTTGCAACGGTTACGGCCGTCGCACCGGTGTACTTGCAGCCGAGCGCAATGCGGGCACGAAGACGCCCGTCGGCCTTTGTTTCTGGTCGCAGATTGACCGGTCGTCGGTTGTGAACTGGTCGGTAGCGCTCGAAGTCTGGTACTTGTGAGGTTGTAGATGTCTGTACTTGGAACCGCAGCACTAATCGGGGCTGGTATCACGGCCGCTTCGGGCATTGCGTCGGGCGTCGGTACCGCAATCGGGGCAAAGAAAGAGCGCGAACGCATCGACGACGAAATCGAGCGGATACGACGCAATCGGGGCCTTACAGCCGCCGAAAAGTCGCGCTTCGAAGCTGCGGCAACAGCCGAAGCCGCAGGTATCGAGCGCCGCTTGCAAGCCGAACAAGGCGAAGCACTTGCAGCGCAAGCCGCTACAGGCGGTGCGGTATCTGGCCGCGACATCTTCTTGCGCGAACAAGCACGGCAACAAGCCCGCACCGAAGCGGCCGTCGAAGCCGGGCAACGCGAACAAATGGCCGACCTGCAACGACGCGCCGAACAAGCCGCCCGCATTTCGCAGCTCGAAGGCCTTCGGTCGCAAGCCGAACAACGCCGTATCGCCGGCATTACGACCGCAATCACGGGCGGCCTTGCCGGTGCGCAAGCAATTGCCGACCGTGCGCAAGAGCAGCAAGACAAAGAAGAAGAGCGCGAGTATCAAATCAACCTTGAAAAAGCGCGGCAAGGCCTTCTCGACCCTGACCAAGTACGGACGAACGCAGGCGGCCTCGCTAACCCTTACGGGGCTCGAATCTAATGCCAAACAAGACCGACTATCTCGAACAGTACAGCGCAGCCGTCCGGGCGAAGAACACGTACGACGCGATTGTGCGAGACATTCGCGACGAACGGCAACAACTCCAAGCACTGAATCAGTTGATTCAGTCGGAACGCAACACGCTTGCACAGCTCGAAAGCGGCTTCGCGACGCAAGGCACCGAACAGGGTCTCGCGTCGGAAATCCTGAAAGCGACCTATTCTTCGGAAGCAATGGCGGCACAGCTTGCCGCGCAAACAAAGGCCGCAGGAGCGCAAGCCGCCGCCGTTCCGGGCGAGCTCGTCGCAATGGTCAACCAGGCACGCGAACGGCGGGCCGGCCCGATGACGGTTGCCGACGCAAACCAGGCCGGTATGCTTGCAATCTCGTTGTTGGGCCGACGCGAACGCCCGATGACGCAACAAGCCGCCGACGCGACGCTTGCATACCTTGAAGCGTTGCCGAATCTTCCGGCCGGTACCCTGCAACGAGCCCGACAGGCCGCAGGCCGTGTAGCAGACCGTCCGACACGCGGGCCGGGTGCACCGGCACTCACGCCAGAACAAGCCGCACAAGAGGCGGGCCGGCAACGAGCACTCGAAGCGGTCTACCATTCGAGCCCGCAAGGCTACGTCGGGGCCTTTGAAGGCGAAGCCGAAGCCCGCAAGCGCAAGTCGACGACCGCACCGGCCGATACCGCCTTCGCAACGGCCGACGACGCCTTGTCAGCATACCTCGACATGCTCGAAGACGGCATTGCGAGCGCCGACGAGCTCGCACGCATTACGGGCCGCACCGCCGAAGAAGCCGAGCGCGACTTTAGATACGCGAAAGGGGTGTACGCCGGCGCAAAGGCGAAAGGCGCGTACCAGAATCGGCAAAAGAAATACTTCGAGCCTTCGTGGCTTTCGCAAGCGGCCCGCGTGTCGCAGCTCGAACGGCAGTTGCGAGAAGCGACGCCCGAAGAACAACGGTCGGTCACCGAAGAAGCCGCCCGCCGTGTACTCCAAGAGCGAGGGCTCGACCCCGACGACATTTACTTGCAGTTCCGGGGAACGCCGAAGTACGACTACCTTCGCACGGCCGACCGCATCTTCGGCGAAGTCGACGACGTGGTTCCAGCGACGGACACGCAAAAGAAGGTTGCCGAGCTTCTCGACTTGTACGACCGAAGCGGCGTTGACTGGAAACTTGACGACCTTGCGAGCGAGCTCTCGAAGACCTTGTCGGGTGCCGACCTGGTCGAAGCGGTCGGCTTCGGCATGGCCTACGACCGCCAGAAGCGCGAAGGCCTCAAACCGCCCGACCAACGCAAGCTGCAAGCCGAAGAAGAAGCCCGAATCGAAGCGGCAAAACGTACGGCCGCCGAAGCACGACGAGCCGCGCAAGCCGATTACGAATCGGCCCGACGCGAACGCGACGCCGTTGAAGCGGACTTGTCGCGCGACGTCGGCCGACGGCTTGCGACGGGCGAAGAGCAAAGGACAAGCCTTTCGAACCTGTACGTACTCGCAAGAGCGAGCGGTATGACAAAGGAAGAAGCCCGCGCAACCGCCGACCCTTCCTATGTCCCTCCGGCCGGTGTCGGTGCGGCACCCGAACCGCAGCTCGAAGACATTCAGTTGTCGGGCGAAGTCGCACCGGTCGAAGACTTCCAGTTGTCCGGCACGGTTGTACCCGTCGAAGAAGAACCCGAAGACAAGCCCGATACCGAGATGACGATCGACGACCTCGTGAAGAAGTACGGCGGTTGAAATGGCGACCTTCGACGAGCTGATAAACGCCGCCCGACGGGCCGACGCCGCAGGCGACGAAGCGGCCGCGCGTCGACTTGTGCAAGCGGCCTTGCAGGCACGCGATACGGCCCCGCAACGGCCTGTAGAGGCGCCCGAAGCGCCGAAGCCGACCGAACCCCTTGCCGTCGAGTACGCGACGCAAGACGAAGCCGTACCGACCTTCGAGCTGCAAGGCGGGCCGCAAGTCGTCGAGACCGAAGCGGACTTGCCAGCGTTCGAGCTACCGCGACAAGAGCCCGAACGGTTGCCGGCAACCTTCGCACCGGTCGAAGAGACGCGAAAGAGCATCGAAGAGCTCGTCGACGAACGGGTGCAAGCAATCCTCGAAGAGCGCGACGAGCTTGTCACCGACGCAACACGGGCCGAAGAAGAAGCCCGTCGGCGCGTCGAAGAAGACATTGCACGGCAACGGGGCCGAATGGTCATCGCAGGCCGCGAAGACAAGCCCGTCGAACCGACGGCCTTCTTGCCGATGGGTCGCCCGACGCGAATTGTAGAACGCCGTGTGCGGTCGCAAGCAGGCGAAGACTTCGAAGGCTTCCTTACCGACCAGGTCGAACGGTTGTACCGCGACCCCGAAACCGGTGCGCTTCGCAAGCCGTCGCCCTTCGAAGAGCTCGTCGAGACCTTCGCAGCGCAACCGCTTATGACCGAAGCCGAAGCACGGGCCGCCGACGAGCGCTTGCAAGCGCAGAAAGAAGCAATCCGCGAACGCATGCGGGCGGGTGAACAAGTCGGGTTCGAAGAAGCGCAGCTCGTCGACCCCGGTATGTCTTTCGGGCGCACGATTTCGGGCGCAATCGAATCGGCCATGCGCGAAGAAGACGAGACAGGCGGCGTATACGAAAGCGCGCTTGGCGCGACCTTGCGCAGTGTGCCGGCGTTCCTTTCGGCGGCGCTGCGGGCGGGCTCTTTCTACGATGTCGACGAAGAAGGGCGACCGGTCGACCCTGAATCGCTCGCCTACAATGTCGCCCGACTTCGCGAGGGTCTCGGCTTGCCGGCCGTTGTTACGCGCGTTCCGACCATTACCGGCACAATGCCGACGGCTACGCCGTTCCCATTGCCTGGCCTTGCCGTCGAACAACGACGCCGCGACACCGTCGGCACTGACCCCGAAGCACGGCGGGCACGGCCGCAGGTCGACGCCCCTTCGATTCTCGACGACCCTTCGGGATGGTTCGCAGCCGAAGCCGAGCGGATTGCGCGTACCATTCAAAACGACCGCGGGTTGGGTGACGACTTCGTCGACGCGCCCGAAGTGCGGGCGGCCTATGCCGACTTGTACGGCGACCCCGACGCCGCGTACTGGGCCGGTACGCTTGCCGATGTCTTCGTGCCGGCCGGACCAGGTACGGCACTTCGCACGGGCAAGCGTGCCTTGCAGACCGCAACGGAGCTTGCAGGCGAGACGAAGACGGCCGCACGGCTTGCCGACGAGCTGATTGCGAAAGCGGAAGCAAGCAACGCAACACGTGCCGAGCGGTCGCTATCGAACGCGCTTGCCGATGTTGCGGCCGTCGTCGTGCCGGGCCGTGCGTCCGACGGTCGCGTTGTGCGGGTTGATGCCGACAAGGTGCTCGACATTACCCCCGGATTGACCGACACCGAACGGGCCGCCATGAAGGCCGCAGTAAAGCCGACGAGCAACACGCCGGCCGAAGTCGTGCGCGACATGGCGAAGGCAATCGACAAGCCGGCAACCGACCCCGACGTGCAACGGCTTCTTACCGAGGTCGAGCTTCGAACGCCCGACGACCTGGTCATGGTTACCGAAGCGGTCGCCGTGCCGCGCAAGCTCGCACCGCAGGCACGCAAGGTTGCAGGCGACGCCTTCCGCGAGCTGCAAGCCGCCGACACTGCGGCCGAACAAGCCGACATACTGCGACGGTACGAAATGCCGGCCTACGCTCGACAGGTCGAAGACGCGGGCGGGCTTGCCGAGCTCGACGCGCGCTTGCAAAACGTGCTTCGGGAGCAAGTCAAGACGCAAGCTTTGTATCGGGCCGTGCCGGAAATCTCGCGACGGGTGCGCAAGGCCGAAACCCTAAGCGAGTTCAATACCTATCTCGACCGTATGTCGGAGTTGAAGCCCGCAATCGGCAAGGGCGCAAGCGGGCCGCTTATGCGGCGTATCGGTGCGATGTACGGAAGTTTCAACTATGCCCTGACACCGGCCAGCGTCTCGAAGGCGGTGCGAGCACTACAAGCGGCCGGTGCGTCGGCAACGCGCGAAATCAAACGAGCGTTGATTGCCGAAGCCCGCACGACACGCTCGGCACAAGAGGCACTCGACAGGGTCTTTGCTCGCGAGCTTGGCGACCTTGAACCCGACGCCCTGTACGCTCGCATCTTGGGCGATATGTACGGCGGCGAAGTCGTGCCGAATCTTATGAAGCGGCTTGCAGTCGACGACGCTGCGCTTGGCGGTCAGTTGTTGGGCGGCACGCCGACGCTTGCCAGCCTGCAACGGCTTGACGCGCATGCGGTCGCAAACGGCTACGTGAAGGCGCACGGTCGCGGGCCGGAAATCGACCGGGCAATGCTTCGGGCAATCCTTGAAGAAGGCGTGCGAAAGCGTCGCGCGCTTGGCGGCAAAGAGTTCGAAGCAGCACTTGTTGCAAGCGGTACCCGACGGGCCGACATGCCCGAAAATGTCGGCGGCTTCTTTCGTGTGCCTGAACGGCTCGACCCGCAAGCCGGTGCACCGGGCGTTCGCATGCGTGAGTATCGAATACTTGCCGACCCTACGACCGAAGGCCGTCTTATCGAAGGCACCGACGAGCTTGTCAAGGTACTCGGCAACGAGCCCGGCTTGCAACGTCTCGGGTACGGCGAATGGCTTGCAGCAAAGACGGGCCGGCTTGCCGCAAACATTCGCGACGCCGAATACGGCATGCGATACGGCTACTATCTGCCAAACGTGCCCTACCTGGTCGGGCGGGCTGTCGCGTTGCCGATTGTCTCTATTGCAACCATCGGGGCGGAAAACACAATGCGGTCGCTTGCGAGGGCGGCCGGCAAGGTCGTACCCGACGGCGTGCCGTTGTTTCCCCGTTCGCGGCGTATGGGTCTCGGCATTACCGACCCCGACGGCGTGTACTACTCGCCCAAAGTGCTCGACGACTTGCTTGAAGCGCACGGCGGTCTCGGGCGCACGGCAATCGAACAAGCCCGCATCTCTCGTCTTGGCGACGACATCTTGCGCGAAGTCGAAACGGCCGCAGGCGGTCGCGGTGCGCAGTTGTTGTCGGATGCGAACCCGTTCAACCCGTACGTGCGTAACTTCTATCAGAAGACGGCCGAAGCGATTGAACTATCCTATCGGCGGTCGGTCTTCGAAGCGGGCATTGCGCACGGCTTGCTACCGTCCGACGCGGCACTTCTCGCCCGTCGCAGCTTGCTCGACTACGCTTCGACGCCCGGTATCATTACCGACACCGTCGGCAGTCTCTTCGTCGACGCAGGCGAGATGTACCAACTTGCCTTGCAGTTTGGCGACCTTGCCGCCCGGAATCCGCAGTACCTTACGCGAATCGCGAAGGCGACACGCGCAAAGCAAAAGGCGCAAGACCGGTACGGCCTCGAGGGCGACCGCACCTTGCGCGCACTCGGCATTGTGCCGACGCAGGCCGACGAGCTCACGATATACGGCCCCGATAGCCCGCACCTACGGCCGATTGAAAAGACACTCGACCTGCTACGGTCGGCCGACTTTGTTGCGCAACGGCTTGTCGAGCTGCGGAAGACTACGGGCCGTGCCGACTTCTCGGGAGCGCTCGATACCGGGCTTGAAGCCGCAGGCGAAGTCGTGCGGTACGGTGCGTCGCAGTTGTTGCCGGGCGTGCTCGACGCCTTCGAAGCGACCGTCGGTAAGGATATGGGCCGCGCAACGGAACAAGGGCGCGACCTGCAGGCCTTCGACGACCGTGAAGCGTTTTGGGCCGCCTTGCTTGCCGCCGACTACGCCGACCCGCGACACGACGACGGGACATGGAACGCGACAATCGCCTTCCTGCAACCGAAGGTCGTTGCACCGCCTGCCGAGCTCGCGGTACCTGGTCACCCGGACTTGTGGGCCGCGCAACCGCCCGAAGGGACGCCGCATATTGCGCTCGGATTGACCCGCGAAGGCGTGCCCCGGTACAAAGTCTTCGAACCGTCCGAGGTCGGCTTGCGCAACTTGCAGGCGATTCGCTCGACGCCGCTTCGTTCGCTCGAATCGGCCTTCGGTGCGGCCGCGAGCTACTACGGTTCCTCCGACAATATCGAAGTCGACGCGCTCTTCCCTGAAGGTGCGCCCGGTGTCGTCGGGCGGTTGCTTGGCGGGCGGGCCGTGCCGTCGGCAATGCGCGAAGAAGACGTGCAACGCGCCCGGCAATCCGAAGCGATTCGGGCCGTTCGCGAAGATGTGCGATAGAATCGAATCACAACCAGGTCGTCGACCGTTGCAGAGGTGAGACCATGCCGACCCGTATTACGAACTTCCTTCACGATAGCGTGCACGTACCCGACCCCGTGCCGGTGCTTGGCACGGCCTTCGCAACCGCCGACGTGCACGTGCACGACATGACGGGCGACTTGCCGAGCTTCAAGGGTGCCGGTCTCTTTCAAGGCATCGTCGAAGGCATCCACGTCAAGTTGACGAACGCCGCGACTTCGACGAAGGTGACGATTCGGCTTTGTCTCGACGCCGACGGCGACGTCACGATTGTGCCCGACACCGAAGCCGACCTCGTCGCAGGCATTACGACGGCCGCCGAAAAGTGCGCGGCCTTCTCCGTTCGTCTTCCGGTGTTTCAGCTCTTCGCGAGCACGAACCGCAACTTGTACCTCTTCGCGAAGGTCGACGCAGGCACGCCGAACTTTGCGCAGTCGTGCATTACGTGGAGGGAATAGCGTATGCCGGTCTTTCCATGCTTCGACCCTACAACGGGCGCTTCGGGCGGTGCGGCACCAGGGGGTAGCGACCCCGTAACGCCGCCCGCGGCCGCTTCGGAGTCGGTCGCCGCAGGCGGCAGCCTTGCCGCCGTCACCTTCGGCGCGTTCACGGACCCAGGTGCGCGCATTTCGTCGTACGCGGCAACGGTCAAGAACGTCGTCGGTAGCGGTACCATCTCCGGCACCGGTCTCGGGCCGTATACCTTCTCGGGTACAGCCGACTCCGAGGTCATTACGGTCGAGCTCGACGCCCGCGACAGTGCTTCAAACGTGCTTGCGACTGCGGTGTATACCGGTAGCATCGGCACGCCGTCGTCGGGCGGTAGCTGGGTCACCTTGAAAGACTACGACTTGACCGACCTTGACACGACGTCGTCGTTGTCGACCGGTACGCATACGCTATCGTTTGCGTCCATTGCCGATACAATCGACGTTGTGTTTTCGAAGTACAACGACACCGGCGGCATTACAGCGCAAGCCACGAACGGCACCGGTATCGTCATCGACGGCGGCACCGATACGACGTCGGCCGGCACGATTTCGCTGCGCCCGTCGGACTGGCTTAGTTCCTACACGGCCGACGACGTGCAACGGTATGTCTACGCTATCACGTTTGCGCTTACGGTCGACTTGACTGCGAACCCTGGTTCGTCGGCGTTTTATGCAGGGGTGAACACCGGCAACAACACAACGCACAATAGCGGAGATAGCCGGCATTTTTACATTTTCGCCAACGCCGACGGAATCAACGAAGAAGTGCGAATTCGCACCAACACGACGTCGACCGGCACGCTCACAACGCAAGCGTTGCGCACTACTCGCACCGTTACCGCTATCGTGACGTTTGGCGAGATTGTGCAACTCATGGACAGCAGCGGGCTAACCATCCCGACGCCCGACGTGTCGCAAGGCTTGCCGACCTACAACGCTGGCTCGGACGCGGTAGGCCGCAATGATGACACCAGGGTTTACCAAAATAGCAGCGGTATCCGGGCGTTCTTCTCTTGCAACAATACGGGCGACGTCACCTGCTCCCGTGTAGTGGTCCAGAGGTTCGAATGATTCGCGTATACGACACCGGCTTCGACGCCGACGGCAACCCCGTCGCAAGTATCCAGGCCGAAGGCCCGTTGTTGTCTTCCGACATGCAGACCGCTTCGGCGGGCGGGTATGACGTCGCAATGGTGTCGACGGGCAAAACGTCGCAACAAGTCGCCGACGTGCTTGTTGACATTCAGACCCGCATAGCCGACGGCGAAGCGACGCCCGTGCTTGCTTCGCATCTCGACGCGCTCGGCTTGCGGGCCGCCGTCGAACAGTGGGCAAGGGGTTCGTGATGACACTCGAAGCGATTGCGCCGTACCTTGCCGGCCCCGGTGCGGGTCTGATTATTTGCTTGTTGGTCGGTCTTGGCGTTTACAAGTTGTTGCGCGACCTTGTCGTGCCCATGGTGCAACGGGGTATCGATCGACATCTCGACCAGGTCGACGCGATGATGAAGCAGCACTCGACCGAGCATACGAAGATTATCGAAGGGCTCGACGCCCTGAACGCGAAGATTTCGTAATGCCGGTGCGTCGAATCAAGAAGGGCGAAGCCGGGTACGGCAAGCAGAAGTTCGTCGCGACAGGCGAGCACGACGGCAAGCCGTACACGGTGCGCTTCGGCGATGCGAAGATGGAAATTAAACGCGACGACCCGAAGCGTAGAAAGAACTTTCGCAGTCGGCACGGTTGCAGTAATCCAGGACCGCCCAACAAGGCGAAGTATTGGTCCTGCAAGCTATGGTCGGACAAGCCAGTGTCGGAAATCCTTAAGGGGTGAACATGGGCGACATCACGAAGAACTTCTCGCTTTCGGAATTTGCACGGTGCCGCGAAGGCTTGCAAGACGTGCCGCACGACGTCGAGCACACCATCACGTACCGACTCGCGCCGAAGTTGCAGTACCTTCGCGACCGTATCGGCCGCCCGATTCGCATTACGTCGGGCTATCGGTCGGAGGCCTACAACAAACGCATCGGCGGTTCGAAGACGTCGCGGCACGTGTACGGCCTTGCCGCCGACATCGACGTCGCAAATATGGGTGCCGACGAGCTGGCACAACTGGTCGTCGACATTGCGACCGAACAGGGCGAGCCATGGGACCAGGTCATTAGCTACCCGAAGACGGGCGGGCACGTGCACGTCGGGCTTGCACCCGAAGGACAACAACCAAGAGGCGAGAAGCGCCGCAAACTGCCGTCGGGTAGCTATCCGCACGTCTTCCGTTTCACAGAGGAGTCGCAACGATGAAGGCACGCAAACTTCGGGCCGTCGGCCGTATGCTGGTCATGGGAACGCGCGAAGAGCTCGTCGAAGCGCTCGACGAGCTAATCGAGCCGAAGTCGCGGTTGTGGGAACGTGTGAGCGACATTGCCGTCGGCTACGTTGTCGACGTGCTAATCGACGGCCGCGAAGAGTTGATTGCGGGCGCACGCGAAGCGCTCGACGAGCTGCAAAGCCCGACGAGCGCCGAAGGTTAGAACGGCAAGTCGGGGCCGGCCCCGTAATCGTTGTAGTCAACCGCCGTTGCGGCCTTCTTCGGTGCCGGTGCCGAGTCCGACTTCGGCTTGCCCGTCGAGATGAAGTCGAAGTCGCTTGCGATAAGCTCGGCACTCCAAGCGGCGTCGCCGTCGCGTTTGATGTACTCGCGAACGGTCGGCGGGCCGGAGACCATGACGGTATCGCCCTTTTTCGAATACTTCGCCGCAGTTTCGGCACGCTTGCCGAAGAGCGTCGCCGTCCACCAAGTTGTGACCTTGTTGTCGCCGAAGCCGGTGTCGACCGGCAACGTCAGCTTGCACAGTTGCGTACCCTTCGACGTGGTACGCAGCTCGGGGTCACGCGCAAGGCGACCGGTGATTGTGATAGATGCTTTGCCCATTACTTGCTCCATGTAAGGTCAAGGTCGGCTTCTTCCGCGCGCCCTGGCCAAATGTCAGTTTCGACGCAGATTTCAAACAGCTCGGCAAGGGCGTCATACTCGACGAGCGCTTTGTCGATTGTATCGACAGAGAAGTGAAACACAGTCACGTCGTACGGTGCGACGTTTTCAACGGCAATAATCGACCAGTGTACCGCGACGTTGCCGAGCTCGACGCCGTACCGGTCTGCGAGCCCGTGCAGATAGTGCGCGCATTGCACTTCGTACCCGAACATGCGTGCGTCGCGCCGAAACGACAACGGGTGCGTCGAGCGGGTCGTCTTCAGGTCGACGCCGTGTAACCCCGACGGTGACAGGCGAGCAGCGTCGACCTTCATGCGGACGGCACCGAAGCCGGGTTGCGTCCAAAAGTGCATCGCTTCGACTTCGGTGCGCTTGTCCGCAAGCAGCTCGGCAACCCATGGGTGCGAGGTGACATTGCGGGCCGCTTGGTTCGCG
>Ga0181577_10002947_pt1 | contig 13178 bp, 13 predicted proteins | sample 101ome_21_FD_132468 | JGI IMG/M metagenome (GOLD analysis project Ga0181577, IMG submission 132468) | Coastal salt marsh microbial communities from the Groves Creek Marsh, Skidaway Island, Georgia - 101413BT metaG (megahit assembly) | ecosystem: Environmental > Aquatic > Marine > Intertidal...
CCTTAAAATGAGCCTCGACACCTCGACAAGCTCGGTGCTCGGTCGGTGAGCTAGTTGACTTCCCTCCTAACAAGGGGGGTTAGGGGGTGTTTTTACATTCGTAGCACAACAAGTCTACAACCCAATACGAAGCCCAACATAAACATTGCGCTCCGGAGCGGGTTCATAAAAACGCTTGCCAAAGGCATTGAGTCTAATATTATCAAAATAGGCCGTGTTTAACAAATTATTGACACCTCCCAACAGGGAAAAAGTACCCCCACCAAAGGCAAAACTTTTCACTCCTTGCATTTGCAAAACCTGATAGTTTTCTATGGCAACAGCATTGTTATCATCGGCATAAAATCGGCCTGCATGTTGTCCTTCCAATTGAAACACCCACTGGTTGGGAGTGCTATATTGCAGCCTAAATTGAGCTTGTTGCTGTGGTAATCCTGGCAAAACATTACCACTCAAAGCCCCTGAATCAAACTGATAGCGTGCCTGTGTAAAAGCCAATTCACCCTCCCATTGTTGCCATTCAAATTCCCATTGGAGTTCAATACCATAGCGGCGCGTAGCCCCTATGTTTTTATAGAAAGAACGCCCGGGAAAAGCCTCTAATTCATAGGGTAAAATTTCGTTGGACGAACGGATATAAAATAACACGGCTTCTAAGCGGTTAGAAGCAGCAGTCTGTCTCCATCCCAATTCATAGTTTTGGGCTTTGGCCGGTTCTAGGGTTTCATTAAAACCCCCTCCACCAGAAGGATTGGCAGAAAGCTCACTTAAGGTGGGTGTTTCAAAACTAGAGGAAATATTGGCAAACCAACCCATTTGCTTGCCTAAGGGCCCGTAAAATCCCAATCCTGGATTAAGAGATATAAAGTTTTGTTGGGCAAGCCCTCTATCTAAACCTATTTGCTGTTGGTCTAAACGTAAACTCGTGCGGATCCAACTTCTTCCCCACGCAATTTCATCCATTCTAAAGAGGGCTCCGCCGCCAAACTGCTCCAATTGTGAAAGAGATTGCTCACCTTGCTCTCCTTTAAGATTTTCATAGCGATCTCGTTGATCTGCTTGTGCGGCCCACTCCACACCCATATGCCAACGGTGCCGTGATTGCTCTTTTTTTAAGGAAGTTCCCAAACCATAATAATTTCGTCTTAGAGAAACAACCCCTCCTGCTTCAAAGGGTAATTTGCCAAAAAAATCGCGAAGAGAATAAAACCCATAACTATTCCAAACGGCCCCAGGCTGCCATTCTTTTTTCCATTGTAGGCCTGTTTTAAATTGGTTAATTTTTTCATAGGTATCATAGTCCACATTGCTTTGGCGGGCTTGTCGGCGATTGGCAGCAACTTCCTTTAAAGTGAGGCCACCCGCATCTCCTGCCTCAGGACTGGCCGTATAATTGAGTTGCCACAGGAGCTGTGAATTTGATGAAAAAAAATGTTTCAGTTTGGCGTTGAATTGACGCTGTTTGAGTTGACTCTGGGCTCTGTAACCCTCAATATTGAGAATACTTTGAAAAAGTAGTAGTTTGGTTTTTTCATTATGCACATATTGCTGTGCTTGAAAAGATTGCATGCCATAACTGCCAAATAATGAAGCAAAACGGACAGGGTCCCCTGCCAAGGAATCCATAGTGGTGAGGTAGAGCACACCTCCGGAGGCATTGCCATACAAACTCGAGGCTGGGCCTCTTAAAATTTCAATACGTTCTATGAGCGATAAGGGCAAATTATCCACTTGGCCTTGACCATCGGGTGTGGTTTCTGGAATACCGTCCACCACCAACTTCACCCCTCTTATGCCAAAAGCAGCTCGGGCACCAAATCCTCTAATGGAAAGTCGTAAATCTTGGGCATAATTGTTTGCATTTAAAGTGAAAAGTCCCGGCACATTGCGCAAATATTCTTGAAGACTCAACTGCTGATGATACACTTGCCGATTACTAAAATCAGCCACACTCAACGCTTGAGATTGAATGGCTCTTGAGCCGTTCAGTTTAGTGCTTTCTAAAACAACATCTGCTAAAGTGATGGTGGTAGTCGCACTGGGTTGTTGCGCCCCAAGGAGGAAGGAAAAACTAAAAGCAATTAGAAAGTAACGCTTCTTTGCTATTCCACATAAAAAAAAGGCTCTATTCCGCTGCATCCCCTTGAGTTTTTTAAATTTGGTGCAAGATAAGCATATGTATCTATCCGAATTTGAAGAAATTATCGCTTTTATTGCCTGTGGGCTCATTTTGGCAGCTTTTGGGGTGAGTACCTATAAAAATATCAAAACTACCATTGCCGAAGAAAAAGAAAAAGAAGCTGAAAAGAAAGAAAACGAGGAGAAAATCAAAGTCCTCATTAAATACATTAAAACCAAAACAGCACTCCTCAAAAAATTAGAACAACTCAAAAAAGAAAAGGAAGATTAAAAAAAGATATTATTTTTACATTATGCTTGTATATACAAATGTTGTCTATACAACTTTGAAATAAAAAAAGAAATTCTATGAAAAAGACCTTTCACGCCGCGCATACTCGCGGTCAAGCAGATCATGGTTGGCTCAAGGCTAATCATTCTTTTAGTTTTGCCAACTATTTTAATCCTGAACGCATACAATTTGGGGCACTTCGGGTATTAAACGACGATATTATTGCACCTGGAATGGGTTTTGGCACCCACCCGCACGACAATATGGAAATTATTACCATTCCCTTAGAAGGTGCCCTAGAACACAAAGATAGCATGGACAATGTGGGGGTTATTACCGCCAATGAAATTCAGGTGATGAGTGCCGGAACGGGAGTTTATCACAGTGAATACAACCACCACAAAGACCAACAAGCCAACATCTTACAGCTTTGGGTGTTTCCAAACAAAGAAAACGTAAGTCCGCGATACGATCAAATGTCTATTGAAAGTTTAAAAAAAACCAACAGCCTCTATCAGGTGGTTTCACCTTTTCCTGATCAAGCTGGCATGTGGATTCATCAAGACGCTTGGTTTCATTTGGGTGAATTTGACCAAGAAACGGCCCTTAATTATACGCTTCACAAAGAGGGCAACGGTGTATATGCCTTTGTAATTGAAGGTAATTTTACTATAGCCAATGAGCATTTGACCAAAAGAGATGCCTTGGGTGTTTCAGAAACGGATTCATTTGAAGTAGTGGCTGCTAAAGACAGTAAAATTTTAATGGTAGAAGTTCCCATGTTTTAATAGGACTATGGAAAATATAACAGCAAAAGAATTATTGGAATTTTTAAAAACTAAAGTTGAAGCAGAAAATTATGCAGATTCTGTGCATAAAATCAAATTGCTCACTGCTATAGAAATGATTGAAAAAACACTGCGTGAGGGTGTTTATTGATATACCCGAACATAATCAATCCTATATTCCTGTGGAAAAGTAGTATCGGCTCCCACAGGCCCACCAAAGTTTCCACCCACAGCCACATTCAACAAAAGATAAAAGGGTTTGTTAAAAGGCCATGTCTCTTCATTCTTTACTGCTGGTGCATAGGTATACACGGGCTCATCATCCAATAAAAAAGTAATGCTAGCTGGAGTCCACTTGAATCCAAAAACGTGAAAATCATCTTCAATATTTGGGTAGGTTGTCACTTTGGTGTTAACCGAATTGCCAAAACTGCTTTGAGTATGCAAGGTATTGAACACTTCTCCGGGTCGGCGGCCTACATATTCCATAATATCAATTTCTCCACAAAGCGGCCAACCCTTGGTGTCTATATCATTTCCCAAAGCCCAAAAAGCGGGCCATAATCCGGCACCAACAGGCACTTTAAGACGCGCTTCAATTTTTCCATATTGAAATTCCTTCTTGTCTTTAGTGGTGATTCGGGTTGAGGAATAGCCCTGTTCTTCGGATTGCACCCCAATGATAAGCATGCCATCTTCAAGGCGATGATTGCTGTTGGTATAAAGTTGCAATTCATTATTCCCCCAGCCACACAAGTCGGGACAACCGTCTCCTAACTCAAAGTTCCAAAAGGTTTCATTAAGGGTTTCATCATTAAAATCATCTTCCCAAACTAGGGTATTAAAATTATCATCAAAGGGTTCGCTTGTCAATTGGGTTTCGTTTTTTTTGGGGGCTATAGTGGAATCACAAAAAGCAAAAAGAAGCACTATTAAAAAGGAGGTTATTGTTCTCATAAAAAAAGGTGGTTTGTGCTAAAATAGCTATTTGTATCTTTAGTCTAAAACAATTTTAATACTGACGTGATCACCGAGGAAGATTTTACCCTTGTGCAGCTTTTCCGTGGCCTCCTTGGAATGGGCGTGCTCTTGCTTTTGGCCTATTGGATGAGTACAGACCGTAGAAATATTCCATGGAAAACGGTGGGCTTAGGCCTCTTACTACAGGTTTCAATTGCCGTTGGAGTGCTAAAAATTGGCATCATTTCTAAGATTTTTGAATTTGTAGGAGGCTTTTTTATCTCCATTTTAGAATATACCAATGCGGGAACCACCATGCTATTAGGAGAGTTTGGTAATTTAGAAACCTATGGCTTTGTTTTTGTTTTTCAGGCATTGCCCATCATCATCTTTTTTTCTGCACTCACTTCCATACTCTACTATTTTGGCATCATTCAAAAATTGGTAGGTTTTTTAGCTTGGGGGCTTACCAAATTATTTCGCATTTCAGGCCCGGAAAGTTTGGCCGTGGCTGGCAATATTTTTTTAGGACAAACAGAAGCGCCACTCCTAATTAAGGCCTATTTAGAGAAAATGAATCGTTCTGAAATCTTTTTGCTTATGGTGGGCGGCATGGCCACTGTAGCCGGAAGTGTGATGGGAGCCTACATTAGTTTTTTGGGGGGCAATGATCCTCTTTTGCGATTGGAGTTTGCCAAAAGCTTATTGGCTGCCTCCGTTATGGCTGCTCCAGGAGCCGTGGTAATAGCTAAAATGATTTACCCTCAAACCCAAAATATTTCAACCGACATTAAAATTCCTAAAGAAAAGATTGGCGCTAATTTTCTTACAGCAATTTCAATGGGAACTTCGGAAGGCATTCGTATGGCGGTAAATGTGGCGGCCATGTTGCTTGTTTTCATTGCCCTTCTTGCTCTTTTAAGCGGGGTGTTAGAATCAATAGGTGGAATATTGGGAATAAACAGTTGGATTTTAGCCCACACACCCTATGATTCTCTTTCGGTAGAATTCCTCTTGGGCTATTTATTTGCTCCTCTGATGTGGCTTATTGGAGTAGCTCAAGAAGATATGGCTTTGATGGGCCAATTGCTTGGGGTTAAATTGGCTGCTAGCGAATTTGTGGGCTACACACAACTGGTTTCCCTTAAAAATCCAGAGAGTGCCGTTCACTTCACCTATCAAAAATCAGTCTTAATGGCTACCTATTTATTGTGTGGTTTTGCCAACTTTGCTTCTATAGGAATCCAAATTGGAGGCATTGGCATTTTGGCTCCGTCCAAGAAAAAAACCCTTACAGAACTAGGCTTAAAAGCCATGATTGGTGGCACTTTAGTATCCTTGCTTTCGGCCACCATTGCTGGGGTCATTTTGGGTTAATTAGAGCACTTGCGCCTTAATTTTATTCCACAAACGAACTAAAAACAGGGCAAAGGCTATGGCGATTACCGTTAAAGGAATGGCTAAATAATATTGCCCATAGATATAATAGCCTGTTGCAAACATAAGGCTGTAGATCAATACACAACCCACCAGCATGGCTAAAATGCCGTAGGGCACTGTCCAGTTTTTTTCGCCTTGATCAAGCACTTTGTTTCTCGTTTTGGCCAAGTCAATCACTTTTTTCCAACCGGGACCTCCCGGTTGGGTTTTTTCATAAAAAGCTTCTAATACTTCTTGCTTTTCTGAGGGTGTAAAATAGGTTACCAAAACCCAAATTGTGGTGGTGACCAATACCACAAAAGGGAATTCTGCCCAGGGAGGTAATAGCCCCCCTTCAGCACCAAAGAGAGAAGATTTTATGGAGGGAATGACCAACAACAGTGAGATAAGCCCCGAGGAAACCATAGCTGCAATTTCACTCCATGCATTGATACGCCACCAAAACCATCTTAGAATGAAAATGAGTCCGGTGCCGGCACCAAAAACCAATAACAAATTAAAAAGTTGAATGGCGTTTTGCAGAAGGAGGGCTAAAAGGGTGCTCAAAACCATTAGTAAAACGGTTGATAAACGCCCTACCGCAACGAGCCTCTTTTGAGAAGCATTTGGATTTATTTGACGGTGATAAAAGTCATATACAATGTAGGAAGACCCCCAATTGAGTTGGGTAGAAATGGTGCTCATATAGGCAGAAATCAAAGACGCTAACACCAGTCCTAAAAGCCCCACAGGCAATTTGGTGAGCATAGCGGGATAGGCCAAATCATGCCCTAGTTTGTCATCTGAAATATTAGGAAAGGCTTCTTGTAAACTCGACAAGTCCGGAAAAACCACCAAAGAGGCCAAAGCCACTAATATCCAAGGCCAGGGCCGAAGAGCATAGTGCATGATGTTGAAGAAAAAAGTAGCGCCAATGGCGTGATTTTCATTTTTGGATGCAAACATGCGCTGGGCAATATAGCCCCCACCGCCGGGTTCAGCACCCGGATACCAAGAACTCCACCATTGCACTGCAAGCGGTATGATGAGCAAGGTGATTAAGGCTGTAGTGTCATTAAAATCGGGAAGTATAGAAAGTTTGCCCGACACATTTTCATTGGCCAAAAGAGCTTCTAGACCCCCCACTTCGGGAAGATTAACGAGGTAGTATGCCGCAAAAATAGCGCCTCCCATGGCAACAAAAAATAAGATCATGTCAGTATAAACTACGCCTTTAAACCCCCCCACCGTACTAAAAACAACAGTCACCAACCCTGCTGAAAGGACCGTTTGCAAGGGCGATAAATCCAACATAATACCTCCAATTTTTATAGCGGCAAGGGTTACCGCCGACATGGTAATTACGTTGAAGACAATTCCTAAATAAAGGGCTCTAAACTTGCGTAAAAAACTAGCGGGCTTGCCACCATAGCGCAGTTCATAAAATTCCAAGTCTGTTTTTACTTCTGATTTTCGCCATAATTTGGCGTAGACAAAAACGGTTAACAAACCCGTAATGAGAAAAGCCCACCAAACCCAGTTACCCGAAACACCGTTGGTGCGCACAATATCAGTCACCAAATTAGGCGTGTCTGTGGAAAAGGTGGTGGCAACCATAGAAAGTCCCAGCATCCACCATGGCATATTGCGCCCAGATAAGAAAAAAGCATTTGCGCTTTTACCAGAAGATTTAGAAACATAAATCCCAATTCCAATTGAAATAAAGAAAAATACAAAAATGATGAGCCAGTCTATAGGAGCCAGTTGCATATTCAATTTGTTTTAGTTACCAGTAAATATAACATAATTTTAATCATTAAAATGCTGTTAAATCCCATCGCTATTTGATAGATTCACAGTAGGTTTGCAGTAGCTATGCTTAATTAAAATGAAACAGTTGGCTCTTTTTTCGTTTTCCTTGAGAATCCTTTTTTTAGGATTGAGCCTATTTGTGCCTTTCTTGTTGCAGGCGCAAACCAAAGATCAAAAGAAAAGACCCACTGTACTATTTCCTCAGGGCGACCAAAAACTTCCGAGCCTACTGGATCCTGAAAATCAAAACCCTTTGTTTTTAGGCCTTAGCGGACCTCCAAAGGCAGAACTTGAGGAGCCCGAAAAAAAGGGGCCCAGCATGACAATGGAGCCCCAAGAGCGTTTTTTAGATCCCGGTGAACGTTATTTAAAAAAACTCAAAAGGGATAACCTTCCCGAAAATCAAAAAAACCCAAACCAATTTCGTGTGGATCAATATTTAGGTGATTTTCGCAACAACGGAAAGTTTGTGCAAATTTTGTTGCGCGATCATGAGTCTCCCGATGGGGACTTGATTCGCATTATGGTCAATGACAAAGAATATGTACCCAGAGTGCTTTTGGAAGAACGCTTTAAGGGCATCTCAATAGACCTCATGCCAGGCTTTAATAAGATTGATTTTGTAGCCCTCAATCAGGGCACTTCAGGACCCAATACTGCAGAAGTACGCGTTTTTGACGATAAAGGAAATTTGGTCGGAGCCAACCGATGGAATCTTGCCACAGGAGTAAAAGCCACCTATATAGTGGTGAAAGAATGAGAGTCCTAAAATCTATGCGAAATGTCTGATTTCACTACTCACTTAGCCGAGGGAATTGCCTTTATCATAGGCCCTTTGGAGTGGATGATGCTCATTATGGTGATTGGAGGGGGCCTCTATTTGATGCTGCAAAGCCGTGGGCGTCCGTTTTTATATATTCCTAAAGCCTTTCGGCTTTTGTTTCAAAAAGATCAAGCAAAGGGCATTTCTCGGTTTCAAGCGCTTTCTGCTGTTTTAGCCGCCACCGTGGGTTTGGGGAATATTTCGGGTGTAGCCATTGCCATTCATATGGGTGGCCCTGGCATTTTAGTTTGGATGTGGATTACCGCTTTGGTGGGCATGATTATTAAATTTTATTCTTGTTCCCTTGCCGTTGCCCTTCGCCAATATGATGCCCTTGGACAACCCTTAGGGGGCCCTATGTATTATATGACCTTAGGTTTAAAGAAATGGGGCAAACCTCTTGCCATTTGGTTTTCCCTAGCCGGACTTGTGGGAGTGCTCCCGGCCTTCACAGCCAATCAGCTCACCCAATCCATCACTACCATTCTACCACTCAACACTACTTATGCTCTCAACGACTTTCAAATCCGTTTGGCAATGGGGCTAATCTTAGCCGCCCTTACGGCAGCAGTTATTTTTGGCGGCTTACAAAACATTGTGCGGGTGGCTTCTAATTTGGTGCCCCTCATGGTGCTTTTTTATTTGCTTATGGGGGGCTTTATTTTAGTTTCACAACACGACCAAATTGGCTCTGCTTTTACCCTCATTTTTGAAGAAGCCTTTTCCCTAAAAACAGCCGCTACAGGAGGCTTTTGGGGATTGATTTTGTTAGGGGTTCGCCGCGCCGTCTTCTCTAACGAAAGTGGTTTAGGAAATGCCCCCATGTATCACGGGCAATCGCAAACCAAAGAGCCTACAGACGAAGGGCTTGTAGCCCTTTTAGGTCCTTTGCTTGACACATTAGTGGTGTGTACCATAACGGGATTGATTGTGGTGATTAGCAAAGCATATTTGTTGGATTTAAACGGCATTTTATTAACCCTTGAAGCCTTTAACCGTTTGTTTTTTGGCTATGGAGATGTGCTCCTCCTCTTTATGATTTTGGTTTTTGGCACCTCAACCTTGTTTACCTATGCCTACTATGGCACCAAATGTTTTGGCTTTCTAACCAAACCACAGTGGGGATACTACTATAACTTTCTCTATGTAGGCAGCATTGTTTTTGCGGCCATTGCCACCACCGAGATTGTGGTGGGACTCATAGATGTGGCCTTTGCCCTAATGTGCATTCCCAATATGCTAGCTGTGGTGCTCTTAGCCCCTCACATTACACGTAAAATAAAAACAGAATGGGGTTCCTAAAGCCTAGCTCCTTTTAAGTCTTTTTCTTTGTTCGTTTCAGTAAAAGGCCTAAGGCTAGAAAAAACAATCCAGCTATTACATAGGGCCAATCTATAAAACTCAACTTGCTATACATTAAATAGACCACAATAGCGCAGACTACAAAAAGGGCCAAAAAAACAATTTTAACGAACAGACGTATCATGATTCAATCGAATAAAATAAAAAATTGTGCCGGTGATGGCATACACTAAAACACCAACTGGTCCGAGCATAAATGTTGCCAAGAGAGAGGGAATGACAGCCCATTGTGGAATGCCCTTTTTTATGCGGTGCTCCACAATCCAACAGCCCATCCAAAAATCAAAAGCTAAGTAGTGCATCCAACCTGCTGCGGCACTAGCCGGTGTTGCTTTTTTAAAAAGAGATGTGATGCCTTCTAAACTAGTAAAATCGGCTTCTCCCAAACCACCCGCTGCTCCTAAAAAATAAACATATGCAAAACTCAACGCTAAAGGCACCCAAGGATACGCTCTAATTGTTTTACTCACCATGCTCGTAGGAAAGAGTAGCAGCAAAAACCAGCATAATAAGATGCCTGTATTGCAAATATTAAATAACATGGAAGTCATAAAAATTTAATTATTCTGTCTTCGATAACAAGTTAGTCTTTTTACCTTAGATGGCAAGAAATGTTACTTTTTAAAGACATTAACGGCAATAGAGTGGATCCCATATCCCATACTTTAGAAATTATAAAGCACTATCCCTATGCCGAAATTCATATTGGAACCGATTCTCAAAACATGGGCAAGCAAACTCGATATACTACCGTTATTGCCTATAGATTGGGCACTAGAGGTGTGCATTATATTTTGAGTAAATCAAAAGTGACGCTAATTAAAGATATGTGGACTCGGCTTTGGCAAGAAGCCGAAAAAAGTATTGATGTTGCCGAATGGCTCACCCAACAAATCACAGTGCGGGTAGAAATAGATATGGATTATAACGGCGATGAAAATTTTAAGTCCCATAAATTAATTGCAGCGGCCAAGGGCTGGGCCAATTCATTGGGCTATAAAGTAAACGTTAAACCCCACAATCAAATTGCCACACGAGCCGCTGATCACCACTGTAAATAAAAGAATACCTTAAAAAACCCATCAAAATGTCTGTTGTTATCCTTGCACCCCCTGTTCCTTCCGCCAAATGGAAAGCTGCCTTTAACGCCTTAGCCCCAGAAATTGAGGTCTTTGAAGGTTTTGAAAAAGCCCCTTTAGAGCAAATAAAATATGCTATGCTATGGCGGTTTCCTCCAGGCGTTTTGAGCAAGTTTCCAAATTTAAAGCTGATCTACTCTATGGGGGCCGGGGTAGACGGCGTTTTAGCTGATTCGTCTATTCCGAAAGAGCTTCCACTTTGCCGGGTGGTAGATCCCCAAATGGCTTTTTCAATGACAAATTATATTCTCATGGCTGTTTTGCAACACCACCGCCAATGGGATGCCTATGCAGCCGCACAAAAAAAGAAGCATTGGGCTCAGCATGAGGTAGATGAACTCGACCTTCAAATTGGCGTTTTAGGTTTGGGGCACCTAGGCATGGACGCTGCCCTTAAGTTGCACCAACTTGGTTTTTCTGTTTCGGGTTATAGTAATTCCCCAAAAAACACTCCTTTTTCCTCCTATAGTGGAGCAGCACTTACTACTTTTTTAGCTGAATTGAATATGTTGATTTGTGTTTTGCCTTTAACCCCCAAAACCAAAGGGATTTTGAGCAACCCTCTCTTTAAACAATTAAAACAACCCACCTATTTAATCAATGTTTCAAGAGGAGGTGTTCAAGTGGAAGATGATATTGTAGAAGCCTTAGACAAGGGACAACTAAGCGGTGCTTTTTTAGATGTTTTTGAACAAGAACCCCTCCCCAAAGAAAGTCCCCTGTGGCACCACCCCAAAATTAAGTTAACTCCGCATATTGCCAGCTTGACTCGAGAGCATGAGTCGGTGCGGCAGGTTCTAGAAAACATCAAGCGGTTGGACAACGGAATTCCTTTGCTACATCAAGTAGATCGAGAGAAAATGTATTGATGCTAAAGTAATTGTTGTGCTAATTTTTCAGCACCAAAACGAACCAAATCTTGCGCCGGAAGTTGGGTCTCTGCCTCCAAACGAGCAATGGCCTCTTTTGCCTCAGTTGCGGATAGAGTGGAGGTGTTCAACGCAATGCCAACTACTTTGGCTTGAGGATAGGTGCCCACCACGGAGCATAAATTTTCATTGAGTGCAATAAATGATTTGAGGTCGGGAACACGAATGTGTTCTGGGCTACGCAAATGAGTTTTGGGTGCGCCGTGGCAGAGAATGAGTGCTGTGGGACAGCTTCCTCGCATCAAGGGAAGGGTGGCTGTGCTGCCAGGATGCAATAAGGATCCTTGCCCCTCAATCAATACAATGTCTTTATCTTGCTGCTCTAATACAGCCTGCTCTACCGCACCACAGGCATGGTCAACCTTAAAGGCGTCTAGCGGAATGCCTTGCCCGGTAATGGTTATCCCTATTTGGCCTGTGGCTACAAAGCCCACTTTATGCTTTTCTTTTTGTAGCCATTTATAGAGTTCTAAAGCCGCTGTCATCTTACCCACCGCCATATCGGTGCCCACAAAAAGAACCCGCTGGTTTGGAAGTTTTGCTGCTTTGCCAGAAGCAATTTGAGGGATGAACTGGGGAACGCGTACATCCCAAATCCATTGTTTTTCTGGATCTACTATTTTTTCTTGCCATTGGGGTTTCAAAAGGTCATGAAGCCCGTTGACAATACTCAAGCCCATGGCAAGGGCTTCGCTAATGATGGGCAACCAATCTTCCGGAATTTTACCCCCGGAGGGAGCAATCCCTAAAATGAGAACCTCTGCCTCTTGGTCTTTTGCTTTTTGCAGGCTTTCAAATATGGAAATCGGTCCTGAAAAATCAAATAAGTCATTCATTTTTTTTCCAGCATGCGTTCGATCTATGACCCCCACTATAGGGTTGGGCAAATAGCGAATAACGCCCATTCCCATTTTACCATAATCACTATCAATGTGCCCTTCCATATAGAGCAATACGCGTTGTTCTTTTTTAAGCATAATATTCTTTTTTTAGAGATGCGCCATGACCAGGCACTGCTGGAGGGGTGGTGATACCGTCTACCAGAGGAGCCTCTGAGGCTGGATCTGGATTTAAATTAAAATGAGAATCTAAATCAATATGATCTATTTTTCCCGACAAGGCGGCAGCGGCCGCAATAGAAACGGAAGATTCACTCATGCATCCTATCATTGTTTCGAGGCCAAAAGCCTTAGCAGTGCCCATAATGTTTAGCGCCTCTGTGATTCCTCCACATTTCATTAATTTGATATTTACCCCTTGAACATGCGATGCCCATTGGGGAATATTGTGCGCAAAACGACAGGACTCATCCAAAAAAATAGGCAAGTGACCTTGTAGCTTGGGGAGCATTGCTTCGTTCCCTTCCGCTAACGGTTGTTCAACATAGGCCACTCCTCTTTGAGCAAGCCAGTCCATCATCCACAAAGCTTCATCAACGTTCCATCCCCCATTAGCATCCACTCGCAAACTCACCTCATAGGGGGCTGTGCTTTCCATCACTTGTTCAAACATGGCTTTATCGGCTTCTATTCCTTC
>Ga0181577_10002948_pt1 | contig 13176 bp, 27 predicted proteins | sample 101ome_21_FD_132468 | JGI IMG/M metagenome (GOLD analysis project Ga0181577, IMG submission 132468) | Coastal salt marsh microbial communities from the Groves Creek Marsh, Skidaway Island, Georgia - 101413BT metaG (megahit assembly) | ecosystem: Environmental > Aquatic > Marine > Intertidal...
GTAAGATTATTTTGTGCTGCAAGTTGATCTGCAGATTTTACACAATTGATATGTTCTTTTACTGATGTGTAGTTATTTGATTGCAAAGCATAAGTTGGGCCATACTCAGCTGGAATGTCTGGCATATGCTCACAACTTGTATTAATAATCAAATCATAACTACTATGATCAGAAAAATCTTGAGCATCCATAGTAATACTGGCATAATTTTTTTCTAATCCATTTACTTCGAAGTACATGTCTCTATGTCGATGAGCACGTGGATTATTATCCAAAAAATCAAACCATTTAATATTACAATTGACTTGAGCAATCTCCCATAATAGAATACTATTCCAACTTCCAAGAACTAGAACACGATCCCAATTAGGATTTAGATTTGCGATCTCTTCTATCAACCATTTCTTACATTCTATTTGATTAGGTCTAAAACTTTCTATAACTTCAATTACAGATCTGTCTTTTTTTCTTGACATATGATAACATACATTAGAAAATCTACCTAATACGACTTCATCTATCATGCTACTTTGAACCACTCCGGTGTCTCACGCTTTGTCCATACCATTTTAAAACGGTCTTGTTTAGTTTGATAGAATGCACGATAAGCCTCAACTGGATCGCCAAGAGCAATACATTCTGGATAATCAGCCATCGCTAATTTAAATGGCGTCATCTTGTAATTGTTGGTTGGAATATTCTCTGGTATTTCTTTAAGTACGTCAGCTAGCTTTTCGTATGTACCATGATCTTTTCCATAACGATATTTATATTCATCGCATAAAGCAATAAAGTGCATGTAATGCCAAGCATAATTTGCACGTGATTCCAGAGTCCATACTGTAGATGGATGGTTGTGGTGTACAGCCTTGTACAGATATTCCTCCATGAAACTATCAGGATGAACCCAATAGTTAATCATACGTTTGCCAGATTTAGACGGACGTTTCTCAACATAACCATCTAGCATACGGTGGGCTGTTGACAGCATTTGAGCTGATTCAACAATCATTTTTACTACATGCTTGTCGCATTGCAATTGAGCTGCAGCAATCGGATCGCGGTCTAAGATAAAAATATTCATAATAGTATTCTATCTTGTTTTGAGTTTATTGTAAACATTAAAATGCATTTCACACGCTTTTTCAGCTTGTTTTTCAGTCCATCCGAACTGCTTCATTGCTGTCTTGATGATGTCCTCTTTCGAAGAATCGGATCCATTCCAAACTGATATCATGTTCCATAAGATCTTGTCGATCTGCATCCAGTTCATGTCTGGTCTCTTTGTATTTCTTTTTGATCCACTCATGATAACGCTCCTGTTTTTCCATTTCGAAGACTCCTTTTTATAAATACTAACACAATTCAAAATAATTGTAAAGGAAAAAATATGGCAGACGATTTAAAAAATGCTCCAGTTGATATGCCAGAAGGTAAAATGGAGCTATCATTAAGAGTTCTTGGAAACGAACTCGTAGGAATTAAAATGGTTGTTGATGACTTCAAAATGAAGTGGGCTTTGATTGGCATCGTCGGTATTGCAGTACTACTAGGTGCAGTATCATACTTTGGTCCAGCTATTACGAGCATGGCAGGTGGCTGAGAAGAACGCTTTTGGAGTGGAGTTAAGAACAATGGCAGATAAGAAAAAAGAAGAACAAGAAGCCAAGATGATGCAGACTGATTCTATCTATGCACATCTGGATACAGATGGCGATGGAATCATTACTGACGAAGAAATGGCCAGAGCAAAAGAGATTGCAGAGTTCGAGCATAAAAAGAAAATGCAAGAAAACGAAGATGCAAAGGAAGATCAAATTCGCCAGATGGCTTGGTTTGCTTTGTGGGGTATGCTATTATATCCAGTGCTCATTCTAGTCACAGCAATCTTTAATATTGAATCCGCAACCGCTGCAATTGGTGATATTGCACCTACGTATTTTGTTGCTATCGCTGGTTTAGTTGCAGCATTCTTTGGTGCTCAAGCTTACTCAAAAGGTAAATCACCAAAAGAGTAATCAACCATTATAAATCTTTTGTAGATGGTCTTCAAACTCTTCGACTTTTTGTAGTCTGTTTGGCCAAAGAATATAGTCTTTCTCTGGATTTTTCTTTAGATTGTTTAACAAAGGAACCACAGCATTATAGAGTTTATCTAAACGCTCTTGTGTAGTTAAAGCCAGCTGCTCTGCATCACTCGCTAGAGCAGCTGTTTTTTGTACAGCCTGAAGTTCTTCTTCATCAACAGCTGTAAAGCCAAAATCAAATATATCTGACATTAGTACCTCTTTGGAATTACTGGTTTCCATACGCCATCATTACCAACAGAACCAACCAATGTAAAGTTTTCGTATTCACCAACGGCATAAACCATTGCTGTACGTAGACGAAGAATTTTATCTTTCATCAATTCACTTGCATATGCTTTGGCCCAAGCAAGATTGTCGAAGTTTGGACAGTCTTGTTTACGACCACCTGGACGCCATCCAACAACACGAAAGTATTTTGCATTGTTACGGATGTTTTCTTCCCATTCATCAACTGGTTTTAGATCACCGGGTTTTGCTACCATAAAAAAATCCTCCATATGATATTAGTATTCTATCACATGGAGGATCGATTGTAAACTACTTTTTTTTCATTTTTGCATCGGCTTCTTGAACAACCTTAGGATCAATAACACCTTCTTGCATTAGTCTATTTCTATTGGCCATATGAGCTGCAGCAACATCTGCTTTGTTTTGGCCATAGTATTTTACTGCATGCCCTTCTTCAATAAGGACTTCAGTAAGAAGTCTTGGTTGACCTTCATATTCTTCAACAATAAAGTCTCCAAGAATACGACCAAACTTACCTTTCATATCTTCGCCGTCTTTATTGACTTCCGTCTTAAGAATGGCATCGCCATGTAAAAGCTCTTTGACTCTCGCCTTTGCAGCCTCTCCAAAAATATCTTCTACTTTATCTGAAGTTCTTGATTCAGGTGTATCAATACCCATAATACGTACACGTTCATCAGTTAATACGATTCCAAATCCTAGATCAATATCAACATCAACGGTATCACCATCGACAACCTTTAGTACCTTACATCTATATTCGTACATAGTTTAACCTATCTTCTTGTTATGATTAAACTATATTTATAGAATTAGATCTCTCCACCAATATAATTCAGGTTTAAAACCATTCGGCGTTTTGAGTCTGTAGATGACGTACCAGTGTGCAGTTCTTTGCCGTCAAATACAACAAAACGATTTGCAACTGACTCAACTTCAGTGCCATCAGCAAATATGGTAAGACCATCATTTGTATTTAGATAAAAGATCGCTGTTTTAAATGGAACATCTAAATACTGATCTACATGGAATTCATATTGATAAATCTCAGGCGTTGGAAATGTAGAATTGACTTTTGCTCTTAATAGAACTGAAGGTTTAATTTTTTGAAGAATTGGAGCAATAAATCTCATTTTATCAGAGACAGTTCCAGCTACTCCTCCATGAAGAGAATATAACGTATGAACGTATTGCTGGTTATAAAACTCTTCGTTCTTGTCTTGTGGAGTGTCTGGCATCTTGGCTTTTGTAGCGCTATATGTCCAAGTTATTTCTTTGCCTAAAAAGATTGACCGAAGAAATACAAATTCTTCTTCAGTCAAAAAGTCATCAATTACTTGCATTTAATTTTTGTTCCAACGTTGCTAGTTCATCGATCAAAGAATTGATTTTGTTTTGAATTTTTTCATGCTCTAATTTATTATTAGCATGCAATGAAGAATGCTTAGCAGCTAAACGGTTAACTGTAGCATCTAATACTTCTAGATCTTCTGAGAGCTGAGTAGTTCGAACATCTAACACGATCACTTCACTTGTCAAGTTTTCGATCTGAGTTCTATTCTCAGCAATTTCATGATTCATGCCAGCTATTACAATAGCCGCAAATATACTAATTGGATCCATAATTACTCCTTAATTTCTATTCTCATACAGATTGCTTGTTGATTCACAGGAAAGTGTCCAAAGCCAATACCAACATCAGCACTTAATTGCTCTCTTGCAATGAAGCATTCTGTGTGTGTCTCAAAGACACCATTTCCAACAGTCATGATCTGACCATCCCAATACGTCATAAACACTAATAACCAAGCCATAATCATAACCTTTCATTTGGCGATCCCGGAAGGACTCGAACCCTCAACCTGCTGATTAGAAGTCAGCTGCTCTATCCAGTTGAGCTACGGAACCATTAACTTTTATTTTTGGAATTGTAAAACGTAACGTTTACCATTTAAGTAGAACCGAATTGTTGAGTGACTATACACTTCTTGAGCAACTCGTTCAACTTTATTTATTTCATCACATTGTTCAACATATTCATAGCCAACAATCTGACGTTCTGTCTTTGGTTTACTACCTTTATCAGCTCCAATCAATCCACCAATCACCGCACCTGCAGCAGCACCGTCGTCATTACCTGAAACGCCTTTACCAAGAATGCCACCAATAATCATACCGGCTAATGCGCCTCCGGCAGCGTCGCCTTGAGTTTGAACATCTCGATAGATAGGAACTTCGACTGGACGACAATATACGTCAGTGACTTTCATATCTTTATATATGGTTTTATTATGGTCATAGACCTTTACTTGTGTTGGTGTTTCAGCAAAGGTAGATGTAGCCATAGTAAGTAAGGCTGTGATTAAGACAGATGTCTTCATGGGATTTTCCTATTTGAGTTTTGAGCTATATTCATATGCTTCATTAATACGTTCGATATATTTACGAGTTGAGACAATGCTCTCGTGTAAACGACCAAACAAGTAAAAACAAAAGCAAATGCCGCTAAGTGTGATGATTTCTTCGATTGTCATTTTTTATCTCCATATTCAACAATTAAGCAGTCCACCATATCGCAGATCCAATCTACGTCGTCTTGATTACATGGTGGGATTTCACCTTTATAGAGACCAATAGTGATCTCATCTTCAATTTTTTCGCGGTTGGCTTTACCTTCCACAAATGGTTGATGATAACCTTGTTCTAAGATATGAAATACCATTTGACCTTGTTGTTCACTTGTAAGAAGCATCTGATTCCTCCACAATTACATGAATTTTAGCGATGATACCTTTTTCTTTTTTTACAAAGAATTCTACGCCAGCATCACGAAGCAATTTACGGATTTGATTCAATGTCATTATGCTACTCCTTCGTAATCATCTGCCAAAACATCAAAGCACTCAATAATATAGTCTGAGCTATACCATACCTTCAAGTCAAAGAACATGTCTGCCTCAACGTTGTTCCAGAAGCCAGTAGTACCAGCACCCTGTTCGATATTCTCAGGCTGATTAACAGCACGGTTGAATGATTCGATTACGTCGTTTTTGATAGCTGATCCGTTTGGTAGTAGCATTTGGTATCTCCTTCATTCCTTATATATTAATACTACACTATTACGAATCAATTGTAAACAAAAAAGTGAGCTGACTGCTCATTTTTTTTATGGTGATATTGTAATTTCTTTAACTCTATAAGGTTGCTGGATAATCCAGTCAATCACAGAAATACAATAGTCAACAGGCATTTTATCTACATCTTTATGAGCGACTCGTTCGGTATCCACATATCCAAAATTAATGCAGGTTGTGTCGTATCCTCGAGTAAACACATCATGATTTGCTTCTCTCAGAGCCTTTTTCTCAACTGCATACAAACCTTTTAGACCTACGTAATCGCTAGAAAGAGATCCTAGATTAATAATTTTCTTATTTTGTGATGCAGCTTTGTATAAAAGTCGGACTTGATCAAAGCCATCATGTTTACAATTAATGAATATATCACATTGTTCTATGTGGTCAACATTACCATACTTCTCTTCTAGAGCTTTGCCAATTCCACGTCGAGTGCCTGTGATATAAAACTTAGTCATTGTTTTGCTGCTTCAACTACGATCAAAGCGTATCCCAGAGTTTTGATATCGATCGCTTCGATTCCCTCCCAATCCTTTTCCATTATCCGTCTTGCACATTCTATCACTGTCATATTTTGTCCATCCATCTAAAGTATTCAAATCAATTTTATCACAAGGATCATCGATAGGTATATCGGACATTATCCAAAGCTCCTTTCACACGAGTTGGATATTCTCCAATAAAAGTACCTGCTTCTAACATGTCTTTACTCAGACATTTTTTATGAGGATGTTCGATTTCATCCCAATGTTCAAGTATTCTTTTTGCTATCATATCAAATGTTTTATCCTCAAGTATTGGATCATCTTCTACATAGTAGGCATATGCCGCCATTAAGTACCACGGAATATGCATGTTGATAGAGTCATCACATGTATCCATACATGCTTTCTCAATATCTGTGAGAGCCATCCCATTTCTCCTTTAATTCTTTTTCTAAGCGATGTGCCTCAATTTCCCAAGGTCTATCATCATATGGTAGATCTGCGCTGTAAACCTCCTTTGCAAATCTCACTTCGTGTACCCAATTCTGAACCATTCTTTTAGAGACGTATTGCCATACATGGACCATCTCATGCAAAATTGTTTCTATCATTTGATCGAGGGGAAGAGATACATCGATGCGGATCGTAAACTCACGATCACCTTCATCCATACAGTCGCCATAAACTCCTTGTTTTTCTGCTAACTTGCGTATCGCCCTAATATTTATATAAACAGGTTTACGGATACGAGACATCAATTGAGTGGACGCAAAATTAACTGCATCCACAATTGCTTTCTTACGGTACTTAGCGCACTTAGTTTCAAAATCAATCACTATCATAAAAGTATTCTATACTATTTCAATACGATTGTAAACTAGTTTTTTGTGCGTACCTCAACATTTTTTGGAAGTGGAATTTTGGAATCAGCATGCTTATGATAAAGCACAAATTGAGTATCTTTAAATTCGTTAAAGATACCTTTCCAAATAGGACGCCATCTATCATTGAGTCTTACGTTGTTTGTAGCGCCACGATCTGAGTTCATTACAAGATCTGTATAACTACGTAAGTTCATATCAAAAATGGAATCAAATCCATACATGTGGATCTCAGATCCTTTCAATCGATTTGCAGCATAGTGTACTGCCATATGGCCACAATTAAAATTAGTGTACATATTTCCTAGAGTTTCGTTTGGAGACAATTTAGTATATGGTGGAATCTCAGTATAAAACTCTCGAATTTTAGAGCCAAATTTCATTTTGAAATTACCACGATTATGATCGTACCAAAGCTTTGGCCTATATCCTAGAACCCAATCTCCTGGTATTTGTACACTACCTTCAGTTAATGCGGCTGACATTTTAAAGTCAACAATACAAGAAGCATATAGGTTCTCAATTGGCATTGGCGCTTGATTACATGCTAATTTAATTCCTTTTGCAGGTTTATACATCTGAGCATTATCACCATTACCAATCACATGAACTACTCTAGTCATCGTTTCCAATAATCCTTTATCCAAGTTTGTGGCTCATAAGTACGCATTGGTGTTACGATTGTTTCTACCATCGCCTCTTCAATACTTGGCCGACCGTGGAAGCATACAATGGATACTTCTTCTTTCGGACGATTCGGATAGACATCGTACTTATAAGATTTCAGTTTGTCTGGGTACTTGTGCTGGAGAAGAGTTCTATGATAAGGGTTAATTATAGAACTGAGATATTCTCCATCACCTCTATAACTATCTATAACTCGATCATAGCTCAATACGAAAGTGTTCCAAATATGAGAGTTAGGATTAAAGTCCCATGCCATTACACCAGTTTGTAGCGTATTCTTTAGATGTGGTTGATGTTTGTTAACAGCACCTACATCCTCAATACCCATGAACCAAGACCGGTCTTCTAGCAACCAATCAATATTTCCGGTAATAATAGTATCCAAATCGAAATATACAACGCGATCACTGACTTTATTTGCCGGATCAAACATTTGTAGTTTATTCCACCATCCTTCGTATCCAGGACGTAAGATCTTTACATCAACACCTGGAATACCTTTATCAGAAAAACATACAAATTTATGGGGAACTGTTGTATTTCTTTCTACTGCTGCTTTTAAATTGTACACATAGTCTAAAGAAAACTTATTGCCCCAATGGACACAAGCTACTGTCACTGTCATATTATACTTCCTCTATCACATAATCATTATTGTACATATGTTTGGCTAAACAACCTTTTTCTTTTTGAATAGTTGAAAAGGTTTCTCTGACCTCAACAGGCCAAGGGTAATATTCTTGAAGGAATGGAAATGTTTCGATATTCAAGAAAATATCTGTAGGACGTGCTTCGAGTCTTGCACGTTCAACTAATACTTTTGCTGCGGCTGGTTTTACACGATAAGCATGAGCACCTGGAAAATATCTTTTCGATACAAGCCTATTCACTCCAAGTGTTGGCATATTAAATTTACCATATGATGGTTTACCAAATGAAATGCAACCATTATAATTTATTTCTGGAATTGGTGAAGTAATAATAGCATCATGTTCAAAGATTGTAACTTCTTCATTCTGCTCTGCTGAATATTGCCAAATAGAAAAATGAGAACAAAACGCAGCTTTAGCATTCTCTTCACGTGAGTATTCGCTATTATCAAATAATTTAGTGTCTACCTTATTTTCTTTTAAGTACGGCGCATAATCATCAGGAGTAAACGCATTATAGTAATCAATTTCTAATCCGTGTCTTTTACCTGACTCAATACATTGTGTAGCTGCTTCGACTGATTTATCACTATTTTCAATTGTTATAACAAAGTGTTTCATAATTATCCTTGTGTGGTAGAGCTAATCCCTTGTAATCCCGTATAGAATGGATATGCTTGATGTAGAATTGGACCCATTAATTGTTTGCACATGATAGCATCATTTGGCCATAATCCATACTCTCCAATAAGATTGAAAAGTTTTCTGGCAGCTTTAGGGCCAATAATATAAGCAGAATTACCGGCAATTCCTTGAGGAATATATTTGTCATCAATCCAAGGGGCTGGAACTTTTACATTCCCATTTGATGTGGATTCTAATACTTTTTCTAAATACACGCTTGATTTTCTTGTAGCACCACGTGGATCATTTAGACCAATAACACCAACACTATCTTCTCCAGCAGTAGTGGTGCTGGATTCACTTTCAATTAATTCACTTAAGTTTTTTTCACTAAATGTTTTTGTAAAGATAGCATCATGTTCTAATACCATTAGAGGAATATTTAGTTGAGCTACATAATGCCATAATCTCATGTGAGACACTAAACAGGCTAAAACTTTACGCCAGTCTTTTGCTCCATATCCATGAAGTTGTAATCCACTTCTTACATCTAGTCTAGATTCACCTGGATTTTTTGGCCATACCCAATCGCCTTCAATCAAACCAAATTGTTCAAGATCTTTACTTACAGTTTCAGGCGTTGAAGCTGGCATAATGTAAGGATCAACGAAACTATTTGTATTTTCAATAGATTTAATTAGCTTTCTTGCTCCTGTCATAGAAACTCTATCGTTTTGAAGAGTAATAATAAAAGCTGGAATACCTTTAATTCTTTTAGAAGTATAAACTCCTAAATCACTATTATAGATTTCGTTTTTAGTTCTTGAATCCATTTGAAAAACCCGTTTTAAATATCTATTTATTCTTCTATTAAACCACGTTCTACTAATTCGTAATAGTTTTTCATCTTAGCGCCATAAACGCCATCTTCATCACCATATGGTTTTTTACGGATATGAATCATATAAGACTCTTCAACCTTGGGAAGATAGTGGCTATACTGCCATTTTTCGTCTAGTGATTTATCATAGATGCTATAACCTAGTTTACCATACACCGCAAGCATATGTAGAATACCTTCATCAACATATGGCTTTGGACTAATTTGGCGCATCATAGCTTTTGTGGTTGGATTAATTTGTTCTCTAAATTTAAGACGAGTTTCTTTATCTAGTACATAACATGCGCCGGACCAGAGCTGGACGTTGCGATCTGAGAATCCAGGAAACTCTCGACAAAAGTTTGGATGTTGGCGATCTCTATGGACCGAATCATAGCATGCTACACCTGTGGCTTCAAACACATTCATGCCCATATCTTTACGAACAAACATATCGGTGTCTAACATAACCACTGTATCATAATCATCGTATTCTTCGTTTAACATGCATAGCTTTTGACATTGCATACGAAGATCTTCCATAAATGGTTTACCATCTAACATCTTATATTCAGCACCGAGACTCTCAGCATACCGAGCAATATTCTCAGAACTCTTCTCTACAATAAAGTGTTCTTTTTCATGAAGGTATTTTTCATGTGGTTGAAAATGTTGTAGGATAATATTCTTCATAATATTTCAAGTCCATATATTTTTCTAACTGCATCTGGAATCTGATGCTTACGTGAATTGCAATAGTGCATCATTGTAGCTTGTGGATGTGCTTCTTCTGGCAAATCACAAAACCGATCGTGCGGTACCATCAATTGTTTTTTATCTTTTAGAATACCAGACTGATGAATCATCCAATGCATTTGTTGTTCGTCATTTGGTGGCATTGATGTTTTAAAGCGCGACAAGCTTGGATCACTCATATTTTCATTACACATTTCTTCTGATGGAATATGTTTGCGTAATGCTTGCCGCTCTTCACGAGTAAGTTTAATAAAGTTACCAAAGAACAATGGTTCGCCTTGACGATATAAGTTTGGCCAGTATTTGCCTTGCTTTGTAGCATTTTGAGAACTCATAGCTTTTAAGTGTAATCTACCAACACCTTCATATTGAAACACATCGTCAATATGTTTAGTGGCAATCATATCAGCATCTAACATAAGAACCTGATCGTACTCATCATAGTCTTCTAATACAATTGCTAGCTTTTGTGATACTGCTCCACGGAACTCTCCCATTGGCCAACCATCAATAAGCTTATATTCAACTCCAATCGCATCAGCGTATTTTTGAATTGATTGAGTAGCCATTGATGCCCATTCAGGCATAGAGGCGCCATTTAAATTATTCCAATGCTGCAGTATCAGATTTGCCATTGATCTACCGGTAAATTAGTGATTCTATGAAGCGCTGATTCACTTAAGTTATCTGCTCCACCTAGTTGGATATGAACAAGGTTTGCGTTGTCTCTCAGGTCATTGACGGGTCTCTGCGGGCCTTTCGTACCGGGCTTGTAGTGTACAGAACTATTCCATTTATAATCCATAGTTTTCCATTTAAATTTACCAATTTCTAGCATTGCATGTAGATATGGTTGGTCACAAGTATAAAAAGGTGGTAATCCTTTTCTTTGTACCATTGTAACATATTCTTGAAACTTTGTAAACTTATATTTTGCTTTTAGCATACCATAATGTGAATAAACAACAACACCTGAATTGTAAACTCTTGGAAGACCTTTTTCATTTCGTGGCATTTTTACATTGTATGTGCTTTCAATCAATTTTACCCATTGCTCATCGTTATAGTTATTGATTCCACCAATTGTGTGCTTAACTCTTGCGTCAGGCGCATTCCATTCTTCACAGATTCCAATCTCGTAATCAGTTGAATAGAATTGTTCAAAGATATTTTCAGTCAAACCTTCAACCGGAAAGACATCAGTGTCCGCAAACATAACATAATCATAGTCATAAAAGCTATCAGTATAGATTGGCTTAAACGATCCATAATGTGGAGAATATCGTCCAAGGTTAGTTACAAATTTTGGCTCATGTTCATAAATATAATCAGCACCAATTCGATCTGCATATTCTTTCATAGCCTTACGACCAGCTTCATTGCCACTCGTTGTAGGACCATCCCAATATTGATAGATAACTGTTTTCATATTAAAATCCTAAGTAACGATCTTTATACTTATGTACTTTTTGTACGATGTCTTTTTTAATAAACACTACATCCATTTGATTGAATACACCTTTACGTATGGCAACATGGTCTACACCTGATGGAATAAAACCATGTTCATATAATGTATCGAAATATTCACTAATCTTAGGTGCGCCATCATTATATCGAGCAAGGGGAATTTCTGTTACCAAAATCTTACAATGTTTGAGTGCTTGTTTAGCTCCGTTCATTATATCCACTTCAGCTCCTTGAGTATCCATTTTGATAAAATCAGGATACGGTAGGTTATTTTCAGCAATCATTGTGTCTAATGTTTTAGTTTTTAATGGAATTGACCTTCCTTCACTATAATTTGGAGTTAATTCTTTATAATAACTATTACCAGTATTTTCTTTTTGCAGTCCAGCATCTAGGATATAGTAATCAACTTCTTTATCATCTTCACTTGATAAAACTTGATTAAAGAACTTATCATTTAAAGTACCAATAAAAGGTTCAGAAGCTGGATTATAGTTTATCTGTGGATTTGCTTCAAACATAATAAATGTAGAATTTTTTAGATGCGGTTTATATGATCGAAACCAACGACCATCATTTGCGCCAATATCGTAAACAGTATTAATTTTGTTTCCAGCATTCTCAACTTCTCTGAGTAATGGAAGAATTGTTCTATTTGTAGTTCCTGTAATCATGTTACCACTTTGGAGATGTTAAGATGTTTGATGGATTTAAATTGTCTTTCATTTTCTCAGCAATAAACTTTACGTCATTAATAAGATTATTAGAAAGAGTAATTGGATTAAATCCTAGAGAACGTAAGCCTTCATTTGATACGGCCAAATCGTTTTCCGCCAGTTCTTTGCGTGGATTATCTATATAACGAATTTTACTTTGGCTAGATTGCGAACAAATTTCAGCAAGTTCTTTGACTGATCGTACCTCTGCAACTTGATTAAAGATACGAACCTTGTTACCATCAGCAGGAGTTTCAATTGCAAGCTTTACGCAATTAGCTGTATCTGAAATATGAATGAATGCACGCTTTTGTCCACCTATTCCATAGACAGTAATATCATTACCAGTTGCTGCTTGAGAAATAAAGCGATTCAATACTGTGCCATACACTCCGTCATAATCAAATCTATTAATAAGATTTTCATGTATCATGGTTTCCATAGTCTGAGTTCCCCATACAATACCTTGATGGAGATCAGTAATCTTTAATCCCCAATTCTTATTATAGAATTGGAATAAGATCTGGTCTAATGATTTAGTCATATGGTAA